>CAJICE010000154.1_pt1 | contig 51090 bp, 43 predicted proteins | sample 9199531 | NCBI WGS metagenome assembly CAJICE01 (sample SAMEA7708327, study PRJEB35096) | sediment metagenome | biome: marine neritic benthic zone biome [ENVO:01000025]; feature: sediment [ENVO:00002007]; material: shallow marine sediment [ENVO:03000034] sea grass bed [ENVO_01000059] ... | reverse complement strand
TTAATGGCTGTCATCTTTTGAAAGAAAATTTCAAAACAGATCAGGAGTATGAAATGATCTTAATCATAATCTTAATCATGATCTTTCTTCCTGTATTGGGAGAAAAACAAGGTCAAAAACAATTTTGATTACGACTACGATTATGATTATGATTACGAATATAAAAAAAAACCCTGCCGGCGTATGACCGGCAGGGTTATCAAGGGAATCTGATCCTCTGCTATTTCCCTTTGACCATCTCTTCAATATCACCGAAGATGATAGAGGGGATCAGGGTGTTCTTGGCAAAAGCCGCATAACCGGAATCCCAGAAGTAAAGCTGCATCCTCCACATCTCTCCAAACTGGGCGATCTGCCATTTTCCGTTCTCCCCCTTGTAGATCACAAGTTCCAGGGGCAGTGCAGGTGCATGATCGACCCCCGGATATTTGGTGTTATCTGTTTTGTCACCGAAGCGGAAATCCGAATTGATGTTTACGCATTTGAGTTCTGTGTACGTGTTGGTAATCCCCATCCAGGCGGCATTGTCGCTGAATTTTTTCACAGCCACGACCTTCCAGCCTTTTTCAGGATCGGCCTGAAGAGAACTGGCAGCATTGTTCTTCAATTCATCGATAATCGAATCAAGACTTGTGGTGCCCTCCACCTCTTTTGCGGTAAGAAGGCTCTCTCGAAAATCTCTCCATTTGGCCATCATCTTGGCGGGACCGTCTCCATTGTATCCGCTGTACTTTTTGGCCTTTCGGATCGGTTCCTGCTGCTGGTTGACCACCTTGCCGGGAACAGCCTGGATGACCTGCACCAGATCTTTCTTGGCCGAAGAGGCTGCTGTCAACAAGGCATCTCTATTCTTTTCCCCATCAAAGAAGACATTCGCCAGTGCATCCAGGTTGGACATATTAATATGCACCTTTCCATAGGCCTCATAAACACCGATTCTCATGACCAGAACCGAAACCGCATCGGGCGACAGATTACTGTTTAAAGCCGCCTGGTTTAATGATGGAGAAGTAAGGATATAGGAGCGGGCCTTCTGGGCATCATCGGGAACAGTGATATCCATCTTGCCGAGGAGTTCCAGATCGGAGTTCGTTATGCTCTCTTCAAGGGCGGCGGTGGCCTCAGCAAAATCTCCATCTGCCTCTATAACCTTCTGAAAGATACCAAGCTTTTCCGTTTTGGCCATGGCTGTGGATGAAAGCACAAGGACCAGGACCGCCATTAACGAATAAACCAAAAATCCTTTCATGGAAAAACGCCTCATATTCTTCCCTCCCTTAAAAATTGATTAGAAAACCATAAATACCCGCTTTTTCTCTTGAATTATTGCTATTTCTCCTCCCCCCTTTCATTAATATTCCAATGCGTTATGTTCGATCTTTCTCTTAATTGATGCTGTAAATTAATAATTAGAATATTAGAATTTTCACAATAGACTTCAATTTTATTACACTTTTCAAGGTGAAAAGTATCCGCCACCTTACCCAAAGCAACAAGTCCTGTCAAGATTTTTTTATTGCCTCATTATGTAATGATCTCGCAATAATTCACAAACCAGACTAAAAAATATAATGATCCAGATCCAGCGCACCCCAAGATTCCAAGCCGTCATTTCTGCTTCGGAATATGAACCGAAACACCATGCAAGGCATGGGCCGCTTCCATCACAGCTTCTGACAGGGTGGGATGGGAATGGATGGTCCCTCCCAGATCCTCTACGGTCCCTCCCATTTTCATCACAATCGCACCCTCCTGGACCAGATCAGAGGCATGAGCACCCATGATATGCATACCGAGGATCTTATCGGTTTTGGTATCGGCAATAATCTTGGCCATCCCGGTAATTTTCCCCATGGCATGAGATTTTCCGAGTCCGCGGTAGGGAAAGCTTCCCACACGGTATTCGATCCCTTGATCCTTGACCTGCTGTTCGGTAAGCCCCACACTCCCGATCTCCGGCATGGTAAAGATGGCAGAGGGAATGACAGAATAATCCATCTTCTGCGTTCGTCCCATGGCATTCTCCACGGCCACAATCCCCTCTGCAGAAGCCTCATGGGCAAGCATAAACCCTCCCACCACATCGCCGATTGCATAGATGCCGGGAATATTGGTCTCCATCCGTTCATTGACCTTTATCTCTCCTCTGTCTCCGGTTTCAATGCCCATCTTTTCCAGATTGAGCCCTTCGGTATTAAAAGAACGGCCGATGGAGACAAGGACCTGATCCGCGGCCAATTCCTTTCCGTTCTCCAAAGCCGCCACCATCTTTCCATCGGGGCCTTCTGTGACGGATTGGATCTTCTGCCCGCAATGGAGTTTGATCTTGCTCTTCTTCAGTTCCCGCTCCAGAAGCTTGGAGATCTCTTCATCAGCAACGGGGATGGCGTGGGGCATCATTTCGACCATGATGACTTTTGCACCCAGGGCATTCAGGATGAAGGCGAATTCACAGCCAATGATACCGGCACCAATGATCAGCATGGACTCGGGTATTTCTTCCAGCAACAGGGCCTCATCACTGGAAATGATCTTTTTCCCATCAAAGGGGAAAATGGGGATGTTTGCGGGACGGGAACCGGTTGCAATGATGATGCTGTCACCTGTCACATCTTCTGTACCGGCGCCCCGGAGAGATACCTGGACTGTCTTCTCATCCTTGAGGGCACCCTTCCCCTCGATTAGACGGATTCCGTAGCTCTTAAAGAGGGAGCGGATCCCTTTTCTCTGTGAGTCCACGATCTTGTTCTTACGGTCCATCATGGCCTGCAGGCTGTAGGTGACCTCACCCCGGACATCCACACCATAGTCACTCGCGTGCCGGACCAGTGAAAGGGCCTCGGCCGAATAGACCAGAGCCTTGGTCGGGATACATCCCCAGTTGAGACAGGTTCCTCCGACCTCTTCATTCTCTATAACGGTAACTTCGGCACCCATTTGGGCCGCCCGGATGGCCCCCACATACCCTCCCGGTCCGGCGCCAATCATTACAATTCGTTTTGACATGCACATCTCCTATCATCAACTAAACAATGACAACCACATCGAAAAGATAATCCTTCAGATCTTCACACCCGGCACTTTTCGCCAGTACACAATCATGGCTTTCAGATAAATAGACGGTTGGTCATCGGGACTTATTCAAAGAAAGTGGCAGATGGATCTGTCAGGGCAGATGAAAAAAAAAGGGATTCTCATTCTGAATCCCTTCATCACCTTGACTGTTGAATGGATTATTCGCTTTCCTCTTCGACAAATTTCACATACGTCTCCGACCCCATCAGGCTCTTCAATTCAGAAGAATCTGAGAGTTTAATCCGAACGATCCAACCGTCCCCATAAGGATCTTCATTGATCGTGTCCGGAGAGTCTTCAATGTCTTCATTGACCTCGATGACAGTCCCGCTCACAGGGGAGATCACCGAAGAAGTCGCCTTGGTTGATTCCACTTCTGCGACCTCTTCACCGGCTTCTACTTCATCCTCCTCTTCAGGGAGATCCACATAAACGATGTCCCCCAAGCTCTCCTGGGCATAGTCTGTAATTCCGACCGTGGCTTCCTCATCTTCAACGCGTACCCAGGTGTGGTCCTTAGAATATTTTATGTTCTCCGGGTTCATTACTCGTACCTCCTCTAACAAAGTTTGAGCTTTTCCCTCTTATTTCTCCCGCATTCTATCGAAAATGCGCTGATCTTATATGACATATCCTCCTCTGTCAAGTGTAAATAACACGGCGAAAGCGCATCAATTTTATCCCCGGTATCAGAAAAACCAGAATCGCTTATGCTTTGAAAGCTTTCTCACCGGAGCCGGTTCAATGATCCCCCCTGCAAGAAGGACCTCCTGATGCCCCTGAACCAGACGCCTGGCACTCTCCTCGCCGATCAGGTCTTCCGCAACCTTGGCGGCACGGGACAGGCCTGGCCCCCGCCATCCTGTGGAATGGGCATCGGAGGCAATAAAATGGACGGCATGAGCCTCAAGGAGTCTTTTGGATAAATATTCGCACTCCTTGCCGAATTCACCGGTCACACTCATGGCCGTAACCTGGCAGAGGGCCCCCAGATGGATCATATCGATCAGGATCTGCTCGTTCCGGAGAATCACCAGGTTCCTTTCAGGGTGGGTGATGATCGGTATAAAGCCATGTGAAATCAGATCTTCTATCAGCTTATTGAGATTTGGCGGAAGCACACGGGATGGAAGTTCCAACAGGAAATACTTTCCATGATTCAAAGTCAGGGCATGGTTTTCGATGATCTTCCTGGTCAGTTCCGGTACAAGATGAAGGTCGGCACCGATATAGAGTTTCACATTTATCTTTTCAGTTTCAAGGGCCTCCAAAACCTCCTCATAGCAACGAAGAATGCCCTCTCTGGTTGTCGTGAAAAGTCCGCTATACAAGTGGGGTGTGGCGACGATACCCTGGATTCCATCTTCCTGGGAAAGGCGGAACATATCCAGTGTTTCTTCAATGTGATCAGGCCCGTCGTCCATACCGGGAAGGATATGGCAGTGTATGTCGATCATGATAAAGCTTTCAGCAATCAGCGTTCAGCTATCCGCCAAAACAAAAGACAATAAAAATAAGCGTTCAACCATCGATTTTATCACGCTTTTACTGACAGCAGAATGCTGGCCCGAGGAACGCTTGGCCTAAAACATACAATGCCCCCGCATGTCCAGTCAACTCCATTTTGATTGATTCATCCTTTACGTCTATGGTATGTTTTTGAATCAGAATGGAGCGGAAAATGGACATTTTGGACAGTGTACAAACCAAAGTTGAAGAGGAGAAGAGGATCAGCCCCGAGGAGGCCAGGGCCCTTTTTGACTCACCGGATCTTCTCCGGCTGGGCAAGATTGCATCCATCCGCTGCCAGGCAATAAATGGAAACCTGGCTTACTTTATCGTCAACCGACACATCAACCACACCAATGTCTGTGTGAACCGTTGTACCTTTTGCGCCTTCAGCCGGGACGCAAAAGATCCGGAGGCCTACACCATGGACCTCTCCGAGGTCCTGAGCCGAGCGGAGCAGGGGGCGGCCGAAGGGGCCACGGAATTTCACATCGTGGGCGGACTCCACCCGGACCTTCCCTTCGACTACTACCTGGACCTCCTTTCTGCACTGCATCAGCGTTTTCCCCATATCCATCTTCAGGCCTTTACGGCTGTGGAGATTGACTACTTTTCAAAGATTACCGGACTCTCCTTGATGGACGTACTCCGCGAACTCAAGCATGCCGGCCTTGGATCCCTGCCTGGAGGCGGGGCCGAAATCTTTGCTCCAAGGGTGAGAGAGATGATCTGCCCTGAAAAGATCTCCGGGGAACGATGGCTCGAGATTATGGAAAAAGTTCATGAAGCGGGACTCAAATCCAATGCCACCATGCTTTATGGACATTTGGAGGATTGTCAGGCACGGGTCGATCATATGATTCGACTTCGGGAGTTGCAGGACCGAACCGGTGGTTTCCAGGCCTTTATTCCTCTCTCTTTTCATCCTGAAAATACACGAATCCCCGAGGCCCGAATGACCACGGGCTTCGATGATCTTAAAACCCTGGCCATCAGCCGGATCTTTCTCGATAATTTTAACCATATTAAATCCTTCTGGATCATGCTGGGCGAAAAGATCGCACAAGTATCACTGCATTTCGGTGTCGATGATATAGACGGGACTGTCGTAGAGGAGAAGATCACTCATGCCGCCGGGGCCTTGACCTCCGAGGTGCTGCCCCGATCCACATTGGTCCGGATGATCCGGAAAACAGGCAGGATCCCGGTGGAAAGGGACACTCTCTACCGGGAGATCAGACGCTACCCGGAAGAAGATATTCCGATTCCTCATCTTTGACTTTTCGTATGCCATCACCAAGAGAGTATTTAAGCCCATGACCGTCACGAAAACAAAAATTGAAAAGAAGATACAGAAAGGTGAACGCATCACTCCTGAGGAAGGCTTCTTCCTCCTGGAGAATGCCGACCTTCTGACTCTTGGCGAATGGGCCCAGAAGATACGAAAGCGCAAGCACCCGGACCGGACGGTCACCTTTATCGTCGACCGGAACATCAACTACACCAATGTCTGTATCAACCGCTGCCGTTTTTGTGCCTTCTATCGTTCTCCCGAGGATCCCGATGCCTATCTCCTCTCAAAGGAGGAGGTCTTTCAAAAGATCGATGAGACACTGGAACTGGGAGGGACACAGATCCTGATGCAGGGCGGGTTGCACCCGGAACTTTCTATCGAAACCTTTGAGGAGCTTTTTCAGGAGATCAAGAAAAGGTATCCCATCCATATCCATGCCCTCTCACCTCCTGAAATTATCCATCTCTCCTGCCAATCAGGAGTGACGGTACGGGAGACCCTGGCACGATTAAAAACGGCCGGCCTCGACTCCATTCCTGGAGGCGGAGCCGAAATCCTGGTGGATCGTGTCAGATCCCTTGTCAGCCCCAAGAAGATATCTCAGGATGAATGGCTTCAGGTCATGAGGGAGGCACATGGGATTTCGATTCCCACCTCCGCCACCATGATGTTCGGGAGCATAGAGAAACCGTTGGATGTGATCCAGCACCTGATACGGATTCGGGAACTCCAGGACCAGACCGGGGGCTTTACCGCTTTTATCCCATGGAGTTACCAGCCTGGAAATACAGAACTGGGAGGGGACACCACAACCGGTGCGGAATACCTCCGAGTTCTCTCCCTCTCCCGGATCATGCTGGACAATATTGACAACATCCAGGCATCCTGGGTGACCCAGGGAGCCAAGATGGGGCAGGTGGCCCTCTTTTTCGGGGCAAATGATATGGGAAGTACCATGCTGGAGGAGAACGTGGTCGCGGCCGCCGGTGTCTCCTACCATATGTCTCCGGAAGATATTATCCTCTTGATAGAAGATGCGGGATTTCTCCCGGCACAGAGAAATACCACTTATCAGATTTTGAAGCAGTTTGATTAGATACCTTCATTCACAATCGTAATTTTACACATCATTGAGTTGTGCTTTCAAAGGGTGAAAATATGATGAATATTACAAAAGGGTCCAAGGGATCAAGAGTTCTAGGGTTCAAGTGAAATGCGAAGACACTACAAAATATAATTTGGAACAAACACTTGACCCCTGGAACCCTAGAATCCTGTTTGTCGGCTTAATGAAATAGTATCATTTGTAACAGGAAAGAAAGAGCAGAATTAAAATGCATAATCCTGAAATCAAAACCCTGATCATCGGCGGGAGCGGAGCCTATGATCTTGTGATAAAAGAGTTGGGACGTGAAAAAGAGACGGTCACCCTCACGACGCCTTATGGTGATGCTTCACCTATCCGCATTCTGGAGGTCGACGGCAAACCTGTCGGTTTTCTCTCCCGTCACGGGGTTCGCGGCTATGATGTCACAGCACCTTTCATTAACTACCGTGCCAACATCTATGCCGCAAAGGAATTGGGCGCTGAGCGAATCCTATCCTGGTCCGGCCCCGGGGCCATCCATCCATCCTTTCATCCCGGAGAGTTCATCCTGCCCGATGATCTCATCGACCTCACACAATCACGGCCCTCGACCTTCTTTCAAAAAAAAGGGCTCGGGTTTATCCGGCAGAATCCTGTTTTTTGCCCTGAGATTCGAAAGTCCTTTCAGGAATCCATGAACGAACTCGGCACCCCCTGTCATCCCGGGGGAACCTATGTCTGTACCCAAGGCCCGAGGTTGGAAACCCCGGCAGAGATCCGTTCCATGAAACTCATGGGTGGAGACCTGGTGGGGATGACCCTGGTACCGGAATCATTCCTGGCACGTGAACTCGAGATCTGTTATGCCCCATTCTGCTACATCTCCAATTATGCCGAGGGTGTACGCCCGCTCCCTTATGAGAAGGGGGTCCTCTTTGAGGGCACCCTTCCGGCAGAAGACCATAAAGAGGTTGAGAGGGCCCTTAAGCTTTTCCCCCCGATCATCAAAAAGACACTCCTTCACCTGGACCGACTTCACCGCGCCTGCCCCTGCAAGGATGCCATGCTCCGGTACAAAAAGAGGGGCAATATACAGGAAGACTGGCATACCTGGATCACCACAGAAGACTGAGCACCACTTTTTGACTGAACCACATTATAATTCAAAAATCACCCTTCTCGATAACCCGGTGAAATTTTACAGGGTTACAACGATGTCCACAGTAAATGTGGAAATCCTGTGGAAATCTGTGTGAAAATGATAACCGGGGAAGCCAAAAGCAAGGGGCAACAGCTGGTTGCCTAAATATTAATCATATATAATTTGTTTAAATTCAATGGGTTTAATAAATTATCATGTTTCGTCAATTAAACGTTTGAGGGTGCAGATAAGTCCCTATTTAATTCACAGACCAAGTAAAGAAATTGATTTAGTTTGGAAATAACTTATCGGCTATATTTCTTCGAAACAGTTGACCCTCGGGTTCAACCTGCGTGTGACTGATCATCCAGGATTTATTATCATCAAAGACAAACGCTTTGATTCACACCGGGGTTCAGTATCAAATCCGGCCTAACCTATTCATTTATTATAAATTTCAACATCATAAGGGTTAAACCCGGATATTGCATGAGGTGTCGTGATGAGAGGCCGTAGAAGCGCCACAGGCAATGGGGTGCCAGGCAGAACTACCTGGCACCTTCAATTTCGAAGTCAGTAAATTTTCTGCAACGCCGCATGTGGCAGCTTATCCGGCCTCGTAATAGATTCACTCATGCAATATCCGGGTTAAACAACTTGACACTTAAATACTGAAAATATAATATAGAGTTATACAACACAAAAGGAGTTTACATGTTTGAAAGATTTACAGATAAGGCCAGAAGAACCATTATCCTAGCACGGGAAGAGGCCGAGAAACACCAGCACGAATACCTGGGGACCGAGCATATCCTGCTTGGAATCCTGCGCGACGAAGAAGGATTTCACAGTAAGGTTCTAAAGAACCTCGGCATTAATCTGGATCACCTCAGGCTAGAGGTGGAGAGAAATCTGCCCAAGGGGACCGATACACTGACGTTCGGTGAGATCCCTTTCACACCCAAAGCACGGAAGGTCCTGGAACTTGCCGTGGAAGAGGCGCGCCTGCTCAATCACAACTATGTGGGAACCGAGCATATCCTCCTGGGACTGGTCCGTGAAGAAGAAGGGATCGCCGGCAATATCCTTCGAAGCATGGGGGCAAGTCTTCTCGGGGCCAGGCAGCAGACCATCAACCTGCTCCATCAGTCCTCTGTCCGGTCCAAGACACCCAAGCCCAAGAGCAATACCCCTGCCCTCGATGAATTCGGTCGGGATTTTACAGACCTTGCCCGGCGCGGAGAACTGGATCCCGTGGTCGGGCGCAATGATGAAATCGAACGGGTTCTGCAGATTCTGAGCCGACGAACCAAAAACAATCCTGTGCTCATAGGTGAACCCGGTGTGGGCAAGACCGCAATCGTGGAAGGGCTGGCCCAGAGGATCGTTAACGGGGATGTGCCCCTTGGACTCACAAGCAAAAAGGTCATCGCACTTGATCTCGGATCACTGGTTGCAGGCACCAAATACCGGGGGCAGTTCGAGGAACGGCTGAAGATCGTCCTGAAAGAGATTGTTTCGTCCAACAATCAGATCATCATCTTCATTGATGAGCTCCATACGCTGGTGGGTGCCGGTGCTGCTGAAGGGTCGCTCGATGCCTCAAACATGCTGAAACCGGCCCTGGCCCGTGGAGAGATCCAGTGTATCGGCGCCACGACCTTTGATGAATACAGGAAATATATTGAAAAGGACGGCGCCCTGGAACGGAGGTTCCAGACGATTAATGTCCAGGCCCCGTCAGTGGAAGAGACCATCCGGATCATTAAGGGACTGAGGAGCCGGTACGAGGAACATCACAGTGCCATCATCACAGACGAGGCCATTGAATCGGCATCACGGCTCTCGGATCGGTATATCACCAACAAGTTTCTCCCGGACAAAGCCATCGACGTGATTGATGAGGCCGGGTCCCGATCCAAACTGCAGAAATTTACTCTTCCACCCGAACTCAAAGAGCTGAAGAAGAAGACCAAGGAAGTCACGGAGCAGAAGAATCTTCATATCCACCTGCAGGAATTTGAAAAGGCTGCAGGTTTCCGGGATCAGGAAGATAAACTCAAGGATGAATTCAACCGGGCTCAGCAGGCATGGCGGGAAGAGAGAGAAACGAAAAAATCGAAGATTGATGGAGACGATATCGGTTACATCATCTCCAAGATGACCGGTGTACCCATCTACAAGCTCGAAGAAAAAGAGAGCGAGAAGCTCCTTCGTATGGAAGAGGAACTTCATAACCGAATCGTGGGCCAGGATGAAGCGATCAGCGCAGTCTCCCGTGCTATTCGGCGGTCCCGGGCCGGATTGAAAAGCCGAAAGAAACCGATCGGTTCCTTTATCTTTCTCGGCCCCACCGGTGTGGGCAAAACAGAACTGGCCCGCGCACTGGCCGAATTCCTCTTTGACAGTGAAGACGCCCTGATCCGAATCGACATGTCGGAATATATGGAACGCTTCAGTGTTTCGGGCTTGACCGGGGCGCCTCCGGGATACGTGGGATATGAAGAAGGCGGGCAATTGACGGAGAAGGTCAAGCGCAGACCTTATTCTGTTGTGCTTCTGGATGAGATCGAGAAGGCACACCCTGATCTGTTTAATATCATGCTTCAGGTCTTGGATGACGGCCGCCTGACCGACAATTACGGACGGACCATTGACTTTAACAATACCGTACTGATCATGACCTCCAACCTTGGCACCCGTCAGATCGACAAGGGTGCACCGCTGGGGTTCCAGAAGGAAGGGGATGCCACCACTTATGAAAAGATGAAAGATGAAGTCATGAACTCTGTGAAGAAGACCTTTAACCCGGAGTTCCTGAACCGCGTGGAAGAGGTGGTGGTCTTTCACTCCCTGAATAAAGAACACATCTCGTTGATCATCGACATCCTGACCCGGCAGCTGAATGAAGAAATTCAGGAGAAAGGATTCACGATTCACTTAAGCGATGAGGCCAAGGAGTACTTAATTGACAAGGGGTATCAGCCCAGCTATGGAGCAAGGCCTCTCAGGCGGGCGATTCAGAAATATATCTCTGATCCGCTCTCCGATGAAATTCTGAGAGGACATTTTAAAGGAGCAACCGCCATACGGGCCATTCTCCATGACCAGGAAATCGCCTTTGAAGAATTCTCAGAAAAACAACTGACAGAGGCATAAGTTCAATACGCTGATTCTTCCAAAAGAGAGGGGAATATCCCTCTCTTTTTTTTTACTTACACGACCATTTCTATTCGAAATCTTCCCTAAAAAATATTTTCAGGGCCTGTGGTTTGACAATAAATGGGCATAAGGTTATAGTATCCAATCATGAACGATTTAAACCCTTCATTTACTTTTTTATTATAGGTCCATGTCGGCTTCAAGGTCATTCATCATTAACGGGTTGCTGATCCTCTCACTGACGATAAGCGCGGGCAGTTGTGCAAGGAACCCTGTGACCGATCGCTATGAAGTTACCCTGATGAGTACCAATGGAGAATCCAAAGTGGGGAAGGAGCAGGATGAGGCGGTTCGTAAAGTCTATGGCGTCTATGACGATGAAGAACTGCAGACGTATATCCAGAACCTGGGATCCCAGCTGGTTGATGTAGCGCACCCCCGGCCTCTAACTTACCATTTTACAGTTATCGATTCTGCAGAGATCAACGCCTTTGCCCTGCCCGGAGGTTATATCTATGTCACGCGCGGTATTCTCGCACAATGTAACTCCGAGGCGGAACTGGCCGGGGTCATTGGACATGAAATTGCTCATGTCACCGCCCGGCACCACTCCCAGCAGCAGGTCCGGGCCATGGGACTCCAGATCGGGTCTCTGCTTACCACGCTTTTTCTTGGAGAAGCGGGGCTCTATCTTCAGCGCTACATTGACCTCTTGTTTGTGGGAATCTATCAGAGTTATGGCCGTCAGGCGGAACTTCAGGCCGATGAAGTGGGGCAGGTGTATGCCTTTGATGCGGATTGGGACCCGAGGGAATCTACCCAATTTCTAAAAACCCTGGATAGGATGGATCAAGGAAGAGACCGGACGGTCTTCCATGGTTTTTTTGCCTCCCATCCCGAAACCTATGAGCGTATCCAGGAGTCTGAATCCCGCGGTCAAACCATGGTAAAAGGAAGGGACCCGGGTAAAAAAAATAGAAATGATCTCATGCGCATGATTGATGGAATGCCTTATGGGAACCGGCCTGAACTTGGAGAGTTTGAAGACAACCTGTACAAGAATGCCCGGTCCGGCATCTCCGTCCGTTTTCCGGAGAACTGGGAGAACATGTCATCCGAAGGCACCGTGGTCTCCCGCAGGCCGGATGAAAGTTACTTCATGCAGCTTGTCACCACAAAACCCAAAGACTCGACTTACCTCGACAATGTTACATCCCGTGAGGATTACTTTATTAAACTCCGAGAACTGGCTGAACTCTATGAGTCTCGAAACAGATGGATACGGGATTCGGAAGAGCGGACAGTGATCAATGGGATTCACACCTTTGTATCCACCTATCAGCTGCAATCCTTTCTCGGGAGATATTATTCGGTCCGGGCACACTTCATGATTGTGAAGGAAAACATCTTCATCCTCCTGGCCTTCGCGCCGGTGAATCAGAAACATCTGGCTGATTATTATTTTAAACAGGTCTTCCAAAGTGTTCAGAGGATTACAGAATCGGAAATTGAGGCGCTTCAGCCCCGAAAAATTTATATCTATGAAGTGAAAGAAAAAGATACCTTTGAGTCCATCTCGGAGGATTTTTACGGGACCACTGAGAATGCAAGAAAGATTGCAGGACTCAACGGTTACATGTCGGAACTCTACCCCACACCCGGGGACATGCTGAAGGTTGTCATACGCACCATGGAAGAAGAGGAAGAAGAGGATGATGATGAAATGAGAAAAAATCACGAAGGGATTCAAAAAAACGGGGGAACATCAGACAGAGATAAGCGGCGGCTTCTCGGCACTAATTCACAGGCAGGGCGGCATTCCACCGGCACGATTCTTCCCTTTGATCAAATTTAATTTTATGCTACAGTTCTTTTGCACACCACTCCGGGAGATTCCATGTTGCATTCTTATGAAAAGGAGAGGCCCGACCTTGCCCCTTATGCGGCCAGAAGCAAAAAATCGAGGGGCAGGCGTTTTCCGGAAACCTTTAAGGACAAGCGTACAGATTTCCAGCGGGACCGGGACCGGATCATTCATTGTGCGGCTTTCCGCAGGCTGGAATACAAGACACAAGTCTTTGTCAATCATGAGGGGGACTACTACCGAACCCGCCTGACCCATACCCTTGAGGTGTCCCAGATTGCACGCGGCACGGCACGGGCCATGGGCCTGAACGAGGAACTGACCGAGGCCATTACCCTGGCCCATGATCTGGGACATACCCCTTTCGGCCACTCCGGAGAGGACATCATTAACGACCTCATGAAGGATCACGGAGGCTTTGAGCATAACCGCCAGAGTCTGAGGATCGTGGAGGAATTGGAAGAGCGCTACCCCAATTTCTCCGGCTTGAACCTCTCGTTTGAAACCCGGGAGGGTATTATCAAACACTCAACCCTTCATGATCAACCGGATGTCAAGGAGATGAAGGATTTTCTGCCCGGGGTGGTCCCCACACTGGAGGCACAGCTCATCAACCTGGCTGATGAGATCGCCTACAACAACCACGACATCGATGATGGCCTCCGGTCAGAAATGCTCGATCCTGATGAACTCCGGAAAGCCGTTCCCCTCGTGGACCGGACCTTTTCTCTGATCGAAGAACGTTATCCGGGGATTGACGAGGGCCGTAAGAAATATCAGGCGATCAGCCACCTGATCGGCTATCTCATCAACGACCTGGTCAATCATTCCACTGCCGTGCTCAAGGAACACGAGATCCAATCCCTGGAAGATCTCCGGGCAAAGAATGTCATGGCCATCTCCTTCAGCCCCCAAACAGAGAAGGAGAACCTGGAACTCAAAAGATTCCTCTACAACAATCTCTACAAACACTACCGAGTGGAACGGATGCGTATCAAAGGAAAGATGGTCCTCACCTCTCTCTTCAATATCTATATGGAGAATCCCACGCTCCTGCCCAAGAAGTATCAGACGATGATCGAACAATCCGGGAAAGCCCGGGTCATCTGTGACTACATCGCGGGCATGACCGACCGGTATGTACTGGATGAGTACAAGAGACTCTTCGAGCCCTTTGAGCGAACGTGAAGACAGAGATCAACCACGAAGGACACGAAGGGCACGAAGAAAGAATAAAGCATCTGATAACAGTAGGCGTTTAGAAATACAAAAGAAAGACCTGCGAAAGAAAATTCGTTTATTATTAATGTTGTATAGTGGCCAAGAGAGTATTGATGTGTGAGAATGGAAAAATCGAATAATCATCCATGCAGAATCCGAATCCTTACAGGCCCGCCTCGATCCGGTAAAACCCAAGCCATCATCGATCAGATACTTCCGTTCATCAAAGAGAACCGCACTTCGGAAATCCTGATTCTGGTCCCTTCCAATCTCAAGGCTGAAGAGATCAAGCAGACACTTCTGGCACAAAAGGGTGTCTCAGGTTTCCTGGGTCTGAGAATTCTCACCTTTCTGGACCTCACCCTTCTGGCCTTTCAGGACTCAACTCTCCCGGGACGGGTCAGTACGCCTCTGTCACGGAAATGGATGATTCAGGCCATCCTTGCACACCTCCCCTTTCAGCATTTTAAAGAGGTCAAGGAGACTCGGGGGCTGGCCGACCTTTGCGTAGAGTTCATACGGACCCTCAAGGAGGCAGGAATTTCCCCAGAGGAATTTCATGAAAAGACCGGCTCGGGAAACAGTTCTCCCAAGCTCCGTGAAATAGGAGAGATTTTTCGCGCCTATGAAGAGGAGCGGGAGAAGCAAAACCTCCTGGACCGGGAGGATCTCTTTTCTCTGGCCTCGCGTGATCTCACGCAAAACCCTGGCGGACCCCTTTCTCGAATTCGTACCCTCGTCGTCACGGGATTTTACGACTTTACGCCCCTGCAATTGCAGCTTCTTTCGGCTCTTTCCGGATTAAAGACCATGCAGACGGTCTTCTTGACTTTGCTTCACCAGAAGGGCAGCGGCCCGGGTCAGCACTTCACGGAGAGGACGCTGGAACGGATTCGTCTCTTCTTCCCGGAGGCTGAGACCACTTGTCCTGATCACGGGACGGATCGGGCAGACCATCCCATGGATCATCTGATCCGACACTTTCTCCTCGGCCCCGAAGAGACTGAGGAGATTCCATGCCATGACTCCCTTGAGATCATCCACACCCCAGGCCATTACCGGGAGGTTGAAGAAATCGCCAGAAAGATCCGGCACCTGGTCCATAAGCGGTCACACAGCTTCAAAGAGATGGGCGTTATCTATCGCCACATGGACAGTTACCAGGACAAAATTCGGGAAGTTTTCCGCTTCTACAAGATCCCCCACCACATGGCCGGGGGCTTTCCCCTGCGAACCAATCCACTGGTGCTAGCCCTGATCGGGATCCTGGAGGTCCCGCGCACAGGTTTCCAGCGGGAAGCCGTGAGCCGCCTCCTCCGCTCGGACTACCTGAAGGTCGACACTCTCGTACAGCGTGGGATTCCGGCGGAACGATTCGATACGCTTGCCAGAGAAGCCATGATACATGGCGGCAAAGAAGAGTGGAAGCGGCGCTTTGCCAGCCGTGTCAAGAACCTTGAGATCCGCATCCAATACCTTGAAGAGGGCAAAATCGACGACTCCGATCCGGATCTTCGTGCACGCCGGATAAGAGAATACACAAAGAAAATTGAAGACTATTCCGGATGCTCGGAAATCATGGAAGCCCTTATCCAAACTTTGAGCATCATTTCCAGGCATGCCTCGATCCGAAAATATGTCGAGGCCCTCCAGGACCTGATCCGGACCTTTGGTGTGGAACGAGAAATCTATACGTCAAAGGATTTGCGGCTGATAAGCCGGGACCAGACGGCACTAAAGAAATTTCAGGATCTCCTCAGCCAGATGATGGCCGAGCACACGGCCATGGAATCCGGACGGGAGATCCCTCTTTCCGAGTTCATCCGTATTCTGAACCTCTGCCTGACCGAGGCGAGCTACTCACCGGACCCGTCCTGTGAAGATGCCGTGCTCGTCACCGACGCCATGGACGCGCGTGAACTCCGCCGTCCTGTGGTCTTTGTCGCAGGCCTGGTAGAAGAGTCCTTCCCGCGTACGCATGCGCCCAATCCGGTCTTCGGCGACGGGGAGCGGGCCCGGCTCAACAAGATCCTCGAACCCCAACGATGGATACCTCTGTCTGCCCATTGGCGTGAGGAAGAAGAACTCCTTTTTCTCCTTGCAGCCGGTGCGGCCACGGACCGGCTCTTCCTCACCTATCCGCGAACAGATGCCAAGGCGAGGGATCTCCTGCCATCCCGCTACATCGACCGGGTCCGGTCTCTCTTCAGGCAAGGGACATTGGTGGAAACCGAAGTTTCCTTCGAGGACCCCCTACCGGATCGGCAATATCTCTTCCGAAACAAAGAGCTTCTGGAGCACACCTTTCGCGGACTTTTCCGTTCCGTATCGCAAACTCCCGAGACTCCTCTCCTCTTTAATCATCTTCTGAGCGATCAAAATGCAAAGGTCCGGTCCCTGCTGCACGGCCTCCGCGTCATTCGGGCACGTGCCGACCAGGAGGGCACCTATACAGGTAAGCTCGGCGCCGAAGCCTCGGCCCTGCTCCGCGCCAATGAGACGCCTTACTCGGTCACGGCCCTGGAGACCTACGGAACTTGTCCTTTTCAATATTTCAGTGAGCGGGAACTCAAGGTCCAGCCTCTGGAAGAGGTGGAAGACGAGATCGGCGCCATGGACGTGGGGAGCCTTTACCATCGAATCCTGGAACGTTTTTACAGAGAGAGCGGCGGTCCGGTCACACCGGAGAACCTGAGCGAGGCCAGAGAGCGGATGCATGCTATCATCGACAGACTCCTTTCAACCCAGGAGTTTCGAGGTGTTCCCGGTCACAATAAATTATGGAAGATCCGCAGACAAGAGATCCACGAGACCCTGGACCGCTTTCTTGACAAAGAAAAGGAAGAACACGAGCAAACAGGAGCCGTGCCGGCCCACTTCGAAGTCTCCTTCGGTATGGGACCCCGTGCCGTCAGTGATCCCCTCTCCACAGTCGAGCCTTTGACCATTGAATCCGAGACAGGCCCGATCCGCGTCATGGGCAAAGTCGACCGCATTGATCTCAGTGAAAAAGAGGGCGCGCCTCGCTTCTCCATTGTGGACTACAAAACCGGGAAGAGGGCTCCGGACACCCGCCAGGTCATGGCCGGGGAGAGTCTTCAGCTTCCGGTCTACGCGGAATGGGTCAAGGAGGCCTTTGCGGATAAGCGGGAGATGGACCGCGGATTCTTTTATCTTCTGAGGGCCGGCGAGAAAAAATGCCAGATCCCCACAAAGAATGAGACCTGGGAAGAGCTTCAGGCCATCATCAGGAGACATATTCAAGACTATGTGGAATCCATCCGGGAAGGCTGGTTTCCTGTGACCGAAAAAAAATGTCCCGAGTATTGCCGATTGACCCATATTTGCAGGATCAGAGAAGAATAAACCTTATTCAACCACGAAGGACACCAAGAAAAGCACTTGTTTAAGATTTTCGTGACCTTCGTGTCCTTCGTGGTTGATTTTTCTAAAACAATGTCCATAGCAAAAAACAATTCGGAAATAAAATTTACCCCAAATCAGGAACGTGCCATCACCACCCTGGGCCGGAACCTATGCGTCACGGCCGGGGCCGGGGCCGGAAAGACCACGGTCCTGGTGGAGCGCTATCTCCACCTGGTCGAACAGGGAGGCATGGACATCCAGGAGATCGCAGCCATTACCTTCACGGAAAAGGCGGCCAACCAGATGAAGGAGAAGATCCGGAACAAGATAAAAGAGAGGATCACCGTTTCACGTAACAGCGCCGAAACCGAGGCGTGGGATGGCCGGTACCGTGAGATCGGCTCTGCATGGATCCATACCATTCACGGCTTTTGCACGCGCCTGTTAAAAGAGAACGCCGTGGAGGCAGGTGTTGACCCCCACTTCACCACCCTGGACGAGACCGAAACGGTCATCCTGACCCATAAAGTCATTGCCGACTTCATCAACCACCGCCTGAACCAGGACGCTGAATCCATGGTCCACGTGTTGAGCGCCTACGGCCTCGGTGCAACAAAAGAGATGCTCACCGAACTCCTTCAGAAAAGAGAAGCGGTAAGGCCCTGGACCGGCCTCTATCTGGAGAAAAATCACGGGGAGATTCTCAGCCGCCTGCAAAGTCAAGCCGGGGTAGAGATCAAGACCGTCACGGAGGAACTGGAAAGGCTTTCCTGCGCGGACCCCGCTGACAAACTGGAAGAGGTCCGCCTCGCTGTACTTGACTTTTTATCCACCCCCGTTATCACCAAAGAAGTCCTGGAATCGGTGGCGGCTGCCATCAAACTGAATAAGGGAAGCCGCAAAAAATGGGGAGAGCAGGAGCTGTCTCAGGTCAAGGCACTCCTCGGCAGACTCAGGGACCTCGCAAAGGATTTCCTCCCCCTCTATGATGACGATAAGGCCCAAAAAGAACTGGGCTTGCTCCGTTCTCTGCTTCAAGAGTTTGCATTCCTCCATGATCGCTACAAGACGGAGAAGTCTTCGCAGAGTCTTCTGGACTTTGATGACCTGCTCATCCTGGCCCGGGATCTTTTTAAGAAGAACGCGCAAGTCCTGGAGGAATACCGTTTAAGGCTCAAAACCCTCCTGGTCGACGAATTACAGGACACCGATCCCCTGCAGATGGAGATCGTAGAGCTGATCTGCGGCAGCCACCCCGGCCGTATCTTCGCCGTGGGGGATGCCAAACAGTCGATCTACAGCTTCCGGGGCGCCGACGTGGACCTGTTCCGGAAGTTCGAGCAGAAAATCAGGAAGGAGGAGAGGCAAGGCATCATTCCCCTGAATCAAAACTTCCGAAGCCAGAAACAGATCCTGATGTTCATCAACCATCTCTTCTCCAAGGTCTTCCCCGCGGGGCCGCGGACAGACCAGGAGACCGGCTTTGATCACCTGACGTTCCACAAACCAAGCGTACCTCAGGTACACTTTGTGGAAAGCTTCTTCATTCCCGAGACCCGGGGGAACACACAGGACGGCCGGGTCAGAGAAGCCGGCTGGATCGCCTCCAGAATTCAAGGCATGGTCGGGAATAGAGATGAGCGGATCCTGGTCCGGGAGAATGAAACAAGGCCCGTGGAATTCGGCGACATTGCCATCCTGTTCCGGGCCATGACCGATGTAAAGCTCTACGAGAGGGCCCTTCGAAACCTTGCTATCCCCTTCACCGTGATCAGCGGCGCGGGGTTCTTTGAGAAACAGGAGGTCCTCGACATCCTGAACCTGCTCAACCTCCTCCTCTATCCAGAAGACGAAGAGGCGCTGATGGGTCTCCTTCGAAGCCCGATTATCGGCGTCCGGGACGACACCCTCTTCTTCATGACCCGCGGCCGATCCTTGCAGCAGGGGCTAAGCCATGCCGAACAGGTCCAGGGAATTGATGAAACCGAAAGAGCGATCCTGGTCCGTACCCGGGAGATGATTCATAAGCTTCGAAGGGCCAGGGACAGGGTCCGTGTCCCCGAGCTGATCGGACGCTTCCTGGACGAGACCGCCTACCCGGCCCTGCTACTCACCGATCCGGTTCACGGCCACCAGCGCTACGCCAACCTGAAAAAACTCATGGACTTTGCCCGCGAGTTTTCATCCAGGCCCCTGTTCGGCCTCTCCGACTTTATCGATTATATCGAGGAACTGCAGGAGAAGGAGAAACGGGAGGGTGAGTCCCCCATCGATGAAGAATCCCAGAACACCGTGCGTATCCTCACCGTGCACAAGGCAAAAGGCCTGGAGTTTCCCGTAGTCTTTCTGCCTGACCTGGGAAGGAGAAGCAGTGGAAGAACGGACACCATCGAAATCCATTCCGACCTGGGGGTCGGCATCAACGTGCCCGACGGCAAAGGCACCCTTGAAAAATCTTTTATCCGCTCCCTCATCGTAGAAGAGAAAAAACGGGAACGCGTCCATGAAGAAAAGCGCCTCTTTTATGTGGGCTGCACGCGTGCCAAGGACTTCCTGGTCCTCTCCGGTCAGATCAGCTTCCCGAAGAATCCGAAAAAAGACTCAGCCATACCCATGGACTGGCTCAAAGAGGCCTTAGAGATCACCGACCAAAACTATTCCAACGATATCCCCTATGGGGACAAAAAGGTCAAGGCCCGTTCCGACTCGGAACCCGTGGCCTCCGCCGCACCCCGCGAGCAGAGATGGATCGACACCTATCCCGAACTCAAGCAAGGTAAGCCCATGCCCATGGCCGAAGACCCATCGGCGCAATCGCTGATCGAACAGGCCACATCGCATCCAGACCCATTGCCTCCCGCGGGATTCACAGTGTCACAGCTCGTGCTCTATGAGAAGTGCCCAAAGGGATTCGAGCTGTCAGCCCTGAAAGGGATCGCTGAAGCGGAACGGGCAAGAGAAGAATCTTTTTCTTCAGGGGGAAGAGAACTTGGAAACGTGGTCCACGGCATCCTTCAGCACTGGGACCTGGATCCGGCTTCGCTCAAGGATTGTGTAGAGCGGGGGCTGAACCGCTCAGGACTTGCGAACAAGGAACAGCAGAAACTAAGACCCCGCGCCCTCAAACTCGTTGAGACATTTTCCAGCATGGACATGTCCCATGAGATCCGAAATACCTCAGAGGCCTACACCGAAGTCCCCTTCTTGCTCAAGCTTGAAGGTTTCCATCTGGGGGGTACGATCGATAGGCTCTATCGCGGCCGGTCCGGACGCCTCACCATCATCGACTATAAAACCGACACAATCAAAAAGACCCAGGTTCCGGCCAAAGTCGAAGAAGAAAAATACGGCTTCCAACTCTCTGCCTACGCCCTGGCCGCGCAAAAACTCTTCAATGAACCGATCGACACAGCCCTCGTATTCCTGGACCCCGGCATCACGCACCCCCTTGAGACAGATCCGGTGACGACCGAAACCGAGATCCTCACTATGATCCGAGAGATCCAGACCGCCACATCTTTTCCCCTCAACCGGGAGCGCTGCCCCACCTGCGGTTACTGGGAACCCTTGTGTTCCAAGAATTAGGAACATAGGCTTCAGCAGGCAGGTCAAAACCCCTTTTGTCTTGACTCCATCACAACTCATGTATAAATTATGCTCAATTCAATTTTAGTGGCTATCTGGGTTGGTTACATGCATCGTTCAACAAAACCTTTAATGCACAAGGTACTATGCCTAATATGTTAAATTACATACCGGATGAAGCGTTTTATTATGCGCAACGGCCATATTTAGATGAATTTTACGCTATTAATGTCGTGTTATAATACGACATTAATGACGCATACTTAATAGTCATACGAAAAAATAATGAATTGCCATTCAAATTATGAATGATATATTTGGGTGTAAGACTTATAAAACATAATTAATGTAATTGAGGAGGAGAAGGAGATGAAAATTATGAAAATCATGTCACTGGGTATCTGTTTGTCAATTCTTTTTGCTGGATGCGCGTCAATGCAACCTGCGAGTTCACAAGATGACAGGCAAGACGTTTTATATGCATGTAATTGCGGTCCAGAGTGCAAATGTAATACTGTTAGCACCAAACCTGGTGATTGTGCTTGCGGCGCTCCTCTCAAATCGGGCCATGTTCTTAAAATTGAAGGAAGCGAGGCTATCCTTTGCCAATGCAAGGAAGGTTGTCAGTGTGGCGGTCTTGACCCTGAAGACCCATCCAAATGTTTCTGCGGCACACCTGTTAAACGCGTAAGCCTGCAAGGAACGGGGATATACTTCTGTAATTGTGGTGATTCATGCTATTGCAATACCGTATCCGATAAACCAGGAAACTGTGGATGCGGCATGAATTTGTTGAAAGATGAATAGTTGTTATTGATTCTCCGCCCGTATAGAGGGTGGTATCATGAAGCCCCCCAGAGGTGGGCTCGTGGTGCCGGGCAGAGCTGTCAGGCGCCCTGGTTCGTTTTCTTTGGTGGTTTTAGATAAAGATAATAAAAACATGAAATCGACCCTCAATATACCTTTAAAGAAAAGATGGATCCCTTTATGCTGTCTGCTCCTTGTACTCCTTACACCGGCCGCAGTGTCGGAGGCGGCTGGTCCAGATCATGTGGTCCTGATCTCAATCGACGGACTCATCCCGGACTATTATCTCCATCCCGACCGCTATGACATCAAACTCCCTGTTTTGCAATCGCTTATGCAGAGCGGAAGCTATGCCGAATCCATGGTAGGCGTCCTTCCAACGCTCACCTACCCCTCCCACACAACCCTGGTGACCGGTGTCCCGCCGGCACGCCATGGAATTCCCAGTAACTTCCGTGAAAAGCGGGGAGACTGGTACCTCCATGCCGGGGAGATCCATGTGAAGACCCTCTGGCAGGCGTCAGAGGAAGCCGGATTGATCACGGCCATCGTGACATGGCCGCTCACCTATGATGCTGCGGCAGATTACCGGATTCCCGAGAACCTTGCCTTCAGCCCGGTTACTAACGTGGCCGAGCTCATTCGGGCCGGCTCCACACCGGGCCTGTTTGAGTCACTGGAGAAGACAACGGGCCCGATTCAGCTTCTCCCCTTCGAGAAGCCCGAGGCCGGGATTCCACTCGACCGGATGACTGCATCCTTTGCATCGGAAGTCATCCGCCGTCACCGCCCCAACCTGCTGCTGGTGCACTTTCTGGATGCCGATCATCGCCAGCATGAACATGGCCCCGACAAACCGGAGGTCTTCAGGTCCTTTGAACGCATCGATGGGCTCGTTGGAGAGATCAAAACGGCCATTCAAGACGCGGGGATAGCTGAAAGCACGGCAATTTTTATCGTAGGAGATCACGGTTTCATTCGCGTCCACACTCAGATCAACCTCGCGGCCATTCTCGTGAAAGAGGGATGGCTGAAGATCAATTCAGATGGAACCGAAGTGGAAGGCCCCCTGGAGGTCCGTATGGCCAGCGGCTCGGCCGCCGTCTATCTCAAGGATCCTTCTGACCGGGATCTGGCAGATCGGCTTAACACAGAATTCCGAAAGGTGATCCAGTCCCGCTTTGCCGGGCTGATGGATTGGATTGATAAGGACGAACTCAAAAGGACCGGCGGTTTTCCTGGTGCAGCCCTTGCCTTGTCAGCAGCGAGGGGATATATGTTCACGTTCAAGGTGAAGAATGCCGATCGGATATTGATTCCAAGCAAGCTCTACAAGGGTACACATGGCTATCGTCCGGATCACCCCCGAATGGCCACAGGGTTCATCGCGAGCGGCCGCGGTATTCGCCGTGTGGGCCTGATACCCACGGTCCGCATGATTGACATCGCCCCCACCATTGCCGCACTCCTGAAACTCGACCTGCCCGATGCCGTGGGACTGCCCATGATCGGCATTCTTGAGGCTGAATCGGGAAAATGATCTGGAAAGAACCTGAAGGGACGATCCTGAAAATCCGGATATCCGGGCTAGGTTTGGAAACCCGGCGCTGGCATATCTAAACCGGATATTGAAAGAGTTGAATTTTGTCTCAGGTTGGGCGCAACTTTATGTGCGAATACTAATACTTAGGTATAAAAATTTGCCCTGCGGCATTTTTTTTACATTTTTCATCTTTTTTTGTGGTATTATCGTGCGCATAAGGCGCGAGCAATCTTCTTATTTAAGTCTAACTACTATACACAACTATTATCTGTTCAACTAAAAGCTTTACTGAGTATTACGGCCCATTTAAAAGACAGATCCCATTAAATGCCTCAGTCATAACGATAAGAAAAGGAAAAGAATGAAGTCCTTAGCGTTATTAGTCTCTCTATCGCTCCTGAGTGCAGGGAGCGTAGCAGACAACACGCCAACAACTCTGGATGTGTCCACTGTTGAGGAGATGAAAACCCTGGTAAGCAAGATGACCCCGGAAAAACTAGACAACTGTGTTAAGGCCTTTGGAAATACAGAATTTTGCGGTTGCATTGAAACCAATCTCCCCGTCGGAATTTCCTTCCGCAGATACATAGAGGTGGCCACGTCATCCGATGACGAACTGGGAAACAAAAACCATTCTAAAGAAGACCAGGAGATGTTGGAACAAATTCTTGATGTCAGGAACAAATGTGTACAAGAGGCATTTTCCCGGTAACTGACTCACCCACACAGGACGTTCAACCCATCGCCTGACAAAATCCTATCCATACATATAACATCACAGAATCCAAAGCTTGTTTTGAGCCTGCAAAGACAGCGCACGACCAACCGGGTTCAGAATGACCTTGACCTTGTTACCCTCCTCATATATATTTATGGCTGCTTCAGGCCATGCTAAACTACTAAGATCAAAGGGGAATTGTTCAACATCACAGGACTAGTATAAGAAACGCCGTTGACTATTTCTATGAAAGTTGAAAACACTTCTATGCGGAGGGGATATGATAAAGAATAAAACGCTCTCATGCACATTTCTCATGGTCGTGTTGTGCGGATGTGCGAATCTTCAAACGATTTCCGAAACCCGGTCTGAATCCCTGGGTACCCATGCTATTTTTGAAAAGAATTACCAGCTGGGGCAGGAGCTGAGTGCGAGCGTGGGGGAACCCATGGTACGGATCAAGGAACAGTATGTGGAACGGTTCATAGAGCGTCCCATGACAATGCAGACCACGGAGGACTTTGTTATCAGGGGCGGTCCTGTGACCCTGCGCGGAGAAAAGAACATTCCCTATCCAATACAGGGTGAAATCAACCTGGGAGGGCACACGTATCGTTTAATCGATCTTCCCGGTGGTTCCCAGTCTACCTATCGCGTCCTCATCAACAAAGAGGGCCAGGTCTATTATAAGGTCCTGTTCGCGGACAAATTCGTCACGTGGCAATTCAAGGCCACCCCGCCGGAGCTCCGATTCGAGTTTTCTCAAGAAAAAAATATCTATGACGTCGTAAAATCCGGCAGAGTATTTGAGCTGATCTACGGCGGCACGGACGGGAAAACCATCTATGTCACTTACAGGGAATTCGCAGACGGGGAATTAACCCAGCCGGTGTTTTTCCAGCACCTCATTTACAAAGCTGATTCGGAGTCTGTCCGCTTCCGTAACATGGAGATGAAAATCCACAAAGCCACCCATGACAAAGTGGTCTTTACATTGATCCGGGATGATCTCAATGAGAAGGAAGAAGTGGGAGGCCAGAAGCATGGCTCAGACCATAGTGGCGAATGAAGACCTGATGCCATGCCGATTCACTTCGAGACGGCCCGCTGGCTCCGAACCATTCTATTCGGCCGCTAATTCAAAATGTACCATGATGGGATTATGGTCCGAAGACTCGACTTTTTTTACAAAGGGCTGGCTCTTTAGTTCGAGTCCCTTATAAAACAAATGATCATAGGGATATCTAAACAAGAATTTCGACCGGTCATCCTCAAGGGTGGCATTATCAAAAGCGGAACGCAGCTCCAGAAACTCTACCATACGCTCCAAATCTTCCACTCGATCCTCTGTGAAGGCGTTAAAATCCCCGGCAAGAATCACCGGACCATCATGGAAAATAATTTTTTCTTCCAGATCGCAAAGCTGTGACTTAAATGTCTTCTCGCCAAGAAGAATGGCGTGAACATTCACAACCAGTAGTTTTTTGTCGCTACCATTCAGGTAATATTTGGTTAATAGCGAAGCCTTGGGAGTTGTCAGCACAGGTTCATTGGTTCGGAAAGATTCCGTATCAGAAGGCGCTGAACTCGAAATGGTAAGAACGCCTGTAGGGGCATCGTTGCTTCGATAGATGAAATTGGGGGACAAGATCCACCATATCGGCCCTTTAATATTTTTCAGTTCGCCAAGAATATTGATTGTCTTTTCATCAACAAAGGCCTCTTGCAGGATGATAATGTCACTGTTCTCTGCTATGTCAATAAAATCTTCCCGCCACTCTTCCCGGTCCCCAAACCAGTTCTTGAAAAAATTTGTTCTGTTTCCTTCTAAACCGTTCCATGTTACGACTTTTATCGATAACGGGTCAAAGCCGTTCGACAGATTGTTACCCATATCATTAAACACTTGTGACTGCAACGTATGAAAAGTGAGTGCATCCTCTGATGTGATGAGGAGTTCCTTTTGGGGAATATAATGGCAGCCAACAAATAGGGTTACAACGAATAGGATGAATATATAGTAAGATACTTGTAAAATTTCCTTCATGATATAAGTGCTCTCAGGGTATTGACTATCAGAGTTTGACAAGGTACATAATGGGCCTGAAAGGGTCCTCTGAAAAATCAGGTTTAGCCCGGATATTGCATGAGTAAATCTATTGCGAGGACGGATAAGCTTCCGTATGCGGTGTTGCAGAAAAATTTCTGACTTCGAACTATTTCAATATGTCTTCAGCCAGAAATTTTTCTGCGCCTTGCCTACGGCGCTTCTACGGCCTCTCATCACGATCACTCATTCAATATCCGGGCTAGGCCCGGGGAGTGGTCAGGGAATTTGTCGTTCTTCTCTGATTCTTTTCACTTCAACCAACAACCAGTCCTTCAATCTCACTCTGCTATGTTCGTTACATTTCACGTAATAATATTTCCCGGTCAGCTCACTTTTCGTAGCTGAATATTCAATAAAATCCTCAGCCGATTGGATCCTGTCTAGAAAATGTTTATATTTTTTATTGATATGTTCTACAGCCTTTTCACCTGGGTAGAATTTATCATTCCGGATGAATGAACATTCCGACGTCTCAATATATTGCAGCAAATGATTTATTTCATTGTGCATGACCAGCTGACTGGCTTCAACCGAACCTCCGGTCAATAATACTGCAATCGCACTCAGCCCAAGCAAAAAACCTGCCATACTTATCTTTAAATCCTCAAACTTCTATTACCCCTCACGTTTCATATCAAAATGCACACACAATTTTAAATTATAGCATACCTTGCTACTGTCTGCCATTGAATTTCCTGATTGTTCGGCTCTCCCATCAAATCAACCTAACTCATTGAAATCAAGACACAAAAACTCATACCCCATGGACATTCTCCGCCTTAAATTCACTTTATCGGAGAAAAAAATCAGGATCATCCCGGATATTGCCTTGGGTACAGGGACCCCCTTCGGGGTGACCCGTGTTTCCGCCATAGTGATTGTTTCTGACAGGGCATCCAATCAGATGTCAGGAACAGGAGATGACATGAGACAAGTCTCCCAGTCGCTCCTTGTTATTCTGAGTCCGCCTGTTCGCCACTTCCCCCGGCAAGACCTTTCACTTGACCCGCTATGACTTCAGTGTGTATATTTGAAGATCATTCGGACTCTTTAGCCCGGATATTGCATCTTCGTCCAGGAAAGTCACCTCCGCCGCAATCGCAGGAAACGCCAAAGGAGTCGGAAGGACAGGACAGGTAATCCGGAAGTCCTGGTGAAAGGGAAGAAGACGAAATTCACAAGGAGAAACCACATGCTCGCGTTAAACGTTATTTATAAGGTTCTTTGCAGTGCCCCATTGTTTCTTGTATTGATAACCGCGTCTGTTCATGCACAGGACTTCGATAACATCCAAATAGAAACAGAAAAAGTCACGGAAGGTATTTATATGCTGCTCGGAAGAGGAGGGAACATCGGTCTCTCTGCAGGCGATGATGGCGTCTTTGTGATTGACGACCAGTTCGCTCCGCTCACGGACAAAATAAAAGAAGCCATTGCAGCCCTCACGGATAAACCGATCCGATTTGTGATCAATACACATTGGCATTCTGATCACACAGGCGGCAATGAGAACCTTGGTGAGGCGGGCTCAATTATTGTGGCCCATGAAAATGTACGTAAACGATTAACCACAGAACAGTTCTCAGAGTTCTTTAAAAAAACAGTGCCGCCCCTGGACAAGCAAGGACTGCCGGTGATCACGTTCACTGGAGATCTGACATTTCATCTCAATGACGATGAGATTTATGTTTTTCATGTGGGAAATGCCCACACAGATGGAGATGGGATTATTTATTTTCGCAAGGCCAATGTCGTGCATATGGGAGATATCTATTTTTCGGGCATGTACCCCTTCATCGACCTTTCTTCGGGCGGGTCGATCAATGGAATGATAAAAGCCGTCAATCAGGTTCTTCCCATGCTGGATGATACAACCAGTGTGATACCAGGACATGGTCCAGTATCCAACACAGCCGAATTAAAAACTTATCGAGACATGCTGACAACTGTCCGAGACCGCATCAGCCAGCAGATGAACAAGGGTAAGAAACTGGAGGATGTGCTCTCCTCCGGAGCGACAAAGGAATTTGACAAGGAATGGGGCCAGGGGATTATTCAGCCTCATCAGTTTGTAACGATCCTTTATAAAGATCTATCAAGGTAGAGCAGCCCATACTGACTGATAAAAATTCGCAAGTCTTATGAAAACACGGATTCACAAATCGATTATGTGGTTGTCATGGTCATGATCTGGGTTTCTGAAATGAACGGTTATGAAGAAGATGTGAGTTGAGAGAAATCGATCATGAACCTTTCCGCCATTAACGACGACTTGTCAAGAGACATCAGCCTCCTGCAGTTTGGGCCTCCTGTGACACACGTCTATAACCCGCTGGACTACGCCCGGAAACCTTATGACAAGTATATGCGTCTCTATGCCAAGCGGCCGAAGGAGATTGTACTCCTGGGGATGAACCCCGGCCCCTGGGGTATGGCCCAGACCGGCGTCCCTTTCGGCGAAGTGGGTCTGATCAGGGACTGGCTCGGAATCGAAGCACCGGTGGGGAACCCTCCATCCCTTCACCCCAAAAAACCGGTCCAGGGATTTTCCTGCACACGAAGCGAGGTCAGCGGTAAACGGTTATGGGGCTGGGCAAAAAGAACGTTTGAAACGCCGGAACGGTTTTTTGATCGTTTTATTGTGATCAATTACTGTCCCCTGCTCTTCATCGAAGAATCCGGCCGAAACAGGACACCGGACCATCTCCGGGCAATTGAACGAAAAGCTCTGTTCCAGGCCTGCGACCGGGCACTCCGCAGAACCATCCAGTGGATCAACCCCCGCTATGTAGTGGGAGTGGGGAAGTTTTCAGAAGAACGGGCCCGGGAAGCCCTCTCCGCGCTGGATGTGACTATCGGCAGGATCACTCATCCGAGTCCGGCAAACCCCAGAGCCAATCGCGGCTGGGAGCCTCTTATCGTGAAGGAACTCAAGAGATTGGGAATCCGGCTTTGACGGATCCCGGGAGACAAATGGAGAGATCAGGGAAAGTCAGGCAAATCTTTACGGGTGATTGACATCTTTGGGCAGCATCAGACCACGGGAAGGAGGAGGACCGGATGAAGCAATTTGAATACTTATGTGTCTTTATCTGGGGGAGCAAAGAGAGAGCCACGAGTATATTGAATGAACATGGCAAAGAAGTATGGGAACTGGTTTCCACAAATTGGGTCTGGTTCTATTTCAAGAGACCCAAAGAATAGGATTCTTTGCCTCCTTTCTCCATCACAATAGAACACCTTACCAAACAGTAATCCATCGACTTTGTTCCATTGACGTGGTGATTTGATTGATGTTATCTTCTATATAAGCTGTTTGTTTGAAACCGTTTCATATCGAGAATCATTGTAGAGAGGATACCTGATTGTGAATACACATCGAAGACCCGCGACGATCAGCACACGTCTCTTTATCACAACAGGAACCGTGTTCGTGGTGGCTGGAATACTTGTCATTTCTCTGGTTAATCACCATATGCGGCAACAGGCATTGGCCGAAGCAGAAGAAAAGGCCCTCATTATTCTTGAACAAAGACTGGCCATCCATGCCTACTTCTCACATGACCTGAAGCCGCGCCTTTTTGAATTCACCGAACCGATCCGAACCGCTGATTATTTTGAACCGGCCTGGATGTCATCCACCTTTGCAATACGTAAAATTCATAGTCATTTTAAGACCATGGGTAACACCGACTTTTATTACAAAGAGTGTGCAATGAATGCACGCAGCCCCCAGAATGAGGCAGATGATTACGAGCGAACATTTCTTGATCAACTTAATAGGGATCCGGAACTGAAAAAACGATCTGTGGTTCGAAATCTTCAAGGTGAACCCTATTTTGTGACGCTATATCGAGGTGAAGTCATGGAAGAATCCTGCCTTCGCTGTCACAGTACTCCGGAGAACGCTCCGGGTTCTATGGTGACCCATTATGGCCCTGAGCGGAGCTTTAGCCGGAACGTGGGTGACGTTGTCTCGGCCGTATCTATTCGTGTGCCCCTTTCTACGGCTTATGCAAATGCCAATCGATTCTCGCTGCGCCTTTCGGGCTTGCTCTTATTGATGCTTCTCATGCTTTATGCAGTGTTGTTCTGGCTCAACAAGAGGCTGATATTCGTACCGCTATCCAGAGTCCGGGACAAAGCGCAGCAGATCTCAACTGTTGACGAACATCTGGGGGAACAGATTCCTGTTCCATTCGGCCGTGAACTCAGTGAACTGACTATCGCCTTTAACACAATGTCACAGAAACTGCGCATCCACCTGGACCAGCTGGAAGAACGGGTCAAGAATCGGACGGTTGACCTGGAAAAGACAAACAATCAACTCACCAATGAGATTACAGAACGAAATCGGGTTGAACAGGAAAGAGAAAGACTCATCACTGAATTGCAGGAGGCCCTGAAAAAAGTCAAAACCCTGAGAGGCTTACTGCCCATCTGCGCCTCCTGCAAGAAAATACGAGATGACAAAGGATATTGGAATCAGTTAGAAGCATTCATCCGTGACCGCTCAGACGCTGAATTCAGCCACGCTATCTGTCCTGACTGTGCCGGCAAGCTCTATCCGGATTTTTTTGATAAAGAAAACAAATGATTCTCCACCCGCATAGCGGGTGGCATCATGAAGCCCCTCGGAGGGAGGCCGCTGGTTCCAGACAGGCCTGCCTGGCACCATTACCACGCTGCCGAGCATCGAAGCAAGGAAGGGAATGAGCACGAATATTGTATGGGAGAATTTATTACGAGGGCGCAATACCGCTAAATCACCTTGATGTGCCAGGGTTCAAAACGGACACCCAGAAGATTATTCTGCTCATAACGGAGCTTGAGGTAGCCAAGGTCCGTCAGCTTCCTGTATACCTCGGTTGACGCAAAGCGGTCTGTGAAATTGTAAATCCCCATCCCGACCTGTCCCACATCAAAATCCCCCACACTGTGGAAGGAATAGCCCGGCGGGGCAAGTGAACGGGAGGCCAGAGAGAGGTTCCCTTTGCTCTTGTAAGTCTTATTCAGAAAGAGCAGGAACTGTTTGATGACACTCCGTATTCCCGAGGTCAGAATAGCCTGATCGCCCAGTTCTTCTCTGATGTCGTTGTATACCTCAAGGGGTTTCCCCTTGTAAAGATAGTTTCCGCTGCCAGGGACTTTGACAACCTCTCTCTTCCGGATACGGGCGGTCAGATTTTTCTGGGGCTTTTCACCGAAAAACCCGTAGAATGTACCTTCCTCATAAAAGATCATCTCTAGAAAATCCTTCTCCTCTCTGGAGAACGTCCCCACCTGAAAATAATTCCGGGCATAAGTCAGGGCCTCATCAAAACTCAATATCTGGAAATTGCCATGCCCGACAAACCGCTGGAGCCTTTTGAGCCTCATCACTGAGGATTCTAGGAGGGAAAAATTTTCCAGGTCCAAGCAGATATCATCAGCATGAGGTTTGTTGAAATGCTGCATCTTATGCAGGTAGTCTTTGACGTGATCGTCATAATTCTTTGAAGAATCAGGGGGGGCAACTTTGACAATCTCCGCCAGAACGTCTGGTGCTAAGCCTGCACCGATGATACCCGCTGATAGTGCTTTAAGAAAGTCTCGTCTGTTCATTAGATTTTATCAGATTTTTGTATTGATCTCTCTGCAATGCTTAAATCTCACATATTGTCACTTATCTTTTATTGTAGCATAAAAACACCCATTATGATAAAAAAATGAGGTTTTGGAACAACATAGCTCTCTAGCCCGGATATTGCATGAGTGAATCTATTACGAGGCCGGATAAGCTGCCATATGCGGCGTTGCAGAAAATTTTCTGACTTCGATATATTTCAATATGTCTTCAGCCAGAAAATTTTCTGCGCCTTGCCTGTGGCGCTTCTACGGCCTCTCATCACGATTACTCATGCAATATCCGGGCTAGGAAGGATTGTATGTACAAATGGATAATAACCCATGAATATGCTTTCTGGTGGCTTGGATTTCTGCCCCTGATCACGTTTATTGGAACCCTGGCCATAATACCTATTCTGGTGATTCGCATCCCCGTCGATTATTTCACCCGTGAAAAACGGCCGCCAAGCCGCTGGAGAAATCATCATCCATTTATACGCCTGTCTGTTGTCATGATAAAGAATGTTCTTGGTGCGGTACTCATCCTGGCGGGTGTCACCATGCTGTTCTTGCCCGGACAGGGGATCATCACGATCGTGGTCGGGATTACACTGCTGAACTTTCCTGGGAAGATGGCGCTGGAACGATGGATTATCAAAAAGCGGCTGGTGAACCGTACGGTCAACTGGCTTCGCATCAAGGCACATCGCCCTAAACTGCAGATTCCTCAATAATAGATAAAGAGAGCGTTGTCTGTACACAACAAGCCGGGAAATAGAAGCGATTTTAGAAAAACAGCATGACACACAAACAGTTGATTCATTTTCTCTCCCCTTGACTGTACAATGAAAATAAGCCATGATAAATGTTCAGGGACCGTCTCAGGTTTTGCACCCGGTGTCCTGAACGCATCCTATGGGATACACACTGAACGATTCTTAATAGGAATAAACCCATTGTGCCATGTCACCACCGACTCTTTCTGTCATCATTCCAACCCTTAACGAAGCCGAACAGCTCCCGGCGCTATTAACCGACCTTGAGCATCAAAAGGGTATTGCCCTGGAGGTGGTCGTCGGCGACGGAGGTTCCACGGACGGCACTCAGCAGATCGCTGATGCCCGCGGAGTAAATCTCGTCGAGGCACCGTGTGGTCGAAGCACCCAGATGAATGCAGCGGCTGGAAAATCAACCGGTGAGTACCTGCTCTTCTTACATGCCGATTCCCGGATCAACGACCCTCAACTGCTCAGTAATGCCGTAGCATCCATCGGGGAAAAGATCGCCCGGGCAGGACAATCCAATATTGCCGGACACTTTCGGCTCCATTTTACCCGAACCATAAACCGCCATGCCATGGCCTACCGCTATGTAGAAGAGAAGACCGGACTGAACCGAGTCAATACAACAAACGGTGACCAGGGTTTCCTGATGACCCGAGACTATTTCATTAAGCTCGGGAGATTTGATGAAGATCTGCCGTTCCTGGAGGATCAGCAATTAGCGGAAAAAATTCGGAATCAGGGAGTCTGGATCACCTTGCCCGGCACACTGAAAACCTCAGCCCGTCGTTTTGAAAAAGAAGGATTTCACCGACGCTACATCCTGATGTCGATCATCATGGGGCTCTACAGCACCGGTGTTCACTCCTTCTTCAAACGAGCACCCCATGTGTATCGTACACAGCAGGAGACTGGAAAACTTCTGCTCACACCATTTTTTCGTATTATCCGGCAGATCATGCGGGAAGAACTGGGTTTCCGGGGGAGTCTCCGCGCCTGGTTCCATGTCGGGCGGTATGTACGTCAGAATTCCTGGCAGATGTTCTATTTTTTCGATATTTGGTCACGCCCCATGCTTGGGCCGGACCGCTACCCCATGCTCTATTTTCATGACCGGGTCTTTGGACCGTTGACGAATTTTAAAATCTTCGACGGGATCACAGCAATCTTATGTTTTATCTGGATCATGGGTGTGCTGACGCCCTATTTCCGGTTGCGTGAACACGGGGAAATGGTATGCTGAGGAGAAGAGCGGGGCACGATGGAGAAGTATACACGTGAAAGGAGAATACCATGAAGTATTCGCAGGCGAAACAGGGGCGCACCTTTGTGATCCGCCTTGAAGATGGGGATGTTGTGCATGAGGAGATTGAGCGGTTCGCCCGGGAAAAGGCGATCCACGCTGCTGCACTCATCATTGTGGGCGGGGCGGACCAGGGGAGCAGACTTGTGGTCGGGCCGGAACAGGGCCGATCCAATCCGATCATACCCATGGAACATCTCCTTGAAAATATTCATGAGGTCACGGGGACCGGCACGCTTTTCCCGGATGAAGACGGCAATCCTGTGCTCCATATGCATATGGCCTGCGGAAGAGAAAATTCAACGGTCACCGGCTGTGTCCGGAAAGGGGTCAAGGTCTGGCATATCATGGAATTAATTCTCATTGAACTGACAGAGACCGCAGCTGTCCGCACCCATGAACCGGCGACAGGGTTTCAGCTTCTCAGACCCTAAGGCAGAAAAAAAAAAAAAAAAATATTAACCACGAAGAAAAAGACATCGGGTAAAAGCAAAACAGCATCGACCACGAAGGGCACGAAAATAACATAAAATAGATCCAAATAACAGAAGGGCACGTCTGATGAATCCAGCACTCTATGCCGTTGGCGGAGAACTCAGAGACGGAGAACCTGTACATATCCGCGCCATCCGGCCGGATGACAAAGAGGGTTTATCGGAAAGTTTCCATGAAATGACCGGCCCATCTGTCTACCACCGCTTCTTTGAAGCCAAAACAGAACTTACCGAAAAAGAACTCGCTTACTTAACAGAGTTAGACTTTGTTCGACACGTCGCTCTGGTCGCCATCCTGCCGGACAGACGTGACGGAAAAATCATCGGAGTGGGGCGATATATTGTAATAGGTGAACAGAGGGAGGAAAGGCAAGCGGAGGTTGCCTTTGCGGTACTCGAGCAACACCAGGGGCGGGGTGTGGCAGCCCGGCTGCTTCAGCACCTGTCGGTGATTGCACGGGAAAGCGGTATCCAAATGTTTGAGGCCGACCTGTTGACAGATAACCAGCGAATGCTCAAGACCTTTTTACACAGCGGGTTCAAGGTAAAAACCTCCACATCAGGAGGCATTGTGCATGCCTGTATCTCCCTCACGGAAACGGATTCGTCCCCGGGCCTGTAACTCCAGAAAAAATCTTCATACGTCGCAGCAGTCGTACGTAGATTCAAGGTGACTATGACTTTACAGGCCCTTTGAAGACGGGTGGGCCTCACCGGTCATTGTTCCTGCGTAATAAACTGCGTATGAACAACCAGAGTTTTTTCCAGTTCAAATAGACATGCAGGGTGGCAAGACAGAGGGTGGTATAGGCAAAATAGCGGTGCGGCACAAACTTTCGCAGCTCCAGCTGGGATTGAATATAACCTAATAGCCCGGTCATACAGACTGAAAAGACCAACAGGAGACTCACAACATATTGAAACGTTTCCCGCCTCATTGGGTTCCTACTGCATGAAGATAGATTACGGCCTCGTGTTTGCCGTCCACACCGATGAGTTCATTCATTTCCTGATCCAGAAAAGCTCCCACACCTACGGACCCCAGCCCCAGGGACACCGCTTGCAGGGATATGTTCTGGCTGATATGTCCGGCCTCCATATAGATATAGCGGAACCCCCTTTCTCCATACTTGTGACGGGTACGGTTAAAGACCGCAGAGAGGACAAAGATGACGTCTGAATCCCCGAGCATCTCCTGTTTCAAACCGGCACGGGTGATCTGTTTACGAAAATCCCCGCTCTTGAGCAGCTCCAATGCATGGTCCTGAAAGGCATAATGGTAGATCCCAGGCGCCAAACCCTCAATATGATTAACAATCAGGTAGATCTCGAAAGGATACAAGGCCCCGGCCGAGGGTGCCGTACGGAGAGTCACACCGTAAATCTTCCCTGTGGCACCCTGTGCAGAAAACAACAATTGGGACAACTGGGGAAGGCTTACGGGATCGGATGTGTAGTTCCGAACAGAACGGCGTTTCGTGATGGCCTCCTCAAAGGACATTCCCCGATAGTCCGGTTTGGGGAGTTTTGTCATGGGGGCACGGGGGTAGTTTTTATACTGGGCAGGCCGGCTGGGTTTGATACGAAAGAGATCGCCCACAATATCCAACCAGGTGAGCGAGGTCTCATCATGAAAGGTTTCACCGATGGTGAGTCCTTTTTCCGGCTCTTCAGCACAAACCCTGGAAGGGTGGTGAGAAACAGGCAGGAATATGACAATGGTTATCGTCAGTACAAGACCGATTGATTTTCTCATGCATCCCCTCATCCATATATCACCGAATCATTCTACCCTGAATGAATCGGGTGTCAAACCTAAAACGTCCGGGAATCGAGTTTTTTTTATGTATTCATTTCTTCCCGGGTGATGCCCTTGAACCATCATGACTCTGACGACTGATGTATGGAGATCCTCGAATTACATCCGGTAAGGGTAACGAAATGTCCACAGATGATCGCGTTATGATATGGATAGCTTTGCAGGCCTGGTCCATTTTAGTTAAAAATACCACGCCAGATCGAGCTGGATGTAATCATCCTTTCGAAAGCTGAAGAAGGGATCGTCCATGGGAATACTCTCAAAGGCTCGGGCCTCAAGACTCAGTTTCCAGCTCTCCCCCAAGCGCCGGCTCGCCTCCAGGTTCCAGAATTTGGCCGAAGAGTGCCGGTCAAAGATCAAACCGAAGAGTGCTTCCGTACTCTGGACATCGTTCAAGGTAAGCCGGAAACCCATAAAGATATCGTCTTCAAAGGGAGTCTGGGTCTCCTCTTTGCGGTCGTCGTACAGATATTCGAATAGAACCCCGAGGTCCGCGGCACTGCCCAGGGCACCCACAAACGTATACTCGAATCCACCCACCAGGGCTAAAAAGTGTTCTTCTCCCAACTCCCATCGATAGATTGTTTCCAGTTTCCAGAGCCATTCGCCCTTGGTTGCCTGGAGATCCAGGCTGGTCTGGTCCATCAGATCGTAAAACGGAATGAGCACAGGATCGGCGGGATTGCTCAAATCCGGGATAAGTATGGGTTCCCGGTTGGTACCGGAAAAATGGGCGAGACCGATGTCCCAGTCCCCCATAGATTTTGACCAGCGTATGGCCCAGTCGATATGTCTCCTTGCCACACCGGACTCGTATTTTGAACGGTCCGTATCCACACGATAGAGGAAACGAAGCCGGCCCTCTTTTCCGGGAAAGGTGCGATCCCGGAAAACAGGGAGAAGAAAAAAGTCGACCGTGCCCCAGTCCCGAATCAGGGCCAGGTTCACCATGGGTTGGCCCAGCTTTTCCTCGGTATCGATATTTTCCACCAGGTCGGTCTGGTTAATAACATCCACTAAATGCCGGGATTCAGTCACTCCCCAGAAGACCTTGCGTGCGCCCACGCGGAGTTCCCAATCCTCTCCCACCTTCAACCAGGTCAACTCGCGAAGATCAAAATGAGTGCGTTCGTCGTCATGCTGGTCCAGACGCAGGAAAGGGGTAATGGTCAGACTCTGATAGCCGTTGTCCCATTCACGGTAGTACTCGGGCTCAATGGCGAGTGACAGGTTGCCGTCTTCGTACTGTTTGGGAAAAGCGGGGTTTTGTGGAAAGAGACGGACTTCGGTTTCTATATAGCCCGACCATTCACCGCCAATCCCCGGCAAGGGAAAACAGAAAACGCATAGAACAATGGAGAGGAGTGTTGTTCTGATAATGGTTTGACCTGACGTTCTTCCCTTCTTTCTTTTCATTTCGCTCTTTTCAGGCTCTCGCGGTTAAAATCACGATCGCGAAGTCCTACGCGGAACTGATAATTTCTCCAGGTCAAAAGCGTACTCTTGCCTTTCTGATGGTTGATCATGAACATCTCCCCGGCACGCCAGTATTGATCCAGATATTTCCGGTATTTAATGAAGGTCAGCGTTTTCAGAGAATCGTTCTTCCGGTCATAATAGTCGATCTTGAGGGGGCGGTACTCAATCTTGTCAATCCAGACCATCTGGCGTGTGTATCCTGAGAAAGGATCCACAGGATAACGTTCGATGATAAAACAGTCCTGGTCTTCATAGATTTCATCCTTGATATATTTGTAGGTATATTTTTCCACCTCCTGGGAGGCGATATCCTCATAAGCGAATTCGCTCCCCATAAAAGGCCCCGACTTGTTCCGTGAGGCGATCCGTTTGACCCGTTTCAGTGCTGGCAGATAGAGCCACTGGTCATCGGGTTCAGTCTTGTGGGAAAAGCTCAGCAGCGCCGTGCCCTTCACATCGGGAGGACGGTCAAAGATGGTCAGACTCTTGTCCCCGTCATCAAGAACCTCCAGGGTCTTTATACGCATATAACGGACACTCTCCTCACCCTGCCGGTTCTTTAGCAACATGGTGAGTTCAGCTGTCGAGTCACCAAAACCGGTGTCCCGCCTGTCCGACTCTGTTGCAATCTCCAGTCCTTTCTCTTCCGGAGTCTCTGCAAAGAGATTAAAGGGTAGCAGACTTAACACTATCAGAAACAGAATTTTTCGCATTTTTCTTCTCCTCTATTTTCATTAGCAGCGGCGGCAGGAACAGAAAGTCGGCTGCCAGGGCCAGGGCAATAGTGATGGCGGTCAGCAGTCCCATACCGGAATTGATTTTAAAGGCTGAGAGGGTCAGTACCAGGAACCCCAGGACCAGAACCACCGACGTTACAAATAACGCCGTTCCCACCGTAGCAAATGCATACCGCACGGCGTCCTGGGCGTTCATATCCTGTTCACGGCGTGCGCGAAGGTATTTGCTAAGGAAATGGACCGAATCATCCACGACAATGCCGAGCGTCATGCCGGCCACCACAGAAAGGGCCAGACCGATCTGCCCCACGAGAGCGCCCCAGAGACCGAAGGCCATGCCCGCAGGCACAAGATTTGGGATCATGCTGATCAGGCCGATCTTCAGCGAACGGAGGGCCACCATCAGAATGATAGAGATCAGGATAAGGGCCAGAAAGGTCCCCTGCAGCATGCTGCGGATATTCCGTTTCCCGATATGAGAGAACATAATGGAGGGACTGGCCCCTTCGACATACATGGATGGAGGGGCATGGTCTTTCAGCCACTTTCTTGAGCGTTCTTCCAAATCCAGCAACTGGTTGGAAGAGAGGCTTTTCACCGTCACGTTGAAGCGGGTGGAGGACTTGTCCACATTAATCTGGTTGTTCAGGTCCAGGCCATAGGGAAGGGACATCTCATAGAGCAGGAGATACTGTGCCGCAAGATCCCGCTGGCCAGGGACCCTGTACCATTCAGGATCATCTTCATGCATGTTCTTGTTGAGCCGCTTCATAATATCTGTCAGGGCATTCACATGGATCACCTCATGCTGTTCCCGGTACCACAGGGCAAATTTCTCCACCTTCTCCAGAAAATCGGGGCTGCTGACACCGCCGCTCTCACCGGAATTCAGTGAATAATCAATCGTATAGATTCCGGTCAGGTTGGCTATCGCAAAATCCGTATCCTTGCGGAAATCGATCCGCTCATCAAAATATTTGACGTATTCATCGTTCAATTCATTCAGCGGGATCATGCAAATCAGGCCCAGAATCAGGACCATCATGCCCCAGAACAAGGGATGCCGCTTGCGGACCACAAATTCAGCAAAACGATCCATGGTATGCCCGCCTCGTGTTTTCCTGCGGCGTACCTGTACAGGAAGAAACATCATGATGGCCGGCAGGAACGTCACAGAGAGCAGGAAGGCTGCCATGACACCCATGGCCACAATATTTCCCAGATCCCGAAAAGGCGGTGCATCACTGAAATTCATGCTCATAAAACCGATGGCTGTGGTCAGAGAGGTCAGGAATACGGGCTGAAAGTTTATGCGCATGCTCTCCACCATGGCAGAATGTTTATCCAGTCCTGTGCGCATCCCCTGAAGAAAGGTCATGAGAATATGGACACTATCGGCCACGGCCAGCGTCAGAATAATGGTCGGAGCGGTGACGGAAGGGGGTGTCAGGTCAATCCCGATCCAGCCGGTGATACCCATGGCCGTCATGATCGACAAAAAGATCACAATGACTGTTGCAAAGGTGGATGTTCCGGACCGAAGCAGGATACCTAATGCGACAATGATCACCAGGAACATAATGGGGACAAGAAGCTTCATATCCATCTGGCCCGCCTCTGAAAACATATTGTCCATCATGACGATCCCGGTCAGATAGGTGTCAATATCGGGATTCTCGCGCCGGACCTGGTCCGCCAGTTTACGGACGTACGCGACCACTTCCGGCACTTCGGACGCCGGGTTTTTACGGGGCAGCTGGACGGTGACATTCACGCCGGTCACATGGGCTTTTTGGGGAATGAGACGATTGAGAAGAAGCGGTTCATTCAAAGCGATCTTTTTGACCTGCTCCAGTTCGGCATCTGACAGGCTGGCGGCATTCATGACCAGGTCTTCCACCACCAGGTCGTCTTCCCGGGCGTATGTATACTGAACATTGGTGGCCGCTTCTCCGCGACTTGTGTAGGGAATCTGCCAGTCGGCCCTGCTCAGCCGCTCCACGCTGGCAAGCGCTTTACGTGTGAAGACTTTGCCGTCTCGGGGCGCCAGCACAAAGAGAACATTGTCGTTCTTGGTATAGGTATTCTGTAGGGCTTCAAAGGCCTTTAACTGAGGATTTTCTTTGCTGAAGAAGACGCGATAGTCGGTGGTGAACTGCAAAAAACGAGTGCCGCTGGCTGCAGCCCCCACTGCTACAAAGGTCATAAGGACAACCAGATAGCGCCATCGCATCATCCACCTTGTATAAATTTCAACCATATCGGAACTCCCAACAAATTAACTTTTAAATTTAACCTATTTTAACTTCGATTGTCAATATTTCGTATATTTAGTCAGTGAGTATTTCCATCCAGGAAACAATGGTATCAGACACGATTGAATTCAGTGTTCCTGAGCTAAAATGCGTTTCGTTAAAACCAGGAATCGTTTACAAATAAACCTCAATCGTATCTGACACCATTGGCCACTATTATCACTTGCGGCGGCCTGAAAATACCCCACGGCCCATTTTTGGGGGATCTACAGGGTTCGATTCTGCTGACACAGCCGGGACAGCCTCTCCTGTACCCCTCACATTGGAAGAATACTGCGGATTGCACGGCTTTTCCCTTGACATAAACCGAGAAAATTCAGTATGATCTGTGAGTTTTGAATGCGATAGGAGCCATTCATTATGAAGATAGCCATTGGGGCTGACCATGGCGGTTTTGAACTGAAAAAAGCGACTTTGACCACCCTGAAAGACCTCGGACATGACGTCGAGGACTTAGGATGTACCAGTCAAGAGTCGGTGGACTATCCTGATTTTGCCGGGAAGGTGGCCCGCGGTGTTTCTGAAGGGTTATTTGAGAGAGGAATACTGATCTGTGGGACCGGGATCGGGATGTCCATTTCCGCGAACAAGTTCCCCCATGTTCGCGCCGCTCTTTGTCATAATCTTTTTACGGCCCGTCTTTCCCGAGAGCATAATGATGCGAACATACTGGTCATGGGCGAACGGGTCATCGGTGCGGGACTGGCCCAGGAGATGGTCAGGATCTGGCTGGAAACCGGGTTTGAAGGCGACCGGCACCAAAGACGTGTGGAAAAAATAAATGCCTTTGATCGTTGCAGGGAGTAGATGTGTCTATAGAATTGCTGCAGGGGTTTGATCCGGAAGTGGCCCAGGCCCTCAGGGAGGAGGTGACCAGGGAGAATGAGCAGATTGTCCTGATCGCTTCCGAAAATTATGTGAGTGATACGGTCCTCTCGATTCAGGGTTCGGTCATGACCAACAAATATGCCGAAGGCTATCCTGGAAAGCGCTACTATGGCGGATGCGAGAATGTAGACCGTGTCGAGGAGTTGGCCCGGGAACGTGCCAAGACAATCTACGGGGCGGAACATGTGAATGTACAACCCCATTCGGGCACGTCGGCCAATCTGGCGGTCTATCTCACGGTCCTCAAGCCCGGCGATCGGATACTCGGGATGTCCCTGGATCACGGCGGACACCTGAGTCACGGTGCTTCGGTCAACGTATCAGGACAACTGTATGACGCGGTTACCTACGGTGTTTCCAAAGAAACCGGACGGATCGACTATGATGCAGTGCGCGAAATCGCTCTGTCAACCCCCCCCAAATTGATTGTAGCAGGTGCCTCGGCCTATTCCCGAACCATCGATTTTGAAAAGTTCCGAAGCATTGCGGATGAGGTGGGTGCCTACCTCATGGCCGACATGGCCCACATTGCCGGGATTATTGCTGCCGGCCAGCACCCCAATCCCACACCGTACGCCGATTTTGTCACCAGCACCACACATAAAACCCTCCGGGGGCCCCGCAGCGGTCTGATACTCTGCAAGGAGAAGTACGCCAAGGGTATTGACCGGACCATATTCCCCGGCCTTCAAGGCGGGCCCATGATGCACACCATCGCAGCCAAGGCCGTAGCTTTCAAGGAGGCCATGTCGCCGGAATTCAAAGATTACCAGAAGCAGGTCTTACAAAATGCCAGGGCCATGGCAGAGGAACTCATTGAGCGGGGCTATCGGATCGTCTCCGACGGTACGGATACCCACCTGATGCTCGTGGATCTGAGTGAGAACGGCATTACCGGAAATCAGGCCGAAAAGGCCCTGGAGAAAGCAGGCATCACTTTGAACAAAAACGTCATCCCCTTTGATAAGGCCCCTCCGGCCGTAACCAGCGGAATTCGAGTGGGTACCCCCATCATTACAACGCGAGGGATGAGGGAGAAGGAAGCAAAAGAGGTCGTGCACTTCATCGATCGTGTCCTCAAGAACATCGATCATCATGATGTGATTCAGGAGGTACGTAAAGATGTCAGAGATCTCTGTAAACGGTTCCCTGTCTATATCGGCAGGCCCGAATAATCGACATGAACTGAACTTGAGGAGTTGGCAGACCATGAAGCGTCCCAGCTGGGAAGAATATTTCATGGACATCACACATATGGTAAAGAGCCGATCCACCTGTCTTCGGAGGCATATCGGTGCGGTGATCGTTAAGGATAAAAATATTCTTACCACGGGCTACAACGGCGCTCCTTCAGGCACACAGCACTGTTTGGATGTAGGCTGTATCCGGGAAGCCATGAATATTCCTTCCGGCCAACGTCATGAACTCTGCAGGGCCCTGCATGCTGAACAGAATGCCATTATTCAAGCCGCCAAACACGGGATCAATATAGACGGAGCGGATCTTTACTGCACCAATCTCCCCTGCCTGATCTGTTCCAAGATGATCATCAACGCCGGCATACGACGGATCTTTTATGAAGGTGACTATCCCGACCCTCTTTCCCGTGAGATGCTGGAAGAATCAGGGGTGGAACTGGTTCAGTGGAACGAGAACGATGTCCATTAACAAATGCGAGAGGAGGTCCTTGTGAAGTGCCCTTTTTGCGGTCATCTGGAAAACAAGGTCGTGGACTCGAGACTGAGGAGGGAGGGGGATGTGATACGCCGGCGAAGAGAGTGCCTTTCCTGCGAGCGGCGATTTACCACCCATGAGCGGGTGGAAGATATCCTCCCCATGGTCATAAAAAAAGACAACCGCAGGGAACCATTTGACCGGAAAAAGATCACGGACGGAATAGTCAAAGCCTGCGAGAAACGGAGCGTCAGCATGGATGCGATTGAAGCCATGGTTGACCGGATTGAACGAAAATTCCAGGACAGGATGGAAAAAGAGATACAGAGCGAGGAGATTGGAGAAGCGGTCATGCAGGTTCTCCACGAAACCGATGATGTGGCCTATGTCAGGTTTGCATCGGTTTACCGTTCTTTTAAAGATTTGAAAGATTTCATGAACGAACTGGAAGAGATCTTGAAATTACGCGAGGAACGTAAAAAAACCCCAGAGAGGACATGAAGGGCTTATTCCGGCTCTAAAATCATCTATCCAGGGTGACGATTCACCCTTTTCCTTACAGGATCCTATTGTAATTCAATAAAAGCCGATGTGACATAGGTCGTCAATATTAAGGGAATAATTTCGTGAAGACGCTGACCTTTCCTGCAGGTGGGATTCATCCTGCTGAAGAGAAACAGTATACTGAACAATTGAAGATCGAGGATGCACCGCTCCCCAAACGGGTCGTCATTCCCCTGCAGCAGCATATCGGGGCTCCCTGTGGAGCCCTGGTAAAGGCCAAAGATGAGGTGCTCGTGGGACAAAAGATCGGAGAAGCCAAAGGGTTTGTTTCCGCCCCGGTCCATGCGTCGATCTCAGGAACCGTCTCGGCCGTGTCGTCCATGCCCCACCCTATCGGCAGGGAAGTCCTCTCTGTGGTGATCGATTCTGACGGGGAAGACCGCTGGGTCGAGGGGATTGAAGAGACCGAAGATTATCTTACTCTGGACAGGGATCAGCTCAAGGCCAGGATTCTTGAGGCAGGAATTGTGGGAATGGGGGGTGCAACGTTTCCCACCCATGTAAAACTCTCTCCTCCCGGGGAGAAACCCATTGATACGGTGATCATTAACGGTGTGGAGTGTGAGCCCTTTCTCACGGCCGACCACCGCTTGATGCTTGAACATGCAGAGGAGATCCTGGGGGGATTAAAGATCCTGATGAAAGTCCTCGACGTGCAGAAAGGGGCCATCGGCATTGAACTTAACAAACCGGATGCCATTGAAAAGATGACGGCCATTACTGATTCAGAAAAGGATATAGACGTTTACCCCCTCAAGGTCAAGTATCCTCAAGGTGCCGAAAAACAGCTGATCAAAGCTATCGTCGGGAAAGAGGTCCCGTCCGGAGGACTTCCCATGGATGTGGGTGTGGTGGTACAGAATGTGGGAACCACTGCGGCGGTCTATAAGGCGATCCGGTTCGGAATCCCTCTGATCGAGCGTATCACAACCGTCACCGGCCCGGGCATCAACGTCCCCAAGAATATCCGGGTCAGGATCGGAACATCATTCTCGGAAGTCATTGAATTCTGCGGCGGGATCAAAGGGAAGGCCGGGAAAGTGATCTCCGGCGGCCCCATGATGGGGATCGCTCAGTATTCCCTGGATGTCCCGATTATCAAGGGTTCCTCAGGTATCCTGATTTTCCGGGATCAGGATCTGAGACTCACAGACTCCAATCCCTGTATCCGATGTGGGAGATGCCTGGAGGCGTGCCCCATGCAGATCAACCCGAGTTTACTGGGGGTCTTTGTGGAAGCAGATGAAATGGACGAACTGGAGATCAATCATGTCCTCGACTGCATCGAATGCGGCTCCTGTGCCTTTATCTGCCCGGCGAACCGGCCGCTGGTTCATCTGCTCCGGTACGGCAAGGCCGAGGTATTGGCAAAGAAGAAAAAGTAAGACAGCTTTCAGTGATCAGGTGTCAGCATTCAGAAAAAATGAAAAAAAGGCATTCCCCTGCTTTTTCCTGAGAACTGACAGCTGATATCTTAGAAAAAATATGGAAGAAAAAAAACCAACTTCAAAAACCGACAAACCAGAAAAAACAGAAAAGAGACCGGAGATCCCAAAGGACCCCATGGTCCTCTCCTCCTCCCCGCATATCACGAGCGGAGAGTCCATACCCTTTCTGATGACTCAGGTCATCCTGGCCCTGATCCCGGGACTTCTCGTGGGGGTCTACTTCTTCGGTATGGATGCCCTTCGGGTAATTATCATCACCACCGTCTCCGCAGTGGGTTTTGAGGCCCTCACTCAAAAGCTCATGAAACGAAGGTCAACGATCACCGACATGAGCGCGGCGGTCACCGGAATCCTTCTGGCCATGAACCTCCCGTCCGGTGCTCCCTGGTGGCTCTGTATCATCGGAAGCGGTGTTGCGATTGTGGTCACCAAGGAAATCTATGGCGGGATCGGGTATAATCTATTCAATCCTGCGCTGGTGGCCCGCGTGGTACTGCTTATTTCCTGGCCCGTACAGATGACCCAATGGCCTGTTCCGCAGCCCTTTTTCAAACGCAGCGTGGATGCAGTGACCGCAGCGACCCCTCTGGGAAAGATGAAAGAATCTCTTATGCTCCGCGGGGACCTGTCAGGCATCGCCGATTGGACATGGCTGGACCCTTTTCTGGGAAATACCGGAGGATCAGTTGGAGAAATTTCTGCTCTGGCATTAACCCTGGGCGGACTTTATCTTTTGGCGAGGAGAATTATCACATGGCACATCCCTGCTAGTTATATCGGCTCTGTTATGGCCATGGCAACTGTTTTCCACCTGATTGATCCAGCGAAATATGCCTCGCCTCTGTTTCATCTCGTAAACGGCGGACTGATACTGGGGGCCTTTTTTATGGCTACGGACCTGGTGACCAGTCCGGTCACACGCCGCGGCATGGTGGTCTTCGGATTAGGCTGCGGCATCATCACTATGGTCATCCGAAACTGGGGAGGCTATCCAGAGGGGGTCTCTTTTGCCATTCTACTCATGAATGCCGCCACACCGCTGATCGACCGATGGATCAAGCCGAGGACGTTCGGGACGTAAAGAACCAAAATGGAATATAGAAAATAAGCAGAAAATTATTATCCGCCACAAAGACACCAAGGCACTAAAAATCAGTTACATTTCTTTGTGTCTTAGTATCTTGGTGGCAAAGATCTTTTGTTCATCGAATGGTTTTGAATTAGGATAGACGATGCGTGAAATATTAAAAATGATTATCGTCCTGACCCTCTTCTGTGTAGGGGCCGCCGGAATCCTGTCGCAGGTTTATAATGTGACCAAAGGTCCCATTGCTGAAGCCAAGGCAGAAGAGGAACGCCGGGCCATTCGGGCTGTGCTTCCCGAGTACGACAATAAGGCGGATGAGGAGTTTATCGAATTCAAACTCGGTATAGACAAGAGAGGGCGGGACATCACACGGAAGGTCTATCTGGGAAAGCAGGGAGACAAGCTGGTGGGCCGGGCCTTCAAAGTGACGTCTCCCGACGGCTACAGCGGGAATATTGTGACCATGATGGGGGTGACTCCCGAAGGTAAAATCACAGGAATTGAAATTACGGACCATGCTGAAACACCCGGTCTCGGGGCCAAGATTCAGAAAGAAGAAACCTGGTCAGGAAAGGGGAGCGGTCCCGGCGGGCTGGTCGGCAAGACGCTGGCCAACAATCTGAAGGTCAAGAAGGACGGCGGCGAGATCGATCAGATCACAGGGGCCACCATCTCACCCAGGGCCATTGTCAAGGCAGTGAAGAAGGGGCTTGAGTTTCACAAACAGGAGTTTCAGGAGTAATTAACATCTGAGGTATTTATGAAACTGGGTCAGGAGTTTACCAAAGGATTGTGGAAAGACAATCCGGTCCTCAGGCTGCTGCTCGGGATGTGTCCGACTCTGGCGGTCACCACCAGCGCCATCAACGGTCTGGGCATGGGTCTTGCCACTCTCACGGTTCTGATCTGTTCCAATATCGTTGTTTCGCTCCTCAGAAATTTGATTCCCAAGAAGGTCCGGATCCCTGCCTTTATCGTGGTCATCGCCTCCTTTGTCACCATGGTGGACCTCCTAATGAACGGCTTTGCCCACGACCTGCACAAAGCACTAGGACTCTTCATTCCCTTGATCGTCGTCAACTGCCTCATTCTCGGCCGCGCCGAGGCCTTCGCCTCCAAAAGACCTCTCGTCTCTTCATTCATTGACGGCCTGGGCATGGGGATCGGCTTCACGCTGGCCCTTGTTGTTTTAGGGAGCATCCGGGAAATCCTGGGAGAAGGAATGCTCTTCGGTATCCATCTGTTCGGCAAAGGCTTTCTTCCCATGATACTCATGATCCTTCCACCCGGTGCATTTATTATGCTCGGCTTTCTCATGGCTGCGATGAACAGAGTCGACAAAGAGATCTCCTCTTAACCCGGATATTGCATGAGTGATCGTCATGAGAAGCCGTAGAAGTGACGTAGGTTGCACCGCAATAGATTTACTCATGCAATATCCGGGTAAATGATCCAATGAAATTCAAGATCAATAGACCGGAAAGCATAAGAAAGGTCCATTCCAATTCACCAGGCTTTATCTTGACAGATGCCGATAATTTCGGTCATGATAACCGGTCAGAACCCTACCCTAAACCTCTTAGAAGGGGAATGAAGATGACCATCCACCGGCTCCGGAAAAGAATACGCTACGCGATATGTTTTGTATTTATCATGATGCTGGCCTGCGGCACAATCGAGCAGAAAAGAGAAAAATATTTACACCGGGGGGAAAATTATTTTTCAGAAGAGAAATACAAGGAAGCGCTGATTGAATTCAAGAATGTCTTGCAGATCGACCCCCAGTATGCAGAGGGATATTATCTGCTGGCCCTGACCTATCTGAAGCTCCAACAGCCCAGGGAGGCCTACGGCGGTCTCCTGAAGACCGTGGAGCTGGACCCGGAACACCTCAAGGCACACCTGGCCATCGGAGAGATCCTTCTTCTTGCCAGGCAGACAGATCAGGCCCTGGAAAAGGCGGAGCTTGTTCTCGAGAAAGAGCCCGGGTATAAGGAGGCTCTTCAGTTGAAGGGGAATTGCCTGCTTGTCAAAGGGGACCTTGATGGTGCTCTCGAACAGGCAAAAACCTTGCTCGAAAAAGAACCTGACTCGGTGGAGACTCTGATTTTCATGGCCCAGATTCACGGGATGAAGAAAGAGACGGACAAAGCCGAGGAGATCCTTCATGAGGCCATGAAGATCGACGATAAAAATGTCAAAATCTATATCAACCTGACACGCCTTTATCAGGCCGACCAGAAACCTGATCAGGCAGAAGAGACCTTGAATCAGGCCATTGCGATTGAACCGGAAAACAGTGAACTTCTCATACTCCTTGCCGGCCTTTACCTGTCTCAAGGCAAGGAGACAGACGTTGAAGAGACTTTTCAAAAAGGGATGGAAAGGTTCCCGGACATTCTGGATTTCCGCACCCGTCTGATCAGTTATTATCTTTCCAAAGGAAGGACGGCCGATGCCGAAGAGCTTGTGGAAACCTTTATTCAGGAATACCCTGACGACAGTCAGAAAAGGGTTACCGCCGGAGACCTCTACCTCCTGATGAAAAAACCGGACAACGCCGTGGAAAATTATGAGACGGCCCTTTCCATTGACCCAGAAGCCCTGGACCCCAAAAGGAGGCTTGCAGCAGTGGCTCTGGACCGGAAGGAGATGGACAAGGCATCGGGATATATCGAGGAACTCTTAAGGGATAATCCAAAGGATACAGATGCCCATCTGCTCAAGGCACGCCTCAGCATGGAGAAGAATGATCCCCGTACCGCAATCGAAGAATACCGTGTGGTGTTGAAGGATCGTCCGAACAATCCCGACATCCACCTTCAGCTCGGTCTTGCTCATCTGGCCAACAACGAACCTCTATTGGGTGAGGAATCTTTGAAGCAGGCCCTAGCCCTCAATCCCGGGATGATCAGGGCCAGCATGGGACTGGCCGGCGTCTATCTCAAAGAGAGGAAATACGATGAGGTCAAGGATCTCATGCAAAAAATACTGGAGAAGAATGCAGATTTTTTTGAGGCCTATCCCGTTTTAGAGGAGGCCTACCGTATGAAAGGCGATGCGGAAGGGGCCATGCAAACCGCCCAAAAGATGATCGAGCTGAAACCCGACCTGCCGGACGGATATTTCCGGCGCGGTTTTATCTACCAGGTGCAGAAAAAAGATGATCTGGCCCTTCAGGATTACGAGAAGGCCCTTTCAATCAATCCGAATCTTGCTGATGCCATGAGGCAGCTGGTCTCTGTCTATGTCAACCGGAAAGACCTGGATGGGGCGATTGATCGTATAAAGAAGCAACTCGAGCTTTCTCCAGACAATCCATTTTTCTATGAAGAATTAGGACGTCTTTATCTCATGAAAGAGGAAACTGCAGAAGCTGAAAAGAACCTGGAAAAGGCCGTAGAGATCAATCCTGGTCACGTCACGGCGCTCTTGACGCTGGGGGACCTGTCTCTTCGAGCAGGAAACCAGGAACAGGCCATGGACTATTACAGGAGGGCCGCTGAAAAGAACCCCAAGTTCCTGGATGCCCACTTCCGCATGGCCTCACTCCAGGAACGAAGCGGCAAGTATGAGGAGGCCATCAAAAGCTACGAAAAGATCCTTGAACTGAGTCCCAAGAATGCCGTGGCGGCCAATAACCTTTCCTTCATTTATTCGGAATACGTGGTAGATCTGGACCGGGCCTTACAGCTTGCCCAGGATGCCATGGAATCCAGTCCGGAAAATCCCTTCATCAAGGATACCCTGGGTTGGGTCTATTACAAGAAAGGCCTCTATCCCAAGGCCGCTAATCTCTTTGAGGAAAGCTTGGAGATTTACGATAAAGAACCGAGGATCTACCATCACCTGGGACTGGCTTACATGAAACAGGGGGACAAAGATAAAGCCAAAGAGGCCTTTCAGAAGGCATTGGATCTGGATAAGGATTTTCCCGAAAAGAATGAGGTTCAAGAACTCCTGGAGGAGATTGAAAAGGGTTAGAATTTTTCCGGCCAGATCTCCCGGTCACCCCGGCAGTCATATTGACGGCAGCGAAGAGGGCGCTCTTCCCAGACAGCACATTTGAGTGTTTCCCGATCCAGGTGAGGGCAATAACCGTCGGGGTCTATTTTGATAAAATAAGGTCGGGAGGGTTCATACTGAACGCGGCCTTGTTCAACTTCTTCCCGGGTGAGTGAAAAACGGTACTGGACGAACATTTTGATAATCAAGGTTAGTCTCTGGTGACAAATTGGCATATCCTTGTCCATATGACGTATGATCAATTGCGTGTGGTGGCAATGTCATTGGCTTAAAAGTCTTAGCGTCGTTCTTGAGTAAGATACCTTTCGCTCGTTGGTTCCGCTGGTCTGAGTCGTCTGCGTGGTAGCATTCATCTTCGGGTGGGAGGCGTCCGTCAAGGTATTCC
>CAJICE010000135.1_pt1 | contig 51141 bp, 40 predicted proteins | sample 9199531 | NCBI WGS metagenome assembly CAJICE01 (sample SAMEA7708327, study PRJEB35096) | sediment metagenome | biome: marine neritic benthic zone biome [ENVO:01000025]; feature: sediment [ENVO:00002007]; material: shallow marine sediment [ENVO:03000034] sea grass bed [ENVO_01000059] ... | reverse complement strand
GCACCTCGATGTCGACTCATCACATCCTGGAGCTGAAGAAGGTTCCAAGGGTTCGGCTGTTCGCCGATTAAAGCGGTACGTGAGTTGGGTTTAGAACGTCGTGAGACAGTTCGGTCCCTATCGGCCGTGGGCGTAGGAGATTTGAGGAGAGCTGCTCCTAGTACGAGAGGACCGGAGTGGACGAACCTCTGGTGTTCCAGTTGTCACGCCAGTGGCACAGCTGGGTAGCTACGTTCGGCAGGGATAACCGCTGAAAGCATCTAAGCGGGAAGCCCACTCCAAGATTAGATCTCCCTGGGCCTTCGGGCCCCTGAAGACCCCTCGTAGACTACGAGGTTGATAGGCTGGGTGTGTAAGTCCTGCGAAGGATTGAGCTAACCAGTACTAATCGGTCGTGAGACTTGACCATTTATTGCTTTTAATTGAATTTGCCTGAAAGAAATCAGTTTTATTACCCTGCTAAAAAAAATAGGGACAGTCCCTATTTCCAGATTTCTCGGTAGTAATGGCGGAGGGGACCCACCCGATCCCATCCCGAACTCGGAAGTTAAGCCCTCCAGCGCCGATGGTACTGCAAATTTGTGGGAGAGTAGGACGCTGCCGAGATTTATTTGGAGGACAAGCATCTCTTCGTAGGTGCTTGTCCTTTTTTTTTGATCCGGCCATTTTATGACCACATCATGACAGCTTTTTCTTCCTGGCGCTTAGATAGATAGAGAATGAATAGGGCGGTTTTTGCCAGTGTTCCTTTTCCACCTGGAACCCCGTCACCGACAATAGGTCGAGGAGTTCCTGGTAGGTGAAGCGGAAAATGTGATCGTCGTGGGTACCGCCAAATACTTTGGAATCTGTTTTAAATGAATATTCTTTTCCCCGCTTTAATTTCTTCACGGCCCTTTGTAAGGGGTTGCGTTTTTTCTTGGAATGTTCCCGTGTGATTCTCTCAACGATCGCCAGTCCGATCATTAAATAACCCGCCGGACGAAGCACCCGATAGGCTTCTTTGAAGGCGAGAAAGGGGTCGGAAAAGTGGTCCACGACAGATCTCATTTGGACCCAGTCAAAGGTGCCGCTCTTGAATGGCAGTCTTTCCGCATGAGACGCCAGGAAATTACACGGTTTGGATAAGCTGGGATAGGCCTTCAGCAGATTGGGTTGGTGACCGATATGGGCGAAAGCATCCAGATAGGGATCCACTGAAACATACAGGGGAACCTCATCGTCTTTGAAGAAGTGCCTCACTCTTCCCTGATGGCCGCCAACATCCAGGACATCTCCGCTGATGTGGAATTCTTTAGTGTAGATTTCTTTTACCGAATCAATTTCTTCGAGATACTTTTCCAGTGAAGTCTCCCCGGATTCCAGGTCAAGAGTGTTTTCAAATTCTTCCTGAGTTTCGAGCCATTGCTTTTCAACCCCTGACTGGCAGTAGGAAGGATGGTGGATCATAAAATCATAAATGAATTCATCATGATCCCCCACGTTTGTCTTCATGGAAGGGTACTGTGTTGAACAGTCCTGACATGTAAAACACTCCTCTTCCCTTGCCAGGCTCCCCTTGCAAAAGGGACAGCAAAGTAAGTCGATAACGTCTTGGTTTAGTTGGGTGAACAAGGGTTTGCTCCGGTGTTTAAGGCTGTTAAACGGTCTTGATTAATGCCCGTGTTCTATTCACCGGTATGTTATACGATCGTGAAATGTGAAACAAGCAGAAAGAGTTAAACCATAAAAAGGGGTCGGAGTCAATTGAATCATTTAACTCCGACCCCTTTACACTAGTTCTTCTGCACATCCATCCAGTCCCGCAGTCCGTCGCCCAGGAAATTGAAGCCGAGCACCACGAGCATGATGGCCAGGCCTGGAAAGATAGTCAGATGGGGGGCCACGAGCATAAAGTGGCTCCCTTCATTGAGCATGGCGCCCCAGGAGGGGTTCGGCGGCTGGGTGCCCAGCCCCAGAAAACTTAAACCCGCCTCGGCAAGGATGGCTCCAGCCATGCCGAAAGTGGCTTCTACAATGATCGGGGCCATGGTGTTGGGGAGGATGTGCCGTCTCAGTATTCTGAATGGTCCTGCACCAATGGCTCTTGCAGCCTGCACATATTCCCTTTCCCGCACTGTCAGAATCTGTCCCCGGATGAGCCTTGCGTATCCAACCCATCCGGTGATGCAGAGTGCGAAAATGACATGGTTCAATGAGGGGCCCAGCACGGCTGTGATAGCGATGGCCAGCAGAATTCCGGGAAAGGCCATGAGGATGTCGATGACCCGCATGATGGCCTCATCCACCCATCTGCCGGCATAGCCGGAGATGGACCCGATCAGAATTCCAAGGATGAGTGATATGCCCACTGTGGCCACACCGACTTTAACGGAGACCCTGGATCCATAAATAATTCTGCTCAGGATGTCCCGGCCTAATTTGTCCTGTCCAAAAGGGTGGGATATGTTTGGCCCGCTTAGATTCCCGGCCAGATCAAGTTCCGTTGGATCAGCAGGGGCCAGAATGGGCGCAAATAGTGCGATGAAGACCATCAAAAGTATAATGATCAGGCCGATCAGGGCCAGCCGGTGTTTAGCCATCTGCCTGCTTGCCTCCCAAACGGATCCTTGGATCCACAACGCCGTATAAAAGATCGGTCATGAGGTTGACCAGGACATAAGACAGAGAGATAAAGAGTACACATCCCTGTATGACAGGATAATCCCGCTGGTTAATGGCCTGGATTACGAGCCTACCGATCCCAGGCCAGGAAAAGATGGTCTCTGTTATGATGGAACCTGAAAGAAGGGCTCCGAACTGAAGGCCGAGGATGGTGATCACCGGGATCAGGGCATTTTTCAGGGCATGCTTGTAGAGGACCGCCTTTTCCGCAAGCCCCTTGGCCCGGGCTGTGACGATATACTGCTCGCGAATCACCTCCAGGACGCTGGCCCGTGTCATCCGGGTGAGGATCGCGGCCAGGGCTGTACCCAGGGTGATGGCGGGAAGGATGAGATGCTGTAAACCTCCCATGCCTGATACCGGGAGAATGCCCAGCCAAATCGAAAAAAAGAGGATCAGGAGGGGCCCGAGCCAGAAGTTGGGCATAGAGATTCCCAGCAGGGCAAAGAACATGGAGACATTATCAATGAGAGAATACTGCCGTGTTGCCGAAAGGATCCCGAGGGGAATGGCAATAAGCACGGCCACGATCATGGCCGCGAGGGTCAGGATCAGTGTGGCCGGGAAACGTTCCAGGACAACGGATAACACCTGCTCTCTGGAATGAATGGACCGGCCCATCTCTCCCTGGGCAAGGCCTTTAAGGTAGAGCATATACTGTTCGGCCAGGGGACGGTCCAGTTTGAGCTCATGGCGCAAAGATTCCTTGTCTATAGCCCGGGCCTGTTCCCCCAGCATGATCTCCACAGGATCACCGGGGATCATGTGGATCAGGAAAAAGACCAGGGTCACAACGCCCAGGACAATGGGGATGAGCATGAGAAGGCGTCGTGCGATGTAGTGTAACAATGGGTCCTCCAAACTCCGAGGGGGCCGGGAGCAGGCCCAGGCCGCCTTATCGTTCAATGGCCAAGAGCCGCCCTGATCCCGTTATCCCTTGAAATGCACTCTGCCCAGAGAGAATTCTTCCGTCCGTTGGGATGTCCTTCACCGGGTACCGTCATGTCGGGGCTGTCAGGATAGATGCAATCGATGACGATGATGTTCCGGGCGGTGAGGTAGCGCATGTAATGATCCCTGGTCTCCTCGCTTGCGGAGAAGAGCACCACCGCGAATCGGGCGCCTCGGGCTTCAGAGAGCCTGTTCATCTCAAGCAGGATCTTCTCCGTCACCGCCCTTTTCTGGGCATCCCGGTCCTTCGTCAGAAGGGCCGCGTACTTTTTCCCAAGATGATTCATCAGCGCGAGCGATTCTCTCCAGGGGGTTACCATATAGCGTTCCGGGGGGTGCCGCACGAGGCTGTCTTGCAGATCCAGAGTGACATAAGGGATGTACACATCTTCGGTGCCGGAGAACTCCGAAAGGCTTCTCAACCATCTGGCGGGTGCAACGTTCCGTGTTTCGTGATGCTCCATGAATCCATAGAGAACGAGGAGCGGAGAGGGGAGGAGCGGCAGCTCTCTTTCCAGGATGAGAAAGGATTGGTATGTGCCGTAACCGTCGGTCCCATAATTCAGCACGTTGAGCGAAGGATACTTCTGCTGCAGTTTCCAGGCACAGGTATCATGGTCGGAGATCGCCCAACCCTGTATATATGAACCGCCGACAAGGAGAATGGCGTCCTTCGCGGCACTTTCCCCGGAACCGGCCGCGCGTCGGCCTCCCGGCAGAAAGGTCATATTAATTTCTTCTCCTGATTCCGCATAAGGGGAGAGCACATAGGATCCTTCCCTGTTCTTCCACCCTAGAACCGGATCACGATCGTGGATTGTCGGCGCGTTGGGGCGCCTGACGTCGTACGTCCAGGGGCCGTTACCGGTAAGTCTCAATAAAATCTCGGAAAGTAAGACCATGAAAGCCAGCGTGACGCAGAACATGATGAGGTAGAATAGGACTTTTTTCATCGTTACTCCCTCGGCAGCCTTCTGATTTGCCATGCGACCGCCCTCCATTATTCTGTCCACACATCCTTCAACGTAAACAGATCCCCGCTCGGGTCGAGTACGAACCCGTTGATATTCTTTGTCATGACCACGACATTATCATAGTGCCAGAGCGATACATAGGGGAGGTCCCGGGCCAGAATCTGCTGGACCCGAGCGTAAACCCCTTTGCTTTGAGAGGGGTCCAGGGTTTTTCTCCCCTTGTTAAGCAGCATGTCGACCTGGGGATTGATGTACCTCCCCCGGTTGGCCCCGTGAGGGGGGATATTGCTGGAGTGAAAAACATAATAGTAGATGTCGGGGTCTGTCACTCCCACCCAGGAGAGGGTGTAGAGCTGGAAGTTCCCGGATTTGATATCACCATAGAAAGTCCCCCATTCATAAGAGCGGATCTTAAGTCCGATTCCCACTTCCTTGAGCTGCTGCTGGAGGGCCGCTGCAATCCGTTTTCTCAATTCGTCCTGAGACGTCTTGAAGATCAGCGTGAACCTATTTTCAGATCCCTCTCCATCAGGGTCCGGATACCCTGCTTCATCAAGAAGCTCTCTGCTCCGGTCAGGGTCGTAATCATAGGTCGGCACTTCATTGTAATAGGCCCAGTTCAATGGGGAGAGGAGGCCCGTGGCCGGATCTGCCGTTCCCTTGAGCAGATGGCGGATAATTGCCTCCCTGTCCACAGCATGGGCGATGGCCTTTCGGACCTTAATGTTGCTGAGGATCGGATCGGTGAGGTTAAATCCGATATAGGAATAATTAACCCCCGGTCCGCTGACCATTTTCAAGCCGGGATCTTTTTCAACCAGCGGGATGTAGTCGAGTTCGATCCCGTTAATCAAGAGATTCAGGGATCCCTTTCGCATTTCAAGGAAGCGGACGGTGTTGTCCGGGACCACCCGAAAGGTGACACGGGACAGTTTTGGTTCCCCACCAAAATAGTCCGTATTGGAAGTCAGTGTATAGGCCTCCCCGGGTTCCCGTTCATGAAGCTGGAAGGGCCCTGTTCCCACAGGATGTTTTGCAAAGTCATCTCCTTGAACAGAAGCCGTTCTTGAGGGGACGATCCCCATGGTCATGCTCAGGAGGAAGGGCGCAAAGGGTTCGGAAAGGATAAACCGGATCGAATGGTCATCAGGTGTTTCAATACGATCGATCTTGTCATAGGTACTCTTGTGAGGGGATGCGGTAGCAGGGTCGAGGATCGACTCAAAGGTAAACTTCACATCCCTGGAGGTCAGAGGGGTCCCGTCATGGAACAGGACATTCCTTCGAAGATGGAACAGATAGGTCCGGGGATCGGAGATCTCCCATTTTTCTGCAAGGTCCGGGAGCAGCAGCCCCTTTTCATCCTGCCGCACCAGTCCGCTGAAGATCAGGCCGAGAATCCTGGAGGAGTTGGCATCCGTGGCCAGCCTCGGGTCAAGGTTGGTGGGGTCTGATTCAATTCCGATGACCACGGTGTCGGGAGGGAGTCCACCCGATCCGCAGGCGCAGAGGAAAAGACTCAGGATCCAAAGGAGAAAGGTGAGTTTTTTCATAGGTTTGGAGTATATTAACGGGAGTAGAAAACTTTGTCAAATATTTCTTGTTCCAGTGTCGCCGGTGACCCTCTCAGGGAGGAATGATTATATTGAAGCCGCGTTCCGGCAGGGCTGGCTTGGCCTGCCTCAGAACACCTTATTTGGGAATGGTGGAACTCGTTGCCGGACAGCAATAAGTCCCTGTTTCAGGTTTGGATCAGTCTGTGATGGGTGACGTTTTAGATCTCTTTAGCTTTAACTTTAATGTAAAAGTCGCATTTCCGGCAATCTTCAATTTTCTGGGCGCTGGTTCCCTGGGCCTTATCGCCGCACATGGTGCCGGCGAATTTCCAGCATAAGCGTCCAGCACTTTCCGTGAAGGCAGGACATGACATATCTTTGTCTCTCCCGCACTGCATGTACTCCCAGCACTGCATTTTCTTAACAGAGGTATCCATAACTGTACTCCTATGGGGTGTTCCCAATTATTGCTATGATCGGACTTGTTATCGGAAATGTTTGTGTCACTTCCGATCTGCATATACTTTTATCATATCATCCATATTCGCTTCTTGTCGATATTTTTAGCGCGATCCAACACTCAGATGCTGCTGAAAGGGAAGACGTTCATTATATTTTGCTGAATAAATCCGTCATAGTTTTGATGTGTAAACGGTGCCGTTGCTTTTCCGATCATGGAGTGATATGGTTCAGGTTCAAGAGGGTCAAAGATGTTCGGGTTGTATATACACATTCCATTCTGCCAAACAAAGTGCAGCTATTGCGATTTCAATTCCAGGCCTGCCGGACAGGGAGAGATCGGCGAGTACCTTGGCGCCTTGATTGAGGAATTGACACTCTTCTCCAAGGAGAACCGGCGGATTGTGGAGACCCTCTATTTCGGCGGCGGCACGCCTACTCTCCTGTCTGAAAGGGAGTTTGCTCTACTCCTTGAAGCGGTTCATGATACGATGACCCTCACCGAAGATGCCGAGATCACCGTCGAGGCAAACCCGGGGGCCATAGATTACAGCAAAGCAGGGCACCTCCGTTCACTGGGAGTGAACCGGATCTCGCTGGGGGTGCAATCCCTGCATGATTCACTCCTCTCCCGGCTGGGCCGTATCCATACCTCAACAGAGGCTCTGGATACCCTGGAGATGCTTCGAACCGTTGGATTTGACAATATTGCAGCAGACCTGATTTACGGCATTCCCGGTCAGGCACAAAAGGAGTGGGCGGGAGACCTTGAGCGGCTCATTCAGTTCGGACCGGAGCATCTCTCACTTTACGGGCTGAGCATTGAAAAAGGAACCGCCTTTCACCGGGAACGCAAAGAATGCAGGCTAGAACTCCCCTCGGAAGAGGAGCAGATCGGAATGTATAAAAGAGCGCTGCACAAAACAAAAGAGATGGGATACGAGCACTATGAGATCTCAAACTATGCACGCCCCGGTTACCGGTCCAGGCACAACACCCTCTACTGGACTATGGAAGAATACTATGGCGCAGGGGCCGGGGCCCATTCGTTTCTGCGGCTGGACGGACCCCTCCGTCTATCCAATGTAGCGGATCCGTCAGAGTATATCAAACGGATGAAAGGGTCAAAGGATCCCGTTGCCAGAAGAGAGTTTATAAAGAAAAAGACATTTCTGGCCGAGGCCATGATGCTCGGCCTGCGCAGGACTGAAGGTGTTGAGATCAAAACATTCCGGGAACGCTTCGGTGCCGATCCGCTGTCCCACTTTTCAGGGATGCTGAACAGGGGCTACGACAACGACTGGATCGAGATTGTGAAAGGGCGGATTCGACTGACCGCTGAGGGCCTTCTATTTTCCAATGAAGTCTTTATGGACCTCTTTTAGAGGGATTTTCAGGGCACATCAGGAAAATTAAAACTCTTGACTTTATTACAGCGGTTTTCTATACTTCAAAATCTTAAATTTTGGCGCGGGGTGGAGCAGTCTGGTAGCTCGTCGGGCTCATAACCCGAAGGTCGGAGGTTCAAATCCTCCCCCCGCTACCAATCATATCAAGGGCTTCCGCTTCATTGGAGAGTCCTTTTTCTTTGTCATCCCCCTTCTTTTCTAACATTCTTCTAACAGAATTCGAAGTTTTCACTTCTGCTTCTTAAATTACGGGCGTTGCCAGAGGATATGAATTTTTCGTAAAAGAGGATATGCTTACTTCTGTAAAACTTTCTGAAGCCATCAGATCTTAGGGGCTTTCTACTGTGCAGTAAGTAAATGCAACCATCTGCAACTCACTGAAAATTCGTTGACCGAAATCAGATAATAATGTAACAGATTTATGGAAATCGAAACATAAATCTGTCCCTTCCGTGATCCCTGGATCCGCATCATGTGTTCTACTCGCCTGAAGATGACCCGATAACGTCTAGTATAAAGGGTGTCAGCGCGTTTGCCAGGAGTTGGTGGCCGTACGGAGAGGGATGGACGGGATCTAAGTAAATGTGTTGCACCAAAACGTTGGGTGGATGCAAGAATTCCTGCGCCTCGAACATAGGAACCCCTTTCTCCCGGCAGAATGCCGTCAGAATACACGTGTGTTTTTCTGACACCGCATACGAAGGATGGATGATGATCAGTTCAATCTTTTCCTGTTCGCAGAAAAGTCGAAGCTCCTCAAGAATTTCCTGACGCTCCCTGGGGGAAACACGGCGCGGCAGGGCGTCGTGTTTCAGCTTGTACGGTTTCTCCTCGTCCCCGCTCTGCCCCAATACGCCGAAAATAGCAATATCGTTCATGCTATTGAACCCGATCGTCTCAGCCGTTTCCTCCTCTTGGGACCGGGTGAAGCGAGAGACCTGATACCTGTGCCATTTATAGCTAAGAAACCGGTACAGTGCGGAATGTGCCATCAGGTGGCGGGATGCTGCCCCCTGCTTGGATTCGTACAATTGCTTATCGGTTCGGGCCAGGCCGCTCTCCGTGTTTTGGGAAGACCGGAGTGATGACGGCAGGTAATCGTTGAACTCGTGGTAAAAGAGAACCATATCGGGCTTCAGCTTCACACCCCTCACTTTCAGGTACAGCAGACTCTGAAAAGAGGAATAGGCCGATACACCGCCGTTGATCACGCGGTACCGTCGAGTGGAATCGGTCTCGTTGAGGAACTTCTCGAGTTTGGCCGAGTAGGTGTCATGGTTATCCACGTACGCGCCGAATGTTGAACTCTCTCCGAGAGACAGAATTCGATATTCGTTGTCCTGCTTTTCCAAAACCTCCGCGTCGCGCAGCCCCTGGCTGTTGGTCTGGATACCTACGGGGTCTGGGACCCCCTTGAAGTGCATCTGCAGGTTCTGGTTGGGTTTGAGCGACCACATCAAATCCGGGTCCGGCTGCATGAAGCCATACCGTTCTTCCGGCAGCGGTATGCTGTGCAGTTTTGGGAAAGCCATCCCCAGCAAGCGAATCCCGGATTCCGCGGCCAGCAGCAACAGGCACAAAGGGATCAGGGAGAAAATCGCCAGTTAGAGTGGGCCGGGCTGAGGCTTCTTGGCGGCCGGCGTTTTCTGCTGTATCGGGAGGGACGACGGATCAACTGCTGGGCGGTCGGCCGATACCGGCCGGCTCGGACTCCCTGGTTTCCTGCTTCGTTTCCATGGTTTAGGGGCCATGCGAGCAAAACGTCCTTGAGGTGACAATCTTGATTCGCGACGAGTCTTGCTGAGCTTCATTCCTGCTCTGTGCGAGGACCACCGAAGTCGGGGAGATCACGATGATAACTATGCACGTGATCAGCATAGCAATTACGATCTTCTTCATTTTAATTCCCCTTCATTGTCTATATTCTATTCACCGAAAACTTGTATTTTGCTGGAATTTAAATATAAAAATTTGCTTTCAAAAGCATTTAAGAAAAATATCTCAGAAATGCTTGGTAGTCAATAATTATTATTTCCATCATAGACGTATGACACATTGGGATCTTTTTCTGTTTTTTTTGGACGGGGATAGGAAAGAGATACCAAATCAGGGGAGGACGACCAAGAGCGAAGGGGAAAAAGGGCGCATCTCTTTTTCTTGCTATGGCCGTCGAAAACAGGACACCGTGAGTCATCAAAATAGATAGGTCATGAAAAATATCGGGATCCCTGTCGGGTCAGAAAACAGAAAATCAAGCCATATTTTGGCCACGCTAACGCCGAAGGCGGGCGGTATGATTCAGCAGCTGCCTCATCGTTCGATTCTGTTGTATCTAATAAGCCTTGAGAGATGTTGCGAAGCGGAGATTCATAATTGCCTTCGCATGATTTGGGTCGATTGCCAGGGCGATCTGAAAATGTTTGATTGCTTCATCCATTCGGCCTTTCGACATGTAAGCAGCGCCGAGATTATTATGGGAATTTGCTGATTTGGGATTCAGTTTTACGGATGTTTGGAAATGTTCGATTGCCTTATCAATAAGATTTTGTGATTTATAAACGGCACCGAGATTATTATGCGCTTCAGCGTAATCAGGTTTAAACGAAAGGGCAAGTAGATAATATTCAATGGCCTGATTCAGAGATCCCCGGGACTGGAAAACACGGCCGATATTGTAATAGCCCTTCGCAAAATCAGGTTCCCGTTGAATAGCGGTCCGGAATTGCTCCAATGCTTTGTCAGTCAGGCCCTGTAAATGATAGATGATGCCGAGATTGGTATATGCCGAAACATAATTCGGATCTTTTTGCAATGCAAGCCGGTACTGTTTTATGGCTCTGTCTGGCGCACCCTTTTTTTCGTAAATAACACCAAGGTTAAAGTATCCGACTGCCTTTGCCGGGCTCTTCTTAACAACATCCATCCAGAGACTCTCCTCATTCTCCCATACGTTGTTTCTTGCGTGCGTCAGAGTACCCAGTGTGACCATTAAAACAATAAATAAAGATGTTGCCAGAGTTTGTTTTTTTGCATGAAGAGATTTCAGTAAATATCCGGCAGCTAAACACATACCCAGCAAGGGGATATAAATGTATCTGTCCGCTACCGGTGCACTAGGAATGGCAATAATATTTGAAATGGGAAGAAAACTCAGAACCAGCCAGATGCAAGAGATCCTCAGGGGTTCTGCCATATTCCTTTTTGTTGAAAAATAAATTAATGCGATCATCCCGCCTGCTGCAGCAATGGAATTAAATGATAACAACGGTAACGGCACGGTCATATATTCAATGTTCAATTTCAATGGAAAGAGCATAATCCTGAAATAGCCGACAAGACAGGATGCGATCAGTCCCAGTTTTTCATGGGATAGGAATATGTCAAATTGAGACGTAACAACACCTAATATTTGAGCTCTGAAAAATAAATAGACAATCGTTGTAGCAAAGAAACCTGTTATCAGATATCCCTTTACCTTTACTTCCTCTGACTTTGATAAAATAGTCATAAATAAAAGAAAGAGTGGTAAGGTGATGGCCTGTTCTTTTGAAAGGAGTGAAAGAGAGTAGACGATCACCGAAAAAACAGACCATTTCCATTTGCCCCCTTTTGAGTAGACCAGCAATAATAGAGATCCCATCAAAAAAGCGGCACAGAGTATAGTGTTCCTTCCGCCGGCGATAAAATTAACGGGCTCAGTTACTGCAGGGTGAATAGCAAACAGCATAGAGGACAAAAAGGCCAGCACATTGTCATTGAAAACTTTAGAAATCAGTAAATAAAAAAGAATTGCCACCAATGCATGAAGAAGTATATTCTCAAGATTGTACCCGAAAGGATTCAATTCCCATAGTTGATAGTCAAATAGAAAAGTGATATACGCTAAGGGTCTATAGTAAGAAACATTGTCACCGGGGTTGACGGTGTCAGCAACCGTGAATATCGTCCCGATATTTTTCCAGTCAGTAAAAATATCTTTCTTGAGTAATGATTGATCATCCCACACAAATTCATTCCATAAACTGCTGCTGAATAGAAGCAGAATGGTTATGAAAATGATAGCCGATGCAATTTTCCTATCCGTAATTATTTGCAGCATGTCTAATTGTAATCTCTATTCAAATGACAGGAAATTTCTATTGTCGATAGCGAAGAATTGTTTCTTTGATTCAGGCCGAGACTATCACTCCTTATTAGATCTGTCAATGTGGAGCCAATAGGGACAGGCAAATCGTGTACGAACAGTGGTTTTAAAGCCTCTTGCTTGTTCTTATCTATTCCTGTTTTAGGTTTGGTCAGGCTCATAACCCGAAGGTCGGAGGTTCAAATCCTCCCCCCTTACCCTATGAGATTCCACCCAAACAATAGTCTGCCAGGAACATTCCATACCAGATCGAACAGCCCAAGTCATCATCAACATTACCGATTAACGTCTCAACGTCATGGATATTGCCATATTCGGTAATCTGTGCTAAAATCAGGATTCATAATTCATCTATATTCCGATTATTATGAGACGGACATCGGAAAAGTAGCACATTCCCCGCATGATGCAGGACCTGGTTCAGTTCATGGAGAGGGTGTCATTGTTTGAAACAGGGAACCCACTGTAGTCGGATCACACATTCATTCTGCATCACGTTCTTCCTGCAAGTCTCCAGAAGGAGGCGCTGGTGAAAGACCAGAACAAGACCAAAAATCAACTCATCGAAGAACTTAACGATTTACGCCTGAGGGTCACAGAACTGGAAAAGGCTGAAAGTCGCCTCAAGCAGGAGGACGAGGAACTGCGAGCTGACCTTGTGTGGTCCGAGGTGGAAAGTCATAGATCCAGGGCTATTATTGAAAGCATGGGAGACGGGATCAGCATCCAGGACAGACATTTTAAGGTCTTGTATCAAAACCAGGTCCACAAGGATCTCATCGGAGAACATATCGGTGAATATTGTTATGAAGCCTATGAGAAAAGGGAGGACGTCTGCGAAGGGTGTCCGGTGGCCAGTGCTTTTGAGGATGGCAAGTTCCACATGGCAGAACGGAGCGCGATGGTTGGCAAGAGACCTCTGTCTGTTGAAATTGCGGCATCACCTTTGAAGGATTCAAAAGGAAACATTATCGCCGGCATCGAGGTTGTCCGGAATATAAGCGGCCGTACGAAGAATGAGAAGAAATTAGGGAAACAGCAGAATCCCCTTGAGGGACAGGTGAGCGCGCGCACGGTTGATCTAGAAGATATCATTGAGGACCTGCGCCAGGAAATCACTGTGCGGAAGGAGGCAGAAAAAAGAGCGTCCGAACTCTATAAGGAACTGAAGACCGTCTTTGAGCATCTTCCGGTGGGGATTGTTTATCTGGATGATCAATTTAGGTTGATCAGCGCAAACAGGTTCTTTTATGAAATCACAGGCCTTGGGGAAGAGGAACTCATTGGACGACCTTGTTATGATACAGTGGGAGAGCATGCCGGGGATTCTAAAAAACAAGGGCTTGACAAGATCTGTTCATTCTGCAGGAAAGAGGAATGCTTTGAGACCAAGAAGCCGACCGTCGTGGAAAGAGAGATGGGAGACAGGACAGTCCGGGTGACGGCAATTCCTGAACTGGATGATCAGGGAGAGATCTATCGCTTCATGGAATTGTTCGAAGATATTACGGAGCAGAAGCGTGTTGAAGGAGAACTGCACAAAAGAGCTTCCGATCTTCATGAACGGGTTAAAGAACTGCATTGCCTCTTTAATATCTCAAATCTTATCATGAAGCCGGGCATCACCTTGGAGGAGATCTACCGGGGAACCGTTGAATTTGTCCGTTCTGCGTGGCAGTATTCGGAGATAGCCTGCGCACGAATTGTCTGGCAAGGGGCAGAATTCAAGACAGATAACTTCAGAAAAACACACTGGTATCAATCCAGCGACATCATCGTGAATGGCAAACCGGCCGGCAGTCTGGAAGTCTGTTACCTGCAGGAAATGCCGGAAAGCGACGAGGGTCCTTTTCTTAAGGAAGAGGGGAGTCTGTTGAATGTTATTTCTCAACGGCTGGCAAGGACTGCAGAAAAAAATGAAGCGGAAAGGCGGTTAAGCGAATCTGAAGAAAAATTCAGAGTGCTTTCCCATGAATTCCATACGGTCCTGGATGCGATCCATGACGGCCTGCTGCTTCTCTCGCCAGAATTGAAAGTATTATGGGCGAACACAGGCGCGGCCACGATCCTGGAGAAAGAACTCTCCGAAATCGTCGGTCAATACTGTTTTGAATTATGGGAGGATTCCACGGTGTCCTGTGAAAACTGCCACGCCCTAAAAAGTTTTCGAGAAGGGCGGCCCTTCCATGCACAATTCTCAACCAGAGAGGGACAGCTGTTGGACGCAAGTGCGTTCCCCATCCTGGGCGAGGATCTCAAGGTCAACACGGTTGTCATGGTCTATCGAGACATTACAGAGAAGCTGACATTGCAGGCCGAAGCCATGCGTGCCGGCCACCTGGCATCTCTGGGTGAACTGGCCGCAGGTGTGGCCCATGAGATCAACAATCCCGCAAACGGTATCATTAACTACGCGCAGATCCTGGCAGACAGGAGTCAACCGGGCAGCAAAGAGAATGAGATCGCCGGTGAAATTATTGAAGAAGGTCACCGCATCGCCAGAATCGTAAAAAGCCTGTTATCCTTTGCGCGTGACAGGAGAGAAGAAAAGAGGCCCGTTTACATTTATAAGATTCTTGCTCGAACGCTTGCCCTGACCGAAAGGCTCCTCCAGAAGAATGGGGTCCACCTGATAAAGTATGTCCCCGAGGACCTTCCGCCTGTCCTTGCCAATGCCCAACAGATCCAGCAGGTTTTTTTGAACATTATCAATAATGCCCAGTATGCCTTGAACACGAAATATCCCGGAACGGATGAAGACAAAATCCTCGAGATCTTCTGTGAGAAGGTCATTCAGAGTGAACAGCCTCATTTGAGAATCACATTCTATGACCGGGGCACAGGGATTCCTTATCATTTTATGGATAAAGTGATGAATCCCTTCTTTTCCACAAAGCCGGGCGGCCAGGGTACGGGCCTGGGGTTGAGCATCAGCCATGGCATCATCAGTGATCATTCCGGCAGGCTGTTGATTGATAGCGTGGAGGATGAGTATACGAAAGTCATTATCGATATTCCCGCATTGGCTCAGGAGAGTGGATGAAGACCAACATTTTGATTGTTGACGATGAGAAAAGTATCCGGTTTACCTTTGAGAATTTCCTGGCCGAAGAAGGTTATGAGGTGGCCACCGCCAAAGACTATGATGAGGCATTGGAGCGGATGGCGGGAACAGAGATAGATCTGATCTTTGCCGATATCCTTTTAGGCGGCAGGACCGGGATTGATCTCCTGCAAGAGGTGAAGAGAAGGGAGCTGGGATGTCCTGTGGTGATGATTACCGGGCTCCCAATATCGGGACCGCATCTGAAGCAGTTCGTCTGGGCGCATTTGACTACCTGCCAAAACCCGTGGAGAAGGAGACCTTGCTGCATGTGGCCCATCTGGCTTTAAAGCACAAGGGTGTCATGGATGAAAACAAGAAGTACCGCTCCAACCTGGAAACGATTTTCAGGAGCGTCAAGGACGCCATTATTATGGTCGATACAGATTTGAAAGTCGTTGAGGTTAATGATGCAGCCAATCATATCTGCGGATTCACCCGTGAGGGTGTCATCGGGGAAAGATACCACTCGTTAACAGGCGCATGTAGTGGTCAATGTACCAAAATCTTTGAGAAAACCATCAAGAGCAAGCAGACCGTTGAAGCCTATCACCTGGAATGCCGGCATAGAGACCGTCCCGCACAGATCGTGAATGTGACAACCTCTCCTCTTGTAAGCAGTCAGGACAAAATCTCCGGTGCCGTGATGGTGATCCGTGATGATACCCGTCTGGCTGTTCTGGAACGAGGTCTCGGTGAGCGTCGCCAATTCCATAATATGGTTGGCCAGAACGAGAAACTGCAGCATATCTATGCCTTGATTGAAGACCTGACCGATGTGCAGACCACGGTTCTGATAACCGGTGAGAGCGGCACAGGCAAAGAACTCGTGGCTGAGGCATTGCATTACAGAGGGGGCCGGAGCCAAAAGCCTTTGGTCAAGGTGAACTGCTCAGCACTGCCCGAGACCCTGCTTGAGAGCGAACTCTTTGGACATGTCAAGGGAGCCTTTACCGGTGCGGTCCGGGACAAGGTCGGACGATTCCAGCGAGCCCATGGCGGGACAATCTTTCTGGATGAAATCGGTGAGGTATCACCCAGGATGCAGTTGCGCCTTCTCAGGGTTCTTCAGGAAATGGAATTTGAGCGCGTCGGAGATTCGACCCCGATTAAAGTGGATGTCCGGGTGGTCGCTGCCACCAACCGGGATATCTATGAGAAGGTCCGGAGTGGAGAGTTCCGGGAGGATCTCTATTACCGGCTGAAAGTCGTGGAAATAAGCCTGCCTCCACTCAGAGACCGGCGAGATGATATCCCGCTCCTTTTGAATCATTTCATGCAGAAGTTCAATCAGAAGTTCAACAAGAAAATAGTGGCCCTTGCTGAGGACGTTCAGACGGCATTTATGGATCATACCTGGCCGGGCAATGTGAGAGAACTGGAGCATACTCTTGAGCATGCCTTTATCGTCTGCCATCAGGACACCATTACCATGGATCACCTGCCATCCAATTACTTGAAACCGCTGCAGAAAAAAACCTCTCCACTCCCGGGAACAGGGAGAAAGAGCCCCCAAGCTATTCTGGAGGCACTGGAAAGGACCGCATGGAACAAATCCAGGGCAGCCCGCATGCTGGGAATTGGACGCATGACCCTATACAGAAAAATTGAGGAATACAAGCTTACGGAACAGAATAAAAACCAATAAAAGTGTCTCACGATACAGAAGTGTATCGGATCAAAAGTGTATCATGATACACTTTCCCCCGCTTTAGACAGCCCCTCAAGGCCCTGACCATCTCTCCAACTATTCAATTTTATTGTTTAATCATGACGGATAATAGTTTGTACGCCGTTGGCATCGTTTTTGAATACTAATATTATGAATAGTAAGCCATCTTTATCAAGATCATTTAAGAAATGAGGTATTGATCCTCCGGGTTGTGAAATCCAGGGGCCTTCAAAGGGCGGAACCGAAAAAAGGTTGAAAGCCCGGGCTGTTTGAAGAGAGGATCGAGATGAATCTATGCAACGTACTGTAAAGGGGGTAGGGGAAAACCTTTAACCGGTCACGTCCAGGGGGAGGGCGTATGAATTGTCCAAAATGCGGTGCGCAAAAGATGAATCGGGACAAGCCTGTTTATTACAACAAAGAGAATCGGGAGGGAGATTTTCTTTATTGTGAAGAGATCTACGCCTGTCATCTCTGCGGCAAGGTCATCTTTGTGCATAGGGATTTCAAGATCACGGAGAAAAAGTTTATCAATGGACAGGTGATTACCCAGGGATATGAGAATCTGTGATGAAGAGAGGAAAGAGTGTCGATGGAAAATGAAATGACCAATCAGGATCTTTGTCCGTTTATTAGAAATCCGCTGGAGAATTGTTATTGTGCGAACCTGGACAGTTTAAACACAGAGGACGCGATCTATTATTGTATAGAAAATTATGAAAATTGTGAGATTTACAGAAGTTGTCTCCGGGAAAATTAAACCAACCATAAACAGGGTATGAAAGAAAGGGGGAGAAATGAGTCCAAAAATATTGGTCGTCGATGATGAACCCGCGATGCGGTATACCGTAGTTTTTGTATTGATGAAGGCAGGGTATAAGGTCAGTCAGGCCAGGGATGGTGAAGAAGCTCTTTCTCTAATCCTCAGATCACGGAAGGAGAAAGAGCCCATTGACCTTCTTTTGACGGATATTCAGATGCCCAGGATGTCTGGAATAGAATTGATCGGTGAATTAAAGAAAAGAAAGATCTCTCTGCCGATATTTGTCGCCTCCGGTTTCAAGGATGAGGCACTGACTCGTAAGCTCCTTGAGAATGGCTGCTCAGATTTTCTCCTGAAACCCTTTGATTTCCGCGAACTCGTGCAGCGGATTGAAGTCGTTCTGGAAAAACAGTACAGGGAGAAAACAAGGACCATGCGTTCGCAACCGGCGGTTGGAGAGGCCGCCTGATCCGTTGATCAGGTTATTCGCGTCTTTGGGGAAGCGTTTTTTACTGTAGAGGAGGGAGCTGTGGAGTGTCCTTATCTGATTAAGCCGATCATCGTCAATTGCGTGGCAAATGAAAAACCTTATGTCCCAACAGGGATCCAGCTCGAAGAATTTTGCAGGAACAAACTCCACGTAAGATGCCCCTTCTTTAGAGAAATCTCGATCAGGAAACATGAGAAGATCTATCGATACGGGTTGGAAAAAGCGGTGGGTCTATCATGACAGGGCCATTCATGGCGAGGGTCGTCCCCATGCCGGGAACATTGGAACAAGAGCACATCTTCGAAATCATAAAAAAAAACCTTCCTGTAGGTTTCTCTGTCGTAGACAAAGAGTGTGTCATCATTGATTTCAACCAGGCAGCAGAACGGATCACGGGGTATACAAGAGATGATGTCATAGGAATGTCTCATCTCGAAATCCTTCACGGTACAACGGACCATGAGGTCTGTCCGTTATCCAAACATATCCTCCAGCAACAGAAGCAAACCATAGAAACAGAAGCCACCATCAGGAAAAAAGACGGCGGTATCATCACCATATCGGTGACCGCCTTCCCTCTGATTGATCGTGACGGTGATTTTTTTGGGGGGGTTGAATTATTCAGGGACATAACGGCCTCTAAAAAACTGGAACGGGAACGGGAAAATATTCTCTCCATGTTTGCCCATGATATGAAGAATCCTGTCATGACCTCAACAGGGTTTTTGACAAGACTGCTTTCAGAGAAAGCAGGGAAACTCACAGTCAAACAGGAAAGGTATCTTGATTTGATCCAGGAAGATCTGCGCAAAATAGATGATCTGATCACAAACTTTCTTGAATTTTCCATGTTTGAAAGCAAGGAATACAAACCCAAGATTCTGCCATTCAAGATTGCACGAGCCATCCACCAACTTCTTGAAACCGTAAAGTTAGAAGCAGATAAAAAGAATATTGATATTATTTATGATTATCACGGAGATATCTCTCTGATCATCCATGCGGATTCCATGATGGTCTATAGGGTGATGGCCAACCTGTTGAATAATGCAATCAAGTACACCTATCCCGAGGGGACGATCACGATCGAGCTTTCGGACCGGGACGATGAGATCCTGGTACAGATCACGGATACCGGGGTGGGTATTCGAGCAGACCATCTCTCATCTGTTTTTGATGCCTTCTTCCGTGTCAGCAGGGCGTCACACGGTTCGGGACTCGGTTTGTCCATAGCCAAAACCATCATCGAAGCACATGGCGGCAAGATATGGGTAGAAAGTTCTCCGGGAAAGGGAAGTACCTTCAGTTTTACACTGCCGAAATAGAAGAGACAAGACAAGCATCAGGTTCTTTTTAATAATATCCACCACGAAGAACTTCCTCTTGCTTCCTTGCAAGCTCCGTGACACAGAACCATCCTCGAGAGTCGGAAAAACAGTTCGTCACTTCCAGACCTGCCCGGGAGTACATCTTCTCGGCCTGTTCCAGGGTAAATTTCCGGCAGATCTCCGTGTGGATGGTTTCGCCTTTTTCCAATTCCACGGTTAAATGCATGGTACCGATTTCAGCGGTAACATTCTGGTTGGCCTGTAAATGCATCTCCACCTGGCTTTGATCATCATTAAAATATGCGAGATGGTCAAAATGGGAAAGGTCAAAGTCGGCCCTCAAGTCCCGGTTTAAAACATGGAGCACATTCTTGTTGAATTCTGATGTCACACCCAGAGAATCATTGTAGGCCTGTTCCAGGGTCTCTTTATCTTTAACCATGTCCATTCCGATCAAACAGCGGTCATCAGGCTTCATCACCCCGGAAATACCTTTCAGAAACTGATGGCACTCCTCTTCATTCAGGTTCCCGATCGTGCTCCCCAGAAACAGGATACGTTTGCATCGATCCGTTGAGATGACACTTATTTGCTTTGTGAAATCTGCGATGATTCCAAGGACTTTCAGGTCATTGTAAAGCTCAAGCAGTTCCTCTGAGGCGGAGACCAGGGCCGCTTCACTCACATCCACCGGAACGTACCTTATATCGGCTTGTTCAGAGGTCTCCACGGAATTGAGGAGCCTCCGGATTTTCCAGTTCGCGCCGGAGCCGAGTTCCACCAGATCACCCTCTTCAAAGGATTCCATGATGCTGGGCGCACAGTGGTTCAGGATATCCATCTCCGTGCGTGTCTGGTAGTACTCTGAGAGATGACAGATTTTCTCAAAGAGCCGGGATCCCCGCTCATCATAGAAATATTTACTGGGAATGGTTTTCTGGGGGGCCGTCATTCCGGAGAGCACATCTTTTGATAATTCGTTCTTGTAGGAATCTCCCAGATAATTCCGCACCTCCATACGGTCTGCCTGAAAGCTCAATGTAGTGGGCATTTTGAAATTCTCCTTGATAAGTGGTTAATAAATTTGATGTCATCCTCAAAAGAGTGGGTGAAAATATAAGGTTCCAGAGTTCCAGGGCTCCAGGGTCCAAGGGGTCGAGGGTTCTAAGGGTCAAGTGTTTGTATATAAGTGATTCTTGTAATGTTCTAATCTTTCACTTGAACCCTTGACCCCTTTAATTTTTGAACCCTTCTTACCCATTAAATTGGCTAAGAAACAATATTGTTACCGGCACGGCACAAAACGGAGCGTGCCTTTTGCATTGCCTGTGACGTCTTCCAGGATAGAGAGAGTCCGGTCGATCTCATCCGCATGATTCTCCCTTCCCAGAGAGAACCTCAGGGCACAATGGGCCTCTTCTTCGGACAGGCCCATGGCCAGCAGGGCATGGGACGGTTTGGGTGAACCGGACCGGCAGGCCGAACCTGACGAGAGGGCCACCCCTTTCTGGTCCAGGGCAAGGACCACAGATTCACCGCGCAGGCCCGGGAGGGTCACATTCAGAGTGTTGGGGAGTCTCTCATCAGGATGACTATTGACCCTGGCCCCGGGTAGTATCTTCAGTATCCCTTTCTCAAGCCGGTCACGCAGTCTTCTCACACGGTTCATCTCCTGCAGGTTCTGTACCGCCAGGTCTGCGGCCTTGCCGAATCCCGCTATTCCGATCAGATTCTCGGTCCCTGCCCGCAATCCCCATTCCTGGCCGCCGCCGCTGACCACGGGTTCCAGTTTGATCCCTTTACGTACATAGAGCGCGCCGACACCCTTGGGGCCATGAAGCTTGTGCCCCGAGATGGAAAGGAGGTCCACACCCAGTTCTACCACATCCACCGGAACCTTGCCTCCTGCCTGGACCGCATCAGTATGGAAGAGCACACCCCGTTCCCGGGCAATTGCTGCCAGTTCGGCCACGGGCTGGAGTGTGCCGGTCTCATTGTTGGCGGACATCAGGGTGACCAGGCATGTTCTGTCTGTGATCGATGCAGTCAGGTCGTCGGGATTGATCCGCCCGTTTTTATCTACAGTCAGGTAGGTGATCCGGTACCCATGACGTTCCAGCCATTTGCAGGGTGCAAGCACCGACGGATGTTCGATGGAGGAAGTGACAATATGATTTTTCCCGTTTGCACCGGCAAAGACCGTTCCTTTGATGGCCAGGTTGTTGGCCTCGGACCCGCCTCCTGTAAAGACAAGCCGCCGTGCCGTGCAGTTCAGCATCCGGGCGATGCTTCGCCGCGCAGCATCCACGGAAAAGCGGGCCTTTTTACCCTCCCGATAGATGCTCGATGGGTTACCGAAATATCCATCCTTCAGACATGCGGTCATGAGTTCACGAACCTCATGGTCAAGGGGAGTGGTGGCGTTATGGTCCAGATAGATGCGCGGCGGGGGCGGTGCAGGATCCTCTGCATTCTCCTCCCATTCCGCAGAAGAAAAAGATTCACCTGAATCCACGAGCGATCTGCCGGCCCCTTCCTCCACCTTGACCACATCGCACAGGAGGGACTTGTAGACCGGGAATCCCGATATAGGATCATAATTATTCATGTCGGTCAGCTCATTGATGTTGCAGGTCTGCCAGGACTCGGGCCCTACCGGTCCTCCGCCTCCCATGTTGGCGTCCACCGCACCTTTGACCATGTCCTCGGTGACGTAAGCCCTTAAGGTGACCTCGCCTCTTGCAGTGGTCAGACGGACCCGGTCCCCGGTTTCGATCCCTCTCTCTTCAGCATCGGATCGGTTCAAGGTGACCGTAGGTTCCGGACGCTCTGACAAGAGCCCTGGAATGCCGTGGTGCTGGGAGCGGAAATCGGTGGTGACCCGGGCACCGGAATTGAAGATCAGGGGAAAGCGTTTTGCCAGGGCCGGATCGGCGCGGGGACCCTCTCTGGGTTCAGTATAGGCCGGTAGGGGATCGTAACCGTGCTCTTCAAGAATGGTTGAGGCGATTTCGAATTTTCCTGTGGGTGTATCAAAACCGGGAGCGCCATCGGGCCGGAGCAGCCCCTTTTCCCATTTCTTGTACTCCATCATTCGGGTCGGGACCTGGACCGTGCCCCCTGCGGCTCTGACCTCTTCAATAGTAAAGCCGGAACCTTTTAAGGCATACCTCAGGAGTTCCTCTTCGTTTTGCGGGAAGAGGTGTCCGTAACCCAGGCGCCTGGCCAGTTCGGCCAGAATAAAGAAGTCGTTCCGGGCTTCTCCCCGGGGTTCAATGACTCTCTCCCGCAAGCGGAAAAGGGGACCGTATGTCATGTAGGATTCAATCTCGTACAAGGTGGTTGCAGGAAGCACAAGATCCGCATACGCCGCATCAGCCGTGAGCTGGCGATCGATGCAGACAAGAAAATCGAGGGCATTCAATGTCTTCCTGAAAAGCGACGGCTCGGGCCATGCGGTGATCATGGATCCCCCGAGGATGATCAGCGAGCGAATGGGATAGGGTTTCCCCTGGAGGATGCTCTCGGGGAGTGCCATGGCATGGGACTCTCCTCTGTAGGCGCTGTAGACGGGGAAGCGGTCCCGGCCCAGGGCCTTTCGCATATCGGGATTTGCAATCAGGCCCTCCCTGTTGATGGGGAAGTGGTTTTCACGCATGGTAAAACTGCGTCCCCCGGCAACATCCAGCTGACCTGCCAGGGCCCAGAGCACATGGCACGCCCGGATGGCCTGGACCCCGCTTTCACTGTACTCCAGGCCGCTGTACATGACCGGCGATGCCCCGTCGGCCATGGCAATTCGTCTGGCCAGGGACCGGATGGTCTCAGCGGGGATACCTGTGATTCCCTCTACGAGGTCAGGCCTGAAATGCTGGACATAACGGGCAAAATCATCAAACCCCAGGGCCCAGTCCCGGACAAAGGCATCATCATACAACTCCTCCTGGATCAGGACGTTGCACATGCCCAGGGCCAGTGCGCCGTCTGTACCGGGCCGGATGGGAACCCATTCGGCTCCTGTTGCTTTGGCGGTCAGGGTTCGTCTTGGATCGACGACCACCACCTCGGCCCCCCGACGGTGAGCCTCGAGTATCCTTTTAAAGTCATAAGGCGGACAATCTGTGGCAGGGTTTGCTCCCCAGACCACAATGAGGCCGGCATTTTCGATATCGGAAAACATATTCATCAACATACCCCCCATGGTCACATGGGGAGCGATCATGGCGAAGGAGACATAACAGAGCGCACCCACACCCAGGGTATTGGGGGAACCGAAGGGGAAGAGGACACTGGAGGCCGAAGAGATGGCCACATCCCCGGGCTGGAACACGTCGCACATGGCCAGCTCAAAACTTCCTCTACCCGTATAGATGGCAGCCGCTTCGGGCCCGTATCGGTCTTTTAGTCTGTTCAACTTCTCTGCAATGATCTCGAAGGCCTGGTCCCAGGAGATCCTTTTAAAGTCATAGCTTCCTTTGGGACCCTTCCGGCGCATGGGATAGAGAAGGCGGTCTTTGGAATAAACAATTTCTGAAGAGTGTTCACCGAGTTTGCAGATCATACCCAGGCTGGAACTCTCGTCTGAACGGACTTTCCGGATTCTGCCTTGTGTATCAAAGGTTACGATGACCCAGCAGCCGGCAGGACAGATGCCGCAGAGTGCAGGCTGTTCATGTTTATTTGTATCTTTTATCCCCATTTCAGAAGTACCCGTAAATTTGAAGAGGCAGGTTCTAACTCATGGCATTCCTGGACACTTGTGATCTGATTGATTATTACTAGAACATATCGGCTGACTTTGAATATTGCAACCGCCATTTGGAACGATGGTTAGTGGCCGATTGTACGATTGGGTGATTCACCGGTTTTTCTGGGGTTGGATAAATTTGAATATTTTATTAGAGTTATATATGATGCTGTTAGAATCTTATTACATGAGACATTGAAATCACCTAGCCCGAATATTGTAACCATGAAGAAAAGCCCATCCGTCAGTGTGATCATCCCCACATACAATCGTTTTCCCATGCTTTGTGAAGCCATTGAGTCGGTCTTAGCCCAGTCCCATGCAGATTATGAGTTGATTGTGGTCGATGACGGGTCTACGGATCAGACCGTGTCGATTCAAGACCTCTATAAAGGGAAACTGCGCTATATTTATCAGGAAAACAGCGGGGCCAGTGCGGCCAGGAACCGGGGTGCTGTGGAGGCACGGGGAGAATGGATCGCTTTTCTCGATTCCGATGATCTCTGGCAGCCGGAGAAGCTTGTGAGACAGAGGACTGCCATGGAAGGGGCTCCTGAAATAAAGGTCTCCTATACAGATGAAATCTGGTACAGAAGGGGTGTTCGGGTCAACCCCGGGAAGAAACATGCCAAATACTCGGGCCCTATCTTTGAAAAGTGCCTTCCCCTCTGCATTATCAGCCCCTCTTCAGTCATGATACAAAAGCAACTCTTCCTGAGTCTGGAGGGATTTAATGAAGATTTTCCTGTTTGCGAGGATTACGATCTCTGGCTCAGGATCACAAAGGATTACCCCGTTCTATTAATCCCTGACCCTTTGATTATAAAGAGAAATGGACACTCCGGACAGCTTTCTGCGAGCGGGTGGGGATTTGACCGTTACCGGGTGCAGTCCATCGCCGCTCTGTTAAAGAGCGGAGAACTGACAGAAGATCAGGTCAGGGTTGCAAAAAAGAATTTGTCAAAAAAATGCCGGATACTCTCCCATGGATTCAGCAAAAGGGGTAATCTTGAGATGGGCAAATACTACGAGAACTTCTGTGATGTGTGATATCACACATTTTTGTTGTTTTCTCCCTGGTCTCGTGATATTCTTCATTTTGAATTAAATATAACAATTAATACGAGAGATTATATGTTTCGAGGTCTTAAGGCCCGGTTTATTATTTTGCTTGTACTCATTGTCACGATTGGTATAGGTGTTTCTTCTTTTGTTCATCTTAGGATTCAGTACAACCAGCTCTTGGATATCTCAAGGGAGAAATTGAGGGGCATTGCAGAGACGGTTGAGAAAAGTATCAGGACCTCCATGGAAGAAGGGAAGAGTCAGGATGTGAGTAAAATCATCCAGGCCGTGGGCACCATCCCCGATATTGAAAGGATCAGGATATTTTCCAAACGGGGCGTGATCTTAATATCCAGTATTCCCGGTGACACGGGCAAGATGATTGACAAGCATGATCTGGATCTTTTTCACCAGAAGAAATTTTCCACGGTTTACGATGTTAAGCATCTTCAACAGCCGATCTTTTCCATTATTAAGCCGATTATGAATGAACCGATATGCTTCCGGTGTCATGGTTCGAATGAGAATCAGATCAATGGTGTGCTGGATGTGGAGGTCTCCATGAGGAATATTCATGATCGGATCTCTACAGCCCGAAAGTCCATGATCTCATCGGCACTGGTCACCCTTGTAGTCCTGATTCTTGCCATCATTTTTCTTCTGGCCCGTCTGGTCAACCGACCCATCCACGGGATGATTAAGACCATGCGCAGAGCCGAAAGTGGAGACCTCACTGTCCGGGTCGTACCGGATGACACCCTGGAATTTGAAGAGTTGGGCCGAAATTTTAACGCCATGATCTCAAGACTTGAAAAGGCACAAAACGACCTTCAACAATATCATGAACAGCAGATGGAACGTGTGGATCGTTTTGCGACCTTGGGCGAACTGGCTGCGGGGATCGCCCACGAGATCAAGAACCCTATTGCCGGGATCGGCGGGGCGATTCAGATCCTGATTCAGGACTTCCCCCCTGATGACCACCGGCGGGAAATATTTGAGGAGATCTTGAAGCAGATCGATCGTATTGACCGGGATATCAAGGACCTCCTCAGTTATGCCCGAACCGCCAAACCCGAGCTTGCAGAACAGGATATCAACAAAGTGGTCCATCAGTCGGTTTTTCTGATCCGGGACCGGGCCATTCAACAGAGGGTCGATTTGGAGATGCTTTGCGATGAGGCGCTGCCCAGGATCGAAATTGATGACAAGCAGATTCAACAGGTCCTGGTCAATCTGGGATTGAATGCCATTCAGGCCATGCCTGAGGGAGGGACGCTTCTGATTGTGACCAAGATGGCCGATTCTGCCACGGAGAAAAAGTATGTCGAGATTCAGGTCACAGACACGGGTAAAGGGATTCCCAGGGAGAACATGCCCAATATCTTTACACCTTTCTATACGACCCGCCATACCGGAACCGGTCTGGGACTCCCGATCAGCCAGAAGATCGTCCTTCAGCATCAGGGCCGACTGAAAGTCAATAGCACCCCGGGCAAAGGGACGTGTTTTACGATCTTATTGCCCCTCAACAGGGACGGCTTAAAAGCTTAATTCCAGGGAGGTGGTTATGGGAACTGAAAAAAGAGCTTCCTTACGGATACCCCTTTCAGTGAGTGTCACCTATCGGGTGAACGGGCAGGAAAGGAAAGAATCATACCGGGTGGACTCGGTGAATATCGGGGAAGGCGGGATTTTCCTTAAGACCGATCTGCCCCTGGGGATCGGGACTGAAATTCAGCTGGATTTTTTATTGCCTGAGTGTGATGATCAGTGCCGTGTCAACGGCAAGGTCGTCTGGTCCGGACCCATGGAAAATGAGGCCTCGAGTCCTGTCTTCGGCAAAGGCATAAAGTTTACAGAAGATGACGAAGAGTTTAAGAAGAAATTAATCCGCTACATAGAGCAGAACGGCTGAGAGAGACGATGCGAACCAATCCCATACTGTGTGTCAGAAATCCCTGGTTTTGGCGATGGTCCATCATCATTGCATGCCTGCTGACGTTAGGGAGCTGCAGCAGTGCCGAAGAGAAGATTCCGAAAATGGAAGAATCGCTCACGATTTCCGGGTCCGCTTCGGCCTTACCCATCGTGGAGGATCTTGCGGCGGCTTATGAAGATGAGAACCCTCAGGCAAAGATCCATTTCCTTCCCAGTGTCCATTCTGCAGGCGGTGTGTTAGGTGTGTTGGACGGGACATTAGACATTGGTGTTGTGTCAAGGAAACTCAATCAGGAAGAGGAGACAGGTCCGGTGTACCGCTATCCCTTTGCCAGGGATATGCTGGTCTTTGCCGCGCATCCCGATGTCAAAGTCCGTGACATCTCCAGTCAAGACATCATCAAGATCTATTCCGGGCGGGTGACCAACTGGAAAGAGCTTGGCGGCACCGACCAGGATATTGTTGTATTGGACCGCCCCGTCCACACCTCGGCCAAACAGGTGCTTCATCGGACACTTTTCAGTGAGAACTTTCAGGTCACACCCAAAGCGCTTGTTCTGGAACGGCCCGTTCAGGTGGGGGAATCTCTCCTGAGTATTCCCGGCAGTATCGGGTATACGGCTTACAGCGATCTCTTTTCCCGTATCCAACATATCCCCATGCTCCGTTTGGATGGTGTGATGCCCGCTCTGGAAAATTCTCCATACGGCGAGAACAAGCTTTACCGTACCTACACATTTGTGCTTAAAAGCCTGCCGGAGGGCCTGAGTAAACGATTTATCGATTTTGTCTACAGCCCATCGGGACAGAAAATCATCCTGGCCAAAGGATTAAGCCCCGAACATCGGAAATTCGTGTTGGCTCTTTTGCCGGCCATCAATATTGTTGAGCAGGAAGCGCGGTATCGTCCTCTGGTTGATTATCTTTCACGAAAATGCGGGATTCCCATCGAAGTGGAGTACACCACAAGCTATGAAGAGGTTGTGAGGGAATTTTCGAACAAGGATTTCGATGGAGCGTTTTTGGGTAGTTTTGCTTATGCCCTGGTGAACAACAAAGTGCCCCTGGAGGTTCTTGGAAGGCCAGAGATAAACAGTCAAACCTTTTACACCGGTATCTTCTTTGTGCGGCATGATAGCAGAATCCAGGAGTTTGAAGACCTGCGGGGCAAAACATTCTGTTTTGTAGACAAAGCGACCACGGCGGGCTATCTCTTCCCTTTAATCTATTTGAAAGAGCACGGTGTGGACCGCCCGGAAGAATTTTTTGGAAATATCCTCTTTTCCGGCACGCACGATGCATCGATCCTGAGCGTATTGAATGGTGAAGCCCATGCGGGTGTTGCAAAAGATCTGGTTATGATGAAAATGGGTGAGAAGAATCCAAGGATCGCCCTGGAGCTTGTCATGGTGGACGCATCTCTGCCGGTTCCGACCAACGGGCTCAGTGTACGGAAAAATCTTGACCCCGATATCAAAGAGGTGATGGAAAAAGTCATGCTAAGTATGGATCAGGATCCGGTAGGAAAGGCAGTCCTGAAACATTTTGGTGCGAGTCGATTTGTTCCGACCCAGAATAAAGATTACCATAACCTGTATGCGATGATTGATACCCTCGAAATCGACCTTGATCATTTTCTTGTCTATTCGGGCCCTCAGGATGGTCGCGGTGAGTCAAACGTTTCCGTGATGGAGGCGGAGACAAAGAATCGGATTTGAAGATGAATAGATTTTACGACTGGTTAAATTTGAGTATACGAACAAAGATCCAGATCCCCTTTGTCCTGATCTTTGTACTGGTGATCCTGCTCGGGACTTTTTATTTCATTCATATCGTGTCTGAGATGATGAACTCCAATATAGCAAGGCAAATGAAGAGTCTTTCCTTAATGGTCTCGGAAGAACTCCACCACCAGGAACAGCGTATTGTTTTCCATGCCCAGAACATGGCCGAAACAAAAAAGCTTGCCGATCAAATCCTGAACACCAATCAAGTCCGGATGCTTCAGGTTCATGAACTTCAGGCCCTTCGTTCAGAGCACATTCATTTCCAAGGTCTCTACGGCCGGGATACCGCTGAAGATGATCCCATGTTCCCTCTTGTTGAGAAGGGGTTCAGGGGGCTTCGCATCACAGCGCTGACCAAGATTCAGGAAGCAGAAGGCACCTCCCTCCATCTGGTGGGTCTGGCCCCGGTCCCCGGGCCGGATGGGGTCACGGAGGTGATCCTGCTCGGGACCGTGTTGAACAGAATCTTCTTGCAGGACCTCAGCAGGCGAATCGGAGCAGAAATTGTACTGTTTGATCATGACGGCACGGCGATGGTCGGAACGGTAGGCCAGCTTCCCTCCCTTCAGAAAACCTTAACCAGAAAGTGGGTCCAATCCACGCTTACAGGAGTAAGTGATTCCCAAGACGGGATTCTCCATTCAATCGAAATAATCGGCGCACCGTATAAAGCCGTTGTGGCTCCCCTCGTTGTCAATTACCAGCAGGTGGGGGCCTTCGCCCTGATGGTCCCCATCCGTGAATTTATGGAGATACGAAGACTGCTGATCATTCAGGCCTTGACATTGGGCCTCATCATTTTGGCGCTCATGAGTTTTTTCTATCACCTGATTGTTCGGGGGATTACCACGCCACTTAAGGAGTTGGAACAGGCTTCTCAAAGGATGATGAAAGGAGAGCCTGTTGAAGCTGTGGTCAGCTCCAAGTCGGATGAAGTGGGAACGCTCGCCCGATCATTCAACGAGATGTCCGGATCTTTACTGAATCGTGAGAGAGAACTCCGCCTGATCGCCAAGGAATTCGAGAACAAGACCAAAGAACTGGATTCTATCCTGAAACATATGGCTGAATCCGTGGTGGTTACGAACCTGGACTATGAAATTGAATATATGAACAAGGCTGCTGTAGAGTCTTTCGGCAGCCATCTCGGCAAGAAATGTTACAAGATCTTCCACGATCGAAGCGAACCCTGCCACCCCTGCTCCATTGATGAGATCATACACAAAAAACAGCCTGTTTCTCAATACAGCACAGAGGACCATGAGGGGAGACACTTTGAAATCATTGCACAGCCTCTGCCCGATGTGGATGGGAACATCAAGATCATGACCCTGAGGAGGGATGTCACCAAGCGGATGCGACGCTTTGAGGAAGAAAAAATGATCCAGAAGAAGATCCAGGATGAGCGAATAGCCGCCATCCGTCAGGTGGTTGTCAGCATCAAACACGGGATCAATAATTCCCTGACAGCCATCTTCGGTTCACTGGAACTTCTTAAGACGGAAGGAGTCTCACTGACTGAACAGGAGAAAGTGATGCTCCAGCTGCTTGCATCGGAAACAAGGAAGATCCGGGATATTGTCTCCAAGCTTTCCAAGATCACCGAACCGGTGGTCACCGAATATATGGATGACATTACCATGATCGATCTGGACCGGTCTTCCCAATGATGGATCAGAGAAAGGGGTTTTTAATCCGCCCCGTACACCGATTCAGAGCGCGCATCATGTCTTAATTGTTTCTGCTGAGGGGTGGGCTTTCTAGCGGGAAATTGAAAAAGAAGGAGTCGTACGATATGGCCACGGCAAAAATTCTGGTGGTGGATGATGAGAAATTGATCCGCTGGTCTCTGAAAGAGAACCTGGAGAAGGAAAATTATGAAGTCTTCACCGCTGAGACCGGCGAGAAAGCCCTGGAACTTGTGAACCAGGAATTGCCGGACCTTATTCTTCAGGACATCAAACTTCCCGGCATCAATGGCCTGGAGATCCTGGAACACGTCAAGAAGTTGAGTGAAGAGTCCCTGGTGATCATGATGACGGCCTACGGGGATGTCCATACGTCGGTGAAGGCCATGAAGCTGGGGGCCTATGACTTTATTGAAAAGCCCTTCGATTTTGACAAATTAAAACTGACCGTGGCCAAGGCCCTGGAGACGGTCGACCTGAAGAAGGAAGTTCATGTCCGAAGGAGACAGCAGAAAGCCCAGTACGGGATTGAGAATATTGTTGGACAGACAGATGTCATGGAGGTCATTTTCCGGATGGTGTATAAAATCGCCCAGAGTGATGCCACCACGGTGCTCCTCCAGGGGGAGAGTGGGTCGGGCAAGGATCTGATTGCCAGGGCCATTCATTACCAGAGTACCCGGAACAGTAAACCCTATATGGAGGTGAACTGTACCTCCCTGCCTGAGACGCTCATCGAAAGCGAGCTTTTCGGGCATGAAAAGGGCGCCTTTACCGATGCCAAAGCCATGAAGAAGGGGCTGTTTGAACTCGCAGACGGCGGGACCGTTCTGTTGGATGAGATCGGCGATATGCCCTTGAATACTCAGGCCAAGCTGCTCAGAGTCATTGAGAACAAGGCCTTCAAGCGTCTGGGAGGAGTGAAGGATATTGTGGTCAATGTCCGGATCATTGCAGCCACCAATAAAGACCTCCGTGAAGCATCAGCAAAAGGGGCCTTTCGGGAGGATCTCTATTACCGCCTCAAGGTCTTCCCCATTTTTCTCCCTTCTCTTTTAGACCGGAAAGAGGACATCCCCCTTCTGGTTCAATATTTCATTCAGCAGTTTAACCGGGAGTTCAAAAAGAACGTAAAAGGTGTATCGCCGAAGACCATTGAAATGTTAATGGACTATCACTGGCCCGGAAATGTGAGAGAGTTAAAGAACGTGATCGAGAGGGCGATCATCCTGGAGAGTGAAGAGATGATCCTTCCCGAGCACCTTCCTCCCGAAATCATCAGTCCTGAAGAGTCATTGCATGGAGACGAAGACGCTATCAAGCTGCCGAAAAAGGGGGTTTCTCTCAATGATGTGGAGAAAGATTTAATCAAACAGGCTTTGGAGACTGCCCGAGGGAACCAGGTCCGGGCGGCCAAACTGCTTAGTTTGAGCCGGGACACCCTGCGCTACCGTATGAAGAAGTATGATTTGTTATAAATATCCGGGCTAAAGAATCCAGAATCGATCCATGAAAAACAAAAAAAAATCTTGTAAGGTTTGTTCAAATCATTTAGAATGTTCCAAAATGTAGCGAAATCACGCAACAGATGTGTGATTCGCCACACTATTTTTTGAAGGGAATGCAAAAGGGGGGGGATGGGCAATAAAAAAATATTTACAGAATCAGGGAGGATGACACTATAAGCATTTAAAAACATAGAGTTTTCCGGTTGATCATCTATCGGGTTGCCAATTGAACATCATATTACTTCAGTATTAAGGCCATACCGCCAGACGTGGTATGAAATTTGCATAATTATATTACGATACGTAGTATGTCGATTTGATCCAGGCCGTGAGGGGGCGGAATTTATGATGAGTCATAAATCGTTACTTGTAATAGATGATGAGAAGTTAGTCCGCTGGACGATCCAGCAGTCTATGGAAAAGGAGGACTTCCGGGTTGTCTCGGTTTCGGACGGTGCTGAAGCCATAGAGAAGATCATGCAAGAGCGCTTTGATGTGATCATCACCGATTTTATCATGCCCGGCTTAAACGGTATGGATGTGGTCCGTAAAGCAAAAGAGCTTCATCCCGAAACCAAAGTCATTATGTTAACGGCTTACGGATCGATTCTGGATAAGGAAGAGGCCCAGAAAGCCGGGGTTTCCAGATTTCTCGATAAACCATTCCTTGTCCATGAGGTTAAGAATGCGGTTTCCTCACTTATGTGTGGATAATAAACCTTCCTTGAACGACCACCCACTCTCTTTTTTTCTAAACGTTATTATCGTCATGATTCTGGTTCTCCTTCCCGCAAGGGTTCAGGCGGAATCCAAGCACCATGACGGTCTTCAGGATGCCGAGGCCCAGGTCTGTTTCAAGTGCCACAAGAAATTAGCCGAGCCGACAGAGGGGGGGAGTGTCCATGAGGCCCTCTCCATGGGGTGCAGCGCCTGCCATGAACTTGCCGATGGAGGCAAGTTCAGGATCATGGATACCGGCGACGTCCTCTGTTATATGTGTCATGATGCCAAGAATACCAAGGCCGCTGTTCACGGACCCGTTGCTTCCGGGGATTGCGTCATGTGCCACAACCCGCACCAATCCCCACACCCCAAGCTTCTCCTGGACTCGCCTCTGAGCAAGCTCTGTTTCAACTGCCATGATGAAGCCATGAGCAAACTGCAGCATGTTCATGCACCGGTGGCCGAAGGGGAATGTACCAGCTGCCACGATCCACATGAGTCGCCCTATTCCAAACAGCTGATTGAGGACGGCAATACCCTCTGCCTGATGTGCCATATGGACGTGGAAGAAGCGATCGATAAGAAGAAGCATGTTCACGATGCCATCGAGATGGCGGGGTGCACCGGGTGCCACAGTCCCCATAGTGCAGTGAACAAATTTCAACTGCTCAAGAAACCGCCGGAACTCTGCTTGGAGTGCCATGACGATAAGGGGGAAGAGGTCAAGACACCCCATGGGGCCCTCACGGCCAAGAAGAGCTGTTTGAACTGCCATGATCCTCATGCCTCCAATTTCGCGCAACAGCTCAAATCAGAGAATATGGAACTCTGTCTGAGCTGCCACAATCGAAGACGTAAGACCTCCACAGGTTTTATCATGAACATGAAGAAATTCCTGAAAGGGTATCCGGAACATCATGGCCCGATCCTCTCTGAAGAATGTTCACCCTGCCACAACCCGCACGGTTCCAATGAGTGGCGTATGCTCAGAAAGTCGTTCCCGTCTACATTCTACACCCCTTTTAAGGTGGAGGCCTATGCTCTCTGTTTTGAATGTCATGACCAGGAGCTTGTTCTTGATAAAAGCACCGCCTCTGCCACAGGGTTCAGGAACGGGGAGATAAACCTTCATTACATCCATGTGAATGATCCCAGCAAAGGGAGGCGGTGTGCTGTCTGCCATGATGTACACGCCACCAAGGGGCCCAGGCATATCCGTGAGACCGTTCTGTTCGGCAAATGGAACATCCCCATCAACTTCAACGTCGATGAAGAGGGCGGGCGTTGTGCAACCGGATGCCATGTCCCGCGGGCATACAACCGCACGACGCCTGTTAAGAACCGCTGATGCCGACGCAACGGCTCCATAACTGGTACACGTTATTTCAACGAAAACCTGGCATTTGAATCAGAATTCCCCACTATCGGATCACAACCGCATAATTTAAAAAGAATATTTACATTTTTCAGTGTGTGAAATCACCCACCCGGTGGGGTAAACCACTCATTATTTCAGGGGGCCGGGGTCTAATTCAAGCCATGCAGTATCTGTAACTTATTGAAAGTATAAGGTTTATAATTTTTTCTTTATGGTTTTCCAATATGGCACAGGGTTTGCAATGATTAAGAAAGTGAAAGGATTATTTGTAAGAAAACTCTTACAATTCAATTTAAAGACAAAGGAGGTGGTGAACACTTTTAAGGGAATGGGTTAAAGAAGGACTCAAAGTGGTATTCAGTTTTATTTTATCTTAATGGAAAAGAAAGGGAAGGTGTAATCATGAAAAAAGTTTTCACAATTATTGCGGTTGCAGTGATGGCCATCTGCCTGACCGCTTCCGTCTCCTTTGCCGGTGACGGTAATGGTGTGGTCAATTCTGTTCATGACCTCTCTGCAATCGGTCTTTCAACGGACATCTGCGGCTCCTGCCACGTTCCTCACAACGTGGATCCGACAGTTGAGCCGAGCCTGCTCTGGAACCATACATCAGTAGAGGGTCAGACCTACACCCTGTACTCCAGCGCAGCCGGTCCGCTGGATGGAGCCATCAGCCAGCCTGACGGAACCACCAAGCTTTGCCTGGGTTGCCACGACGGATCTGTGGCTCTCGATGCTTTCGGCGGCGCTGTGGGAACCACATCCATCAATCCAGGCGCTCAGATCCCCAAGATCGGTGGTTTTGACCTGAGCCGGACACATCCCGTCTCCATCGTTTATGTATCCGGTGCGGGCACAGGGATGGCTCCCGTAACGGCTCCTTTCGGCCCCAATGGTCTGTTTATCCAGGATGTTCTGGACCCAGCCGATAAAGTCCAGTGCAGCACCTGTCATGACGTCCATAACGAGGGCGTTCCCGAGTCCGAGCCCGGAACACAGCTTCTGAGGGTTCTGAACACGGCTCCGACCCCGAGTGCCATGTGCCTCGCATGCCATCTCAAGTAATACCCGGCATTGGAGTCTAAATGGTAGTCTTCAAAACCCCTGTGCCCCCGGGCACAGGGGTTTTTTATCCGCTCAAAGAATCTTGACTTTCCCGGGCAGAAGTGATAATCTGTCAATAAAATCAAGAAATTAGAGAAGTTTCACAGGGCCGCCCAGGACTCGGCGGCAGCCATCTATAACTCCATCGGTTTGTTATAATAGTGATCCCATTGCATCACTTTTCTGATTTTTCAGTCACCGTTTAAGGGGGTATCTTTATGAGAGCCGCTCATATCAACACTCAGCACAGGTGGATCCTTTCTTTCTTGCTGCTGATCTTCTATCTCTCTTTGACACTGGCTACGGGGTGCGCTCTGAAAAGAAAGGAGCTGGGGACCCGTTTTTTCCCGCCCCCGCCCGTGCCGCCGAAAATTCAGTTCCTGAAGAAGATTTCAAACTCCCTTGACGTTGAGAGAATATCCGCAATGGAGAGTTTTGTGGGAGGAGAAATACAGGCTAAGTTACTCGGGAAACCCTACGGGATTGCCGTGCATGACGGTGTGATCTATGTTTGCGATGTAGAGTTCGGGCTCGTCTGGATGATCGATCTCGTCATGGGCTCTTATACACCCTTGCCGGGCAGGGGCCCGGGTAAACTCAAACGGCCGATTACCATCGCCATACACGATGACGGGACCAAATATGTCTCTGACTATGGACGTCACCAGGTCGTGGTTTTTGACAAGGAGAATCAGTATATTCGAACCTTTGGGAACAAGGACCAGTTCAAACCTTCAGGTGTGACCGTCTTCGAAGACCGGCTCTTTGTGTCGGATACCCGTGATCACGAAGTCGAGGTCCTGGACAGGAAGACAGGAGACCTCCTCGAAATCATCGGAGGACCGGGCATTGAAGAAGGGGAGTTTAATTATCCCACGAATCTGTCGTTTGACGGCAAGGGGAATCTGTATGTGACCGACACGATTAACTGCAGGGTCCAGGTCTTTGACACGGGGGGGGACTTTCTCTTCTCCTTTGGCGAGTGCGGTGACGGGATCGGACAATTCGCCCGGCCCAAAGGGGTTGGTGCGAGCAAAGAGGGTTTCTCTTATGTGGTGGACGCTGCCTTCGAGAATGTCCAGATCTTTTCACCGGAGAGTGAACTTGCCCTCTTTTTCGGCGGGTTCGGTGAGGCCAACGTTCCCGGCGCCCTCTGGCTTCCCGCGGGGATTACAATCACCTACGATGAAAAGCTCCTCTCCTTTTTTGATACGGTCCGTCACAAGGATTTTATCGTGGAGTATCTGGTTCTGGTCGTCAGTCAGTACGGGCCGCCGTATGTGAATGTCTATGCCTTTGGCGAAGCACGGGAAGGGAGCCCGCTGGCAAAAGGAGAGGCGGAAAGCGCAGAACCAACCGAACAGCAAGGGGCTGCTCCTGCTGATTTGCCCGATGCAGAAAGTATTAAATAACCTCCATGAATCGGGCGGCAATCAGGTGAGCAGTCTTTCATGTATGGCACTATGAAGTCTTTGATTTCAGATGGGAATAAAAAAAAGGCATGTCTTCTGGGGATTGTCTGGCTCCTTTTGGCAGGAATCTCTTTGCAGGGCTGTGACCCCGTTGGCCGGCACAAGGTGCTCACCTTCTTTTTTGACGGTGTACCGCCCCTGGAGACAACCGGCTCAGAAGCCATGGATGAGACGGCATCGATCGCCGGGGAAGAGAGTATTCCCGATCAGGAACAACCCGTGGAACCGGAAGACGGGGACGCTTCACCGGCGCTGCCTGTACCTTCCGTCTCCATGGTCCAGCATCCTCCCTATGCAGAGAAGATGTGCGATGGATGCCATCTCAGAGGAGCAGGAGGAGGGAACGTGTTTGGGGGAGGATTTGCCCTGATTGAAGAGAAAACCAGACTTTGCGGCATGTGTCACGATAACATGTCCCAGGACGAACTTGCCAATACGTACACGTGGCTGCATGCACCGGTTCAGTACGGGGCCTGTGTGGAATGCCATCATCCCCATCAATCTAAGCATCCGTTTATGCTCAAGGGGGAGTCGATCCAGAAACTCTGCTTAAACTGTCATGATGGGGAGAGACTACTCAATACAGAAATGCACGGTGAGATCGGAGAGATGGATTGCACGGAATGCCACAATCCCCATGGCAGTCAGGAGCGTTATCTGTTGTGAACATTCAGGCCCGTCCCTGCTCAACCCCGGGGGATGGAAATAGGGAGAGAGGGTCTGTGATGGGCAAGGAGGGAGGGGGCCAATGAAGGCACTCCGTGAATGGAGTCTTTCGGAAGTCATGATCTGAGCCGGTAAGGAGTGATGGAACAGCGTGAGAAGCATCAAGGTAAAAATGCTGGGAATCGGTGTCCTTTTATCGGTCATTCTCATCTTACAGGCCTCCTCTCTGGACGCTCAGCAGATTGCCCCCATTAGACTGACGGGGTTGGGTGGTTATGTCGGTTTGGGTCTGGATTATAAGGATATTGAACGAGATCAAGTAGGACGACGCACCACGATAACGGACAAGGAGAAGCTTTTCTTCGAGGAAGTCGGTGCCGGTGTGAGGGGATATGTCTATCATCCCCGCTTTCTGGATTTTGAGGCCGACACGGAATTTGTCTTTGAGCAGGGAACACGTGATACCAATGACGTGGAACAGGATCTTGATAACACATTAAAGGGATACGGCATTCTATTGAAGGTCCTGAAGGAACACCCTGTGTCCCTGTTTCTATCGGCAAACAAGAACACCACGGAAACAGACGCTAGCTTTGTTCAGAGGCAGAGGGTTATCTACAAGAGAAATGAGGCTCTTCTCCGCTTTCAGAACAAGCTTTTTCCCACACAGCTCGGATACAGTGAAACCTCTATAAAAGGAGAGGGAGGCAACCGTCAGGACACCGAGATCGATCGGTATTATTTGAATATGATCAATCAGGGTTCTTTCGGAAAGAGCAATCTGAAACTTGCGCACGAAGACCAGGAGCAGGATTTCGGTAGAATAGACTTAAGCAGGAACGTGGTCAATTTCTTTAATAGTTACCCCGTGGCCGGTAAAGAAAAAGCTCATACCCTGTCAAGCTTCTTCCGATGGGATGAGCAGACCGGGACACGAGAAATCCGCACTGTCTCCATGTCGGAAGTGCTTTTTCTGAAGCACACCAATAAATTGGAAAGCGAGTACGAATACCTGTATGATGATACCAAACGGGAAGATCTGACCAGCAGCACATCGTATCAATACCGTGCCAGAGTCCGTCATGAACTCTATGAAAGTCTGAGAACCGATGCAAGCATAAACGTGAACCGTTTCGAATTTGATGATGGCAAAGAGGATGAAAGCGTTGGAAGGCTGAATCTGAATTATCGAAAAATGTTTCCCTACGGCGTCCTGAACCTCAATACCCTGTTGGGCTTGAGCGAGGAGGATGAAGATTATTCCCAAGAGAAGAGCCAAGTCCGGCAGGAAGAGCATACATTTGGAGAGAATCCGGCAAGTGACGAGGTAATCCTCCTGGACAAGGAGGCCGTGATAGAAGAGACGATCACGTTTACAGACATAAATGAACTGCCGATCTTCAATTTTAACGAAGGGATCGACTATGCCGTCGAAACAGTTCGGACGGAGACGAGGATCAGGCTTCTTCCGAGCAGAAACGGCCCCATTGATGTGGGCGATACGGTCTATGTCAACTATACGTTCGAGCCCCGACCCAGAATCAAGTATCGGACATGCGTGCAGACTTACGGAGCAGAGCTGAGGCTGATGAATGTCTGGCGGGGCTTCTACCGTTTTACCCGGAGCAATGAGAAATTGGTCAAAGGGCTGGACCCGGATCGGCTGGAAGATACTCTGGGCCGGAACTTCGGAACAGATGTCACCTGGAGAAACTGGAGTGCACGGGCAGAACGGTTTCTATTGCGTTCACCGAGAAACCCCTACGACCGGAAAATCCTTTCGGCAAATGTCACCTTTCCGCTCCCCATGGATATCCAGGCCAACCTGAACGGAAGCTATGGGAAAGGGAAGACCTTTGAAGATCAGGACAGAACTTATGACCGTCTGATCGTTCTGTTTTTGGATCTCCCGATTATCAGACGAACGAGTTGGACCTTTCAGGCGGATTACCGAAACCGGGATCTTATTGACGATTCCATCATAGACGTGGAAGTGGCAACGGGTCTGACCTGGTCCTTCAGAAGACTCAGTCTTTCCCTGGACTATAAGTACCTTCGAAGACGGCAGGAAAGCGTCGGGAAAGAGAGAGATCACCGGCTGTTACTGGAGGTCGTAAGATCTTTTGGCAGAGGACTATGAAAAGATGATACCCTGTGCAAGACATGACAATGGATCCCGTGGATTCAGCGTGGTCTTCCTGCAGCTCTTTTTTCTCATGGCGCTGGTCTGGTCCGGATGCGCCACGCCCGCTCCCATCATCGATCACAAGCCGACGGAGTTCCTGATCTGGCCCCCGCCTCCACAGCCGGTACGCATTACCTATCTGAGGGAGATCCGTTTCCCCGAGGATATTCGAAGGCAGGTCGGCTGGTGGGCCCGGGCCAAGGAGCTCCTGCTGGGCAAGCGCAACATAATCATCATCAGACCCTATGGATTGACCGTGGATGCGAATGAGAACCTCCTGATCGCTGATTCGGGGGCGGGCCTCGTACACATTTATAACCTGCAGGAGGGGAGTTATCAACGCATTCCTCACAAAAAAGATGATCTGATCCTGATTTCACCGATTGATACCGGTGTGGATCAGGAGGGGAGAATCTTCGTCTCCGACTCGGTGGCACAAAAAGTTTATGTCTTTAATCCCAAAGGAAGGCTGGAGACGGCGCTCGATGATTTTCTCCGCCCTACGGGCCTGGCTGTGAACCGCACGTTGTCCCGAGTTTATGTGGTCGATACCCTGGGACACAGCATTCGGGTCTTTGGGACCCGCGGGGATTTTCTGTTCGACTTCGGGCAGCGGGGAGGAGGGCCTGCAGAGTTTAATTATCCCACAAATATTGCGTTAGACCGAAAGGGGAATGTCTATGTCACCGATTCCATGAATTTTCGCATACAAGTCTTTGACCCTACGGGACGTTTTCTCTATGATTTCGGAAGCGCAGGAAAGGGCCCCGGCACCTTCTCCAAACCCCGCGGTATCGGCGTGGACAGTGAAGGACATATTTATGTGGCCGATGCTGAATTTGACAACGTTCAGATCATGAATTCCCTGGGACAGACACTCCTCTTCTTCGGGAAATCCGGCCTGAACCGGGGGGAATTTTATCTGCCTGCCGGTCTGGAGATCGACAGCCGGGACCGGATCTTTGTGGCCGATTCTTTCAATCAGCGGATTCAGGTTTTTCAATACCTGAAGGAGGAAAAAGAATTCACAAAACAAGAGACTGAGCAGGGGCCCTCATCCCTTCTGATGCTGAGCCGGGAAGGGAGTTCGGCCTTTGTCATTGAGAAGTCCAGCCGGACCCTCGTCCATTACAAGATCGAAGCCGACCAGGTCCGTCTGGTGAAGCGTTATCCCTTTGAAACCGGTGACCTGGATAGGCTTGAAGCGGGATACTTTTTCGGCAGGACCACCACCGGAATAGATCCATCTGCAGAGCAGGCACAGGTACTGGAACCCCTGTGGGGGGAAGAGTCGGCGCCGATCCTTCTTCAGTGGGGAGATACCGCTGCCGGAAAGGCCCCGATCTCCCGGGCAGGGGGGGCGTATCTGGTTTTTCGTGACAGCCTCAGCCCCATCTCCAGCCTTCTCCATTCGCCGTTTATACCGTTTCTGGTCGAAGAAGAGATTCAATTCGTTTCCAGGACGTCTCTGGAAAAGGAACTGAGGGACGTCCTCACGTTCCTGAAAGAGTGGGAGAAGAGCTGGGAGACCATGGATTTCGATTCCTTTATCCGGTTCTATTCCGGACAGTTCAGGTATGAAACCATGGATTTGCCGGCATGGAAAGCGCACAAGGCATCCATCTTTGCAGAACTTAAAGAGAGTGAAATCACGGCAAGGCCTATACATATCCTTCACGGCGGGCCCACCGTGCTGGTTACCCTCCTCCAGAACTATCGCTCCGAAGTCTACAGCGATGAGGGGATCAAAAAGCTGCTGATTCATAAGGAAGGTCCGGACTGGAAGATCTTGAGGGAGGTTTGGAAACCCTATGAATAACTCCTGTGGAAATTTCGTCAAATGGTATGCGGGAAAGTTTAGCTCCGTTCTGGCCGTTTTGATGATTCTGCTCGTGACAGGGATGGAGGGAACGTCTCTCAAACCAGCCTTTTCATCGGAGAACGAACAGGCTGCTCCAGGAGGGCCCCCTGATGGAAGATCCTTTCCGGAAGCGGTCCTGATGCTCGGCAGTGAAGGGGATTCGGCCTATGTCATTGAGAAAGCGAGCCGTACCCTTTACCATTTCAATATGGAGACACACGAATTGGGAATGGCCAAGCGTTATCCCCTGGAAACAGACTCTATGGAGAACGTGAAAGAAGGCATTTATTTCAGAAAGGATGAAACCCTGTCCGGTCTTTTTTCCGGTCGCGGGCTCCTGATGGAAAAAGCATCCGTCAACGTTTCCGGTGAGGACAGGGCGGCACGGTTCCTTTTCCAATGCATGCGTGATGGGGCAGAACCTCAGACTGCTGATAGTCAGGAAAATATCCCCGTCATCATGTTCCGTGAGAGTCTGGAAAAGATTGCCGACAGCCTCTATCCCAAACGGACACCCTTTATTGTCCAGGATCATCTCCTCTTGCTCTCCCGTGATGCCTATGGCAAAGAACTCCATGAGATTACACAATTCCTGGAGAACTGGAAACAGAGCTGGGAGGATCGGGATATTGATCGCTATATGAAATACTATTCCGGTCTATTCACACACGGAAAAATGAACATCAAGAGGTGGCAATCCCATAAACGTAAGATCTTTTCACGAAGTCCGGCAAGCAGGGTCACACTCACCCCCGTCCATGTGCTGAAAATCGACCCCTTTGTCTGGATGACACTGATTCAGGCATACCAGTCCGACTCCTATAATGATGTGGGGATCAAGAGGCTCCTGATTCGAAGGGAAGGAGATGGCTGGAAAATCGTCAGGGAGGAGTGGGAGAGATATGATGGAAGAATATGATTGTTTGAGTGTTCGATTCAGAGTGCGATGGTGCAAGATCCTGGTGCCTCTGTGCATGTGCATCCTGGCCCTGCTCCCCACTCTCTCCGAGGCTGCCATGAGCGTGGTCGTTTCCAAGCACAATCTCTCCTCCACAGGGCCGGGGACCATCAAGGCCTTAAGCGAGGGAGAGGTCTGTATCTTTTGTCACACCCCGCACAAGGCACGTTCCATAGGGGTCTTGTGGAATCGGGAAGATTCTACGGCAATCTACATTCCCTACGACAGCACGACTATTAACACACTGGTCGGTCAGCCCACAGGGGCCTCACGTCTCTGCCTGAGCTGCCATGACGGCACCATTGCCCTGGGCATGCTCTTCAGCAGAACCGTAGAGGTCAATATGACCCAGAGATTTCTGGAAACCGGTCCCGGCGCACTCACGACGGACCTCTCCGATGATCATCCTGTCTCTTTCGTTTATGATTCCTCCTTATGGGCCTCGAACCCGGAACTCCGGGACCCTTCTTTACTGATGGATGAGGTGCTCCTGGACAGCAATGATGAGATGCAGTGTACCTCTTGTCATGATCCACATGACGACAGCAATGGAAAGTTTCTGAGGGTACAGAATGTTTTTTCTGCACTTTGCCTGAACTGCCATCAGCCCAACGGATGGTCGATTTCCACGCATAGGATATCTTCGGCCCAGTGGAGTGGTCTGGGCCCCGATCCCTGGCCGCATACAGAATGGATTACGGTGGACAACAACGCCTGCGAGAGCTGCCACCGTCCGCATCATGCCGGGGGTAAGGAGCGTCTCATGAACGCATTGGATGAAGAAGACAATTGTTATCCCTGCCATAACGGGAATGTGGCCGCTCTCAACGTTGAGAGCGAATTTACCAAGGCCTACATCCACCCCGTTTCCGCAACAACCGGCATCCATGACCCGACAGAGGACTTTATCACCATGCCGAGGCATGTGGAGTGTGCGGACTGCCATAATCCTCATCAGGTGAACAGCACATCAGCCATCGTCCCCGCTGTGACCGGGAGGTTGGCCGGGGTATCCGGTGTCGACATCTCGGGGACCCCGCTCGAGTCGGCTGTGAATGAGTATGAGGTCTGTTTTAAGTGCCATGGGGATAGTGCGTCGGGGATCGTTCCGATTTCGAGACAGATACTGGATAACAATACGCGCCTGGAATTTGATCTGAGCAATCCGTCCTTTCATCCGGTGGTCGGGCCGAGACAGAACCCTGAGGTGATCAGCCTGCTTCCTCAATACAACACCTCCAGTATGATCTATTGTACAGACTGCCATAATAGCGATAATGGTCCGGGTGCAGGCGGTGGAGGTCCCTCCGGCCCCCATGGGTCCCAATATCCCTTTCTGCTGGAACGACAATATGTCACGATTGACAATACCAGTGAGACGTCGGACACGTACGCGCTCTGCTACAAGTGCCATGACCGGAACAGTATCCTGGGAGACGAGAGCTTTACCGCACATAACCTGCATATTGTGGGACAGCAGAGCCCCTGTTCGATCTGCCACGACCCCCATGGCATCAGCGATACCCAGGGAAATGCGATCAACAACTCCAGTCTCATCAATTTTGACGTCTCGGTGGTCCTGCCAGAGACCGTCAGCGGCCAGATACTCTTTGAGGATCTGGGAACCTATGCGGGCCGATGCACTCTGAATTGTCATGGTTCGAATCACAACCCAAAATCTTATTAAGGAACAGGAGTCTACACAATGTCTTACTGGAAAACGTTCGTTTTATGGGCCATCATTCTTTTTCCCCTCCGGGCCTATGGGGCTGACCAGGCAGCGCCTGCAGATGTGGTGGCCACGGTCAACGGGGTGGAGATCTCACGGGGTCAGGTAGCGTCAGAAGTCAACCGTATTATTCCTATGAGCACATACCACCGAAAAATACCCGAGGAGAAGAGAGAGGCCTTTGAGAAACAGGCCCTGGACAAACTCATCGATAACGAGTTGAAATATCAGTATGCCCTGAAGCAGGGACTGACCATTGAAGAGAAAGAGATCAAGAAAGAACTCAAGGAAGTCATAGCAAAATATCCCAGCAAAAAGGACTTCAGGGAAGCATTAAAGAAGGGGAATTTTACGGACGACGATGTCAAAGATGAAATCAGGAGAAGGAATCTGATCGAAAAGGCCTATCAGACAAAGATCACCGATGAGGTGAAGATTTCAGAAGAAGATGCCAGAGTTTATTATGAGAATAACAAAGAAAGTTTTGTCAGGCCGTTTCAGATACATTTGAGGAATATCCTGTTCAAAGTACCCCCCCTTGCCAATGATTTTGAACGAAGCACTGTCAAGAATAAGGCCGAAGAAGTGGTGAAAAAAATTAACGGGGGTCTCTCCTTTGATGAGGCCGTTCAACTCTACTCTGAGGGGCCGGATAAAGACCAGGGGGGTGATATGGGTCTATTTCATAAAGGGCGCCTGGGCTCCGAGATTGAAGAGGCCGTCATGGCCCTGAAACCCGGACAGATCGCAGGGCCCTTTAAATCCTACAAAGGATATTATATTTTCTATCTTGAGGAGATCCTCCCGGAAAAGCTGATCCCCTTTGAAGAGATCAAAGAGAAACTGATGACCGATCTCGAAGATAAAACCAGAGAGGATAAAGGTAAAGCATGGATGGAGGAATTAAAGAGTCAAGCAGAGATTACCATCATAGCCCCATCCCATGAGAGTCAGCCTTCTTCAGAAGAAAAAGCCCTTCCCTGATTGAAACGGACAGGGGACGGCTCCTTTACTTTGTGTGACAGGCTAAACATAATTCTGTCGGAGTGGTCCCCACCGTCAACTCATAGGAAGCCTCACAGTCCGTATCCCCTCCCGGATCCGTGGGGAGACCTGCAAATTTCCCATTGTCCTTTTCCTTCAGGCGGTGACAGGAAAGACAGGTCACTCTGTCGCCATCGAGATGTATCTTCTTGCTGAGTTGATGTTTGGCCCGGTAGCCCCAGGGTTTTTTCACTGCATACTTGCTGTAATCCATGCCCACGGGATGATCCACGGTTTTGACGCCCCGGGCCTGATAAGGGGCATCTGCATTTTTTGCAGCAATGCGCCTGCCCCGACTGCCGTTGTGGCAGCTCATACAGTTTATTGACTGTTCATCAAGCAGAGGCTGGTGGGATGTGTCATTAACATTGACGGAATAGGCTTCCGCCTCCGGCCCGAGCACAAATTTTCTGAACTTCTCAGTGAAACTTCCGGCATCAGCATTAGTTGCTGTCAAGATAAAGACCACTGAAAAGAGAAGCAGGCGTTTATAATACTTCATGGAACCATCCTCCCCTTGTCCGGGAAGAAAGATCCTTGAAGCAGAGACCGCATGCCGAAGGTAAACACAGAAAAAGCCTATCTAAATCGACAGGCTTTCTTGTTTGAATCCTTGCAGTTTTCATTGTTTCTCCGGCAGCCCCTCGGCCGTAACCTTCCGGTCCCAGGCAGGTAGCTTTGCGCCCAATCCCTTTCGGGAAAGGTTGCCTTCGTCACGAAACGATTTCTTATTCCCTGATTCGAAACGTGTGGGAAAACTTTATGCAATCATTGAAAAAACGGCTTATTTACAGACATCATAATATATAGCAATAAACGTGCCAGTTTTTGATTTGTGGAGTGTCGTGTAATCTATTGTTTTATATAGATAATGTGGATTGTTAAAAATTAAGGCCCGCTGCATTCCCCGGTCGAAAATGACCGGAATGTGTAAGGGGTTACATGAAAAAAGGCCGCCGGTTTCCCGGTGGCCCTGGTTGGGGACAAAACCTGTCATTTTGCTGGGCTATTATTTGGTCAGTTCCGATTTCATTTTCCCGAGCATCTTTCTCACATCCTGGGGCATGGTCGTTCCCTTCATGGTCTCCGCAAGATAGGAGCTGGTGGCAATGATATGAATGACCTTGATCATGAAGTCCCTTTTTCTTTCGGTCATCTTATCCAGAGTCTCCATCTTATACATATAGTAGTCTCTCGAGGCCTTGCCCAGCCACTCATGAACCTCTTTGAGGGTCATGTTCTTAGGCTCCACCACCGGTTCAACAAGGTTGTATCTACGGTAATCGTCGACCACGGTGTACTCTTTAAGCTCGGGATAAATTTCCGAATAGGGCCATGGGGCGATGGCCAGGAAGAAGGCAAGGTCTGGATTATAGTACTTGGCCAGTTTCAGCGTATTACTCATGCTTTCGGCCGTATCATCGGGCATGCCCAGGACAAAGGAGGTCTCGGAGACCATGTCATATTCATTGATCAGGTCGAGTGCCTTTTTGGATTCTTCCACCTTGATATTCTTGTTGAACTTGTCCAGGGTCTCCTGAGAGGTCGATTCCACGCCCACATAGATATGGTCTACCAGGGCGTCCCGGTATTTCCACATAATATCTTCGTCCCGGATGATATCATCCACCCGGGTCTCCATGAGGAGCTTGACACCGACATTACGCTCCATGATGAGATCGAGGATCTTTTCCCACCGTTCCCTGTCCCATGTCGGGGTCTCATCGGCCAGCATGACTACGCTGACACCATAGGTGTCCCTCAGGTGTTCCAGTTCTTCCACAAAATTCTCCGCACTCCTTCCCCGCCAGCACTGGTTCCAGAAGAGCTGTTGGGAGCAGAAACTGCACTTCGAGCTGCAGCCCCGGGAAGAGCTGACAATGGCAAGAATGGAGTCTTTCATCGGTTTATAGGTATAGATGGGCCAGTCGATCAAGTCCCATGCCATGGGAAGGCTGTCCAGGTCTTCAATAAATCCCCTGGGCGGTGTGGTTATAATCTCTTCACCGTTTTTGTAAGCCAGTCCTTTTACCTGGGAAAGGTCCCCGGCGGAATAAAGCGTGTCCATGAGTTCCACCATGGTTACTTCGCCTTCACCGCGGACGATGAAATCCACATGGTCGGAACTCTGGTTCAGGATCTCTTCATAGCAGAAGGTAGGATGGACGTTGCCGATGACGGTGATGATTTCAGGATCAATCTCTTTGGCCAGTTTCAGTACCTTCAGGGCGTCCACAATTTCGGCCGTGAAGGCCGTACTGGCCACCACCGCCGGATCGATCTCCCGGATCTTTTTAGCTATTTCATCATAACCAACCCAGTAGCTCATGGCATCGTAGATGATCGGATCATACCCCGCGGCTCTGAGACTCCCTGCTAGATAGACAAAACCCACATTCAGCCAGACACCTGCCGATTCAACAACGCCCGAGTGGTAAGGGGGGGTAATGAACAGTATTTTCTTGCTTTCTTTCATTTGTATTTCCCATCTAACTGTTTCTAAATATTATACTGTTTCTTAATTCTCACCGCCACCGATTTTTTTGCTCTACCCGACCATATAAGCCGAATGGAGACCCTTGGCGAAATAGGGGATCACAAAAAAGGCAACGATGGAAAATAACAGTGCCACAATAATGTACCAGGCAGAGATAGCCCCTTTCCAGCGGAAGGTGATCCTGCCGTGGAGATAAAGCCCGTAGACCAGCCAGACTAAAAGGGACCAGGTCTGGGTCGGCTCCCAAGACCAGTAACTTCCCCATGAATTGTTGGCCCAAATCGCGCCGGTGATCACCATGATCGTTAAAGTAATAAAACCGAAGGCCACCAGCCGGTAGCTGTAATCGTCGAGGATTCCCGGTGAAGGGACCCGTGCAAGAAACCCGGTCTCGGGAATTTCCTTGTCCTTCTTGAGAAGATAAAAGACGGCCATGGCCACGGCCACAAACATGGCCGCCACTGTGAGTTTGGCAAAGATGACATGGACAAAGAGCCAGGTACTCCTCAGAGTCGGGGGGAGGGCCCTTGCTTCCTGTGAACCCAGGAGAGCAAACCCCATCATGATAAAAGAGAGCGGCATGACCACCACGCCCAGGGTCGAGAACTTTGTGAAGCCCCATTGAAAGAGGAGAAAAAAAACCACAACGATCCAGACATTGGACGAAAGAATCTCATAAGTACTCAAGTAGGGCCCGTGACCGGTCAGGGACCAGCGCAGTCCCAATGATATTGTATGAAATGAAAGACCGGCCATGGCAAGAACCACTCCGGCCTGTCTGAATCTCTCTTTGGGAAAAGCCAGCCCCCAGGTATAGGCGATAGAGCTGAAGACATAACAGGCAATGGCAAACCAGTAAAATATAAAATCGGTCATTTAATATACCCTTGCATAAAGCTGCTTCTACTTCCTCTCCCCATGAGGGAGAGGAAGTAGGTGAGGGGGGCTTTTTGATTTTGCATTGTTTTTATTCATTAATTCGTTCTCCCTCACCCTGACCCTCTCCTCTATTTTGGGATAAAGGGGATAAAGAGATGTTTCTCTTCCATTGCTGTGGAATGGATCTAGATTGTTCTTTCCATCTCCTTCTTTAATTCTTCCATCTCCTCGGCAAAGCGTTCCTTGAAAGACTCCTTGTACTTTTCTGTGGCTGCACCGATCACAACCAGATCTTCACTCTCTTCATTCCTTATCACGGCCCAGTAGTTCTCCGGTACCCAGAAATAGGTGACCACCAGTCCCAGCAGCAGGAAGAAGAATCCGGAAAAGATCACCGGCACGCCGTAATCCTGTACCGCAATCAAAGAGGTGTAGGGCTTAAGGGTCACAAACTGGAGGGTCAGACCCTCAAAGGAGAGGCTCGCTCCGCCGAATACGACGCCCCGAAAGGTCCTGTGAGGCCCTTCCACAGATGTCACCTTTATGAGGGTGGCCATGTGCCGGCTTTTGAACTGCTCCAGTCCCTCGATGTCACCTAATTTTTCGGTAAAGAGTTCCAGGTTGAGAGTCAGCCCTGTTCCGGGAAGGCCGATCCTGCTTGTCATGGTTCTCTCCGTCTTCCCCGGGATTTCGAATTGGGCCAACGCGGTCACCCGGGTCCCCGCTTCGTCGGTGATCTCCAGTCCGGCAATGAACCCGTGTTTGTTCCCCTGATAGATTTTTATGCCGCTAATCTTTAAGGGGCTGTTCACTTCCACTTTTTTTTCTCCGATAAATGTCCCACGCATATCATAGAGATTCACGACGCCGGCCCTCTGCCTGATCACGCCCGGTTTCCAGTAAGAGAGGTCAATCTCTTTCAACTCGATCCGAAACTTCTTGTCCTCGCCGAAAAGCATGGGGCGTTGGGTGATCCTGAGATAGCTCTCTCTCTGTTCCATGAACTGATCACCTGGAGAGAGTTCCAGATAACCCGAGTAACGTGTCAGGTAACTGACCAGAACGCCAACCAGTACAATGAAGAAGGTGAGATGAAAGAAGAGAACTCCCCATCGTCCGGTTTCATGCTTGTCTGCATAGAGGCGTGTCTCGGGTCCGTTCTTTTCCCAGTTGACTATGAATCCCTTGCACTTGAAAGTCTGGACCACCCAGCCGTTGGAATTCAGGGGGAGCCGAAACTCTGTGCTGTTGCCAAGAGCCTGAATCTCCTGAGGCTCTCTAAAACAGAGAAGGCCTCGTTGTTTCTTCCTGATTTTGCGGGCCATGATCAGGCTGGAAAAGCCCAAATTGATTACAAAGAGGATCATGGCCGCCACAAAAGGGAAATCCAGGGATTCAGGGGTATTCAGACCCAGGGCATTCAGGGCTTTGATGAACCAGGGGATTCCTTCACCCGTTTGGGGCAGCACCTCCTTCTGTGCAATGATGGCCCTTTGGATAACCAGGAGAGATAGGAAGATCATGAGGAAGAATGAGAGTTTGAGGCTTCCTAATCTCTGAACAAGTCTTTCCCAAAATGATTTCGTACCTGTAATCATTTTGCCATCTTATCATAATGTTCATCCGATTAAAAGAGTCAGACTAAAAAGGGTCAGACCCTGAATTCCATAGGGGTCTGACCCTTTTAACCCGCTATAGAAAACAAAGGCCGGTCTCGCAACCGGCCTTTGAATCATTCCTTCAAAGCCCCTCCACTTTAGGTACAGCCGGGGATGACCGTATTGTGGCCGCTACCTTCACTATAGCTTCCGGAGTTAAGGCTGTCCACGCCGTCCGTAAACGTGTTGGGATTCAGAAGCCGCTTTCTCTGGTTGGAACTTCCCACACCTTCACCACCCGATCCGTGAGGAACGGCCAGGTGACACTGCTGACAGTTTCTATCGTCATGCTTGTCTGTGTGCAGGCTTCTTGCACCGCTGCGAGCGAAACCGGTTCCTGAGAAGTTCGAGCTGTGACAATTGAAGCACCAAATCGATCCGCTGTTGCTCGCATAATTGACAGAAGAGTTCCACTGCGTATAGGGACTCCCAGCTGGTGTTTTCAGGATCGGTGACCGGGTGGAGCCGTGCGGACCTTCCGGCACGGACACTCCGCCGTCGGAATCCTCCGCACCGTGGCAGTCGGAACAGCGCATCTGGGCCGATCGGAGTGTGGCGTTCGATGCCCCATCGTATCTGGGCATCATCTTGCCCACCCAGGTCGAGTTGAAGGTGGCGCCGTTATAAATCTGAGGCGTTCCCTTGTCGTTCTCCACCCAGTGGTAACTGTCGTTGTTGGTGTTGAACTCGATGCCCTGGTCTGTGGTCCCAGTGGGCAGTCCGCCGGGATTCCAGCT
>CAJICE010000119.1_pt1 | contig 51794 bp, 44 predicted proteins | sample 9199531 | NCBI WGS metagenome assembly CAJICE01 (sample SAMEA7708327, study PRJEB35096) | sediment metagenome | biome: marine neritic benthic zone biome [ENVO:01000025]; feature: sediment [ENVO:00002007]; material: shallow marine sediment [ENVO:03000034] sea grass bed [ENVO_01000059] ... | reverse complement strand
CTGCATGAACGTGCCAGGGAGAGCCTGAAGAGGCGGTATATCAGGGGAAGCGGGCCCAGAGGAGAGGTCGGGAACTAAAGGGACCGGCGCTTGCGCCTGTCGTCTCTGATCGTAATCATAATCGTACTCGTAATCTTAATCGTTTTCCCGAAAAAGACAATAAATTCTCATTAGGATTAAGATTAAGATTAGGATGAGAATCAGGAAGAAAGTGGTGATAGGATTTTGTATAGGTACTTGTGCTTGTCCCCGTTACTGGTACTCAAGAAGAAATAATAAAATGTGAGAAGGAGAGACAATGTCCGATCGAGTGGAGGTACGTTTCAGTGGTTCCGGAGGCCAGGGGATTATCCTTGCCGGTGTGATCCTGGCTGAAGCTGCGGCCATCTATGATAACAAGAATGCCGTGCAGAGCCAATCCTATGGTCCCGAAGCCCGGGGAGGAGCAAGCAAGTCCGAGGTGATCATCAGCGATCAGGAGATCGTCTATCCCAAGGCCACGAACATTGATATCCTCCTTACCCTGACACAGGTCGCCTGTGATAAATACTCTTCAGACATCAAAGAACAGGGTGTTCTGATTGTGGACAGTCATGAAGTACAGACCATCCCGAAGGGGAACTTTACGGTCTACTCCCTTCCCATATTTGAACTGGCCCAGGATAAAATCGGCAAGCTGATTGTGGCCAATATCATCGCCCTGGGCGTGGTGGTGGGCCTGACCGATGTGGTCTCCAGAAAGGCCATTGAAGAAGCCGTGCTGGCCCGGATTCCCAGAGGGACCGAGGAGTTGAACGTGAAGGCCCTGCAGGTTGGTTTCGAAGAAGCGGAACGATTGAAAGAGAAATAGGGTTCAACCCGGATATTGCATGAGTAAATCTATTACGAAGCCGTTAGTAGGAGGAAGGAGTTATATAGATGGAAAGAACGCTATCGATTGTCAAACCCGACGGTATCAAGAAGGGAATCCTGGGTGAGGTCATAGTCGATTTCAGTCGGCCGGGATCCGGATTGCCGCTATCAAGATGATTCATATGTCAAAGGCTGAAGCTGAAGGTCTCTATCATTCCTTTGAAGGTAGGTCTGCAATCTCTTTATCCAATGATGCAAGGCGCTTACGCAGATCCTTGGGAGAACTTTCCCGATCCAGGATCAGGACATGAAAATAACCCTGCTGTGGAAGGGCCCTGATCAGCAGGTTTTTTTCCTGAGTCGTGCAGAGTGTCTCCTTGACCTCTCCCATGAGAACAGAGGTGAAGAGGGGGGTGGCATCCTGGATGATTTTATTCAGATCGTCGAGGGGAAACCCGTTATTCTCTTCCGATGAGACCTTGGCAAGCAGCTCCCCGTCCTCACCGAGGAAGGCCGCAAAAAGAGGCGTTTGAATCTCCTCTGCAAAGCGTGAAAGGATTTCCTGGAGAGGGGAGGGTGCTTCGTCCTCCTTATCCGTGAGAATTTCATAGATCCGGCTTGTATGGGGTCTGGTGGTTCCTCTCCGGGACTTCCAGATCTCCTGTGAAAAATCTGACTGAAAGACTTTGCAGCATCCATCTATCTCATTCACCAGTTCATTCATCCGTTTGAGCGCGCCCTTTCCTACAAGGGTAAGATTCCTGTCTATCTCCAGAAAGGAATTGGAGATCCGTCCGTTGATGATGAGGATCATCCCCTTTTCTTTACGTTCGGTAAAGATGAGATCCAATGTGCCCGTATGTTGATCCTGTTGCAGGGTGTCGAGAAGCAGCTGAAGTTTCCCTGAGGCATGGATTTCTTCAATGAACTTCCGGTTGCACAGACCTCGCAGCATATGAGCCATCTCGCTGGGGAGTTCATAGGTATTGATCGTCCCATCCTCTAACCTGCAGCGGCTCTTGACAGCAGTGATCCCTTCCTCCTGGCTTTTGATCTTGTCTCTCTCTTTGTAGACGGTGGTGATGACCTCTCCGCTGTGGAAGAGGAGGACTCCCTTTGATTCTGAGAAGTGAAATTCCGCGTACCCGGAGAAATTCTGTTTGGTAAATTCCATGAGCAGGTCGTCCACATGGAGGTTTCGGGTTGAGATGTTTTCTAATAGAGGTTTACGTCCCGGGAAAATCATGATCCTGTCTATCCTTCTATTTCTGGCCGCTCAGTGAGGCCGGATGGATTTAAGGTGTCGGTTGAGCCCTTCACACATGACCACAATATCTTCGGTGGAGAGGTATTCCGATATGGACGCGTCGAAAAGGAGGTTCAGGTCCGAAGGGATCCCTTCCTCACCGGCATACCACACATACTGGACCGTTACATAAGGAAAGACCCGGAAACGGTAAGAGAGGTCACCGGCCTGTATCCGCTCCCCTTGGAGTTGTTTCGCACAGGCTTCAAACTCAGAGGGATCCTTCTCCAGCATACCGAGCATGGAAAGGATCACCCGGTTACGAAAGGGTTGGTAATAAAGAGACCCCTGTGGAACCTCCTTGAATCCGATCATGCGTCCCGTAAGGGGTGAGCCCGATGCGCGATGAAGGTAGTGCAGGGCAAGGATGGAGGTTCTTTTTTCAGCAGGACCCTGGTCGGTCAGGACCTGTTTCCCATGAACCTCGACTTTCAGGGACGTATTCAAATAGGAAAGCTTCAGGGCTCCTTCCTTTTCCTGGGAGGCCCCGCTCTTGAAGGCCACATCCCTGAGGTCCCTCTCCTGTAGATTTTCGAAAGCGGATGCCAGGGCCTTATTCAGGGCCTTTTCATAGTTATTCTCAGGCATAAAGTGTCTCGGTGGTTATTGAAAAAACTTATTTCTATTTTATCAAGAAGGGTCTTGATTGACAACAGATTTGGAGGATTCGCAAAAAAATCCTTGCATGAGGTCCATAGCGGCTTTCCCCCGTCTCAGGCTTTGCCTGGACGGATTAGCTCTGTCTCGTCATATCAAAAGGGGCCCTGCGACTTGCTTGGCGATGATCATGTTTGACAGCCATCCCGTTTTGGTTTAGTTTGTATGGAAAAAGGAGGAGCGATGAACAAGACAGGCTTTCTGGTTACCGGATACCTTCATGATACGGGGGGGCACCCCGAATCCAGTCAGCGCTTGCGGGCTGTTGAGGAAGCATTGCACGCCCCGGAACTGAATCCCCATCTTTCACAGCTGACTCCAAGGAAAGCAGACGTACCGGAACTTGCTGAGATCCATGACTCCCATTATATTCTTCAGGTTGAGGAGGCCTGCAAAGGCGGTATCCATGCCCTCGACCCGGATACGGTCGTCTCAGTCGAATCCTATGATGAAGCCTGTCTGGCTGCCGGAGGTGTCCTCACAGCCCTGGATGCAGTGGTTGCCGGGGTTGTGAACAATGCCTTTTGTGCTGTACGGCCTCCCGGCCACCATGCTGAAAGGGACCGTGCCATGGGATTCTGCCTTTTCAATAATGTTGCAGTAGCTGCCCGGTATGCTCAAAATAGGCATGAACTGGAGAAGGTTCTGATTGTGGACTGGGATGTCCATCATGGGAACGGGACACAGAACGCCTTTTATGACGATCCTTCAGTCTTCTATTTCAGTATTCACCAGGAGCACCATTATCCCGGCACAGGAAGAGGTGACCAGGAGGGAAAAGGTGAAGGCTGCGGGTTTACAAAGAATGTTCCGCTCCCGGCAGGGAGCGGGGACAAGGAGTACAGAGAAGTATTTGAGCAGGTCCTGATCCCGGCAGCGGATATTTTCGAGCCCGATCTGATTCTGATTTCAGCAGGATTTGATGCCCATGGTGAGGATCCGCTCGCCGGAATGCAGGTCACCGAGGCAGGGTTTGGCTTCATGACAGACGCTCTTATCGTTCTTGCAGAGAAGTATTGCCAGGGTCGGGTCGTTTCCATGCTGGAGGGAGGATACAGCCTCTCAGCACTTAAGAGATCGGTTCAGGCACATATCTCTGCTCTCATTGGACTGAAAGGATAACCTTCTCTCCTGTTTGAATTGAGCTGATATACATCGAAATCGGCCTGCTCATCGTTGAGCGGATGCTCCAGGATGACCCGTTAGCCCAGGTATTGCGGGTACAGAGGGACTGTTGAAAAAGTCCCGCAGAGCCTCTTTTCATGCCCAACCTGGGGATAAATACAATGAATTTAAATGCTTGCAAATAAAATGCATTTATTTCATTTTTTATTGTGACTTTTTGCTCTGTTTGGTTACTAACCTAATAGAATTTAAACACGAGTACCACGGGGAAAGGTAATAAAAAAGCGATCCCCCTTGCTTAACCGATCCCCAATCCCCCTTTTAAAAGCCCGCATATGCGGGCTTTTATTTTGTCTTTAAAGTAGATCACACAGGATCCTTCACAATTTAAGGATCCGCTTAAAGCTTGACAACCCTTAAAACCTCCTGTTATTTTTCTTGTGGGTTCTAACCCGTATCGTGCATGAGAGAATCTATTCTGACACCGGACTTGTCACGGCGTAGCATTTTGCGAAGACGGATAAGTTACCGGTTGCTACATTACAGAACATTTTCAGTGCGATACCTTACGCACTCTTTGTCCTCACATGACTATTCTTCATGTATGACGGGCCAAGTCTTTAAGAGGATTAACAGGTGGGCCGGAGCCGATCAGATTCCTCTTTTGCTGCCGACATGATGCTGGGGAGGCTGGTGCGCTGGATGCGTATCTTCGGATATGATGTATGGTATCAGGATCCCGTGGATGATCCGTTGCTTATACGCATGTCGAATGAGGAGAAGAGGGTATTGCTGACACGGGACACGCGCCTCATCAGACGGAGGGGGGTCGGGGAACATCTCCTGATCCAGGAGAATGATCCCATGAAACAGCTTGAAGAGGTCATTCGGGTCTATCCGCCTTATCCTGGCCGGATATTGACCCGGTGCATCCGCTGCAATACGATCCTGAATCCCGTTGACAAGGGAGAAGTCCGGAACGATGTTCCTGATTATGTCTTTCAGACAGAAACAAAATTTGGCCGCTGTCCGGAATGCAGCAGGGTCTACTGGAAGGGGACCCATTATACACATATGATCAATACCTGCAGGCATCTGATCGGGAACAATCGTTAAGAAAAAGGATTCTAGACAGTTTCGTGTGGGTAAAAACAAAAGTTCATGATTGACCTAAACCTGCACAGTGCTTCAAAAAAAGAAAAACATTTTTCAGACAGGATAACAGGATTGACAGGATCTTCTAAAAGATTGATTATTGATATCCTGTTTATCCAGTAAATCCTGTCTAAAGGCTTTTATGTTTCTTATATTACCCCCCCTTTTTGCTGCTTTTGCCAGGAAACAGAAAAAAGAAGTCTTTATAAAGCGATTGTCGAAAAAAGGATATCATGATTCTCCACTGAACCAGGATTGCTTGACATTTGATCTATGCTGATAGATTTATCCATACATTCCTGTCAAGACCCAGAAAAAGATTTCGTCATGTTTCGGGAGGTGAGGTTGGTCGATCCGCTCAGAAGATTAAAATATTCCCTACTGATACTGCTCGCCGTTGTGTTTCTGGGGACGTTCGGGTATATGATTTTAGAGGAGTGGAGTATGGTCGATTCACTCTATATGACCATGATCACACTTTCCACGATCGGTTTCCGGGAAGTTCATGAGATGGATACGGCGGGAAGGATCTTTACGATCATCCTGATCGTTGGGGGCGTCGGAACGGGGGCCTATGCCCTCAAGACCGCGATACAGATCCTCCTGGAAGGAGAGGTCCGGGGGATTTTAGGGAGGAAAAAAGTGAACGAGAAGATCAAGAGGCTGACGGGTCATTATATAATCTGCGGATACGGCCGGATGGGAAAGCATGTCTGTTCGGAGTTTGCCGTGTCCGAATTCCCTTTTGTGGTGATCGAAAAGGATCCGGATGTGGTCGCCGAAATTCAGGGGAAAGGAATCATGGTCATTCAGGGAGATGCCACCCACGATGAAATCATGACATCTGCCGGGATCGAAAAGGCCAAGGGACTGATTACGGTGGTGAACACCGATGCAGAGAATCTCTATATCGTTCTTTCTGCCCGGGGGATGAATCCGAAACTCCGCATCATCACCCGCGCAGGAGATGAAGGAGCAGAGAAAAAGCTCAAACGGGCCGGTGCGAACCTGGTGGTCTCACCCTACGTAATCGGTGCCCAGAGAATTACCCAGACCATTTTCCGTCCCCATGTGACCAGCTTTCTGGACACGGCGGTCAGCAGCAGTTCGGACCTTGATATTAAACTGGAATCAATTCTGATCTCCGAAGATTCCGTTTACAACGGGATCCAGATCGGCCGTTCCAAGATCCGGGAGGAACTGGGTGTGTTGGTCGTGGCCATAAAAAAAGAGACCGATCAGCTGATTACAAGTTTGAGTCCCGAGACGGTTCTGGAGAAGGGGGACCGGCTGATCTGTGTGGGGAAATCTGAGAAGGTGGAGGAGCTGGCCAGGCTTGCCGGCTCCCCTCGAAGGCCTTACAAGGAGAAAGGGCCTGTTTAGCCCGGATATTGCATGAGTGAATCTATTACAAGGCCGGACTTGTCACGGCGTAGCATTTTGCGAAGACGGATAAGCTGCCACATGCGGCGTTGCAGAAAATTTTCTGACTTCGAAATATTTCAATATGTCTTCAGCCAGAAATTTTTCTGCGCCTTGCCTGTGGCGCTTCTACGGCCTCTCATCACGTTAACTCATGCAATATCCGGGCTAGGGCCCCTCAAAAACGGATCCTGGCTGTCCAGTAGAGTCCTGTAAGTCCGAACAGGAGATTCACCAGCCATGCCGCCAGGATCGGGTGCAGAAGCCCGGCATGTCCCATAGAGACCCCCACGGAAAAGGTGATCCAGTAGAGAAAACCGATCCCCAGTCCCAATCCGATACTTAAGGCCACTCCCCCGCTCCTGTTGATTTGCAGTGAAAAAGGGACACCGATCAGGATCATAATCAAACTGATCACCGAATAGGAGATCTTGGTATGCAGGTCTACCTCATAAGATGTTGTGGGATATCCGTTCTTCTTGAGGATCCGGGTGTAGTCACGAAGTTCTGCATAGCCCATCTCCTTGGGCGATTTCTCCACATTGACGATCTCCTCTAGCGGGATGGTGATTGGAAAGGGGCCGGAAAAGGCCCGTTCCTCCCTGATGGCCCCGGAATCGGTAAAGAGCCATTCCGTCCCACTCCGGGTCTTCCATTTCTCTCCATCCCAGGCCACACTTTTTGCATCCAGCCGGCGCACGAGATTGAAGTCTTCGTTGAATGTGTAAAGGGTGACGATTTTTAGAATCTGTTTTTTCGGATTGACCTTACGGATATTACAGAAGGAGTTTTCTCCTGTATGGAACCAGATCCGGTTCTTCTTGAGGGCCAGGATGTGCATCCGTTTTTTAAGGGCCACATCATCCAGGTAGTTAAGCTTCTGATTGGCATAGGGAATGCCCCATTCCCCATCGATAAAAGAGAAGGACGCGAGCAGGAAGGTTACAACGAACAGGGGAATAAGGATTCGTTTCAGGCCGATGCCGCAAGAACGCAATGCCGTTATCTCGTTGCTGCGGGAGAGCAAACTCAGGGTGATGAGGGTTGCGAGGAGCACCACAATAGGGAGAACTTCATAAAACATGTTTGGAATCTTGAGTACCATCAGAATACCGACCAGGGATGGTGAAGCCTTGTATTTGATGAAACTGTCGAGCTTTCCGAGGAAGTGGGCCAGGAGATAGATGGTCATCACTGATGCGCAACAGACAAAAAGAATCTTGATGTATTCTTTGACGAGATATCGGTAAAGGATTTTCATTTAATGACTCTCATTCCGGTCATCCATGTTGACACATTTATCTCTCATCCTCTCATGGCTTTTCATGAACCGAGAAGACGCTGGATCGTTTCTTTGATTCGTATGGATTTTCTGCGACTCCCCTGTCCCTTGGGAATCCTTTTGGAACTCTGAAATAGGAGATAAGATCCCAGTAACCCAAATGTCAGATTGGGAAGCCAGGCCGCCAGTCCGGGGGGTATCAGACCTTCGGTGCCAATGTTTCTTCCCACTCCCAAGAGGATATAGTACAGGAAAATAATCAAGAGGCTCCAGAAAAAACCGATAAATTTGCTGGACTTCTTGAAGCGAATCCCGAATGGGATGGAGAAGAGTCCGAAGACGATACATGAAAAAGGGAGTGCAAATTTTTCATGGTAATGGAGCTGAAATCTTCTTCTTTCTTCAGGATCTCCTGATGTTGCCTCCGTCTGAAGTTCTGCAAGAGACATATCGGCAGGATTTTTTTCAGACATGTCCAGAACAAATTTTGTAGACTCCACATCGGAGCTTAAGGACAAGCTGTATTCCCTGAAATGGATCAGCCGATAGCGCCCTTCCTTGGCATTGAATTGATGCACTGAACCCTTGGAGAGACTCAGTGTCTTGACCAGGGTCCCTGGATTTGTGTGAATACGACCTGTTTGGGCCAGTATGGTTTCGGGAAACTCCCCGCGGTAATCCGCAATAATGACCTTGTGCAGGGTATGCGTCCTGGGATTGACGCGTTCCGAGTAGATCACCAGATCCTTAAAACGGTCATTAAAGATATTTTCCTGAATTCCTGACGTGGCGCTCTCCTGAAGTGTTTGAAAGATCACCTGGTTCATGGACGATCGGCCCCAGGGGATTCCCAGGATCCCGATGGCAAAACAGAGGATAAAGAGAAAGAATCCCATGGTGAGCACGGGCCTCACAAACATGAGCCTCCCGATGCCCAGAGAATGCATGGCAATGATTTCATTATCCGTAGAGAGCCGCCCAAGCCCGATCAGGGTGGCCATGAGAAAGGCCATGGGAATGGAAAGCCACAAGAGAGATGGGAGCATATAGAGGATGATCTGCAGTAATTTCGCAACGTTCACACCTCTTGCGATGATCATATCCGATAGTTCCAGGGCATTTTGCATGAACAGGACGAGGGTAAAGACCGAGAGGGAAAAGAGAAAAGGGGAAAGTATTTCGTTCCGTATATATTTCTGAATGGTCCTGGGCATAAATGTGTCGTTGTCACATGATTGATTTGAGACATTACTCTAACGCAACTCGATGGGGTTGTAAACACTTTTCAAGAAACTTCATGACGATCAAGATTAAGATTGCGATTATGAAATAGATCGGGAGCCATAACAGTCGTTGATGTTATTCAACGAAAGTCTGCTTCGGCTACGATCCCTTGAGGCGCGGGTCCAGGGCATCCCGGAGTCCTTCCCCCAGGAGGTTGTAGCCGAGTGCGGTGATCAGAATACCCAGGCCCGGGAAGATGGAGAGCCAATGTGCGAAATCGATATACTTGTACCCCGAACTCAAAATATTGCCCCAGCTCGGTGTGGGCGGTTGGACACCAAGACCAAAAAAACTGAGGGCCGACTCTGTGAGGATGGCACCGGCGATCCCGAAGGTGGCGGAGATCAAAACAGGGGCCATGGCATTCGGAAGGAGGTGGCGAAAGATGATCCTCAGATCCGATGCACCAAAGGCGTGTGCGGCCTGTACAAATTCCTGTTCCTTGAGGGCGAGGAATTCTGCACGGACCAGGCGGGCGACCCCCATCCACCCTGTGATGCCGATAATGAACATGATATTCCAGAGGCTCGGTTCCAGTACGGCGATCACGGCCAGAATCAGAAAAAAGGTGGGAAAACAGAGCATGATATCCACGAAACGCATGATCACAGCATCGACCCTGCCGCCGTAATACCCCGCAATGGCTCCGAAAAAGATACCGATCAGAGTTGCGATACCCACGGCAACAAATCCGACAAGCATGGAAATCCTTGCCCCGTATATCATCCGGCTCATCACGTCCCGGCCGGTTTCATCCGTCCCCATCCAGTGCTGGACATTGGGAGGAGCCAGGATGTTGTCCACATCGATCCGGGCCGGATCATACCGGCTGATCAGGGGCGCGGACAGGGCGATACCGAAGAGGAGAAGGATGATAATTGTACCGGTCACAGCAAGCTTGTTTCTCCTGAATCGGCGAAAGACGATATGGGAGTAAGATTCACTTGATCTCAACCGGTTTCCTCCACTCGAATCCTTGGATCGACCACGGCATAGGACATGTCTGCAACCAGGTTTCCCAGCAAGGTCAGAAATGCTCCCATGACAAGGATCCCCATGACGACCGGGTAATCTCTGGCCCAGGTTGCGTCCAGAAAGAGTTTACCCATTCCCGGAATGGCAAAGATCTGTTCGAAGATGGCGCTCCCGCCGATCAGTCCGGGAATGGCCAGCCCCAGGATCGTAATCGTGGACATGAGTGCATTTCGCAGGGCATGTTTATAGATGACACTGTTTTCAGGGAGACCTTTGGCCCGGGCCGTCCGGATATAATCCTGGCGGATAACCTCAAGCATGCTGGAACGCATATACCTGGAATAGGCAGCGAGCCCTCCGAAACTGCTGACAAAGACCGGAAGGATCAGGTGGCTGGCCCGGTCCCAGAAGAGTTCCCAGAAGGGAAGCTGTTCCGCATGCATGGATTGTATGCCTGAAATCGGCAGCCAGCCCAGATAGACTCCGAAAAAGATAATCAGGAGGAGGGCGAGCCAGAATGTGGGCATGGCAAAGCCCACAAAGACCAGTACCGTTGTGGTTTTGTCAAACAAGGAGTACTGCCTGGTGGCAGAGATGATCCCGATGGGAACGGCAACAATGATGATGAGGCCGAGGGAGAGGGCATTGATCAAGATGGTGATCGGAAGGCTTTCAAGAATTTTTTTGAGTACCGGTCTGCCGTCGGTAAAGGAATTCCCGAGATCCATGATCGTGAGGCGGCGGACCCAGTCGATATACTGGATATGGAGGGGTTTGTCCAGGCCGTAGATCCTTTTCAGATTCTCCCGGGCCTGTGCCGATGCCCTGGGATTGAGTTCGGTGATCGCGTCTGTGGGACTCCCGGGGGCAAGATGGATGACGATGAAAGTGATGATGGTAATCCCCAGGAGCATGGGCAGGATCATGAAGATTCGTTTGGCCAGGTAGTAAAGCATAGAGTCCAGTGAATCGAATAGACCGGGTGTTATAAAAGCGTTGATTATAACACTTTATGATTAATATTTCTTATCCCTGTTTCTAAATATAAGATCCTAATATGATGAGCAAATCATTGTCAAAAGAGAATCTAAAGATAATCCAGAAAGAGAGCAGATACAAGAAAAAAAAACGTTTACAAGAAGATACATGTGTGATGTAATATTTATATAGGGAAAAAGTTCCCATTTCAGTAAAAAATACGAAAAAAATCCTTTAAGATACAACGCATATACCCTACATGGAGGAATCTGGTGTGGAAAAATCACTGCTAGATCGCATGTTCACTTCCAGCTTGAGTGGCCGTATTCTCTTTCTTGTCTGTGTCATAGCAGCGGTTACCGTCATTACGGCATCCGTGCCTCTCTTCTTAGTCCTTGCTGGTGAAGAAACACCTTCTGTCTCACTGGATATTCTGAAAAAGGCTTTTTTCTACGGGATACTCTCTTTGGCTGTCACCCTACCCTTTGCCGGGTGGCTGATCCGGAAAAAAATATTAAGGCCCTTGGAGGATATGCTTCTGGCAGCCAAGAAGGTTGGCGACGGGAATCTGGACATCTGGGAGACAAACAGCCAACTTCCTGAGATGCAGGAACTCTCCGTGGCTATACAGAGCATTGCCGGACACCTCAAGACGGTCTTAAAGAATATCGTCAATACCACGAAGACCCTGTCCGTGATGGCCGAGACCATCTCTTCCAATTCCAGGAAGATCACGAGGGGGGCCAAGAATGAAGCAGAGGGGCTAGAGACGGCATACTCGTCTATAGAAGAGATGAACAGTTCCATCAACGGCATTACGGATAGTGTGGGGAGTCTTTCAAATTCGGCCGAAGAGACCTCTTCTTCTATCCTGGAGATGACGGCATCCATCGACCAGGTGGCCAACAGTACCAATCTGCTCTCCAGTTCAGTGGAAGAGACCTCCTCCTCGATCTTCGAGATGACATCCGCCATCAAACAGATCGCACAGGGTGTGGAACACCTTTCCGACTCTTCGGAAGAGCTTGTCTCGACCACGGCGGAGATTGATATGAGTATCCGCGAGGTCGCCACCCATGCCAAAGAATCGGTGGAGATTGCCGAATCGGTTGCTGCCGATGCTTCTGAAATGGGTATGATGTCGGTGGTGGATACCATAGACGGTATGGATCAGATCCAGGAGGCCGTGGAAAAATCGGCAGGGATTGTGATGAACCTCCATCAGCGGTCCGAGGAGATCGGGCGGATCCTGACTGTCATCCATGAAGTCTCAGAGCAGACCGAACTCCTTTCGCTGAACGCCTCCATACTTGCTGCGCAGGCAGGTGAGAATGGAAAGGGATTTGCTGTGGTGGCCAATGAGATCAAGGCGTTGGCCGAGAGGACCGCCTCCTCGACCAAGGAGATTACCCATATTATCAAAGCGGTACAGAAAGAGGCCAAGGAGGCCGTGGAATCGATCCAGGTGGGTAAGGAGAAGGCCGAACATGGAAAGACCCTTTCATTGGAGGCCGGTGAGGCCTTGGGTAGTATCCTTGAAAAATCACGAAAATCAGCGTCCATGGCAAAGGAGATTGAACGGACGACCGTGGAACAGTCCAAGGGGATCACATCGGTACGGAGTGCCGTGGATCATATCAGTACCATGATTGAGCAGTTCCATCAGGCCATCAATAGCCAGAAGGCAGGGAGTGAGTCCGTGCAGGTTGCCACAGAACAGATCAGTGATCTGACCCGGCAGGTCAAGTATGCCATGACCGAACAGGCCAAGGGAGGACGCCAGATCGGCGATGCCGTGGAGAACGTCCTGCATCAGGTCCAGCAGATCGAAAAAGCGGTCAAAGGACAGAAGGACGGAAGTGAGCTTATTGTCAAAGCCATCGACAATGTTCGAAGGTCCACTCAGGAACGAGTCGGCGTTTCCTCTGAACTGGATTCTTCCATCCGCTCCCTTCAGGACCAGCACAATGTTCTGAAGGAGGTTGTCTCCAAGTATAAAACAAATTGATGAAGTGTTAGCCTAGAGCAGTAGGTAATAAAAAGGCCTTGCCCATTCCAGGGGCAAGGCCTTTTTATTCTTGATTGGAATCTAATGCGGAACCATGACATCACTGGCCTGCGGGCCTTTGGGCCCGTCTACAATATTAAACTCGACTAACTGCCCTTCCTTCAATGTCTTGAAACCATCCATGGAGATAGCGGAGTAGTGTACAAAGACATCCTCTCCATTTTCCTGTTCAATGAACCCAAACCCCTTGCTGTCATTAAACCATTTGACCTTACCTGTAGCCATTTCTGTATCCCTCCTTGCCGCATTTCATCATCATGCTGCCCCAACAGTTCATCTGTACAAGAGTTCCCTTCTGCAGTGATTTGAATATATTTTCTGCGGCACATTCAAGACATACAGATGAACCCCATACAGGTTTTCATACGACCCCATTAAATCTTTGACCCCCTCCAGACCACCCCCCCTCTCGTCTCTAACAAGTAAGATTATTTCCAAGACCGACGAACAAGTGTCGTAAAACAGAATATATGTTGGAAAGGTAAATGTTCAGTGCGGATGATAATAATCTGAAAGGGTACGCGACAGGATTGTTTATTATTTCTGACATCATGAGATAGCTAAAGGTATTATTATACTAAGTCAATCCTAACATACATAATGCTGAACAGCCTGTCAAGGTTTTTTTACGGTTGTTTACGGATTCGTTTTAAAAGCAAAATAAGAATACAGGTGTTAGGGTGTGAGGGTGACGTAGTAGCCGACATTATCACGTATCACCAGTATCACAACATTCTCAGAGTTCAGAGCTTGTTCCATTGCTTTGATGTAGTCCTGGATATTCAGTACCTGGGTATTGTTCACCTGCCGTATCAGATCTCCGTTCCGTATCCCGATCCTGTAAGCGTCGGAGTGTTTGTTGACCCCTGTGACGGCCACACCGGCCTCGGTGGTTCCTTCTCTTTCCGTTATGGAAATCTCTTTCACTTCCAGTCCCAGCCATTCCCGGGAGATGTCCATGGCTCTTTCAGGAGTGAATTCCCGGCTCTTGATCTGGATATTCAGGGGTTGTCCGTTGCGCACCACGGTCATAGGGATGATCTCTCCGACCCGGTATCCATCCACCAGTGCAAGATAGGATCCCCGGTCAACCACTACATCTCTGCCGATCTGAACAACAATGTCTCCCTCATTGAGTCCGGCCAGGTCTCCAGGGCTTCCTTTTATGATGCGGGAAATCAGGACTCCCTGGGCTTCGGAGAGTCCGAAGTATTGGATCAGCTGGGGGGTCAGATCCTGCAGGAAGATCCCCAGCCATGCTTTGTGTACCTCTCCATACGTCACCAGGTCCTCATAGATCCGTCGTGCACGATCGATGGGTATGGCAAAACCGATCCCTTGGGCCTTCTGATAAATGGCGGTATTGATACCGATCAGTTCGGCATTGATGTTGAGAAGCGGGCCGCCGCTGTTTCCGGGATTGATGGAGGCGTCGGTCTGGATGAAATCCTTGTAGATCCGTTCACCACTTCGAATGGAACGGTCTATAGCGCTGACCACACCGGTGGTGACCGTGTGAGAAAGTCCGAAGGGATTGCCGATAGCAATGACGGTTTCTCCGATCATGATATTGTCAGACCGGCCCATTTGAATATAGGGAAGAACGGCATCGGCCTGGATCTTGAGGACTGCCAGATCGGATTTGGGGTCGGACCCCACAAGTGTCGCGGGATAGTCTTTCTGGTTGACGAGCCGTACGGTGATGCGTGTCGCCTGAGCAATCACATGTTCATTGGTCAGGATGTAGCCTTCCGGATTAATGATTACACCTGAGCCCTGGTTATGTGTCGTGTATTCTCTGGGGGCAAAGGAATTAAAAAAGTCATTGAAAAATTGATCGAAGAAAGGATCACGGCCCCGTGATGAAAAGGGGTAACGTTCCTCACGAATCTGCTCCACACTGATGTTCACCACGGCAGAAGAGGCTTTTTCAACGGCCCTGACCACTGCATCCTTTCGGGGATAGGGTTCTGCTTCTGCAGGGGGAGTGGATACTATCCATTGAAGAATCACGACCAGTGCCAGAACACCGGCCGTAACGAAGTGTCTCTTATGTTGAGAAATGGGACGGTACAATGGAATGACCTCAATCATCCTGCTTTTCTGCAACGCTGCGTGTGTCAGCTTCTCCGTCTTCGCAAAATGCTGCGCCGTGACAAGTCCGGCCTCGTAATAGATTTGCTCATGCAATATCCGGGTTAAGACATCCAGCCTAACGGAGATGAAACCGAATGTTTCCTCAGTATCTTCCTCAATTCATCTCGGGCCTCCTGGTGTCGCCCTTGCCGGATCAGGTCTCGTGCTCTGGAGTTGACAAGTTCCCGATAGATGCGGCCCCTTTGTTTTGCACTCGGGACTTCCTGATGGACCAAAGGCCTCACCTTTTTTAAAATTTTCAGGAATACCCTGAATTCAGTCCCGATGACCTGTTCGATCTCTTCTCGTGTCTTCCTGGCCAAGGCCGGGCTGCTCCCCCCGGTCGAGATGGCCACAGTCAGGTCTCCACGGCGGATGACCGAAGGGACAATAAAACTGCAAAGGTCCGGTATATCCACAACGTTGCAGAAAATCCCTCTCTTTTTCGATTCCTCTACAGCCTTTTGGTTGACAGCCGTATCATTGGTGGCACTGATGACCAGGCGTACACCATTCAGATCTGCCGGGCTGAACAACTTCTTTCTATAGGTGACCCGTCCATTGTGGACAATCTGCCGGAGGCCGGCTGTCAGGGTGGGACTGACCACGACAACCCGTGCATGACAGCGAAGAAGGGAACGGACTTTGCGTTCGGCCACCTTCCCTCCGCCGATCACCAGGACCTTCTCTTCTTTGAGATTGACGAATATGGGATAATAGATATTCATGACCAAAATGATTTGTGCAATATCGGGGTTAGGGGATTATTTTTTCAAGGAAGCTTCTATTTTGGAGATCCTTTTCCTCCTCTGCTGCATCCGGAGTACTTTCCGGGCCTCTATCTTGAGGTGCCTTGGCCTGGAGCAGAAGCAGTCTCCGCGACCAGGAATCTCTGTCCTTTCCCTGATAGGTCCCGGTCAGTCCCGATGGGGGACGGTAGACAAGGACACGCGGCAAATGCACCGGACTTGCTTTTTCCACGGCGTCCTCACGTTTCGGACGGCTTTCCTCTGTTTTATCAACGGCGAGCATGGGGATATATTCGCTGTTGGGGTATTGTTCGAGTAAGTACCTTTCGTACACCTCGGTATTATCTTCATCCTTGAGAGTCGAGTAGGTCTTGTAGAGGTAGAAGAGCAGTTTGTCTTGGATCCCCGAGTCCGGATAGAGTTCCAGGGCTTTCTTAAACCGGTTGATGGCGGCAAACAGGGCATTCTTGCGGAGGTAGAAGTTTCCGATAAAGAACTCGCTTTCCGCCAGGAAGGTATGTGTCTCTTTGATTCGCAGTCGGGCGCGAGAGAGATACTCACTCTCCGGATAGTTTTCCACAAGACGGCTAAAGGCGTTGAGGGCCTCTTTGGCATTTGTGGTATCTCTGTCGATGGTATCAATCTGCCAGAAGAAGCATTCACCGATCCGGTACTGAAGATAATCGGCGATCTCCCCCCCGGAATGAAGCTTGAAGATCTCTTCATACTGCGCCCGTGCGGCCTCGTATTCCTCCTCTTCAAAATAGCTGTCTGCCACCGCTATCTGTGCCAGGAGTTCAAGATCCGTTTCGGCTGAGGCAATCTTGACCTTGTTGAAAAATTCCCGGGCCTCCTCATATTTTTCCTCCTGGATCATTTCAAGACCTTTCTGATAGAGTTCACGGGCACTCGGTTCCTCAACGGGAACCTTCTTCTTCCAGAAACAGCCGTCAAGGAAAAACAGGGTCACCACAAGGATCAGAAATAACTGGATTCTCACCGTCAATCGTGTTGCTCTGGCGTTCATCAGGACTCCTCACCCGAAAAGGTGAAAAGATATTAAATATCAATACGTTATAAATATTATGTATACTATTCCTCTGCTATAAAGTCAAGGAGAAAAGTGGATGGGGTTGACGAGTGGGGACGCGGTCACTGACGATAAGAAAAGTGGGAATCTCTGATCAGTGCTCTTCAAATCCCGGGATAAGCTCCATCAGGGACCTCTCCCTCTCAAGCTTCTCCTTGGTCTCTTCTATTTCTTGTTCTTCCCAGACAAAGCTTTTTCTGTCGGAAGGTGAGATAATGTGAGCAGTGATGATAACGATGATCTCTGTTTTCTGTGTTGAATTGGTCGTCTTGCCGAAAAGGGCACCGATGATCGGGAGGCGACCCAGTCCCGGGATCTGGTCTCTTAAATCCTCTTTGCGGTCCCGGATCATCCCGCCGATGAAGATCGTCCCGCCGTGTCGCGTGATCATGGTGGTTGTTACCGACGCGGTGGTTTCTGAGGGGAGACCCAGTATAACCTCTCCGTCACTGACCTCGGGATTAATCTCCATGAGAATGTTGCCGTCATCCATGATAAAGGGGGTGATCACCAGCATGGTTCCCGTCTCCAGGAACTCGACGGATTGCAATGTTGCCGTATTGGTCGAGGTGGTCACATAGTACCCGAGCTTTTCTCCCACAAGAATCTTGGCTTCTTGCTTGTCCAGGGCGACCAGCTTAGGGGTCGAGAGGGTATTCACATTGCTCTGGTTCTGAAGTGCGGAAAGGAAAATCTGAAAATCAGTTCCCAGTGTTTGGAAAAAGAGTCCCTGCTCCCCGGGATCGGCAAACCCGAAGGTCGTGATATCTCCCGTTGTTCCGGAATGTTCAAAGGTGTACCTCCAATCAATGCCGAGAGAGGTGTCGTCATTCAGCCGAATCGCCAGGATCTTGGCTTCGATGAGGACCTGCTTGGGCGGCGTGTCGATCTGCTTCAGGACTTTTTCCACACGATCGAGATATTCGGGCATATCTTCAATGATCAGGGTCTTCTCAGGTTTGTAAAGGGTCACCATGGCGGAAGGTGAAAGCATATCCCTGACATTCTCCTCCATCTCCTCTAAATCGTCATAGGCGACATAGTTCAATTTGAATGTTCTCACTTCCGTACCGTTCAAGCTTTTTTCAGCCTCTGATTTATTCGTGGTGACGAAAATGATATCTCCTTTCTTCATATAGTTAAATCCGTTCAAGGTGATGACGGCGTCCAGACACTCCTCCAGGGAGGCATCATTGAGGTGGACCGAGATATTTCCCTTGACCTCGGGGCTGGCAACGATATTGAGTCCCTTTTTCCGGGCCACTGCCGTTAATACACTATGAATATCCGCATCCTGGATACTCATGGTGATTCCGTCACCCCCCTGAATGTTGCGGGTCTTCCTGTATATGGTGTCCATCTCAAGTGAATGGAGGCTGACCGGATAAGTCAGTAAGATGAAAGCCAGCAGGAGTAGGATCTTGATTGACGTCTTGAATAAGTTCTTCATTTTATATATTCCTTGTTGAGCTTGAGTGTTGATACCTGCTTCCCATTGGACAGTACGACTTCGTTTTCCCGGATCTCAAGAACTTTTGCCCCGTCAATGGACTCCCCCATTCTCACGACCTTGTCATTGATGATGGCCAGCGGATTCTGAGAGTCCAGGAAGATTGCCTTTAATGCCAGCGTGCGTGCGCCGCCTTTTTTTAAGAGATTCAATGGATCATAGGCCGCATTCACAGGGGAGAAGAGGTCCCTCCTGAGTGAAGCAGGGGAGGGATGAGATGAAGATGAAAGTTCATCGGCTGCCAGTTTCTCTGGTCGACCTGGAGGCTGTACGTTACCCTGCTCTATGGGGTGCGGTTTCGAATCCAAAAGAAGACCGGAAGAAGCCGTGGGAGAGGATGAACGGGTCACTGTATTATGGCCCATGAACCGGTTTTTCAAGACCAGGGCCAGTACAAGCGACAATCCTATGACGGCCATCATCTCAATATTTTTCCTGTTCATGAATTTTGAGACATTCTCATTCACAGCCTAGTCTCCTCCGATAAAGACGGCTAACGCCAACTCAATATGACAGCGATCCTGATCAGCTGGACGGTCGATTCGCAGCCGTTCCATTCGGGTGATGCGGGGGATCTTTTCCAACTGATAAAGAAATTCATAAAAGCTCTGAAACCCTGATCTGGCAGCAATCTTGATGGGAATCCTGGTATAGAGACTCGCCCTTTGCATCTCTCCCGGATCAATGGCTTCGAGCTGTACGCCGTTTTGATCCGCCAACTTGTCGATGGAACGGATAAAATCGTGAATACGTTTTTGGCTGGGTAATTGCTGGTTAAACGCTTCAAGGTTCCTCTGTATTTTTTCGATCTCCAAAGAGATCTTGTCCATGGCAACACTCATGTCACCCGCCAGGTCCAGTTTTTCAGTCAGCCTCTTTTCCTGTTCCTTCAGGGTTGCGATTTTCGTCCTGTCTGTCTTGAATAATGTCAAGTAGGCCGTCACCATGAGAAATATGATGATGCCCAGAGACACAAGGTCAATTTTTCTGATATCCATGGAACAGATCTCTCCTTACAAGGTACATCTAAGCTCAAATTCAATCAGGTTCACTTTCCCGTAGCTTTTCTGCCGCAGGTAGTTCAGATCCACGTCCTTGAAGCTTGAAGAATCGGACAGTCTTTCCAGGAACTCAGTGAAGTCCTCATTAGAGATGGCCAGTCCCTGCAGGACCGTGTCGAACCGGGATTCAGTATTCTCTAAAGGTTCCCTGGAACGGGAGGGATCTTTTTTGACAATGAAATAACCGCTTTCCGATAGCTCCTCTTCTTCATCACGTCCTACGTCCCCGCTTTCACCATGAAGGGGGATCTCATACTCCAGTGATGTCAACCAGACATTATCATTCATCACCTTCTCAATCTCGGACAGGAAAATAGTCAAGGATTGCCTGAAAAGAAGGGAATGGATAGCCCTCTCTTTTTTGGCCAGATGATTTTTCTTGGTCTGTAGAAGGTTCAAGCGATTTATTTTCTTTTCAATCTCCTGGTTCTTTTGGGTCAGGTCTGCAATGGTCCCCTCCATGACCACGAGATGACTTTTACTCGCAACAAGGAGGGCAAGCAAGATGACCAGGACCAGGGTAATCAGCTCTATCCATATCCTGACGCGCGTTTGGTCCTTTATTTTCAGGATCACGTCGAAAGGAATCAGGTTGACGTCTTTTTTCCAATCCATGGTCACTGCCGTTTCCCGTCAGGGCCGGTCTATTGAATGCCTCGGAGAGCCAGACCTAATGCCACTCCGAACAGAGGTCCATGACCGTTCAAAGGTTTGTCCGGGTGGCCCCCTTGATCCAATCCCAGGTCATTCAAGGGATCAAAAAATTGTGTGGGGACCTCGGTCCTTTCCTGGAGAAAAAGGTCGAGATCCCTGATCGTACTGCATCTTCCTGTCAAAGAAATTTCATCCAGGACCGCTCCTCTCATCTCCGAGGAAAAATAGATAAAGACCCTTTCAATCTCCTGGACCAGTCTCTCCAGTTCGGGAGAGATAATTTCGCTGATGGTTTCCTCCAATCGATTTGTCTCACCCTGTTCCGCATTCCGGTTCGTCCCTCCGGCGCCCTGGTGAGAGGTGAGTCTGATCCGGCCCAAAAGTTCTCCCGATTTCTCTGTGTCCAGCTCCAGGTGCTGGATCAGACTGTTGACCAGGCTGTCCCGCCCCCACGGGATGTTCCGGTCAAGGAGGATCTCCTGGCTCCCCATAATGGTGAGAGAGGTGCAGGCATGATCCATATTGACCACCAGCCTGTTCTTGCTCCCTTTGCCGTGGACATAACCAAACAGTCTGGCCAGGGCTGAGGCGCGAATGTCGATGGCCACAGGTTTGAGCTTTGCGCGTTTCAGGAGGACAAGGTGTGCATCCACATCTTCTCTTTTCGCCGAAATGAGAAGCGTCCTGCATGCCCTCTTGGCGTCCTGGTCCGATGATTTCTCTTTTAGAGGCAGATAATCAATGACGGCATCTTCTATGTCATAAGAGAGATAGGCCCTGGCTTCTTTTATCAGAGCCTCTTCGAAGTCATCCTTCTCTTCCCATGAGATCTTGATCGGGATGATATCGAGCTGGGCAGAGGGCATGGCCGAGACCACGGCCCGCCCGGACAGAGAGGAGTCCTTCATGAGAGTTTTCAGCTGCAAGGCGATCTCCTCCGGGTCTGCGGCTTCCTTGCCATTATTGAGTGAGGAGAATTCGAGGAGCAGAAGGTCCTTGAGTTCCCAGCCGGCGGAAGTGCGCCTGAGTTGGGCCGCCTTCAAAGAACAGGGTCCCATATCCAACCCGATGGGAGAACAGCGCTTCCATGTAAACATTACTCTTGAACCTCTTTGTTATGGCCCGGGAGTGTGTCCGATTCTCTCAGACCTTGTTTTACTGCCTGGTCGAATCAAAATCACTCCTATTGTAAGATGACCGTCAGTCTCGGTTTAAACGCCCCATTGCCGTAGGTATCCTCTCTGGAATAGAACGTTCCATAAAATGAATTGTTCTGATCCGTTCCTTCATCTAAATCCTTTAAGATCATGCCGAAATGATCCGAGGGATTGTCCACCCAGTACTGGACGAGGGACGCAATCTCCCAGGAGTGCCATTGATCTTCTTCCTGTGTGAGTATGGTCGCTGCGGCTTCCACGGCCGCATCAAAGTCGGCACCCAAGGTGGCCCATAGACCCATGCCATCGTACTCTTCCCAGGACGCCCCGTTGGAATTCCCACTTCCATTCTTGTTCCCTTCCTTCCATGAGCGGGTCACACGGTGGACGTTGACTTCGATCTGGACACCCTGAGCCGGGGTGCTGGTATTGTACATATAGAGCTCCAGAATCGCTGATGCGATCGTGGCCCCGGGGGGAATGGAGGACAGATCGAACTCCAGCAACCCCCTCGCTACTTTACCCGACTTTTTCGCGCCCACTAACATATAGTCTGAACCGCCGAAGTTTTTAACAGGATCCTGAACGTCGATAAAGGTATCTTTGATCAGCGGTGGGAAAAGAATACTCCCCGAATCTTTGTCGCCATGCCTTTTCATCACCGCCACGTTCACGTTATTCCCGGCGCTCCCCTTGGCAACGATCATTATGTCTCCCGCGGGGGAGGGTGAATTCATGACTGAAACCGTGTAGGAACCCTTGCCGAAAGGGACATTGTTCATGGTGGACCTGAAAGCACTGTCCACGCTTTTCAGCACGAATATGGCGTGCTCGATCCCTGCCACGGCAGCGTAGTAGGCTTCCTCACTACTTCCCTGATCCGAGGAAAGAATGGCCTGCATCCCTCCCACCCGGTTGACGGTGACCGCGGCGACCGCAAGGAGACTCACCAGGATCAGGACCGTCACCAGGGCAAATCCCCGATGGGGGGACTGTCCTTCATTCAAGTAATCTGGACGATAACTGATACCCACGTCTCCTCCGTATCCGGTGTGTTACAGACTGAACTGACTCAGGGCAAAGGCCGTGGTGTCAAGTGTGACCGACTCTCTTCCGTTATCAACCTTCAGGTGGATGTCGATCAGGGTGCGGCCATCCACAAGACGACGCACCACCTTAAATTCAGACACATTCTGAGCGATGGCCGTATCCGTGCCTTGAACGGTTCCCTGGTTTTGTCTCTCATACAATGTCCCGCTCTGGACAAAATAGATGAGAGGATCGAAGTTATCCTCTTTGTCGATGCCGTCATCGTCATCATCCACATTCACGCCGAAGAAAATATTGGTGGGGTCTTCATCGATCCGGCAGTCTCCGTCATCATCGACGCCGTCAAAGAAGTCATCATTGGTGACTTCATCTTCATCATCGTTGTGCGTCTGGGCGCCCCCGCCTCCCTCGTCTATCATGCCGTCGCCGTCATCATCGATACCCATGATACCGGCCTTGCCGTCATTCGTGATATCCGAACCCGGATCCTCATCCCTGCGGCCGTCATTGTCATTATCGATCCCCCCGGAAACGGCCAGGATCTCCCTGGGATGCCGCGTGGAACAGCTGCTGTTGGTCTCGTCATAGGCGATCAGGGGGATCAGGACCCATGTGGTCTGCCGGACACTCCTCACCATCCGGTTCATGGCGAACTGGGCGGAATGGAGCAGTGCAGCCTTGCCCTTGCCGTATCCGCCCGCATTGAGTGCCCCGGCCATCACCTCAACACAGGCCACGACGATGAGCGAGAGAATGGCCATGGAGAGGATCAGCTCCGTGAGGGTCAGACCCTTTTCAGTCTGCGCTGTTCTTCGATCCCAAATCATAGCCTCTTTCCTATCGGGCGGATTTCAGTGTTTGAAAGCGAACATCCTTCACCTGCACAGTGATCTTTTTCAGGTTGCTATCCGGCAGGTAAGGAAAGTCCGGGAGGGTGTCTTTGTTCTCATCACCGTCATAGGTTTCCACGTAGACGTTCCGGTCCACGGTACGGCCCAGGACGGTGACCGTATCTGATAAGGAATTACTCGGCGTCACAGATCCACTCACAGGGAGATCGGAAAAATTCATGGCCAGAAGCTCCTCCATCTTTGCCCGGGCATGGTTGACAATAAGAACCCGTTCCTCAACCGGTGTAGAAAGCCTATTGGAGTTGGCAAAGGAATCGACAATGGGAACCAGGGCAATCCCCATGATCATGATTGCGATCACCACTTCGAGCAGGGAATATCCCTTTTCTGCATCAGAATGATGTGAGAACATTCTTTCTCTTATCCCCGTTAATTTAATTAACCTCTTCTCTATAGAAAGTCACAATGTTCACTCTTACGGATATTTTCAGTTTCGCCAATTCAAGGAAGACCTTGCCGGTATTGGAGCCATTCCCGAACGGATCGAAAGAGGTCAAATTACTTCCTCCAAGACTTGTGTGGCTCAAGTCCACTCCCCGATAGGGTGGAATCAGATCAAAGTCGATCTCATAGGGTTTTTTGTCCACAGGGTGCAGCATGGTGGTTTTGGCTCCACCATTATCCTCATAACAGCGGAAGGCATTTCTGTCCGGAAAGAATTCCACCCCATAGAGCGTCCCCTGATGTGTCATGGCCAGGTTCTGCGCGTACTCCAGGGCCATCACCACCTCCTCTGCTGCGGCATCCAGTCTCCTCTCCCTCAGAGAATCGTTCATCGCCGGTACCGCTGTGGCGAGTATGATCCCCAGAACAAGAAGGACCACCATCATCTCCAGAAGCGTGAACCCCGGACGGAGATTCTTTGGGGAGTCCTCCACGGTCTGCTTTATTGACAAAAAACGAGTCCAGAGAGAATTTGCCGTTCTTTTAATAATCCTCATAGGGGAGACCGCTCGTGTCGTTACCGGTGTTATCGGCGATCAAACGGCCCGACTCCACATCGAATCTCCACCCTGCGGCATCCGCTGCGGCAAGAACGAGGTTCCCTCCTTCCACACAGATGATGGTATCATCCACATAGGGATTATCCGGGACCGCCCCTTTTTTCAGATAAGGGCCGAAGGGAAAATTCACGGTATCCTTTACATTGGACGTATTTCCGGCCATATCTGTATAGAGGGTCAGCTGGGCAGTAAAACCGGCTGCAGCGGCCGCCATATTTCCTGTTGTGGCCGCACCGGCCGTATCATTCCTGCCGGGATAGACACCGTGTTCCGCCTTATAGAGTTCCACGGCGCCCCTCAGTGTGGAAATATTGGTGCTCAACGTCTCCTCCCTGGCCTGTTCCGAGGAATCGCCGAATTGGGGGATCGCGACGGCCGCCAGAATTCCCAGAATAATGACGACGATGAGTAACTCCACCAGAGTAAAGCCTTGCTCGTTTAGTATTCTCCTCTTCATAATTCGCCTCCTTTGATAGGGATACAAGGGTTTATCTAATAGGATCTTCCATTGATTCATTTTTACGTTTTCCAATCTCACCTCCTTAGTGGATGATGTTTATTAATGAACCACCTTTGAAAGTTTGAAGATGGGAAGGATCAGCGAAATCACGATGACGCCGACCACAATCCCCATCAAGATCAGTAATAAGGGCTCCACGATGATTGTGAATTTCTTGATCTGTGCTTCAATCTCGCTTTCATAATAATCGGAGAGTCGAAGCATCACCCGGTCCACTTTTTGAGATTCCTCTCCGGTCCTGACCATCTGACGGACGGTTTCGGGAATAAAGGGGGCTTCCATAAAGGCCGGAGCGATCCCTTTTCCTGCTTCCACATTCTGGGTGAGCCGGCCGATAAATTTTGAAAAGAGGAGGTTGCTCGCGCCTCTCTGTGTAATCTGCAGGGCCTCCATCAAAGGGACGTTGCTTTGTATGAGAAAACCGAGGGTTCGCATAAACTGAGAAAGATAGATCTTAATGTAGATGCCCGACAGGGGGGGGAGGGAGACCTTCAGCTTGTCCACAGACAATCGCCCTTTCTCGGTCTTCAGGAATTCCCTCAACCCCCACCAGGTGATCGCGATGAGAAAGGGAAAGAGGTACCAGTAGCCCCTCAGAAACTGGCTCATGGCCATGAGGAATTTGGTCGTCGGCGGCAGGACCTCCTCGATGCCTTCAAAAAGAACGGTGAAGCGGGGAAATACAAAGGCCAGCATAAAGATGACCACACCGATCGTCACGATGCAAAGAACAATGGGATAGGTCATGGCGCCTTTTAATGACGTGATGAATCCTTCCCTCTTCTCCTGCAGTTCCATGGCCCGGTCCAACATCTCTCTCAAGTGACCGCTGTTCTCCCCAGCATTGACCAGGCTCACATATTCAGGAGAAAAAACCTGCGGATACTTGCGCAGGGCATGGGAGAGCATCTTCCCGTCTTCCACCTCTTCAAGGAGGTTCATGATGACCTTCTTGAACTTCTTATTCTTGATCTGGGTCGCGATGACGGAAAGGCTCTGGTTCAAAGGTGTTCCGATTTCGAGCATGAGAGAGAGCTGATTCGTGAAAAAGATCTGATCCTGGGCTGAGATCTTTTCTGCGAAAGGGCTCTCCAGTTTCAGGCCCCTGAGGGCCTCAAGAGAAGGTGCGCCTTTATGACTCGCGGCCGAAGCCTTTTTTGCTGTTGTAGCTATCGCCATATGAAATCCTATATTTGCCACCAAGGCACTAAGGCACCAAGAGATACATATTTTTCTTTGTGTTTTTGTGGCGTAAAGGTTTTACTCTGTGTTCTCTGTGTCAAATAGTTTTGTTTGTTCATGGTCTATTTTTTCTTCGTGCCTTTGTGTCTTCGTGGCATAATGGTTATGTTCTTCTTCTTATCCTTTCGGTTTTTGCTGACAGCTGTTCTTTTACTCCACATATACCGCCCGGAAGACCTCTTCCAGTGTGGTCTGATTCTCTCTCGCTTTTGCCAGACCCTCCTGTCTCAGTGAAGAACGGCCTGCGTTTTGTTGAAACTCCCGGATCTCCTCCACCGAGGGATTTCTCAGGAGAAGTGATTTTAATTCTGCATCCGCGGTCATGAGTTCGAAGATCCCCATCCGTCCTTTGTATCCCGAGTCGTAACAGGTAGGACAGCCCTTCCCTTTGACAAGGCGAATACCCTTCTCTTCATTCCACCCCATCTCTTCCAAAAGAGAACGTGAAGGGACATAGGTGGTCTTACATTCGGGACAGACCGTCCGGACCAGTCTCTGGGCAATGACCCCGGCCAGGGAAGAGGAGATAAGGTAAGGTTCGATCCCCATATCAATTAGCCGCGTCACTGTACTGGCACTATCGTTGGTGTGAAGTGTTGACAGGACCAGGTGGCCTGTCAGCGACGCCTGAACGGCAATTTCTGCGGTGGCTTTATCCCGGATTTCACCGACCATCACGATGTCCGGATCCTGGCGCAGGGTATGTTTTAAGATTCTGGAAAAAGTCAGGCCAATCGATTCATCGACCTGGTTCTGGTTAATGATATCCAGCTGGTATTCCACAGGGTCTTCTATGGTGACCACATTCTTCTCGATATTATTCAGGAAGTTGATTGCGGAATAGAGGGTGGTGGTCTTTCCGCTTCCCGTGGGCCCGGTCACCAGGATAAGACCGAGAGGTCTCAGGAGGAGTTTCTTGAAATGTTCCAGGGTCTCTTTTTCAAACCCCAGCGTGTTGAGGTCAAGGATGGCTCCCTTTTTGTCGAGTACCCTTAGGACCACTTTTTCACCGAAGATCCCGGGAAGGGAAGAAAACCTAAGGTCCACGGACCTCCCCTCAATATAGACCTGGATCCTCCCGTCTTGAGGCAGCCTTCTCTCAGCGATGTCGAGTTTTGCCATGATCTTCAGTCTGGAGACCACAGCAGGGTGGAGATCCAGTTTGGGAGTCATGACCTCGTACATCACCCCGTCGATCCGGTAACGGACTCTGAATTTGGTCCGGTCCGGTTCAATGTGGATGTCGCTGGCTCGGTCTTTGATGGCTTTGAGGATAATGAGATTGACCAGGTTGATGATGGGGCTCCCCTCGGCCATCTCTTCGATCTCTTGATAGTCCTGGTCCAGGTTGTTCTCGACCAGCTGAATTTCGTTCTCATCGAGTTCGGATAGAAAGTCCGTGATCTGGACATCTTCGGCATAATACTCCTCAATGGCCTGCAGGATGTCCGTTCCCCGGCACAAGACGGGATGAAGATTGCATTGGGTCAACTTGGCCAACTCATCGAAAACAAAGATTGCCTGGGGATCAGCCGTGGCAACCGTTAGATCATTGAACACCCTGAACATGGGGATGACATTGTAGAGCTTGGCCTTCTCTTTCGGGATAGTCCTGACAATCTTTGGATCGACAAGCCCTTTACGCAGCCAGACATGAGGTAAACCGAACTGGCGGCTGAGGATCTCGAGCATATCCTCCTCGGAGACCATATTTTCCCTGACCAGGATCTCTCCCAGGAGCTTTCCCGTCTTTTTTTGAATCCTCAAAGCTTCCTGGCACTGTTCTTCGGTGATGGCCTTCTGTTCAACAAGGATCTCACCCATTTTTTTCCGAAAAGCGGGTGCAGAGATCTTCATAGAAAGCTCCTTGCGGCTGTTTCCAGGTCAAAGTAGATATCAAAATATTTGGTCATCCCCGTAATCTCCAAGATCTCGTTACAGAGGGGGTTCGGGTTGAAAACCTTTATGCTGCCTCCCCCTTTACGGGTCAGGTTGTAATAATCCACCAGACTTTCCAATCCCTTGCTGTCGATATAGGGAACCAGATTCAAATCAATGACCAGCCGGTGCTCACCGGCCTCCATGCAGTGTTTGATCTCCTTATCAAGAAGAGACATGTTCTCATCAACCAGTGCGAAGTCGGGAGATAAAAATGTGATGACTCCCATCTTGTTTCGTTTTATATCCATTCGTATAACTCCACATTCTTCTTGTCAACGCTAACGCTATTCCGCTGCCTGGTTAAGATGTGCCATGTCCGTCTTGTATCGTTGTTTCTTCTCAAGCAGCTTAAACAGGAGTGTCACAATGTCCGAGTCAAGCTGGGTTCCACTGACCCGTGTCATTTCCTCCTGAGTCTCGTCATCAGAACGTCTGTAACGATACGCCCTGTCGCTGGTCATGGCATCGTACATGTCCGCAACAGCGATGATCCTTGCATGAAGAGGGATCTCTAATCCCTTCAATCCCATGGGGTATCCACTTCCATCGAGTCTCTCATGGTGAAAACGAATCGCATCGAGGGTCCCCTTGAGCTGTTGAATGGGCATCAAAATGTTGTACCCCTTTTCCGGGTGCTCTCTGATGATCTTGTGTTCCTCTTCTGTGAGTTTAGCCGGCTTTGTCAGAATCCACTCCGGAACTCCTATCTTGCCGATATCATGAAGCAGGGCAGCCCAATTGAGTATTTCTTTATCTTCAGAAGAATAATTCAAGCCCTCGGCAATCATCATTGAAATGGCCGCGACTCTTTCAGAGTGCCCTCTGGTGCAGCTGTCCTTTGCCTCGATGGAAGAGACCAGGGTTTTGATGACATTCAACAGGAAATCCTTGAGGTTTTGGTACAATTCCGCGTTGGTGGCCATAATAGAGATCTGTTCTGCGAGTGATGAGAGTAATCTCACATCTCCCGTCTGAAAGCCTTGCTCTTTGTTGAAATGAATAATACCCAGAAAGCCTGCTGTATTCCCCTTCAATTTCACAGGCACAGTCAGGAGGCTCATGGGGACATCTAAGAACCTTCCCAACTCTGAATCCTGGCTGACATCATGCAGGAAAAGGTGTGGCGGATTCGAATCTGAGAAAGTGACTCGTTTTAAAATGATTTCCTCCACGTGCTCCACCAAATCGGAATCCTTCAAATCAATATGAGAGAGATGCGGGTTAGAGTATCCCACTTCAATAATTTGATTGCTTGGGATGGAGGCCAGGACCATATCTGCAGACAGGCTCTCCATGGTTTTTTCAACCATAAATTGTATTGTTTTCTCCGGACTGTTTATTTCTCCCAACGTTTTCCCGAGGTCGTAGATGAGATTCAGTTCTTCATACCTGAGGGACAGTTCTTGCGTCAGGCTGGTTATCTCATGCTGGGTATAGATCTGATCCGTAATCAGTATGGCAATCTCCTCAAGAAGTCCTATTATCTCCTCTTGTTGTTGAAAGCCTCCTGACAGGTTAAACGCGATCAGAACTCCGAACATTTCCAGGCTGGAGGTGAGTGGAATCCCGATGATCTCCACATTGTCATGACATGTCATTACGGCCGTTCGCCGGGTCTTTTTGACCAGTTTGCAGAGATTCCAGTGTTCTTCACGGCACTTCACAAGGGCCTCACAATCTTTTGAACAGGCGCAGCCGAGTGTCGTGTATAGAACCTCGCCTTCAAGGTTTCTGATCTCAAGTGAGCCATGGATAAGCTGGGAGAGGTGTGTGAATAGACGGTCACCGCTCGCAATATTTTCGACTGCATCTATCGTCGGCCCTTCAAAATCCATACATGTTCTCCGGTTAACAATCAGATCCTATCGTCAGACTTCAGGAAGGGTCAGGGACCCTCCCGAAGCTGTTGAACAGGAGACGATCAGGCCTCCTGAAATTCCAAAAAGTAGTTGTTGATCATTTTCAGGATGCTTCTGGGGCTGAAAGGTTTGACAACAAACCGGGTATTCTCCATCTGTTCGGTCCAGGTCCGGTTTGCTTTATCAATGTCCGAGGTGATGACGATAATGAGAAAAGGATTCTTTTCCTGGCGCTTTTTCAGGATCTCGCACAGCTCTCTTCCATTCATCTGGGGCATATTGATATCTGTGATCACGACGGAGGGTTGCTCTCGATCCATATTTTTCATGGCTTCCAGGCCGTTCAGCGCCGTGGTGACGTTGTAGCCCCCCTGTTCCAGCTTCAATTTTAATACCCTCAGGATAAACGGCTCATCATCTACAATCATGACCTTTTTTTTCTGTTCCACATCCGACTCCTTACCGTCTGTTCTCACAGTCTCATCCGTTGTGAAATCGACAGGCTAGAAACCTCCCGCTTTGTTATTCTCTTGAGGATCCATTCCCTGCAAGGTCTCTTCGATGGATTGACCATAGTGTTCAAGCTTTTTAATTCTTGGGTCCTGGTCCAGAGGTAGAAGAACAGTAAAATGAGAACCTTCACCCACTGTGGATGAGACGTCGATAACTCCGTTGTGGAGGTTGATGATCTCATTACTCAAGGAAAGCCCCAGGCCGTTCCCGGTCTGCTTTTTGATGTTTTCACTGGATGATCTGTAGAACTTTTTAAAAATATGATGACATTCTTCATCAGAGATGCCATATCCTGTATCCATAATCTCGATTTTGATCTGTTCTTCCTCTTCTGTGACCCTGATGGTCACGGTCCCTCCTTCGGAGGTATATTTGATGGCATTGCTCAGGATGTTCAGGAGGGCCACGCGGATCAGATCCTTATCCACAAAGAGCAAAGACATCTTTTCCGGCAAGAGGGTTTCAAGTGTTATGTTCTTGCTGATCGCCTGGGACTCAATAGATCTGATCATATCTTCAAAGAATGCAAGAGGCTTCAGCAGGTCTTTTTCAATCATCATACTGCCCATCTCGATTTTCGAGATATTCAGGAGATTCTCAATGAGTCTTGCAAGCCGTTCCGCTTCATCATTAATGGTGTTATAGAATTCGATCTTGGTCTCTTTGTCATTGATCTCGTCGTCCGCTAACATTTCAATATAAGACTTGATGGTGGTTAAGGGAGTTCTCAACTCATGGGAAACATGAGCGATAAATTCTGTCTGGTTCTTTTCCATCAACTTCTGGGCCGTGATGTCCTTGATCAGCATCATATAGCCCAGGAGGTCCTCCTTGGCATTCAACAAAGATTGATAAGAGATCCGGAAGATGTGCTTTGTGTTTAATCTCGTGATGTCAATCTCAGTCTGTTTCTCGGCAAACAAATCTTCATGGAACTTATCTCGTTCAATCAGCGCCTGGATTTTTGTGTTATCAAAGCATTCCTGCAGTGCTTTACCCATCCACGATTCTTTGGTGTTCTCCATCAAATGTCCCATCTCCCTGTTGACCAGGATAACTTTACCGGCGGAATTTGTAACCAAAACCCCTTCCTTGAGGTTATCCATAATCGATTCAATCCGGTCCTTTTCGTAGGCAAGGATTTTGTTGGAGACTTCAATGTCATGATAAGAATCGAGCAGCCGGTCATAACGGTCTTTCATGGTTGAAACGACCTGGGTCAGTCTTTCTACCATGTCTCCGATTCCGCCCTCCAGGTCTCCCTGGATTTTCTGAAACTCGTTCTGTTCCAGTACGGATTTTAGCTCGTTGTTCAGAGAGGCCAGCGGACGAAGGGAGTTTTTCATCAGATAGTAAAAGATGGGCACCAGAATAAAGACAAGAATCGCCACCACAGAGAGGATCTTGAAATCACTTGCCGAGAAAAAAGGTTTTGCCCCCTGTGAGAAACCCAAACGGACCGCTCCAACCTTCAATTGTTCCCTGAAAAGCGGGCGGGAGAATTCATAAATCTTTTGGTGAGTGACGGGATCTTTAAGCACATGGCTGAGAGGGTTATTCGATGAAGCCACCTGGCGGGCAATCGGGTCATTTAAAGGTATCTCCACAAGGTCAGGATCCGTATGGGCGAGAACCTGTCCGTTGGAATCCATAATCATCCCATAGACCAGGCCGTTTCGGGATCCCGTAAGGCCTACGATCTTAAGGATTCTGTTTGCTTCGTCCCGGTCCAGTTCCGTTGACGAGTAGGCGGCAACCATTTTGGTCAGAGAGCGGCCGTTTGCAAGGGTTGTTTCCAGATTTTTTTTCTGAGAAAAGATGGAAAACAAGGTAATTATAAGGGAAATGACTATCAGAGATGACACGATCAGAATCAAACCAATCTTCTGGGCCAAGTCCTCTTTTTTCAAGTTATACGGTCTCTTTCCACTCAATAGTTTGGAAAATGCAGTCATGAGCTATAATTCCTTATGGTTATTATTTAAGCCGCTCATAATTTTCCTGTATTCGGCATCTTTGTTATATAATCCAGTGTTTTGAGACGAAATTAGTTATTCAATTGTACGATTTGCTATATATTAAAATTATAACCCGCAGACTCGTTTTTCGTCAATATTTCTTTGACATTCAATTATTTAGAACTTTTTCGGGGTAATTGAACGGTATTAAAAAATCTCTTCAATTCGCTTCAGGCCGGGGACCACAGGAAAGTGAATGAGTTCCTTGCATCCGCCGCGGGTTTGGTAAAATCATTGACGTGCGGACGCGGTTCAAGAGTCCAGGAACAGACACCAAACATTAATTCTGCAAGCTGTCATTTCCTGAATGGGCTTTACTTTATCTTCATGCTTTGATAACATTTAAATCTTTTTCAATCCCCTTGTTTGAGGGTATTTTTTGAATCCCGACTGCATTCAAATAAGAGGGGCCAGGGAACACAACCTGAAAAATATCGATCTCACCATACCGCGAGACAGGTTGGTGGTGATCACTGGTCTTTCCGGTTCCGGAAAGTCTTCCCTGGCCTTTGACACCATCTATGCCGAGGGACAGAGGCGGTATGTGGAGTCCCTCTCCGCCTATGCCCGGCAATTCCTTGAACAGATGGAAAAACCTGATGTGGATTCCATCGAAGGTCTCTCTCCGGCAATCTCCATTGAGCAGAAGACCACCAGCCGGAACCCGAGGTCTACAGTGGCCACGGTAACAGAAATATACGATTACCTGCGTCTCCTCTTTGCCCGGGTTGGAAAACCCTTCTGCTATCAATGCGGCGAGCCCATCACGTCCCAGACGGTTTCACAGATTGTGGACCAGGTGTTGAATCTTCCGGATAAGACCCGTATCCAGATCCTTGCGCCGGTGGTGCGCAGACGTAAAGGGGAATACAGAAAAGAATTTCACCGGATGCGCAAGGAAGGTTTCATCCGTGTTCGGGTGGACGGGAAGATGCATGAGCTGTCTGAAGAGATCGCCCTGGACAAGAAGAAGAAACACGATATCGAGATCGTGGTGGACCGCCTCTCCATCAAGAATGAGGTCAGCCGCAGGCTGGCCGATTCCATTGAGCTGGCGCTGAAACATTCTGAAGGGATTGTCATCATCGATATCCTCGGGGGGGGTGAACTCCTCTTTTCTGAACGTCTGGCCTGCATCGCCTGCGGGGTGAGTTACCCTGAGGTGGAGCCGTCTCTCTTTTCTTTCAACAGCCCCCATGGAGCCTGTGCCACCTGCGGGGGGATCGGAACCATCATGCGCCTCGACCCGGAACTTGTGGTCCCAAACAAAAACCTCTCGCTCCGTGAGGGTGCCCTCAAACCCTGGAGTAAAAGGAACTCCTTCTACTTTCATCAGATGATCGACTCTCTGGCCCGCTATTACAAGTTCGATATCAACGCACCCTTTAAGGCTCTTCCCAGGAAGGTCCGGGAGGTCCTGCTTTATGGATCGGGGAACGAAGAAATTCAGTTCCGCCTGGAAGGAAAGAGCGACCGGTATACCTACAGGCGTCCCTTTGAAGGAATCATGAACAACCTCGAGCGGCGTTATCATGAGACCGATTCGTCCTATGTGCGGGAAGAGATGGAAAGCTATATGGGGGTGAACCAATGCTCGGACTGCAGCGGCATGCGTTTGAAAAAAGAGAGCCTTTCCTTTAAAGTGGGAGATATGAATATTGCCGAGGTGACCCGGATGTCGATCCGGAAGGCAGAGAAATTTTTCCAATCCCTGATTCTCGGTAAAAAAGAGACGAAAATTGCCGAAAGGGTCCTCAAAGAGATTCGGGAACGGCTCGGATTTTTGATGAGTGTGGGACTGAACTACTTAACACTGAATCGTACTGCGGCCACTCTCTCCGGCGGGGAGGGCCAGCGGATCCGCCTGGCCACACAGATCGGGTCATCTCTGGTAGGGGTTCTGTATATCCTGGATGAGCCTTCTATCGGCCTGCATCAGCGGGACAACCGCCGCCTTCTGGTCACCTTGAAACGTCTGCGTGACCTCGGGAATACGGTACTGGTTGTGGAGCATGATGAGGAGACGATTCTGAGCAGCGATCACGTGATTGATATGGGGCCCGGTGCCGGAGAATATGGCGGGCAGGTCGTGGTCCAGGGAACCCCCGGGGAGATTATGCAGAATGCCCACTCCCTGACCGGGAAGTATCTCACCGGTGAGTTGACCATCCCCACTCCCCGCAAGAGGCGTCAGCCGAGCCGGGGGGCGATCACAGTGCTCAAAGCCTCAGAGAACAACCTGAAGGCAATTGATGCCCGTATCCCTGTGGGCCTGTTGACCTGTGTGACCGGAGTATCCGGGTCCGGAAAAAGTACGCTTGTCCTGGAGGTGCTCTACAAGGCCATTGCCCAGAGACTCTACCGGACCGGGATCAAGGCGGGGGCCCATGAGGAGATGCTCGGCCTGGAGGCCATTGACAAAGTGATTGATGTGGACCAGTCTCCGATCGGCCGGACCCCGCGGTCCAATCCCGCCACCTATACAGGGGTTTTTACGGATATCCGGACTCTTTTCGCACAGGTTCCCGAGGCCCGGATGAGGGGATACAAGCCGGGCCGGTTCAGTTTCAATGTCAAAGGCGGACGGTGTGAGGCCTGTCAGGGAGACGGTTTGATCAAGATCGAGATGCATTTTCTGCCCGATGTCTATGTCTCCTGCGATGTCTGCAAGGGGAAGCGGTACAACCGTGAGACCCTGGACATCCGTTACAAAGGCAAGAATGTCTCCGAGGTTCTTGAGATGACGGTGGCCCAGGCCCTTCGGTTTTTTGAGCACATCCCGAGTATTCAGCGTAAGCTGCAGACTCTGTATGATGTGGGCCTGGAATATATCAAACTCGGCCAGTCGGCCACCACCCTTTCCGGCGGAGAGGCCCAACGGGTCAAACTCTCACGGGAGCTCTCCAAGAAAAGCACCGGGCGGACACTCTATATCCTGGATGAACCGACCACGGGCCTGCACTTTGCGGACATCCAGAAACTTCTGGATGTGCTGAACCGGCTGGTGGATGCGGGAAATACGGTGGTGATTATTGAACACAACCTGGATGTCATCAAGTCCGCGGACTATCTCATCGATCTGGGACCGGAAGGGGGAGACCAGGGAGGGGAAATTATTGCCCAGGGGACACCGGAGGAGGTGTTGGAGGTGACGGAATCGTATACGGGGCTTTATCTGAAAAAGGTTTTCCCCGGGGCCCGACTGGAAAAAGCCAGTCCCGTAACGTAAAATCATCAGCGTGGTGTGAAGGGATCTCGCGTGACGGTGCGTGCAGGTTCGATTCGTGCCATAGCGGGGCCAGCGCCCCGGAACAAACAGGAGGATGTTATGATTATTGTCATGCAGGCCGATGCCACGGCTCAACATCTTGAAAAGGTCATCAAGAAGATTGAGGAGTTGGGATACAAGCCTCATGTCATGCATGGCGTGGAGAGGAATGTGATCGGGGCCATTGGAGATGAACGGGGCAAGGCCCGTCTCCAGGTCATTGAAACCATGGTCGGCGTGGACTCGGTGGTCCCTATCCTGAAACCCTACAAGCTTGCCAGTCTTGAGGTGCGAAAGGAACGGACCGTTATTGAGATCAAGGGTGCGTCGGTCGGGGGAAAAGAATTGATGGTCATTGCCGGGCCCTGTTCCGTAGAAAACGAGGACCAGATTATAAACACGGCACGGGCAGTTAAAAAGGCCGGGGCCAATGTCTTTCGGGGAGGCGCCTTCAAGCCACGCACCTCGCCTTATTCCTTCCAGGGGATGGGAGAAGACGGCCTCAAACTCCTGGCGTCGGCACGTGAAGACACGGGGCTTCCCATCATTACGGAAGTACTCAATCCAAGGGATTTGGATCTGGTTGCCCGGTATACGGACATCATTCAGATCGGGACCCGGAACATCCAGAACTTTGCGCTCCTCAAAGAGGTGGGGCAGACATCGAAGCCGGTCCTGTTGAAGAGGGGACTGGCCACCACCCTGAAGGAGTTTCTCATGTCTGCCGAGTATATCCTGTCCGAAGGGAATGAGGCTGTGATACTCTGCGAGAGAGGGATTCGAACCTTTGAGACGGCCACGAGGAATACTCTGGATCTGGGCTGTATCCCGGTCCTCAAACGGATGAGCCATTTGCCCATTGTCGTCGATCCCAGTCATGCCCTGGGGCACTGGCAGTATGTCCCAGCCATGGCCCGGGCCGCTGTCGCGGCCGGAGCGGACGGACTTATGATCGAGGTTCATCCCAATCCGGAAGAGGCCCTGTCCGATGGTCCCCAGTCCCTGAAGCCGGAACGCTTCAAGATGCTGATGGAGGAACTGCTTCCCTTTGTCGAAGCGATGGGCAAGAAGATGCCGAAAAGCAGATGAGGATTACGCTTCGCGTGCTCCGCTTTTCTCCATCTTTGCCGTCTGCGACGGCTACTGCATTCAGGAATCTTGGAGTCAAGGGGTCCAGGGGTCAAGGGTCCAAGTGAAAGACAAAAGCATGAGGACGGTTCTATATAATTTACGGCTTCTTAAATAGAACCCTCCCCAAGTAGAGCCAAGACAGACCATTCCCGGGAGATCTCCCATGTTCAGAACCACCGATACCCTGCTCCCTGTGATGACCACGGATTTTCTCGTGATCGGGAGCGGTGTGGCCGGTCTGCGTGCCGCCATTGAACTCAGTCAGCATGGGAAGGTGCTGGTCCTGACCAAGGCTGAAGCCACGGCCGGGAGCACAGGTTACGCGCAGGGCGGTATCGCCGTGGCGTTAAGTGACGAAGATGAGATCACCTTCCATTATGAAGACACCATCGCTGCCGGGGCTGGACTGTGCCATGAAGAGGCCGTCCGTGTTCTGGTGGAGGAAGGGCCGGAACGGATCCTGGAGTTGATCTCCTGGGGGACCGAGTTCGACCGGGAGGGGACCAAACTGGCCTTTACCCGGGAGGCGGCCCACAGGAAAAGGCGGATCGTTCACGCACAGGGGGACTCCACAGGAAAAGAGGTCGAACGGTCACTGCTCTCTCATGTTAAAACCCTGAAAAACGTACGGAAGATGGACTTTCATTATACCATTGACCTCTTTGTGCATGACGGGGTCTGTTTCGGTGTCTATCTGCTGGATGAAAAAGGAGGGACGATCTCCGCCGTGGCCGCCAAAGCCACGATCCTTGCGACAGGCGGTTCGGGATACATCTATCAACAGACCTCCAATCCCACGGTCTCCACGGGGGACGGCATAGCCATGGCCTATCGCTGCGGTGCACAACTTGTGGATATGGAGTTTGTGCAATTTCATCCCACGACCCTTTATCTTCCCGGCGCACCTTTCTTTCTCCTTTCAGAGGCCATGCGGGGAGAGGGGGGCCGTCTTCGCAATATCTATAAAGACGAGTTCATCCATGAATATCATCCCGAAAAGGAACTGGCACCGAGAGACATTGTCAGTCGGGCCATTGTCTCGGAGATGGTGAACACACACAGCCGCCATGTCTACCTCGATCTCACGCACCTTGACCCGGTTTTTGTGCGCAAGCGATTCCCTCAGATCTATTCCAAATGCCTTTCCTATGGGGTCGATGTGACCCGGGACCTTATCCCTGTGAGTCCTGCGGCACACTACATCATGGGCGGCATCGAAACCGGTCTGGACGGGGCCACAACGATCCCCGGTCTCTATGCTGCAGGGGAGGTGGCCTGTACAGGTGTGCACGGGGCGAACCGTCTGGCCAGCAACTCCTTGCTGGAAGGAGTGGTCTTCGGTGCTCGATCAAGCAAAGCAGCAGCCGGTTATGCACGGAAGATGAAACGATTACCCGATCAGATCCCCAATCCTTTTCTGAACAAGCCTGTACATGGAACAGAGAAGATCGCAGAGGTTGAAGAAGCCCGGGGATCGCTTCGAAAGTTGATGTGGGACCGCGTTGGGATTATACGTTGCGGTGAATCCCTGACCGAAGCCCTGGAGGTTCTGAAAGAATTGGATCCTTATATGATCCCTTTTTATACGAACCGGCAGGGGCTGGAATTACAGAACATGATCACGGTGGGCACCCTGATCACCCGGGCTGCCCTGATCAGGGAAGAAAGTGTCGGTGCCCATTACCGTACAGATTTCCCGCAGAGGGTTGAATCAACACAACGACACGTAAGACTGGGTACGTCATAAAGAAACCATGACGCACCGCGTCACAAAGGATGAACTGCGGTGAGGCCCCACCTTAGAGGAAAGGTCAGATGCCTGACAAACTGAATGCACCCTATACTCTCACGGTAAAAGTCTTCTTGATCTTTATCCTGCTGCTAACGATTCCCTCAATCCTTGGGGCCGAAGGCGGGATGGGCCGAAGGCCTATGGGCATCGTCGACATCCTGATGCTGCCGCGCGTTTGGGTGGGCGCTCTTTTTTGCCTGATCGGGCTGGGCCTTCTCATGAAATCGTGGAGCAGCCGAAGGGTGCGGTTCATCTTTCTCTTTGTCATCTTCTTTGCCTTCGCCATCTTCTCCGTATTGCCTCTGGGAGATTTTGCCACGGGAATGGGCCTCCATCCCAGTCCTGTCTGTTCGATCACGAAACCGTTCTTGTTTCTCCGTGCCGGACGGGAAGTGCCTTCTATCTTTCTCATTATCCTGGCGTCTATTGCCTTGCTGAGTGTCGTAGGAAACAAGCTTTTCTGTGGTTGGGCCTGTCCCATCGGCGCACTGCAGGAGATCATTCATCGCATACCGCTGCGCAGGAAGTTTAAGGTAAAACTTCCGTTCCGGGTCACAAATCTGGTCCGAATCATACTTGCCGCTCTCTTCGTGCCTGTCATCCTTTCAGCGGGTATCAGCATCTATGATTTATTCAACCCCTTTGAATCTCTGCACTGGAGTTTTGCGCCCCTATCCATGACCATCTTGCTCGTCACGGTCGTCGGATCGGTGTTTATCTTCAGGCCGTTCTGCTACATGGTTTGCCCCATCGGTTTGTTTACGTGGGTGCTTGAACATATTTCCCTGATCAGGATGAAGGTGAACAAGGAGATGTGCACAGACTGCAATCTCTGTATCCATCTGAGCCCCTGTCCAGCCGTCCCTGCAATTCTGCAAGACACCAAATCACGTCCCGATTGCCACGCGTGCGGTCACTGTCTGGAACTCTGCCCTGAAAAAGCCTTAACGTTTGAAAAATCATTTTTACCTCGTTAGAATTGCCGCACCGCAGTGATCTCCAATTGCCCATGATTCGTTATTGTGAAATAGACTATTATAGTGCTATAATTATAGTAGAAAAAGGAGGTTTTGTTATGATTAAGAGCGAAAAAAGAGTTGACGAGCGGTTTTATCTCCTTGGAATTGGACAGGTTGCAGAATACATTAGAATTCCATCTTATGATCATCCGGTCTCCAACCTGCATGCCCTTGACGGGAATCAGGCGGTATACCGTCCGGCTGTGATCCATAACATCAGCCAGAGAGGGATCTGCATCTCGATTAAAGAATCGGACCTGGATGTGGGAACCGAGATCGGTCTCTTTTTTTCAGTCATGGATCCGGATCAGGGAAACATCGCCATGGAGTTTGTGGCCCGGGTGGTCTGGATCTCCGACGATACCACAGGTTTCCGGGCAGGGCTTGAATTTACTGAGGTTCCTGAAGATTTTGCTGAGACCTTTTCAAGGCTTATGGCATTATTGGAGAACGATCATTCCCTGAGCGGGTAAATCGTTACCCCTTATTCCTCGTCTTCTTCTCCTCCTTCTTCATCGTGATTTTCTTCCATCCTGTCATGCATTTCAGATAGGGATTCCTGAATTTTAGCATTGACTGTGCCAGCCGGGAATGTTTGGTCCTCCTGAAGTGCACCGGCATCCATACCCGTGAGGATCTCAATGGCCTCGTCCACATGACACACCTGGTAGATATGAAATTGTTCTTTTTCGATGGCCTCCATAACGTCCTTCTTTAAACAGAGGTGTTTTACATTCTGACGAGGAATAATGGCTCCCTGTTTCCCGTTGAGTCCCCGGTTCCTGCAAGTCTGAAAGAACCCTTCGATCTTTTCATTGACTCCGCCGATGGGCTGAATCTCTCCATGCTGGTTGATGGATCCGGTGATGGCGATATGCTGTTTAAGAGGGATCCCGGACAGACTTGAAAGTATGGCCATCAGTTCGGCCGCCGATGCGCTGTCTCCATCCACTTCATCGTAGGATTGTTCAAATGCCAGGCTTGCCGATAGGGACAGGGCATACTCCTGGGCATAGCGGCCGCCCAGATAATTGGAAAGGATCATGACTCCTTTGCTATGGGCCTTGCCGGACAGTTCCGATTCCCTCTCGAGATTGATGACTCCCTTGCGGCCGAGATAGGTCCGGGAGGTAATACGTGTGGGTTTGCCGAACTCATAATCGCCAACAGAATAAACAGCCAGCCCGTTAACCTGCCCCACCTTCTCTCCGTCCACATCGACCATCAGGACTCCCTCATCGATAACTTCCTGGATCCGTTCTTCAAGAAGGTTGCTCCGGTAGACCTTCTCTTCCAGGGCTTTTTCCACATGCCTGGCGGTCACAACGTCCGATCCATCCTCCCTGGCCCAGAAGGCCGCTTCCCGAATGAGATTGGCGACTTCATTGAATTGAAGTGAGAGCCGCTCCTGGTGCTCAACCATTCTTGAGATCAGGCCCAGGATTTCGCCTACGGCGCTTTTATCAAAGGGGATGAGGTTCTCTTCTCTGCAAATCTTGGCTGTAAACTGTATATATTTATTGACCTCCTCGTCTGTGCGCCGGGTACTCGTATTGAAATCAGCTTTGACCTTGAAGAGTTTAGGAAAATCTTCATCATAATATTGAAGCAGGGAATAGAGGTAGGGGTTGCCGATGATCACCACCTTCAGGTTAATAGGGATCGGTTCAGATTTCATGCCCGACGTGGAGATCAAGCCATACAATTCCCCCACGTCTTCGATCACAAGTTCCTTGTTCTCAAGGGCTTTTTTCAAGGTCTCCCAGGAGAAGGGATTGATCAGGAGGTCCAGGATGTTGATGACCAGGTATCCCCCGTTGGCCTTGAGAATCGATCCGGACCGGATCAAGGTGAAGTCGGTCTTGAGGGTCCCGAACCGGGACCGTTTCTCAATCCTTCCCACCAGGTTGGCATAGGTCGGATTGGTCTCTTCAATCAGTGGCGCTCCTTCCGTGTTCCGGTTGTCCACGAGCAGATTCACCTTATAGCGGATGACATGGGCCTCCCTGTGATTCTCCATGTCTCCGAGGAGATGGACCTCGGGTTGGGGGGACGGGAGGAATTCCTTGAAATTTTTCAGGATATCCTCGTGGACATCATCCAGGTACTGTAAGATTCTGTCGTGGTGCTTGTAGGTCTCCCGAAGTTCGGCAAATTTCCCTTCAATCGTAAACGCCGCGGCGTCTTGATTAAATTTGTCCAGGGCCGCCTCGGTTTCCCTGTCCAATTCCTGAAACTTATGTATCAAGTCTCTGAGGGAGTCTGAGATCTCCTTCTGGTGCTTCTCAATGCGTCTCTTTTCTTCGGCAGAGAGGTTCTGAATCTCCTCCTGCCGAAGTGTTTTGCCTTTCTTAATAGGGGTAAAGGTAAAACCGGTACGGGTACTCTTGATCTCAAAGCCTCGGTCCCGTCCCTTTTCAACTATTTCATGAAACAGGGCCTGTTTGGCACGCTCCCCTTTGTCAATGGTCTGGTCTCGCTCTTCAATAAAGTCCTTGCTTTGAAAGTCTTCAGGGATTTTTCTGGCGACGAACTGAACAAGGCGGTCCATATCTTGCTGAAACCGGTGCCCTTCACCGGCCTTTAATCTCACCGCACAGGGATTTTCAGGTTTCTGGAAATTAAACAGATAACACCAGTCGTCCGGGATCTCTTCTTCCCGGGCACGTTTGTTGATGATATTCCGGACCAGTGTGGATTTGCCTGTGCCGGGAATGCCCGACGCATAGATGTTATAACCTTCCTGTTTGATACTCAGACCAAAGTTCAGCGCTTTGACAGCACGGTCCTGCCCGATAGTGGAATCCAGAGATTCGATGTCAGACGTGGTTTTAAAGTCGAAGCGAGTCAGGTCCGGGACAGACCGGAGAGACTCGGGAGAGACTCGGTACTTGTTCAGATCCATTTCCTCCTCCTTACAGAATCCTGGAAAAATACAACATGTTCAGGCACATGTCAATAATTGATGATCCCCGTTGGGGGAGCGTTACGGGAGTCTTATTGTGCTCTGTCAGGAGGATGTGGAAACATTCTGTTTAGTCAGACGAAGTTCTCAATTCAGACCCATGAAGGAAACGGAACATTCCGATCAAAGTTTTTGGAGTTCTTTTCCGTTCTTTTTGCCTGTATCACGGACTCTCTGGAGGCAGGCTCCCCTTTTATCCGGTATCACTTCACCTGAACCCTGAGATAAACCGGGGCAAGAAGTGCTGTCTCAGATATGTTTTCAAGCCCTCTGTCACAGTGTGTTAGTCATCAGGGTAACCGGGCCAACGTCTCAACGGATCGCCTTGGGCTTACAGAGGTTGATCTTATCATCGGCCACCCTCCCGCAGGTGTCACAAGAAAACTTAAGGGCTTTCGCCTTGGGCTTGCAGAGGTGACGGGCATTCGTTGATTTCATCCCGCAATAATCACAGGAGTAACTCTTGGTCACCATCACCGGTGTGCAGAGGTGCCCTTTTCCCTCGGTCACCCTTCCGCATGTAATGCAGGTGTAAAGATCCTTTTTCGCTGCAGACGTTGCGGCCTTTTTTTTGGTTGTTTTAGGGGCTGCTTTTTTTGTCGTTTTTTTAGCGGTCTTTGCCGGTTTCTTACGGGTTGCCTTGGCCATAACATTTTCTCCTTTTGATATGGGCTCCTATTTAAGTACGAATCAACCTTTCATCACATTTCATCCCCCATGACTCTGCACATATGATCTCACTGAGCACACGGGGCCCACTCTTCTGCGCATGTGGACCCGCACAGAACGGCTGTCATGAACGTACCAAACCTTCTGAAAATCGTCAAGTCAGCTGCAGATAAGAGTTGTAGAGGAAGAGAATCATTTCGATGATGTGGGGAAGTGACGTGGACATCAATGGGACAGAGCGGCTTCTTTACTCACATGTGTGTGGCTGCGTTTTTTGGATTGATAGAATCACCATGTCTATAGCCATTCATCCCGGATCGATTGTGTGCTGGGGAAATGAGGCGCATCCTCGATCTCATGAGGACCTAACCTGAAATCGAGAATCATTTTGTTGCAAAGGATATTTTGAGGCAAAGGCCTTCCATGTGAGGGTTTTGCCTTGACTTGACAGGCAAAATCATGGAATATTCCATAAATTTTAACGCACTGCAGAAAGGTGTGGATTGACAATTATGAGTCTTGTTGATTTTAATAAAGGAGACGGGCTGGTACCGGCGATCGTCCAGGATGCTGAAACCGGGGATGTCCTGATGCTGGGGTATATGAATGAGGCTTCCCTGAAAAGAACCCTGGAGCTGAAGCAGGCCTGTTTTTACAGCCGTTCCAGGGAGAAGCTCTGGATAAAAGGGGAGACGTCCGGTCATGTGCAGAAGGTCAAGGAGATTTTTGTGGATTGTGACCGGGACACGATTCTTCTCAAGGTGGAGCAGGTAGGAGGCGCCGCCTGTCATACGGGATACCGGAGCTGTTTTTTTCAGAGGCTTGAAGAGAACGAACTGAAAGTCGTGGGAGAGCGGGTTTTTGATCCCAGGGAGGTCTATGGTGAATAAGCTGAAATTGGGAATCCCCAAGGGAAGTCTGGAAAAGGCCACCCTCGAGCTCTTTGATAAATCAGGATGGCAGATCCGAACACACTCCCGGAATTATTTCCCTTCCATTGATGATCCGGAGATCAAATGCGCGCTGGTACGGGCCCAGGAGATGCCCCGCTATGTTGAAGACGGAACCCTGGATGTCGGGCTGACAGGCAAGGACTGGCTGGCAGAGAATAATGCCGATGTGAGGGTGGTCTGCGATCTGGTCTACTCCAAAGCGAGCAATAATCCTGCGAGGTGGGTCGTGGCGGTGGCTGGAGATTCGCCTAACACCGATCTTGCTGATCTGGAAGGAAAGACGATCTCCACCGAACTGGTCCAGTACACACAGGCTTATTTTAAAGACCGGGGGATCAATGTTGAGGTGGAGTTCTCCTGGGGTGCGACGGAGGCCAAGGTGGTAGAAGGACTGGTGGATGCTATCGTGGAAATTACCGAGACAGAAAGCACCATTCGGGCCCATGGCCTGAAGATCATTCATGAGATGATGGAGACCAACACCCAGTTAGTGGCGAACAATGCGGCATGGACCGACCCATGGAAAAAGGAGAAGATCGAGCAGATTTCCACGCTTCTTCAATCCGCACTGCGGGCGGAACGTATGGTCGGTCTCAAGATGAATGTGCCCAAGGAAAAACTGAACGACCTGGTCAAACTGATTCCCAGTATCACGGCCCCCACGATCTCACCGCTCTACCAGAGCGAATGGTTTTCGTTGGAGACGGTGATCTCCGAAGAGAAGGTTCGTGAGCTGATTCCTCAATTGATCCGGCTGGGTGCGGAAGGGATTATTGAGTATTCGCTGAATAAACTGATATAAAAAATGCTCAGGGTTCAAGGGTTCGAGTGGTTGTATTGTCATGGTATTTATAATATTTTCACTTGGATCCTGGAATCCTTGACCCCTCGAATCCTTCTTTGTACTACTGCATCTCCTCGGCCCGCATCTTGTAAAGAAGATGATAGAGGGTTTGGGAGTAAATCTTCATCTTTCTTTTCTCTTTTTCCGTTACCGAATACCGCCAGAACCCATAGAGTTTGGTCAGTTTTAATAAGTTATCGCTGTAATGCTTCCAGGTAAACCTTTCATGGACCCGCTTGATCCCATTATCTGATACATGTTTCCAGGTGAGGGGGCCTTCACCATTTTTGTGAAGAAAGCTGTCCAGCTGGTTGCGGATCAGGTCATGCCGGGTCGGGTTGATTAAAAATCCGTTCAAGCCGTGCTGGATGATCTCTGAAGGCCCCCCGAATTGTGTGGCGAAGACGGGAAGTCCGCAGGACATGGCTTCGAGCACCGTCAACCCGAATGCTTCGAAGAGTGCCGGTTGGATAAAAACCCCCTTCATGTCGGCAATGATCCGGTAGATTTCGCCGGTATCCTCTTTGGGGAGCTGGATCCCCAGCCAGCGGATTTTCTCTGAGAGGTGATATTCATCGATCAGATTGTGAATCCGGCAGATCTCCTCTTTCTCCTCCGGATCCTCGGTCTGGTCCGGATCGACCTTGCCGGCAATCATCATCAGGTTGCAGCGGTTATGGAGATCAGGATATTTACCGAAACACTCTACCAGACCGGCAACATTCTTGATCTTGTCCAGGCGGGACATGGCGAAGAGGGGGATTCTTTTCGGGTCCTCCAGGGTCCCGAAGATTTCATCCCCCTCATCACGTAAGAGGAGGGCTGTGAGACGATCGTTCCGTGACCCGGGTCTTTTCTCTTTATCGAAGTAAGGGAAATAAATCTCTTCGTCCACACCGGGTGAGATCACATTAAATTTGGGATGGAAAAGATTCACGCCTCCCAGGACCTGGCAGAATCCGGGCATGGAGTAGTAATGATAGGACTCGTATTGTCCGCGTATATAAGACGTTCCGGCAATCTCCTGAAACGTACTCGTAATGATAAAGTCGGCCATGTTCATGGAGAGAAGATCGGCTGTGAACTGAAGGGAGAAATGATAGTCCTCTTCCATCTCTTTCCAGTAGAGGTCGGAGAAGAGGTATTTGGTTTTCTCCAGGGCATGGGCGATATTGCATTGGATGACCCCGGTCGCCTCGGAAAGCAGGGAGGCCACGAGGTTCCCGTCTGAATAGTTTCCGATGATCAGGTCCGGTTTCCTGCCGAGTTCGGCAAAGAGTTCGTCCTTGGCTTCGTAGGTGAACGTCTCCAGATAGGGCCAGACCCAGAATCGGGAGATCCAGTAGTCTATGACCTGGTTCTCCTTGTCCCGGAAGGGGACTCTCAGGATCCAGCAGTTTTGGGTGTGGTGGATTTTTTCGAGGCGGATGTGGCAGGACGTATCTTCACTGTCCGGGATGAGGCGGGTCACCACCATGACTTTGGGCTGGATGCCCAATCCTGACAGTTTCAGGTTCTCTGCCAGATCTCTCTCCAGGGCCTTGACCTGGTCCAGGATATAGACCACCTGTCCTCCGGTGTCCGGCCTGCCCAGGACATTCTCCTGCCCGAAGAATCCGTGGGGCGATATGACCGCTACTGTAGAGACCATGGGGATTCGGGAGATGAAGTTTTCAAGAATATGGCTGTCCGGTGCTTCAAAGAGGTCCAGCAGGAGCTGCATGGTCTCCAGAATCCGTTCCCTGTTGTTTCCCCATCCGGCTTCAAACCCCGTTTTTTTCAGGTATTTCAGAATCTGAGACAGGGACAATCCCCGTTCCAAATTACTCAGCCATTCCACGGCATGATCGAGTTTCTCAATCAGGCGTTCATACGTTGTGATCTTGGACCCGTTGACAAGGAGCTGCTGCTTTCCAAGACAATGTATTTTCAGAAACTCAAAAAGATTTTTGTGCCATTTCTCCGGGTTCTGGAAGATGCTGCTCGACATATGCCGGTTCAGAAATTCGATCCCTTTGCCCACATTTCTGGGATCCCGGATCAGAGGGGAATAATCGTAAAAAGGCATGAAGTCGATCTTGAGTTTGTTCTCCCTGTCTCCATTGACTTGAAGCACGAAAAGGTCACGCAGGTCCAGTAACTGCCCGATGGAGATCTCCTCCAGCGAGTGGACCCTCCCGTTGGTGAAGGAGACTTTGTAAATCCTGTCCTTGCCCATCAGGTAACGGTGAATGATCACAGCCACATCATCGAGAAGAATAATCTCCTGGACCTTCTTCAGGAAGCTTTCCAGGGATGTAGGCGGGGGAGGGCGATCACCGATATAGCAGCTTGTTTTTGACTCTTCCAGAGCAAGCAGGATATCGTTTCGAAGATAGTATCTCTTCTTTCCCTGCATTAAGTTCAACAGGAATGAATGGAAGTCCTGGACCTCAGACTTTTCAATGAGATCTGTCCAGACAATATTCTTCATGCAGGCTTCTCCAGAAACTTGTAGTGTGTGATCCCGTCTAAGATCCCGGCCGTATACGACGCGTCTGAAAAATAGACATTACGGGTTCCTTTCAGGTGGTTGAGTTCTTCACTGTGGTTCCCCACAACAATCGCGGGCATCTCTCCCCGAAGCATCTCTTCGTCATTACCCGAGTCGCCGCATACGAGGATATTGCTCAAAGGTGTATTCCACTTATAGGCCAGGTAACGGATCGCCTTCCCCTTGGACGCCCGATAGGGCAGAATGTCGATGTACTGCTGATGAGAGTAGATCAGGTTATAGCGGCATTTGTTTTCGGTCAGGAGGGCATGGATCTGTGCCAGGGTATCCTCCATGTTCAGATTGCACCCGTCGATATAATAGCTCAGTTTGAATTTTCTCTGCGTTTCTCCTTCCTGAATTTCCAGGAAATCAAACTGTTTTAGAAGGAGCTCGATTTTGTGACGGTACCATTTATAGGAGATATGGGCTCCCCACCCCTTGTCCGGCACCACATCTTTCCCGTAATAGATCTCAGCACCCACGGACGAGATGATCACATCAGGTACGGGCACGTTGTTCTCTTCAAGAACGTCAAGGGCCGAATCCACCGTCCGTCCTGTGGCGATCCCGAAGACCACCTGGTCTTTATCCTTCTCCAGGTTCTGCATCAGGAGTTCCAGGGCCTTGTCGTCTCCCAGCAGGGTATTGTCGATATCGCTGATAATAAACTTGTTCAATCTGCTCAAGCGGCGGCCGATGGGATCCGCACTGGCCAGTTCGACCCTCTCTTTCTGCCATCCGGAAAGCATCTTGCTGATCTTTTCCATGTAGGTCTTGCAATGGGCATCCCAGGAGTAATGGAGCCTCACGTTATTGATTCCGTGGGTTGAGTATTTTTTCCAGAGTTCGGGATTGACAAGAATTTTTTTAATGGCCCGGCCGATCTCTTTGGGTGAACTAATATCCACCAATATTCCGTTCTTGCAGTTACTGACAATATCCCTGGGTCCGCCGTCACGTGTGGCCACAATCGGGAGACCGCAGGAGGCAGCTTCCAGCAGGGTCAGGCCGAAAGGTTCAGTGAGGGCCGGATTGACAAAGACCCCTTTTTTGCCTGCAGCGATCCGGTAAAGTTCTGGGACTTCGTATTCGAAATCGTGTTGTTTGGGAATGGCCAGCTTGCCGTAGAGGTCGAACTTGTCCATAAGGAGAAGGATCTCGGTCAAGACTTCCCTTTCGTTTTCACCCATCTTGGAAATATCCTTGCGGATCCCTGCAAAGATTGCAAGATTGGCAATGGCCTGGAGCTCTTTGTTCTTGCCGTATGCTTCGATCAGCCCGTCGATGTTTTTTCTCTTTTCCGGACGGCTCAATGCCAGAATCAGGGGCTTTTCCGGATTGATAAAGAAACGTTCCATATTGGATGAGATTGACACAATCGCCTGTTTGTGAATTTCATCCAGATCACCGAGGATGTCGTCATAGTAGGGGTGAAATTTGGTCAGGTCAATTCCTGGGGGGATGACCTCATACCTGGGCATTTTGTGGTTTTCGTAGAGTCCATACTGTTCCTCCACCTCCTGGTGAGTCGAGGTAATGATCAGCTCCGCGTTTTTCAGAATATCTTCTTCCACGGAGATGCGCTGATCCATGCGAAACCGTTTGTTGATCATTTCTCCGGACATGCCGCTCTCGGAGAGGCGATCCTTCTTGCTCCGGCCCAGGGAATGTCCGGTAAAGATGAAGGGAAATCCCAGTAAATTGGCCAGCTCCATGGCAATCCTGCCTGCATCAGCATAGTGTCCGTGAATGATTTCAGGAAAGTCCCGCTCACTCTTCAGGAACCGCAGGGTCTTGTCCACATATTCATCCAGAAAGGGCCAGAGAAGCTCTTTTCGGATATAGCGGGTCCCCCCGCACTGAATCCGGACGATTCGGACCTTGTCGGAAAGTTGTTCAATGGGTTTGCCGTAATCCTGGGAAACCGTTTTATCCCGAATCAGACGGGTAAAGAGATCGACCTTTCTGATCTTCTTGCTCTCACCAAGTGTTTTGGCAAGTTCCAGGACATATTTGATCTGGCCGCCCGTATCGGCGTCCCGGCCCATCTCCAGATTGTTTCCACGGATCAGCCCGTGAAGGCTGATCATCAAGATATACAACCCTTTAGTGGCCATTTCCCCCCTCCTTTAACCAAGGCAAACAAGGATCGCAGGTTGCATGGTCGTTTCCAAAATGACAGGAAATGTATTGAAAATATTAAGAATTGTAGCACAGGTATGAGCAGAATACAAATCTATGTTCATCCGTCCTGGCACCAAAGACCCTCTTAATAACCAGCCCGCACGTCCCAGAGGCAGGTGAAGAGTAAAAGGTGCCATCGAAAAACGTCACAATAACGCTATCCAATGAGCTGTTTTTTTACACATTGATGGTTGGGTGGTCAATTCCGGTTCCATGGGTCATGAATTCTGTTTTGTTTGGGGAAAAATCCTCCCATTTTGTCTAGCTTTATCACTGCAATGGACGCTCCCACGCTCAAGAGCAATTATTGATTTATTAAGGTTTTCGTAATACAATTAAAGTATGACAATAGATCATAAAGAGCAGAATTTTTTTGAAGACATTCGCCGAAGTATAAAAATATCGTATTTTGTCGCATCGATTATCCCCCTGGCGATTCTCGTCTATTTATTTGTTATCTATATTTACCCCTATGTGCAAGGAGCTGAATCGAACGCAGTCTCTTCGATCGTCGTCATACTCTTGCTGTCTGTTGTCCTTTCCCTTCTTGGTTTGACGATGAGTGTGAAAACAACAAACAGGTCGCTTTCATCCGTCCAGGAAGTCTATGGAAAACTCAATACCCTGCTGGAAGTGACGAAACACTTTCGAGATACACTCTTTGTTGATGTGTTGCTTGAGACCATCGTACAATCTGCAACCGAACTGCTGGATGCCGAGACGGGCTCGCTCTTGCTGACGGATGATAAGGGAGAGTTGGGGTACAAGCTGGCCCTTGGTGAAACAGAGAAAAAAATCAAGGTTAAGTCCACCAAGCCTGGCGAAGGAATTGCTGGTTGGGTCTTCCAAAACGGGAGTTCTGCTATTGTTAACGATATTAGAAAAGATGAGAGACATCGTCCCCAATTCGAGCCGGGAGGGGGTTTTAAGACGACCTCGGTTCTCTGTGTCCCTCTTATTTATGATAAGAAGACGATTGGAGTGTTAGAGATTTTCAATAAGAGATCGGGCGATTTTACCGAGAGAGATGAAAAGCTGCTTTTCAGTCTTGCCGATCAGGCTGCAATCTCTATTGCGCAGAGCAAGGTCCGTGATAGCCAGCATACAGACACGATTCAAATGACAGAAATCCTGGTGAATACCATGGACCACCATTCCCCTGAGAGAAAGGGACATGCAAAAAGGGTCGCAATGTATGCGAGTAATATCGGAAAAAGATATGATTTTTCTGATGAGGAACTCAGAAAACTCTATTTTGCCGGGGTGCTCCATGATGTCGGTTTTTTACGGTATGAATATTTTGAGAACTGGGACGAAAGGATTAAAGAGCACCCGACTATAGGTTATGAAATGGTGCGGCCGATCTCTTTGTGGGGAGACATTGCTCACTTGATTCTCTACCATCATGAGCGTTACGACGGTACCGGTTACCCAAAAGGGAAAATGGGAACAGAGATACCGCTCGGTGCACGGATCATTGCTGTTGCGGATACATTCGATACCCTTACCAGTGAACACTCCTATAAGGAAAAGATCTCCGAATCAGAGGCACTGGAAGAGTTGGAAAGGCATGCCGGCACCCAGTTTGACCCTGCTGTCGTCAATGCTTTGAAAGAGGCTCTCCACAGTGAAGGCATACCTGTATAACCCGTGCCTCATCCATCTCATCGCTCTGAATGTACTCCCCTCATGTTATTCCCCTCTGACTTTTCAAAACAGGACCTCTCAGATTTTCGACAATAGCTTTATAAAGACTTCTTTTTCTCTTTCCTGGCGAAGCAGCAAAAGGAGGGGTAAATATAATAAACATAAAAGCCTTTAGACAGGATCTATTGGATAAACAGGATATCAAAAATCAATCTTTTAAAAGATCCTGTCAATCCTGTTATCCTGTCTAAGAAATGTTTTTTCTTT
>CAJICE010000084.1_pt1 | contig 53667 bp, 48 predicted proteins | sample 9199531 | NCBI WGS metagenome assembly CAJICE01 (sample SAMEA7708327, study PRJEB35096) | sediment metagenome | biome: marine neritic benthic zone biome [ENVO:01000025]; feature: sediment [ENVO:00002007]; material: shallow marine sediment [ENVO:03000034] sea grass bed [ENVO_01000059] ... | reverse complement strand
CGGTTCACGGCGAAGCCTTTTCTCACAAATTCCTCTTCCAGCTCCGGTGCATGGACAAAGACCAGGTCCGCGTCCCCCCGTTCGCCGAGCTTGAGGGCCTTTCCGGTCCCCACGGCAATGAGTTCGATTTTGATTTTTCCATCTGCGGCCTTTTCAAAGGCCGGGAAAAGGTAGTCTGTGAGACCCGAATTCTGGGTGGAAGTGGTGGAGGCTATGCGGAGTTGGACCAACTCTTCTGTTGGCCTGGCAGAACAGGAAAGAGTGGCAATAAAGAGCAAAAATATGATACATGGGAGTATTGCTCTATGCATGTTTCCCCCTCCATATCATTTACTTAAAGCTGACCCCTGATACCTGACACCTGAAACCCGTATCTCTATCCATAAAGATCCCCCTCGATAAATTGCCGGCTCAGCTCTTCCCTGGGAGATTCAAAGAAGACCTCGCTCTCTGCGGTCTCAATCACGCGGCCGTTGTAGAGAAAAACGACCTTGTCGGCAAGGCGCCGGGCCTGAAAGAGGTTATGCGTGGCCATCACGACCGTGGTCTGATGCTCGGACCGGACCGCTTCGATCACTTCTTCCACTTTTTTGGCATTGTAGGGATCGAGGTTGGCCGTGGGTTCATCCAGGAAGAGCACCCTTGGGTGAATGGCCAGGGCCCTCGCCAGGGCCACCCGCTGGGCCTCCCCGGCGGAAAGTGTCCAGGCCTTTTGGTGGCAGTAATCGGTCATGTCCACGAACCCGAGGGCCTCGTCGACCCTTTCCTGTATCCTCTTTTTAGACATCCCGCGCATCCTGAGGCCATAGGCCACATTCCTGCAGACGGTGGTTTTGAACAGGGACGGCTGCTGAAAGACCATGGTGATCTTTTCCCGCGCCAGGGCGCCCCCTTCACCCAGGGCCTTGAGACCATTGAACTCGATGGTGCCGCGGCTCGGGGCGTCCAGGAGGTTGAGCATCCTCAAAAGCGTGGTCTTGCCGGAACCGTTGGGACCGATCAGGGCGTGGATCTTTTCAGCCTCCAGGTGGAGGGTGCACCGCGAAAGGATCTCCTTCCCATTGATCTCTTTATGAAGGTCCCTGATTCTGATCATTCATTTCTTCCATCAGTTAATTAGGAATTGTCCCTAATTAACTACGTTCTGGCCTGCAGATAGTGAAGGCCCGCATTCACCATAAAAGCAAAAATCAATAGAAGGATTCCCAGTGCAAGGGCCAGCTCAAAGTTCCCCTTGCCTGTCTCCAAGACTATGGCCGTAGTCATAACACGGGTTGTGCCCTGAATGTTTCCGCCCACGATCATCACGGCACCGACCTCTCCGATGGCCCGGCCGAAACCGGCGATGACCGCGGCCATGATCGCGTAGCGGGCCTCCCGCAGAACGGTCAGTCCCACAGCCAGTCCCCTGGCCCCCAGGGAGACGGCCGCGTCCCGGATCATGGGGTCCACGCTCTTGACCGCGGCATGGGTCAGGGCCGCAACAATGGGGGCGACCAGGAACGTCTGCGCAATAATCATGGCCGTGGGCGTGTAGAGTAACCCCATGACCCCCAGAGGCCCTTGTCGGGAAAGTATGAGATAAACGATCAGGCCGGCCACAACCGGGGGGAACCCCATGAAGGTATAAAAAATATTGATGAGGAAACGCCTTCCTGGGAACTTCTTCAGAGCAACCAGTGAGCCCAGGGGAACACCGATCAGGGTGCTGAAAAACACAGAAGAACCGGCGACCCTGAAGGAGAGGAGAATAATCTCAACAAGGGACCGGTCCATGGAAAGGATCAGTGAAAATGCATCGGAAATTCCCTGTACCAGAAAAGACATAAGATCCTTAACCTTTACAGCACCTAACTATCCCGTTGAAGTCTGGAGGAGAGAAACGCCCGGGTATGTTCTCCCAGAATGAGCCCCGAATCATCTGCAAGATCAATAAGGTCCTGATGAGTGTCTGCATCGATCCACTCGGGAAGGACCTTGACCTGGAGGCCGAGTCTCCTGGCGTTCGCCAGCATTTTCTGGAAGACCGTTTCTTTACCCATGACCACATCTTGATAGATCCCGTTAGACGGCTGCGAGAGGGAGAGCATATAATACCCCCCGTCCCGGGCCGGACCGATCCCCATGTCATACTCCTCCAGGGCATTGAAGGCCGTTTCGATATCCTCTGGTTGGGTCTGAGGGGTATCGGTCCCCATCTGGACCATCCGGGAATGCCCCATGGAAAATGCGTGATGATCGGAATGGATGCACCGTTCGGTAAGATCTCTCCCCTGCTGGGGAATGAGGCTGAATCCATTCGGAGCAAGTTTCTGAAAAAAGGCCTGAGCCCCGCGGGGAGAAAAGAATAGATAACGTTCCACATCCCTCACGGCGAGGGCGGTCTTCAGGGCGTCTTGAATAAAACAGAGAGAAAGCTCAGCCGCCTTCTCCGGGGATAGAGGGGGCGTCATTCGGGTCTTGGCTCTGCCCGGACGCGGCTCTTTGGCAAAGATAACGAGGGCTCTTGGGCTCATGAAGAAGAGGGGGGATCAGGTTTGGTATCCGGGGCTGATTTGGGAGCTTCCTGCTCCTTACTCTTGGCGTATTCTTCTCCCATATCCACATAATTCGAATCTTTGGGAAGGGAGGGCGTTTGGGGGGCCTCCTTGGGCTTCTCTTCCTTATCCATCTCAAGATCCATGGAATTCTTGAGGTCCTGCGAGGCCCGCTTGAATTCTGCAAACCCCTTGCCCAGTGACTTGGCCAGATCGGGCAATTTCTTGGGGCCGAAGATAATCAGGGCCACCACCAGGATGATCAGGATTTCCGGCATCCCAATTCCAAACATGGTATTCCTCCTGAATCGTAGAATGGCATTTCAATACTATGCGTTACGCTATCTTTTGTCAAGATGAAAGGATTTTGTATAAGTCTTAAGGGTCTTAAGTCTTAAGGGTCAGACCCTTAAGGGTGTATTTAAGGGTCTGACCCTTAAGACTTAGACCCTCTGACCCTTAAGAGACTCTTTGTTTGAAGCGGCTTGACTTCACGGAGTGTGATGGGGTATTTTACGAAAGCTTTATTTATAATGGTTGGCCCATATTTCGCCAGGTCGAGATGATGTTCTCTGAGATTGCACAGAAGATTCCTCCCTTCATCGTCATGGATGTCCTGGAGAAGGCCCAGGAACTGGAACGAGAGGGGATAAAAGTGGTCCACCTGGAGGTGGGGGAGCCCGACTTTCCCACTCCTTCTTCTATCCAGGAAGCAGGGATCAAGGCGATCCGGGAGGGGAAGACCCACTATACCCACAGCCTGGGTCTCCTGCCGCTACGGCAGGCAATCACCGAATGGTATGACCGGCAATACGGCGTGGACGTATCGCCGGATCAGATTCTGATCACTCCCGGGACCTCGCCCGCGATGCTTTTAATCTTCGCCCTTCTCCTGAACAGCGGGGATGAGGTCATCCTGGGCAATCCCCATTATGCCTGTTATCCCAATCATATCCGGATCTTCGGCGGTGTTCCCAGCTTCATCATGACCCGGGAAGAAGACGGCTTCCAACCCGACCCCAGGACGATTCGGGAAAAGATGACTTCTCGTACCCGGGCCATTATCATAAATTCCCCGTCCAATCCCGCAGGCACTCTCCTCCCGGAGGATTCCATGGAGGCCATCGCAGAGATGGGTTCTCTTGTGATCTCTGACGAGATCTATCACGGCCTGGTCTATGAAGGCAGAGCGCATTCGATCCTGGAATATACGGACCGGGCCGTCGTGATCAACGGGTTTTCCAAGCTCTTTGCCATGACCGGCTGGCGCCTCGGATATGTCATCCTCCCCCATGAAATGGTGCGTCCTGTCCAGCGGCTGCAGCAGAATTTCATTATCTCTGCTTCGGACTTTGTCCAGTGGGCGGGTATCGCTGCGCTCAAAGAGGCGGGGGAGAGTGTCCGCAAGATGGTACAGACCTATGACCAGAGGCGGCGTTTCATGACCGACCGTCTCCGGGAGATCGGTTTCGGTGTGGCCGTTGAACCCACCGGGGCCTTTTATGTCCTGGCCAATGCCAGGGCCTATACCCGAGACTCCTATGCCTTTGCCATGAAGCTCCTGGATGAAACCGGGGTCGCCGCGACACCGGGCATCGACTTCGGGGAGAATGCAGAAGGGTATATCCGCTTTTCCTACGCCAACAGCCTTGATAATATAAAGGAAGGGCTCGACCGAATCCACCGCTTCATTCAATCGGAGGGCTGGAGATGAATCACGGGAACAAGATGCTTCGCAATCTCCCTGCGGTGGAGACGATCCTGAACGCCCCGGCATGCAAGGCCTTGTTAAAAGAGAGGCCAAGATGGCTGATCCTGGATGCCATCCACCATGTCCTGGAACGGACCCGCCAGGAGATTTTGGGCGGCGGTTCTGTTTCCGATGAAACCATCAAGGTGGAGGGATTACTTCCAAAAATAATAGATACCGTTGAAGAGCTCCAGCGCTTTCACCTTCGACCTGTGATCAATGCAACAGGCGTGGTGATCCATACCAACCTTGGCCGTTCGCTCCTCTCTCCCGAAACCATGGCCCACGTAGCGGAGGTTTCTTCCCACTATTCTAATCTGGAATATGATCTGGCCGCAGGCAGACGGGGGACCCGCTACAGTCATGTGGAAGAGATCCTTTGCCGTCTCTGCGGCAGTGAAGCGGCACTGGTGGTCAACAACAATGCCGGGGCCGTTCTCCTCGGTCTGAACACCCTCTCAGAAGGCAAAGAGGTGGTGGTCTCCAGGGGCCAGCTAGTGGAGATCGGCGGGTCGTTCCGGATTCCTGATGTGATCCGCAAATCGGGATGCATTCTGGTCGAGGTGGGGACCACGAACAAGACTCACCCCAAAGACTACCGGAACGCCGTAAATGCCCAGACTGCCTGCCTGCTCAAGGTTCATATGAGCAACTTCGAGATGAGAGGTTTTACCCGGGAGGTCACACGAAAAGAACTGGTTGAGATCGCCCGGGAGTCGGGACAGCCGCTCATGGAGGATCTGGGGAGCGGGAGCCTCATCGACCTTTCAGAATACGGGCTGAGGAAAGAACCCACCGTCCAGGAGTCCCTGGAGGAGGGCGTGGACCTGGTGACGTTCAGCGGAGACAAACTCCTGGGAGGCCCCCAGGCAGGTATATTGGTGGGGAAAAAAGAGATACTCGACCGGGTCAAGAAAAACCCCCTGACCCGGGCTCTTCGCGTGGACAAGATGACCCTCTCGGCACTGGAAATCATACTCCGGGAACTCATGGATCGGGATCAGGCACTGACAAGGATTCCGACCTTGAGGATGCTGACCTTTTCACTGGAGGAGCTCAAGGCCAGGGCGGTGCAACTCTCGGAGGTCATCCGGAAACGGGCCGGGGAGGCCCTTGAAGTCAACGTCATGGAGGATATCTCCCAGGTCGGGGGCGGTGCCCTCCCCGAGAACCCTCTCCCTACTTTTGTGGTCTCCCTCGGTTCTCCGGCTATCTCGGTAAATGCCCTGGAAAAATTATTCCGTTTCGCCGATCCCCCGGTGATCGGCCGGATCCAGAAAGAGAGGTTCTTTCTGGATGTCCGGACGGTGCTGGATCATGAGTTTGAAAAGATCGCCGCGGCTGCAGAGAGGTCCGCTGCAAGGAAAGGGAAAAAGAACTAGACAGGATAACAGGATGGACAGGAACACAGGCTGGAGACCGGAGACATGAGACTTAAGGCTAAAGACTGAATGGGTAAGTCTGAAGTCTCCAGCCTACAGTCTACAGCCTTCAGTCTTTCTTCTGACAGGATAACAGGATCTACAGGATCAAGGCAAAAAACTGATTTTAAAATCCAGTCAATCCTGTTGATCTTGTCTGAATTTTTTCTTGATTTTTTCAGGGAGTGAAGATGCCTGAAGACAAAAAGATGCCCGTAACCGAACATCTGGAGGAACTCCGTTCCCGATTGATCATGATCGTCACAGCCATTGTCGTCGGCACGGTGGTCAGCTATTTCTTTCGCCTCGACATCCTGGCCTTCCTGCAGGTCCCGATCAAAAAAGTGCTGAAAGATGACCCACTCCGCTTCTTCTCCTTGATGGAGCCCTTTATCGTCCATATCAAGGTCTCGGTCTATTCAGGGATCTTCTTCTCTGTACCGGTCATCCTCTATCAGATCTGGATGTTTGTGGCACCAGGGCTTCTGGTAAAGGAGCGGAAATATCTTCTCCCCTTTATATTCATGGGAAGTATCTTCTTTCTTTTCGGCGCAGCCCTCTGCTATTACATCATCCTCCCCTACGGGACCGAGTTTTTCATTAATTTTGACCCCTCTCTCAAGTCCACCATCAATATCGCGAGCTATCTGAGCTTCAGTATCCGTCTGATTCTGGTCTTTGGCATTGTCTTTCAACTCCCCCTTATTCTGGTTCTCCTGAGCAAGATCGGAATCGTCACTTCCAAGGGATTGTCCGAAAAAAGGAAAATCGCCTATGTCCTCTTCTTTGTTGTGGGAGCCACCCTGACTCCCCCTGACCCCTTAACACAAACCTTGATGGCCGGCCCCCTTATCCTCATGTATGAACTCAGCGTCATTCTGACAAAGGTCTTTGGAAGAAAGGCACCTGAATCGGAGAGTACCCAACTCGAACCAGAAAGCTGATTTCAACGATTCGGCCAAATATAAGTTTTATTTATAGTTGACCTGGATACCTACTTGTGGTATTTTATAAAAATTCCTTATACCCCTTTAAGAAACACTTATAAGGCGCACTGTATGGATGATCATAAACTGAAAGTTTTCTGCTCCGTAGTCGAGACCAAAAGCTTCTCCAAGGCCTCCAAGGCCATGTTTCTGACTCAGCCTGCCATCAGCTTACAGATTCGGGCCCTTGAAGAACAATTAGGGACCAAGCTCTTCACACGAAGCAACAAGGCTGTCTCCATGACCAAAACAGGAGAAATCCTCTACAAGCATGCCAAGAAGATCCTCTCGGTTTACGCAGCCATTGATAAAGAGATCAATGAGGCCACGGGGATGGTCAAGGGCAAACTGCTGATCGGTGCGAGCACGACTCTGGCCACCTATTATCTTCCAAATATCATCGTGGATTTCAAGAAGAAGTACCCCGATATCCTGATTGACTTTGAAAGGGGGAACACACAGAACATCATCGACTCCCTTCTCAAGGCCAGAATTGACCTGGGTCTGGTGGAAGGAGAGGTCACGGACCAGCGTCTGGAAGTGGAAAAGATGGACTCCGATGAACTCCTGCTGATTGTGAGCAGCGAACACCCGTGGGCCGAGCGCCGGGATATCTCCATCCACGAAATTATTGATCAGCCCTTTATTATGCGTGAAGATGGCTCTGGAACCCGGCAGGTCGTTGAAAATACGCTTCAAAAAGCCGAGATCTATCCGGAACAGCTGAACATCGTCATGTACCTGGGAAGTACCGAGGCGATCAAGACGGCTGTGGAAAACAATCTGGGCGTCTCCATCATCTCGGGATGGGCTATTCAGAAAGAGATACGCTTCGGAGTACTCAAAGCCCTCTCCTTCAAAGACATCCGAATCAAACGGGACTTCAGCCTTGTCTACCAGAAAAAGGCCTTCCATACACAGCCCGCGGAAAAGTTTATCGAACTCATTAAACGGACACCTCTGGCGTACAAGATATGACAACACCCCATTCGCCGCCTCCTCTGGATCCAAAAGAGGCGCCCTCCATGGAAGACCAACGGAAACTCTATTCAGAACGGATGATCCTCCGTTACGAGAATGGTACATGGAGTGAAGTCAATGACCGGATCACATCAGAGCGGCCGTTACATATCGAGATCAACGGAAAAGAATTTATTACGCTCCTCTGCACTCCCGTTCAAAGAAAAGAGCTGTGCGTGGGGTTTCTTCTGTCAGAAGGCTTTCTCCATTCCCCTGAACAGGTCCTCTCTCTGGACCTGAAGGAGAAGGAGGACCTGATCTCTGTGAAATTGTCAGGCATCGACTTCAACATGGAAGACCGGATCAAAAAGATCACGCTGACTTCAGGATGCGGGCGGGGAACGATCCTCTGCGATGTGATGGATGCCTTTGAAGAGTCCAAAGTCTCGGGACAGATAGAGCTCTCCCCTAACCGGGTCATCGAAAGGATGAAGGACCTGCACCGCCTCTCCTCCACCTATCTCAAGACCGGCGGGACCCACAGCGCTGCGGTCACCGACGGGGAGACCCTCATCGCCTTTGCTGAAGACCTGGGACGACACAACGCCGTGGACAAGGTCCTGGGGCATTGCTTCCTGAACCGGATTCCTCCCGGCCAGCATGCCGTCTTCTCAAGCGGAAGAATCTCCTCGGAGATCATCATGAAGGTCGGACGGAGCGGATTCCCCATCCTCGCTACACGGGCCGCTGCCACAGACCAAGTGATCCGGATTGCCGAAACCCTGAATATCACCCTCATCGGTTTCGCCCGGGGGAGGCGGATGAATATCTATACCTGCCCGGAGAGGATTCTACGATAAGGGTTCCAGGGGACAAGGGGTCGAGGGGGCAAGTGAAAGACAAAAAACAATACTCCACAAACTTCTTCACCACGAAGGTCACGAAGAACACGAAGAAAAACATTTCGCCACTAGATATTTTTTAGGTGTCAGACACCTATAAGGCGGTATCTGACACCATGATTTTTTACCTTGTTCTTGCTGAAAGCTAATCGCTGAGAGCTGACAGCTGCCTACAAGATCTCCACCTTCATGGCCTTGGTCGGACACGTCCCAACACAAAGCTCACACATGATGCACGTCTCCGGATCATAGCTGACGACCATGCTTTTTCTGTCAATGGAGATGGCGCCGCTCGGACAGACAGCGGTGCAGGCACTGCACTGGTAGCAACGATCTTCATCCTTGAAGATCCGCTTGTTCACATCGTGAACTTCCACCCCCAGTTTCTTCAGATAGGTCAGGGCCTTTTTCTTGTTCTGGGCCTTTCCATCGACTTCAAGGACCATCTCCCCCTCTTCGTCGGGCTTGATATAGGCTTTGAGGATATTAAAGGACAGATCATAATCCTTGACCAGCCGGTAGACGATCGGCTGGCTGATCAGATTATTGGAGAATCTCAGTAGTACTTTCTTGACTGCCATGTCGAGGTACTCCTTTCTTAATGATATAAACCTTTCTTTGCCACGAAGCCACAAAGACACTAAGAAGTAAAATATTTACCAAGTTCTTCTTGGTGCCTTGGTGGCAGAGGTATGTTTTTCAGTGATATAAACCTTTCTTTGCCGCGAAGCCACAAAGACACTAAGAAGTAAAATATTTACCAAGTTCTTCTTGGTGCCTTGGTGGCAGAGGTATGTTTTTTATTGTGTAAATAGATCCGTGCTAAGATAACGTTCACCCGTATCGGGAAGAATGACCACCACGGTCTTTCCCGGACCGAGTTCTTTGGCCACCTGGTGGGCGGCAAAGAACGCCGCACCCGATGAGATTCCGCAGAGGATCCCTTCACTGCGGACCAGACCCAGTGCCATGCATTCCGCCTCCCCTTTATTGACCTGTACAATCTGATCGACCACTTCCATGTTAATAACATCCGGTACAAACCCCGCCCCAATTCCCTGAATCTTGTGGGGGCCGGGTTTTCCTCCGGACAGGACCGGTGATTCTTCGGGTTCGACGGCGATAATCTTGACATCCGGCAGTTCGCGTTTCAGAACCTCCCCCACACCGGTAACGGTCCCTCCGGTGCCCACCCCGGCCACAAAGGCGTGAACCGTACCCCCGACCTGATTCAGGATTTCCTGTGCAGTGGTTCTCCTGTGTATCTCCGGGTTGGCTGCATTCTTGAATTGCTGGGGCATAAAATATGCGGGGTTCTCTTCAACCAGTTTCTCGGCCTTGCTTATGGCCCCGCTCATCCCCTCTCCTCCCGGAGTCAGGACCAGTTCTGCACCGAATGCCTGAAGAAGAGTCCTTCTCTCAAGGCTCATGGTCTCCGGCATGGTAAAGATGGCCCGGTATCCCTTGACAGCGGCCACCAGGGCCAGTCCGATCCCCGTGTTCCCGCTGGTCGGCTCCACGATGGTCCCGCCAGGCTTGAGCTTTCCATCCCGCTCTGCCGCCTCGATCATACTCAGGCAGATCCTGTCTTTGACACTTCCTCCGGGATTAAAAGACTCCAGCTTGGCCCAGATGGTGGCATCCTCAGGCCCTGTCAACCGTTGAATCCTGACCACAGGAGTTTTCCCGATCAGTTCGGTCACCCATTCCGCTCGATCTATACCCATGAATTTCCCTTCTCAATAATGGCTTCGTAAAAAATCACATTCCGCTCCCCTGGTGGGAGGGGACAGAGGGGAGGGGGATGCAAAATGACTAAATTATAAATACTTGTCACCCTCACCCCAACCCTCTCCCATCAAGGGAGAGAGAGTTTTTGGACTTTTTACAAGCCCATCCTTAAGTAACAATAAATCTTTTACGGTCCCTGATTGTATAGGTTTTATATATTACGCATTCTAACCGGCCTGTTTCTTCTTCCCCCAGGCCTTCTCCTTGAGCATCTTGAATGAAACGCCCGAATCTGCTGAAGGGATCAGCGACTGTGGTTCTCCCAGGAGAAATTTTTTCTTGACGATCCACTCCTTGAGTATCTCTGCAATCTTCACGGCTTTGGGATAGCTCGACAGGGATGAGGTCTTGATCTCTTTCCCATCGATTTTTATCTTGCCGGATTTCAGATCCTTGTAATTAACCTCTCCGTAACTCTTGGCAATACCCTGGGGATAGTCATTACTGTAATCCACAATCTGGGTTACGATCTCATCATCCCTGACACCTGTGGTCCGGGCAAGCTCCTCATCCAGTATGGGGATGGGAATCCCGATGCCCAGGGCAAAGGTGGTCCCGTATCCCTGCATACTGACCCCCTTTACAAACTCAGTGCTCATACCCCGAAGGTCGCCATAGGTGGCCACGGTCCCTGCCGGAGCGCGCACCACGCCGTTTTCCCCCCGTTTGACCGAAGGATTGTGCTGGGTCCCCGGGGCCACCACATAACCCGCACCGCCGCCGATAAAGATCCGTGTTCCGACCCCGATGGTCCGGTAAAAGGGGTCGTTGAGCAGGGGGGACAGCTGCCCGGCACTGCAGTAGTTGGCATTCCCGCAGTTGGGCCTTAAACCCCCCATGTAGGTATAGATCATCTTTTTTCCGAAATTCACAGCACAGTTATAATTCTGGTAGGCATTTCTCGGATTAAAAAGATAGGCTTCATTCAGGTCCTTGAGATTGATCCGGGTTGACAGCTCCTTTCGGGGATAGCAGTCCGTGCCGTACGCTATGGCCTTCATATGGACATCTTTCCCGGCAATCAGATCCTCGATCACATGTCCGCCGCCATAGAGGAACTGGCCGGGATGGACCTTGTTTTCCGGATCCTCCTCCGGCACCTCGGTCACACCGATATAAAGATCCACTGCTGCCAGTCCGGCATAGGCCTCCACGCCATTGAGCCATGCCTTTTTGACCTTGATCTTGGGTTTGGAGTGGCCGAAATTAAAGAAGGCGCCCGAGGAACACATGGGGCCGAACGTACCGGTGGTCACCACATCCACTTTCCTGGCTGCCTCCACCGGACCCTCCTTTTCCACAATATCGATCATCTCTTCCGCAGTAACGACCACCGCTTCGCCTTTTTTAATCCTGGCATTGATTTCAGCATAGGTCTTCTTTACCTTCGGTTCTTTTGCCATTCCTTGCTCTCCTATGAAGTTTGTTTCATTCAGATTTGGTAGTGATAAAGGGTTCAAGGATTCTAGGGGTCAAGTGAAAGGCAAAAAATAGAATGAGTGGAGAATAATCACTTGGACCCTGAAATCCTTGAACCCTTGAACCCTCGGCCTCTTGGTTTTACGTTTTATATATTAAACATCAAACATTCCACGTCTTTTTTCAAACCCAGTTTTTCTGCACGGCGGCAGAGTTCCTCAAGTGTGATGGAATCAAAATACCGGCTCAGGATCTCTCCCGCCTCGGTCCAGATCATGCCGGTCACACACTTGTCGATATATTTGCAGACTGATCCGTCCTTCTCCATGGTGGTACAGGGAACAGGCTCAATCGGGCCCTCAAGGATCCGAATGATATCCCCTATCGTCACCTCCCTTGGGGCACGGGTCAGAGTATACCCCCCCTTTGGTCCCCTGGTGCTCTCAATAATCCCGGCCTTTTTAAGGGAAAAGAATATCTGTTCCAGAAAACGCCTGGGGATCCCCTGTCTCTTGGAGATTTCATGAATCTGAACGGTCTTCTCCTCTGAATAATAGGCCATGTCAAATAGTGCCCGGACACCATATTGGCTGCGATTGGAGAGCTTCATGATTAATTCTTTACTAAAAAAATAGTGTTTAAAATTTATAATTAACTTTATCTATAAAGTCAAGTATTTTTTCACCGGACTTTAAGGGTCTGACCCTTAACGTTTGCAGGGACGTCTCTTGTGACTAATCGATATCATTGATTTTTTATTCTTTTTTAGATAATATTTACAATAGTCCGACCTAGCGACTAAACTTCTGGAGTTAATAAAAGCAAAGGAATATCCGGTATGAAGTCCAGGGATGACCTTCACAGTATACTCAAAGGGATCGACGGCAGGGGCTATAAGGCCTATAAAGAGCTGAAAGGGGACTACGACTTCAACACATTTCAACTGATCGTGGACCATGTCCAGGGGGATCCTTACGCAGCAGCCTCCAGGCTCCGGATCAAGGTCTCACAGAATTTTGCTGAGCTCCCCTCCGGCCTCTTTGCCAATCCCGTCCGAAGGATGGCCCTTGAGGATTTCCTGACAAGAGCCTTTGATCGGGCCATCGGAAAGGTTGCCAAAGGTTCCCGGGGCATCGGGAAAAGCGGCTATATCGGGATTGACTGCGGAGGACAGGAAGTTTTGGAAAGGACCTCCATGTTCGTGTCAGATAAAGAGGTGGAGGCCCGGTTCGTGATGGGACTCCCGGCCAGAGGAAGGACCATTCTGGGAAAGGAGGCGATTGCCATGTTCCTCCAGGAGATCCCGGAAATCGCAACACAATCGCTCTTCTTCAAAAATCTTAACAACCGGGACATCACGTTGCATGTGGAGACCGTCGAGGACCAGGAGTTTATCCGGAAAGAACTGGATGCCCGGGGACTCACAGCCTTTGTCGCAGACGGCTCGATCCTTCCGAGGCAGAGCGGCATCGATGATCGTCCCCTCCGTGAAGACCCGATCCCCTTTGTTTCGCCCGAGTCCTTCCGCACATCTTTTGCTCCTCCCAACAGGGGACCGGTCTCGGGGATGGGGATTCCAAAAGGGATCACGCTGATCGTGGGAGGTGGGTTTCACGGCAAGTCAACGGTGCTCAATGGACTGAAGCGCGGGGTTTTCCCCCATATCCCCGGAGATGGCCGGGAAATGGTGGTGACCGATCCCACGGCCGTGAAGATCAAGGCTGAGGACGGACGAAGCGTCGTGGGCATGGATATCTCTCCATTTATTCAAAACCTCCCCTACGGCAAAGAGACCCGGTTCTTCTCTACGACCAATGCAAGCGGATCCACCTCCCAGGCAGCGAATATCATGGAAGCCCTGGAAATGGGGAGCCGCCTTCTCCTGATCGACGAGGACACGTCAGCCACCAACTTCATGATCCGGGACGAGCGGATGCAGGCCCTGGTCTCCAAAGATAAGGAACCGATCACCCCCTTCGTGGACAAGGTCCGTCAGCTCAAGGAGGATCACCAGGTCTCCACGATCCTGGTCATGGGAGGGTCCGGAGACTATCTGGATGTGACCGATCACGTGATCATGATGCAGGATTATCTACCCCGGGACGTCACGAATGAAGCCGGAAAGGTGGTTGCCACACACGTAACCCAACGCATGACTGAGGGGGGGGAGAGGTTTGGAGAGATCAAAGAGCGTGTCCCTCTCCCCGCGGGGTTCGACCCGAGCCGGGGCAAGAGAGAAGTCAAGATCGACGCAAAAGGATTGCAGGAGATCCTCTTTGGCCGGCAAAAGATCGAGTTGGGGGCCATAGAACAGCTTGTGGACATCTCTCAGACCCGGGCCATCGGAGACATGCTCTATTATTTCGCCACCCGGTATGCCCACCAGGAACTCTCACTCAAGGAGGGATTGAGCCGGGTACTCCAGGATATGGAGCGGGAGGGGCTCGACCTGTTATCCCCATATAAACTGGGGTGTTATGCCATGCCCAGGATATTTGAGCTCGCGGCCGCCATGAACCGGATGCGGTCACTGAAAGTCCGGTCATCCCATCTTTCCGAAGATTGAGCCGTGTATATATAATAAAAGACCAAAAAGCACCCGTAAATTAACTTGACAAAAAGATATTTCCTCGATATATTAATTATTTAGCTAATTGTTAAATATATTCAATAACGGAGGGAGGCGAATGCTTAATGCTGGGTATTAAACTCAGAGAGGGTGAATCCTTTGAAGGCGCACTCAGGCGCTTTAAAAAGATGTGCGAAAAAGCGGGAATCCTGTCAGAAGTCCGTAAGCGTGAACATTACGAGAAACCCTCTATCAAAAAGAAAAGGAAGGCGATTGCAGCCCGTAAAAAGGCCATGAAGGTCCAAAAATATACGAGATAACAGTAAGGGGGCTGATGGACCTCAAAGCGAGACTGGATGCAGACATGAAGTCTGCAATGAGATCAAGAGATAAAGAACGCTTGTCGGTTATCCGCTTAATCCTTTCCGACATCAAGAATCAGGAAATCAAGAACAAGGAACCCATTAAAGAGGACGCCCTACTCTCCCTGATCTCAAGGAACGCCAAACAGCGCAGGGAATCGATTTCACAGTTCAGTCAGGGAGGGAGGGAAGACCTTGTCGAGAAAGAGACGAGAGAGCTGAATCTCCTGCTTGAGTATCTTCCGAGTCAGCTTTCCCCAGAAGAGTTAAAGGTCATCATTGAAAAAGCCATAGAGGAAACCGGCGCCACCACAGCGAAGGAGATGGGCGTCGTGATGAAGAAGGTCATGTCTGATGTGGCCGGGAGAGCTGACGGGAAACAGATTCAGCAGATGGTGAGGGAAATCTTATCCTGAAAGAGGGCCGGATGGCCCTTTTTTCATGATGGGTCGTGTCTCACGGAATCGCTTTAAACATAAAATGATGACGAGAACAACTTCTTCTGACCAGGACACTGTAGCAGGGCCGGGGATTTTCAAAGGCTTAAATACATACTCATGAACAACCGGGTCACGGGGAGATTCGAAGCCGCACCGGAGGGGAGCTTACACAGAGGAATCATGATCCACCGGAATCCTTTTCATGGACACGCAGACCATTCGTATCTTGGAGTTTGATCGGATTCAGGACATCCTGAAAAGATATGCTCTGTCCCCCTTGGGGCAATCAGAGATAGAGGGTCTAACCATACTTACAGAACCGGATCAAATCCAGCCTCTCCTTAACTGCACCACCGAGATGTCAGCCCTGATCAGGGAGAAGGGAAGACCGTCTTTACAGGGAAGTTCCGAAATCCGTCCTTTGCTCGATAGAGTTCGGGTCGTGGGTTCTTGCCTCAATCCGGAAGAGCTGCTTGATGTTAGCGAGGTTATCCGGAACGCTCAGGCCCTCAAACAGTATATGAAGAATGTTCCCGAGGAATTTCCGAACCTCAAGGAGGAAACACGGGACATCGATCCCCTCTTCGAGCTTGGCAAGGTGATCGGAAAAACCGTGGATGAACGGGGGGGGATAAAAGATACCGCCAGCGGAGAACTGGCGACCATACGCCGCAAGATTCGCCGGCAGAAGGAACAGGTCAGGGAGAGATTGGAAGGGATCCTCTCCTCAAAGAATCTGCAGACGGTGATCCAGGAGAGGCTGGTGACGATCCGAAATGACCGGTATGTCATCCCTCTCAGGCCGGATTTTTCGTCAAAGATTGGGGGGATCATCCACGATCATTCCTCCAGCGGCGTCACGGTTTATGTCGAACCTTCTGAAACCGTGGAGATGAACAACCGTCTTTCACGGCTTGCTTCTGAAGAGGCTGAAGAGGTACATCGAATCCTTTTAGAGATCAGCGGCCGCGTACGATCTTCTACGGAACACCTCAGGAGGAATGTTGAGATCCTTGCCCGGACGGACCTTCACCTCTCCAAGGCACTCTTTGCAGAAGACTTTCAGGCGACGGCTCCTGGGATTCTCGAAGAGAGGAAGATCGATTTCAAGGGAGCCCGGCATCCTCTTCTCCTGGACAAGAGAGAACGGCCAGGGAGAGCCGAGGTGGTACCCATAGACCTCTGCATAGGAGACGGTTACAGGACCCTGATGATCACCGGCCCGAATACGGGAGGGAAGACGGTATCCCTGAAAACCCTCGGCCTTCTGGTACTCATGGCCCAGGCGGGGATCCCCATCCCGGTAAAACAAGGAAGCACCATGGGTGTCTTTGACAATGTCTTTGCCGATATCGGTGATGAACAGAGTATTCAAGAGGACCTGAGCACCTTCTCCTCTCATATCGGGAACATTGTCCAGATCCTGGAGGCGTCCGGAGATGCATCCCTGGTGCTCCTGGATGAACTGGGAACCGGAACGGATCCAAGGGAAGGGGCCGCACTCGGAATGGCCATTCTTGAAGAGTTATCAAACACGGGGGCCCTGACGGCTGCATCAACGCATTATGAAGAGATTAAACATTTTGCCTACAGAACTGAGGGGATGATGAACGCCTCGGTGGCATTCGATTCTGAACAGCTCCGTCCGACCTACTGCCTTGAGTACGGACATCTGGGTACGAGCCATGCCTTCGACATTTCCCGGAAGATCGGAATGCCGGACCGGATCTTAAATCAGGCAAGAGAGAAGATTTCCGATCTCGACAGAAGTACGGCTCAGCTTATCGAGGAGTTGGAGGAGGAAATCCTGAAGAATCAGGCCGTCGGGAAAGAATTGAACAAGCGGCAGCAGGAGATGGAGAGCCTCCTCTCGGCAAAGGAACAGGAAAAAGAAGAGGCCCTGAAAGAGGTGCAAAAGAGACGGCAAGAACTCATGGATCAGTCCGCCCGAATCAAGAAAAGAGCAAGGACGCTTCTCAAGACCGCTGAGCAAGGGGACCGGATGGGCCTTGAAAGTGAGATCAACAGGATGGATCAAGAACTGGAACAAGTGGGGGCTGGCCCGACTCCACCTCCACAGATGAAGGATATCCGCTGGATCAAACCCGGTCTCCCGGTCGAAGTCTCAGGAACGGGACGGAAAGGGGTGGTGGTCAGCGGCCCCGACAAACGGGAACGAGTCCATGTGGTATGCAACGGCCTGAAGATCGAAGTTGCGGCAAACCGGCTGAAAGCCGTCTCTGCCGATGCTTCCCAAGCAGCACCCAGGGTGGCACTCCAGGCGGAACGTTCATCCCATGAAGAGGTCGCCCACCGCATCAACCTTATCGGGCTCCGGGTAGAGGAAGCACAGCGGAAAACAGAGAAATATCTCGACTCTGCCCACCTCGAGAACCTGCGGTATGTAGAGATCATCCACGGCATCGGCACCGGGACACTTCGGGAGGCCATTGCAGAGCTATTAAAATCGCACCCCTTTGTGGCGGATTTCCGGCCGGGTGATCTGAACAGTGGAGGAGCCGGTGTGACCGTGGTCGAACTGGTTTCATGAAACCGGACAGGACTATGTTATTTCCAGATGAATTTATTAACCAGGTGAGAGAAGAGAACGACATCGTGGATGTGATCTCCAATTATATCCCCCTGAAAAAAGGAGGGGCCAACTACAAGGGGCTCTGTCCCTTCCATTCGGAGAAGACCCCTTCCTTTATGGTCAGCCCCTCCAAACAGATTTTTCACTGTTTTGGGTGCGGGGAAGGAGGGAATGTCTTCAACTTCCTGATGAAACATGAAAACATGGGATTTCCTGATGCGGTACGGGACCTTGCCGAACGCTGCGGAAGACCCGTACCCGAAACCCGCCCGTCTTCCCAGGATGCGGCCCAACAGAAGGTGAAGGCACGGATCTATGAGATGAACACGAAGGCTCAGGAATTCTTTGTTCAGAAAAGGGAAGAGACAAGCCGAATCCAGAATTATCTCAAAAATAGAGAGGTGTCAAAGGACTCTTTCGATCATTTCGGGATCGGTTATGCACCGGATTCGTGGGATGCCCTCTACCTCCATTTGAAAGGGTTCGGGTTTCTTGACAAAGAGATGGAACAGGCCGGCCTGGTCCTGCAAAAGAAGAGCGGTGAGGGATATTATGACCGCTTTCGAGACCGGGTCATGTTTCCGATTATCGACCTCTATGACCGGGTCCTCGGTTTCGGGGGGCGTGTTCTGGATGACGGGACTCCCAAGTACCTCAACTCTCCTGAAACACCGGTCTTTTCAAAGGGCTCGAATCTGTACGGCTTAAATCGCTCCCACGAGGCGATCCGGAAACAGGATTATGCCATCTTGGTTGAAGGGTATATGGATGTGATCATGGCGCACCAGAATGGGATCCGGAATATTGTGGCCACTCTCGGCACCGCCCTGACGCAGGGACATCTCAGGCGGATCCGAAGATACACCCGGAATCTGGCCCTGTTTTTCGATTCCGACGAGGCCGGTCTCAAGGCCGCGGAACGATCCTTTGATCTCTGTGTGCCCGAAGGGATGAAGATCAAGGTGGTCACCCTTCCACAAGGTGAAGACCCGGATAGTTTTCTTAGAAAACAAGGCAAGAATGGTTTTTCCGAAAAAATGGCCGCCGCCCTGCCCATCATGGATTTCATGATCGGACAGATCATGGGAGAGGCGCCGCCAAAGGGGCTGGAGGAAAAGGTTACCGTAGCTGATCGCCTGACTCCGTTTCTTTCTATTATCCCCAATCCGGTTGAAAAAGAGCTCTATGTGAAGAAATCCGCCTCCCTTTTGGGGATTGATGCAGAATCTCTGGGGGCCACAGTTGGGCCAGGACTTGCAAAAAACCGGAATAAGAGGGATGCTCTAGATAAGATGAAGGGAAGGACAGTGAATCAGGACAGGGCAAGTGAAGGAAAATTTGTGGGATTATTGATCAATCATCCAAATCTGATCTCTGAGGTCAAGGAGAAGGTCCATATTGATTATTTCAGGGATCCCGGGATGCAGTCCCTGGTGGAGCGAATCTTGAGTTTGCCCGAAGAGAAATGTAACGCCCGCTCACTCCATGCTCTGATCCCGCCTGAGGATACGTCTCTGACCGGCCTTCTGTCAGAACTTACGATCAAGGAGCAGGCAACCCTGGACATTCAGGCTGAGGCCCAGGGCTATATCGAAAGCCTGCGTTTGAAATATCTCAAGGGCACGAAAACAAAGCTTAGGGAAGACGCTAAAATTGCCGAAGAACAAGGGAAGGACAAGGAGGTCTCCAAACTTATGGAGAGCATCAAAGCGCTGGACCTGGAGGTGGAGACCCTCCAGCAGAAACGGGGTTCCGAAGGGAGGAACATAATAGAATGAGCAAAAAATTGAAAAAAACACCGGAGATCAAATCACTCATTGCACTGGGAAAGGAAAAAGGGGTCCTGACCTACGATGACCTGAACAATAACCTTCCTGATGAGATGGTGAAGTCTGAAGTGATTGATGAATTGATCATTATGCTGAATAACATGAATATCGAAATCCTTGACACCTCTCAAGAGGGCAGCCAGCAAGGCAAAGTGCGGCCGGACAATGAGGAGGAGGAAGTCAAGGGGATCGAGGTGGAATTCAAGGATGGTGACAAGGATGAAGATGAAGGCCCCCACCTTGATCTTTCCCCTGGAGCGGTCGGCAAAACAGATGACCCCGTCCGGCTCTATCTCAAGGAGATGGGGACAATCCCTCTCCTGAACCGGGAAGGTGAGGTGGAGATCGCTAAACGGATTGAAGCTGGACAGAGCAAAGTGACCGATGTCCTGATGAACTCCCCTTTCATCGTCCTCATGGTCCTCTCTCTGGGAAAGCGGATCAGCAGAGGCAAGATCTATATACGTGATGCGGTCTGCGGCAGTGATGAAGATTTCGATGAATTATCTTCCGGGTCTACGGACAATGAACTCAAAGAACAGACCCTGGCTCAGATCAATGATATTCAGGACGTCTATGACAACCTGGCTTACCTGAGAGTCCGGATCGAGGACCCCCGGATCAAAAAGAAGGAGACCCGGGAAAAATACCAGCAGCAGATCGAGGAGGCACAGGAAAAGATCACATCTTTAATCAAGCAGATCGATTTCCATCCCGACCATCTCGAGATGTTTACGAGACGGCTCAAGGCCATTGTCGAACGGGTTGATTCGCTTAATAAGAAGATAAAGAGCTGTGAAAAATCTGCACGGCTCTCCTCTGAGGATATTCTGTCCTATGCGAACGCCAAGCGGAGAACACCGAGGATAAAGAAGATCGAAAAGGCTGCAAAAGTCAAACCGGAAAAGTTAATGCAGCTCGGACGACGCATGAAGAATGCCCGGAAACAGCTGTGGCTGATCGAAAAGACCTATCATGAAGATACGGACTATTACAAAAAGGCACTGAAGAAACATAGAGCCGGCGATGCCGAGGCCCAAGGTGCCAAGGCCGAAATGGTGGAGGCCAACCTGAGGCTGGTGGTCAGTATTGCAAAAAAATATACCAATCGGGGCCTCCAGTTTCTGGATCTGATCCAGGAAGGAAATATCGGACTCATGAAAGCCGTGGACAAATTCGAGTACCGCCGGGGATACAAATTCAGCACCTATGCAACCTGGTGGATCCGGCAGGCCATCACGCGGGCCATTGCGGACCAGGCAAGGACCATCCGGATTCCCGTTCACATGATTGAGACCATCAACAAACTGATCCGGACGTCCAGGCATCTGGTCCAGGAGATGGGACGAGAACCCTCGCCCGAAGAGATCTCCAGCGAAATGGACCTGCCCGTTGAAAAGGTACGAAAAGTCTTGAAGATCGCAAAGGAGCCGATCTCCCTGGAAACGCCTGTGGGTGAGGAAGAGGACAGCCATCTCGGTGATTTTATCGAAGATAAAAAGATCATGTCACCCTCTGAAGCGGTGGTGAAGATCAACCTGCAGGAGACCGTGGGAAAGGTCTTGCAGACATTGACGCCAAGAGAGGAGAAAGTCTTGAGGAAACGTTTCGGCATCGGTGAAGCAACGGACCATACCCTGGAAGAGGTTGGACAGGAATTCAAAGTCACCCGTGAGCGTATCCGCCAGATCGAAGCCAAGGCACTCAGAAAACTTCGCCATCCGACTCGCAGCAGGATCTTAAAGGCGTTCATAGAGGGCTCATAAACCGTTTTAAAACAGTCATTTCGAAAGAAATGCCTTGACATTTGAATAGGGAGTTATGTAGATTAAGTAGATTTAGAGAGAATAAACGACATCCCCTGTCTGGACCGAAAGAAAGCAGGTTCTCAGCAACGATGCTGAGATCGATGGGGCCTATAGCTCAGTTGGTCAGAGCCACCGGCTCATAACCGGTTGGTCCCAGGTTCGAATCCTGGTGGGCCCACCAGTTTAATGGAGATGTAAGAATGCATTTAGTCTTTATATTTCAAAGTAAAAAGGAAGCGTTGTTACAAAATGCACTTTAGAAATCTAAAGTGCATTTTTTTTTGGTCTACACCATGAAGATACAACTCCAGAATATCGTCCAGACCCTTGAACAGATGGCCCCGCCCGAGTACGCTGCGTCCTGGGATAACACAGGGCTTCAGATCGGTGCACCGGACAATCCGATTCGATCCATTCTTATTGCCCTGGATATTACCCATGGAGTGATCCATGAAGCCATCAAAAAGAAAGTCAACCTGATCATCACGCACCATCCGCTATTCTTCCATCCCCTGAAACAGATCCGGACCGACTCGGGAACGGGCAGCCTGGTTCAGAAGATTATTCAGGCAGGGATTGCCGTATACGCTGCACATACCAATCTTGATGTAGTACAGGATGGCGTGAACGATGTCCTTGTGAAAGCCCTGGGTCACCAGGGATGGGCCCCGGTCCAGGAGTTGTCCTCTCCGGACGGAATTGGATGGGGCAGGATCGGCAGTCTGAAACAAGAGAGGCCCTTTAAGGACTTTGTCGCAGAGCTCAAAAAGGCTTTGCACCTCAAATGGATCAGGCTGATCGGTAAACCCTGCGCTACGGTGAAAACCGTTGCCTGCTGCAGCGGGAGCGGCGCAGGCCTTTTACCGGACGTTCTCCGGATCAGACCGGACCTGTATATCACAGGGGACATCAAGTATCATGAAGCCCTGACCTTTCAAACAGAAGGCATGACGGTACTGGATATCGGTCACTTTGCATCGGAGCAGGGATTTCGCAAAGCACTGGCCCGGAAACTGAGACAGACACTGAAGGAGCTGGGCATGGTCATTCCTGTCTATACCTCACGTTCCGAGCAGGACCCCTTTAAGATGATATGAATCGAATAGAGAGGAGCAAAACGTATGAATGTTAAGGAAGAGATCGGCGGACTGGTCCATATTCAAAAGATCGACAACCGCATGGAAGTAATTAATCAGAAGAGAGAAGAGCTGAACCAGGCCATCCAGAAAGTACGGGAGCCCCTTACAGAACTGGAGGCCAGCAGGGATACCCTGATCAATGAGTTGACAGAACTCCGGCAGGAGATGGCCAGTCTGGAACGACACATACAGGAGAACGATGACAGGATCAAAAAGTCCTCTGAAAAACTCCCGCTGATTACCACCCAGAAGGAATACTTTGCTCTCCAGAAAGAGATCGAGACCATGCAGAGAGAGAAGAGCACCTTTGAAGATGATCTTCTCCAAAAGATGGCGACCCTGGAGGAGAAACAGACCGAAAAGGACCAGATCCTGACCCGCTGTCAGGAGGAAGAAGAGTCCTTCCACAAGAAGAAGGATCAGATGGAAAATGAAAGCTCACAGTTCGATACGGAGACACAAAAGTTAACCGAGGAAAAAGAGAATGTTTCCCGCGATCTCAATTCCAGGTATCTGGGACTTTACAACAGGGTCTTAATGTCCAGAGGCTCCCCCGCTGTCGTTCAGATTGTCGAAGGGAACTGTCAGGGCTGCCATATGACCCTTCCGCCACAGCTTGCACATGATATACGGAAGGGAACCTCCATTATCACCTGTTCCTTCTGTCAGCGTATCCTCTATGTGGAGGATTAACCGTTTGGCAAGTGAGATCCTCCTTCATATCGATGGCGCCGCGAAAGGAAATCCCGGCCCGGCCGCTATTGGAGTGGTTGCCTTCACCCCCGACGGAACCGAACTTTTTCATCATTCCCAATACATCGGCGAGACCACCAACAACGTAGCAGAATATACCGCCCTGATCGAGGGGCTGAAACTCTCCCTTCAGCACAAGATCAACACAATCCGGATCGCCTCGGATTCAGAACTCATCGTGCGCCAGATACACGGCCTCTACCAGGTCAAGACGCCTCATCTCAAGAAACTTTATAATCATGTGCTGCAGCTCATGGAGAAGTTTGAGCAATTCGAGATTTTTCATGTGCCCCGGGAAAAAAATACAAAAGCCGACTCCCTGGCCAACCAGGCCATCAAGCAACAAAAACTTTAGACAGGATAACAGGATAAAGTCGGATCATTATGAAGACCTGAAATGCGGAGGTGGGTCGTTTTGCTTTTTTATTTTCTGTTCATCCTGTGATCCTGTCAAATGCTTTGAGGTTCTTAATTAGACAGGATAACTGGATAAGAGCGGATCATTACAAAACCTTAACCCCTGGGAATCGTGGTCAAGATGTTTTATTTCCTGTTCATCCTGTAATCCTGTCAAAAGCTTTTGGTTTTGGTCTTTTATCCTGCCAAACCAGTTAATCTTGTCAAAAAAATGATCTCCCTCTTTACGAATCCCGCATTTAGAGCTACAATAGAGCCATCCCAAGCAGATCGGGTAATCGCCCCGGTTTTACCGGGGAGGAAAGTCCGGGCTCCGCAGGGCAGGATGCTTCCTAACGGGAAGTCCCGGTGACGGGCAGGAAAGTGCCACAGAAAAGACACAGCCCCGGAGTGATTCGGGGTAACGGTGAAATGGTGGGGTAAGAGCCCACCGGTGTCCGGGTGATCGGACAGCCTGGTAAACCCCATCCGGTGCAAGACCAAATAGGGAGGCGTTTGAGGGCGGCCCGTCCGATGCCTCCGGGTAAGGTCGCTTGACCCCGATGGCGACGTCGGGGCTAGAGGAATGGTTACCGTCCCGCGAAAGCGGGATACAGAACCCGGCTTACAGGTCTGCTTGGGATTTTTTGTTTAGACAGGATTTTTATTAGGGACACTCCCCTATTTTTCTTGGTATTCATGGGAGAAAAATAGGGGAGTGTCCCTAATAAAAAAGGAGGATGGCCATGGATCAGTCAGAGATCTTGCAGGCCATGGGTAAGCCCGACTTCTATCCGGAACATCCGAATCAGGTGGATGTGATAGAAACGCATATATCCACCCTCTTCCTGACTGACCGATTTGTCTACAAGGTAAAAAAACCTGTCAACTTCGGGTTCCTCGATTTTACAAGCCTCACTGCGAGAAAGTTCTTCTGTGAACAAGAGATCTTTTTAAACCAGCGTCTCTCATCTGACGTCTACCTGGAAGTTGCCCCCATCTACCATGACGGAGATGGCTTCACTCTTGATCCGGAAGGCAGTATCGCAGAGTACGCCGTAAAGATGAGGAGGCTGCCGGAAGAGCGGATGATGATAAACCTCTTCAAAAAGGGTAATATTAACGAGGAGGACATCCGTGAGATTGCTCTTCACCTGATCGGATTCCACAGCCGAGCGCGGACCGACCCGGAAATTTCCATCTATGGATCGGCTTCACGGATCTCAAAAAACACGGAAGAGAATTTTATGCAGACCCAACCGTTTCTGGGGTCCACCCTGAGCCAGAAACAGTATGACCGGATCTGCGGATACACCCGGGCCTTTATGCGCAGGCACAAATCCCTGTTTCAAAAACGGATCAGCGATAAGAAGATCCGTGACTGTCATGGGGACATCCGGATGGAACACATCTGTATTCAGAACCAGATCGTGGTCTTTGACTGTGTGGAATTCAACCGAAGATTCCGGTATTCCGACGTGGCTGCGGACATTGCCTTCCTGGCCATGGATCTGGACTTCCACAAAGCCCCTCATCTTTCCCGTTATTTGATCCAAACCTATGTGGACTATACCCACGATGTGGACCTGCTCAAGCTGATCCGTTTTTACAAATGCTACCGTGCCTATATCCGCGGAAAGGTGGAGAGCTTCAAGGGGAGCGACAACTCCCTCATGCAGCAGGAGAGGGATCAGGCGCAGTCTCTGGCCAGAAAGTATTTCGAACTCTCCGAATCCTACACCCACATGAAACCCTACCTTGTCATCACCTCGGGCCTGACCGGTACGGGCAAGAGCAAACTGGCCGAAGCATTGTCCAGAGACCTGGACACGGCACTTTTTCAAAGCGACCGAATCCGGAAAGAGATCGCCGGCGTGCCTCCGGGAGAGCACCGCTTTGTCCCTTTCGGACATGGCATCTATTCCAAGGAGGTCTCCCGCAAAACCTACAAGGCCCTTGTATCCAGAGCCGAAGCAGCATTGCAGCAGGGGCGTCCGGTCATCCTGGATGCCACCTACCTGAGAGAAGAGGAGAGACAGGAGGCTCAGAACCTGGCCGACCAGCTAGGGGTCCTCTTCTTTATCATAGAAGTCATCTGCCCTGAAGAAGAAGTAAAAGAGAGACTGTTCAATCGCTTACGTGAAGTGGGAGGACTGTCGGACGGGAGATGGGAGATCTACCTTTCCCAGAAACAGACCCAGGATCCGATCACGGGGACCCCCACGGACCGTCACTTCGTTCTCAACACATCCAGCAAGGAAGACCTTATCCACGAAATAGAGAAGAAGATTCTGATTGAGGTGGAGACGTAAGTTTAATCAGAATCATGTAAAACGGTGACCGACCCCTTTTCAGTTCCCCCTTCGTTGACGCATTAAGTACCTGCTGGTATACTTTCTGAAAAAATAAGGATGCTTATTTTTATAACCTTTTTATGGAGGGGAAGAGATGACAGAAACCATTCAAGTTGGGCAAGAGGTCCCAGATTTTTCACTTGAGACGTACAACCCGTCAACGGGTGATTTTGACCAAATCAGCCTTTCAGGTCTCAAAAAGGCAGGGAAGTGGACGATTTTGTTTTTTTATCCCGCAGACTTCACCTTTGTTTGAGCCACCGAATTCGCTGCTCTGGCAGAGCAGCACAAGCGTTTCGCCAAAATGGGTGTTGAGCTGGTCACAGTGAGCTGTGACACCAAGTTCGTTCATCTTGCCTGGAGAACCGTTGAAAAGGAACTCTCTGAGGTGCAGTATCAGATGGGCGCTGACCCGGCGGGCCAGCTTGCCCGGCTGTTCGGTGTCTATCTTGAGAACGAGGGCATCGCACTGCGAGGCGCATTCATTATCAATCCTGAGGGTACACTGATCACGGCGGAGGTCCATTCCCTGAACATCGGCCGGAACATCGACGAGCTGATGCGCAAATTCAAGGCCTCTCTTTACGTCTCGCGAAAAACCAGCGAGGCCTGCCCCGCTAAGTGGAAGGACGAGGGGGACGTGACATTGACTCCATCAGCGAAAATGGTCGGCAAGGTGCACGAGGCACTGGAAAAGGGCGGCAAGTCCTGAGGGCCGTCCGGTGTGAAGTCCGGTAAGAAGGAACATGGGGCCATCAGCAATATGAACGAAATTAAAATTGCTGCCAGAGAAGAATCCGAATTTCTCCTCATGGATATTGAGTAGCCATTCCCCTCTCTACCCAAAACAATTTCCTCTCCCCATTTGGGGGAGAGGGACAGGGCCTTCCATCATCATTGGCTGAATTTGACAAAGCCCGAGTCTGAGATAAAATAAAAAAAGCAAGCAGGAGATTTTATTGATGCTTAACCCGGATTTTGCATGAGTGAATTTATTACGATAACTCATGCAATATCCGGGTTAGAGTTTTGTCAAAGGAGATATGATGATGAAAGCCATACAGATACATGAAACCGGCTCGTTTGACGCCTTACAGTACGAGGATGTGGAAACGCCATCGCCTGGTACTGGGCAGGTGTCTATCAAAGTAGTTTCGGCTTCAGTCAATTTTGCCGATGTGATGCTCAGGAAAGGAACCTATCCATTCATGCCGCCGTTTCCTGCCATCCCCGGCCTGGAATGCAGCGGGGTTGTTGAATCCGTGGGAGACGGGGTCACACGACTGCGGCCGGGACAGCATGTCGTACTACTTGGAGAAAGATGCTACGCCGACTATGTTCTGGCTGACGCTGGATCCATCACTCCGATTCCCGAGGATCTGGATATGGACGAAGCAGCAGCCGTCATAGTGAACTATGCGACGGCCTATCACATGCTCCACACCATGGGCCAGGTTCAAAAAGGCCAGACCATACTGGCCTATGCCGCGGCAGGCGGCGTGGGCACGGCGGTAACTCAGCTGGGCAAGCTGGCAGACGTGAAAGTCATCGGTTTAACGAGCTCCGATGAAAAGGCGCAATATGCCAGAGATCAGGGAATTGACTTTATCATAAACCATAAGACCGAGAACGTGGCCGGAAGGGTAAAGGAGATCACTGATGGGAAAGGGGTCCATCTGGTTTTGAACTCGGTGGCCGGCGATACCTTTCAGCGTGATCTTGATCTTCTCGCACCCTTTGGGAATCTCATCTGGTTCGGTTACGCCGCCGGCCCGCCTCAGGGGAATCTGGCTGAGCTGCTTGGGGATAATTTTGGAAAAAGCGTGGGAATCAGAACCTTTGTCATCTACAGCGTGGTGCAGGCAGCACCGGAACTCATGGCCCAATCCATGGACAGACTGTTTACCTATCTTGCCGAGAAAAAAATAAAGCCCCATATCCATGAGCGGATTCCTTTGTCCCAAGCCGCACTGGCACATGAGTTGATCGAGACCGGAGCCGTTATGGGGAAGCTGATCTTAAAGCCGTGATAAACAGATTTCTGACTTGTCATACTAAAAGACAAAATTCGACCCTGACTCCAAGGCGGAAAGATTGGCGAGGGTAACACAAATGGGGGCAGATTTATTTATCGGGAACATTTCAAGAAATATTTGGAGTCAAACCTTCAAATAACACTCAACGGTCGTGCAGTGTGCTCCCCCTATTGACCCTATCTTTCTTCTCCCCGGGTTGTTGTATGAACGACCCCAAGTTTCCCCCCGTACTCTCCTAAATCCTCAAAAAACCTCGAGTTTTACTCTCCCATGAGATGCGATAATCCGGGTAATTCTCTTACTCTCGTTGCGTCATAACTTTCTTTATTGACGTAATAATGAAACCTTATTATTATAGAAATTAGATGATTTTATAGAAATTCTATCGTTTCACACCCTTTTATGTAAATTTTAGATGCGAGACTCGTCTTGGAACCAGAATGCATGTCGGATCAATCATTATTGACCCGGCTGGATAAGGAGAACTCAATGATGAAAACAGTTCAGCGAAGTATCCTGATGATCTTGATGGTGGGTCTGCTTTTGTGGGGGTGCAGCAATGCAAAGAAAGAGATCACATTCGCCAACAATCAATTTCAGATCACAAAGCCCGGCAGTTGGGTCGTATTGAATAGTCTGCATGATGGGGCGGACATTGAAATCGGAAATATATTCAAAGAAGCCTATCTTATTGTTTTTTCGGAAAGCAAATTGGATTTTGATGATTGGGATGCGTCGGATTATTCAGAAACAACCCGCGGGTTTATTAAAAAGTCATTATCGGAATATAAAGAAGTGTCCGGCCCGTCGGCCGTTACAGTGGGTGATTTGCAAGGTATCCAATACGAGATTATCGGTTCCCTGAATCAGGTTAAATTCAAATACTTGCACACAACTCTTGAAAGCAGAGAGCATTTCCACCAAATTGTCGCATGGTCTTTGCTCTCAAAGTATGATTCCAACCTTTCGGACTATCAAAGTACCATATTATCATTTGAGGAACTGTGAACCTATTACGGCTAGCGGTTGAATCAGTGACCGATTGATTCCAGCAATCGGGTATACATCTTTGTAATAAGGAGGAAAAGATTATGAATGGACAAGCGGATGTTCAGGCTGCACCAGACACGACAATGGCTGAGATTGAACCCGTGAAACTTCAACGGCTACACCAGGAGATCAGGGATAACCAGAACCTGGTTCTTGGAATCATCGGCGGAGCTGTTGCCGCCGCTGTGGGTGCGGGCATTTGGGCTGCTGTCACTGTTTTAACCAACTACCAGATAGGCTGGATGGCCATTGGAGTTGGGGTCCTCGTTGGGATGGCAGTACGCCTAACCGGGAAAGGCATTGACATGAGCTTTGGAATCGTAGGCGCAGGACTCTCTCTTCTTGGCTGTCTTGCCGGAAACCTTTTGAGCATGTGTATTGTTGTTTCCCGCCAGGAGGCTATCGGAATACTCGATGTGGTTTCTCAGCTCAATACCGCAGTTGTTGCGGAACTTATGCAACTCACATTCAGTCCAATAGATCTCCTGTTTTATGGGCTTGCTATTTATGAAGGCTATCGGATTGCCTTCCGTCCGGTAACTGGAGAAGAGTATGCAAAGTTGGTGAAGTGAGTGAAGGTGGAGGACTCACGGGGACACCCATAAAGCAAAGAAATCGATGTTAACCCGGGGTTTGCAGGTGCTTAATGGGGTTCAGACTCCCATTGATTCAACTCGAAAGGGAGTCTGAACCCCATATTCTATTATCGCAGCACTCCTATTTGTCCCCGAATTTCACCAGCGGGATTGGCTGCGGTATGGACATTCAGATAGAGATCACCATTTCGCAGCGCTTCCACAAAGGCGGTAAAGTCGCCAAAGACGCCGATGATATCATCTGCAGTTAATATTCCCTTGGCCAGCCGTCCATCCACCTCGCCGAGGGGGGGATCCGCAAAGCCAAACAGGAAGGCCACCACAGGACCGTTCTCGTTGGGTAAACCGTAGTGGATATGCGCCTGGGTGACGCCCTCAATATCGTGGACATTGAGCCTAAAGTGCAGTTTCGTTTCATCTCGATTCAGTATGAACTTGGCACGCCCTGTCGCATCGGTGTCAACCGGCGGTACTTCGCCGAACCCGCTCGCTCGAGCAAGGAATATTCGTGCATTGTCGGATATACGGGTTATGGTGACTTTGGCCACAGGATTTTCCCAATCATGTGCCGGAAACAGGTCCCCTACGGTGCCGTCGATACCCGGATGGTGTTTAATCGGCATGGACGGATCCGTGTCCACTGCGTCATCCACATTTCCATTCGGATCGCCGCTCAAAACCACAGGGCCCAACGTACTGCAGGGATCGACAATGTCCGTGCTCATCTCGGTATTATCCTCGGTACCCGCATCATAGCCATTGAGTCTGTACATCTTGGCCCCCCTTTTGGGGAGTTTGACCCGGTCCAGGCCGGTAAAGCCGTCATTGGTACAGATTAGCATGGTGGCCATGGAGAACCGGTCCCATGGTCGGGCTTCCAAAGTCCGGGTCAACGCATCGGAAAAGTCGCCGACGGTGGTTCCGTTCGGGGTCAGAGGAGGCATTCCCGCAGGATTCCCGAACACTCCGGTCACCATATCACTAACAAGATCATTGAAGCGGTTGAACATACGCTCCTGGTTCCCATCTTCGGCAATATCCTCCAAACCAGGAGAGGCCGCTTCACCCACTTCGAACATTCCTATTTGTTTCCGGTGGGTCGCACCCACTGCAGGCGACATGGGCTGGCTCTCACTAAGATTCTGGATCGTAATACGATAGGTGGCCCAGGAAGAACCATCTGCAAAGACCGTGCCACCACCTGCGAATAAGAGTACCAAAAAAATCACTGCAGCATACTTAATGATTGTTTGGTATTGAAGTTTCATTTTGTATTCCCTTTCCTTGTGAGTTCATGTTTCTGATCAGTTCGGCAAGGACACTGACGGGGCCATTCATTAGTACGGTACCTTGCCGATCAATTTGTAACTGCTGTCGTCTTTATTCTTTTTGCCAAGACACCAACTCCTTTCAAGTATAGAGATCAAGCGATCCGTAAATAACATCCAAAATATTTTCAGACTATACTTAAGTATTTAACCACCAAAAAGGAGGATTGACAAATTCCGAGGTGAATGAATTCTGATGGGGAGAATTAGTCAATTTGTCTCGGTTTCGGATGATTCAGAGGATCTAATATCAAGAAGAGTGTCAATCAGTTGTCAGCATGCAGCCCAAAGCTCTAATTTACAACTATTACTTGCTGTTTCTCAACGGATTCATAACGATAGGCATTAAATATTCAGATTATCCAGAAGACTTAAAGACGTGAAATGTTAAAATTTCACGGAAGGGTCACCATGATGTTCTCATGAGGCTCCACAGACGAACTTCTCGACAATTTCTTTATTCTCGGGGCTCAGGTTGACAAACCGCGCTCCATAGTAGGTTGAACCGTCTGAAGGATCAACAGCCCGCCGGATGATCTCTGCCTCCAACTTGATACTTTTCTGGACCTCCATGACAAAGAACGACAGGATCACCCTCTCACCGACCTGAAGTTCTTGCTCCGCCTTGAAGGCCAGGCCCGTGAAACTGAAATTTTCTGTCTTCCCTACAAATGCATCGTTCAATCTCTTGGGAAAGATGCGTATCAGAGTCCGGAATAACCTCCTCTTCGAGATTGCCAGTAATTTTGAAGTGAGTTCCAGGAAGGATTGCGCCTCCAAGGGCCAACCTACTATGATAAAGTTTTCGTCTTTACTTTCCTGGATAACAGCGCCTGGACCGATACTATTCATGATAACCAGTTTGGGAACGTTTTGCGTCATGGATGAAGTCTTTTGATGGATGTGGGCCGCCATAATGGCCAGGTCGGGCACTTGCCGGGAGATGGCTTCCGGCCCAGCCTCCCCCTCGAAGGTTGACACCTCCGCATTGACGCCGCGCAGAATCTCTTCTATATCTTCCCAGAAGAGGCTTTTGTCTTTGATCAAATAGATGTTTTTCACGTTTTCCTGTGATTGCACTCACGATGAGTATGGGCCAGATAACAATACATTCTATCACGCAAGAACGTTGACTGCAAGTGCTTGTAGCAACACAGATAACAGGTGTTCGCAAGGAAAAAGCAAGAAACTTATAATTTCATGGACGTCCCAAGTCGTTAGCCCGGATATTGCATGAGTGATCGTGATGGGTGATCCCTCACATCATTTGACAAATACTGAAAATCGGGAATAAATTTGTTCAGGGGTTTCATTATTAGCAAAAAATTTACATCTCATCGGATCGGAACTGACCAAAGGGTATCGCCGTCTCTGATCAAGCAACAATGAGGAGAAGCACCCATTGAAATTATCGGCAAATCCATTCCTGCTCATCTTAATGATGGGACTCATCGCAATGGCAGTCCATCGGGTTCGAAAGCTGGATCGCCTGGACTCCCGCCAGGGGAATAGGATTTACCAGCTGCTGATCGTCCTTGTTGCCTGGGGAATGGTAAGTTCCGCTCTTGCAATCACAGGAATCAATTCATCGACGTGGTTTCTCTCGCTCAAGCCGGGCTTCTGGTTGCCTTTGATCCCGTTTATCCTTGCGGTTGGCGGTGTTTTAATGGTCCCCCGATTACACTCTGCACTGGTCACTGTTTTTGACTTCACTCCGCAGCACTGGCTGATATTAATCCATGGCCTGAGAATCTTGGCTATCGGTACAATCATCAAAGTCATAAGAGGCGAATTTCCAGTATACTTCGCCTTACTCGTTGGTATTCCTGATATGCTATTCGGTTTATCAGCTCTAATTTTGGGTTTCAGAGCCCGCCATCTCGACCTCGATCATCGCCGGATAAAACTATGGAATCTCATGGGTGTGGCAATTATACTGCCCGCCGCACCACTCATACAGATGGGTCTGCCCGGACCACTTCAGGTCTTCACATCGGAGCCTACGGCTGAGCGCTTACTTGACTTCCCAATGGTCCTCGCCCCGAGTCTGATCGTTCCCATTTTCGTACTCTTGAATATGCTCGTTGTCTGGGGGTTGACTGGAAAGCACTTAAATCACCGAAAACAGAATAATGTTCCCGTGCCTCGGGATCGCAAAAGGCCAAGCCCTTGACTTTGTTTGATTTTTTAGAAACATTCAGCCTCTCTCTTGATCTTGGACCGATTATTTTACCTGCGAAATTAACAGGGATAGTCCGTGGTGCCAATTCTATAAGATTCTCAGTGCTCCGTCTCCTGTCACAGGGGTTCCTGGTCATGAGCTGACGGCTGCAGATGCCGCTCTCCTGCCCGGATGTTCTTGAGATATGTTTCATAAAAAAAACAGACCATTTGAAAAACTGACAATTTGGTGGTAAATTCTGTTATTAATGAGAAAGTGAAATCATACCACCGGGTAAAGCGCTCTTTGGCTGCAGAGAAGAGAGTACCGTTCAGAGTGTGAACCTGCACAAAGCGGCTTGATTCGGAGAAATTGAGAAAATGAGACCCAACGTTGCTGCCCAGATGGACCCTGAATACATGGAGGTCCTATACGAGAAATGGAAGGATGACCCCGATTCTGTTGATGCCTCCTGGCAGCTGTTCTTTCAGGGTGTCGATATGGCGGCCTGCCCCCGAGACTGCATCGCCGCCGGACAGGCCCGGGACCAGTCGGGTGCGGCCTCCCTGATCTACAACTACCGGGGCCAGGGCCACCGCATTGCTCGAACCAACCCTCTTTCAGTCTCTTCCGCGGACCTGCCGGACCTTCAGCTTGCAAACTTCGGCTTTGCAGAGATTGACCTGGATCGAATTTTCGATACCGGGCACCTGCACCTGCCTCAGCGCGCCACGCTCAAGGAAATCATTGGAATGCTGCGGGAAACCTACTGTGGACCGGTTGGGGTCGAGTACCTGCACATTCAGGATGAGAAGGTCCGCCGATGGTTGGAATCGCGCATGGAACCAGTCAGAAACCGTCCTTCCCGGGAGCCCGCCGACAGGATCAGGATCCTCAAACAGTTAATGGGCGCGGAGCTACTGGAGAAATTCATTCAGAATCACTATCTGGGCCAGAAAAGGTTTTCCATCGAGGGGGGAGAGACCTTTATTCCCATGATGAGGTCGATCGTGGATCTCGCACCCGAGCTCGGCGTGGAGGAGATCGTGGTCGGCATGACCCATCGGGGAAGGCTCAATGTGCTGGCCAACATCATGGAAAAGTCCTACACCATGATCTTCACCGAGTTCGAAGACAATTTCCTGCCGGGCAGTGTCTGCGGGGACGGGGACGTCAAGTACCACAAAGGGTACTCCTCGCAGGTCTCCTCACGCTATGGCAAACCGGTCAAGTTGAGCCTTACCGCCAACCCGAGCCACCTGGAAGCGGTCGATTCGGTGGCCCTGGGCCGGGTCAGGGCCAAGCAGCGTCAACGTGAAGATACGGCGGCACGCAAGAAGGTGGTTCCCCTGCTGATCCATGGTGATGCCGCCTTTGCCGGGCAGGGAATTGTTGCCGAAACATTTAACCTTTCCCGCCTGCCCGGCTACCAGGTCGGCGGTACCGTGCACATCGTCATCAACAACCAGATCGGTTTTACCACCCTGCCGGAAGAGGGGCGTTCGTCACAATACGTGACCGACGTGGCCAAGATGGTCGAGGCACCGATTTTCCACGTGAACGGCGACGACCCGGAAGCGGCCGTACATGTATCCGAACTGTCACTGCGCTTCCGTCAGGAGTTCGGCCGGGATGTGGTCATTGACTTGATCTGCTTCCGCCGGCACGGTCACAGCGAAGGCGACGAACCGGCTTTCACCCAGCCTCTCCTCTACCGGGCCATTCGCGAGCATCCCACAGTGCGCAGTATCTATACACGGAAGCTCGTGGAAACGGGGATACTCTCGCCGGCAGAGGAGGAGGAGCTAGCCGATCGTTTCGATAAGAATCTGGCCGAAGCGCACCGGAAGGCAAAGGAGAGCGAACCGACTTGCGAGCTGGACGGGTACGTGGGGGCATGGGAGGGGCTGGGGGCGCCCTTCTCCTTCGAACCCGTGGAGACCGGTGTCCCCCATGCGGTTCTCAAGGACGTGGCGGAGGCCATCACCACCGTGCCGGAAGGCATCCATCTGAACCCCAAGATTCAAAGAATGCTTCCGGAAAAGCGTGAAGCCGTGGAAACAAACAGCACCGTGGACTGGTCGCTGGCCGAAGCCCTTGCTGTCGGAAGCCTCCTGTTAGAGAATGTCCCGGTCCGCCTGTCCGGACAGGACAGCGAACGGGGGACTTTTTCCCAGCGCCACATGCTCTGGCGCGACACGGAAACAGCCGAACCCTACATCCCCCTCAACCACATACACGATCAGCAGGGCCGCTTGTGTGTCTACAACAGCCCGCTTTCAGAGGCGTCGGTGCTCGGTTTCGAGTACGGCTATTCCTGGTCGGAGCCCCATATGCTGATCATGTGGGAAGCGCAATTCGGGGATTTCGCCAACGGGGCACAGGTCGTCATCGACCAGTTTATCGTGGCGGGCAAAGCCAAATGGCAGCGATCGAGCGGTCTGGTACTGCTCCTTCCCCACGGCTACGAGGGCCAGGGCCCCGAACATTCCAATGCCTATCTGGAGCGTTATTTGGCCGCCTGCGCTGAGGAAGATATCCAGGTCTGTGTTCCCACCACCCCGGCCCAGTACTTTCATGTGCTGCGCCGGCAGGTGAAGCGCCTTTTCCGACTGCCGCTGGTTCTGATGACGCCAAAGAGTTTGCTGCGCCACAAACGAGCGGTCTCGCCTCTGGATGAGCTGACCCATGAAAGGTTCCAGGAGGTTCTCGAAGACCCGTACAGGCCCGGGACAACCCGGCGCCTGGTTTTCTGCTCAGGCAAGGTCTATTACGACCTTTCGGAGGCCCGTGAAAACAAGGGGCTAAAGGATGTGGAACTGATCCGCGTGGAACAGCTCTACCCTTTTCCCCTTGACCAACTCAAAGAGATCGCCGATAACCGGAAGAGCCTTGAGCAGGTCGTCTGGGCCCAGGAGGAGCCGATGAACCGGGGGGCCTGGAGTTACATGGAACCCAGACTGTTCAACCTTTTTGAAGATATTCCGCTGCAGTATTCAGGCCGGCGGGCCGCTGCGAGTCCGGCTGTGGGTTCGCTCAACACCCATCGACAGGAGCAGGCCGCTCTGGTCCGCGAAGCCCTGGGATTTTCGGGAGGTACGGAGAAATGATAGTCGAGGTCAAGATTCCGGAGGTCGGCGAATCCATTACCGAAGGTTTGCTGACCACCTGGCTCAAGAAGGACGGCGACGTGGTCAAGGCCGGTGAGGAACTTTTCGAGCTGGAGACGGATAAGATTACCATGGGGGTTCCGGCCGAGGTTCCCGGACGGCTCTCGACCCTTACCCCCGAAGGTGAGACAGTGGAAATTGGCCAGACCGTGGCCAGGATCGATACGGACGCTGCGGAACAGCTCACAGTGGGCGCACCCCCGGTCGAGGAGAAAGAGGAACCCAAGCTGGCAGAAGAATTCCGGCCCGAGCCGAAGGCCGAACCGCCTGACGTTGGCGAGGGCCCCGTTATCTCAGCTCCCGCCGGCATCGAGCAGGTGAAAGCCAAGCTGAAAAAAGACTTTCAGCCGCCGTCGCTGTCACCCACCGTGAGCCGGATGCTCAGGGAAAACCGGATCGCTCCCGAACAAATCTCCGGTTCCGGCAAAGGCGGACGCATCACCCGGGACGACGTGATCGAGTATCTCGAATCCCGGCCGGTCAAGCCCCCTCCGGAATCCGCTCCGGAAGAACCGGCCCGGCCGGCGGCTTCCGCCGGTACGGAGGCTCTCACGGAGGCTGAAAAAAAAGGCCGTGAGACCCGTGTACCGCTGAGTCCCCTGCGGCAGAGGATCACCGAACGCCTGGTTCAGGCGCAGCAGACCGCTGCCATCCTGACCACCTTCAACGAAGCGGACATGTCCAATGTGATCGCCTTCCGCGGCAAACACAAGGACAAGTTCCAGAAACAGTTCGATGTGAATCTCGGGTTCATGTCCTTCTTTATCAAAGCGTCCGTGGATGCCCTCAAGACGATCCCTCAGGTCAACGCCCGGATCGAAGCCGATGAGATCGTTTACCAGCACTATTACGACATCGGGATCGCCGTAGGCACAGAGCAGGGCCTTGTGGTTCCGGTTCTCCAGGGAGCGGATCAATTGAGCTTTGCCCAAATCGAGAAAAAGATCGCCGACTTCGCCCAGCGGGCACGCAGCCGAAAACTCACCCTGCAGGAACTGGTCGGCGGGTGCTTCACCATCTCCAACGGCGGTGTTTACGGCTCGCTGCTCTCCACGCCCATTCTGAATCCTCCGCAAAGCGGCATCCTGGGTATGCACCGCATCCAGAAACGACCGGTCGCGGTCAACGAAGAAATTGTCATTCGGCCGATGATGTATCTCGCCCTCTCCTATGACCATCGCATTGTGGACGGCGCCCAGGCGGTCACCTTTCTGAAGCGCATTGTTGAGTGTATCGAGGATCCCGAACGGATGTTTCTGGAGATTTGAGGTTGGAGCGGAGCCAAGTTCTGCGTGAAACAGCTCTACCGTACGGATCACACCTGATGAATATCGGCTCCTACAAGAACGACGATACACTTCTCGAAAGGACCCGGAAAGATCGGAAGCGGAGAATCCATGTCTATGTTCCGGAACAGGTCCAGGTGGTCATAGGACGGGGGAGCAGAGCCGAAGCAGAGCTGCATGGTCACTCCTGCACCGAAGACGGCGTGCCGGTCCTCCGGCGCCGCGGAGGGGGGTGCGCCGTGGTGCTCGATTCCGGCAACGTGGTTGTCGCCGTGACCGAACATGCACCGGGATTCGGCAATAACAAGGCTCATCTGAAAAGGCTGGGACAGTGGCTGATGCACGGTCTCGAAATGCTTGGAGTGACGGGCCTGGAACAAAATGGGGTTTCCGATCTGACCTGCGGCGACCGGAAGGTTGGCGGCTCCTGCCTGCACCGTTCACGGGATACCCTGCTCTACTCGGCCAGTCTGCTCGTCAATCCCGACCTCTCCCTGATGGAACGGTATCTGAAGCTTCCGCCCCGTGAGCCGGACTACCGGCGCGGCCGGTCCCACCTGGAGTTCGTTGGTACGTTGTACCCCCGTCTCTGGGCGAAACAAACCGAGGAGCTGGCCCGGCAGCTTGCAGAGGCCTTGTCCGGGATCCGCACACTGTAGGAAATCCCCTACTCAGAAGATCCGGGCAGCAATCCAGCTTCCAGCAATAAAGGTCCCCAGTGAACTTCCCAAATTGGCCAGCACCACCACCAGGAGGATGCGGGTCACCGGATTCATCCAGAACCCTTTGACTGTGCCGATGGCTTTGGGAATTTCCTCAAGGTCGGCAACCGTGGGTTTTTTGAGCCACGCCTGGACCAGACCGGCGACCCAGCCCGCGGCAATCATCGGATTGAGACTCGTAAGGGGGGCGCCGACAAAGGTTGAGAGGATAGTGACGGGATGGGCCAGGGCAATCGCCGCCCCGGCCGCGGAAAGGGTGCCGTTCACCAGTATCCATATGGTGATGGATTCCATGGAATGCTGTGCACCGCCTTTAAAAAAGCCTGCCACAAGGAGGGCAATAATGAGCGAAGGGATGCCCCACTTGAGAATGGGCGTGAAAAAGGATTTCGGCGGGATCTCTTTCAGCGGCTCCAGGTCCGTCTCATGATGAACGTGCTCTTCAATCCCCCCCGTATGTCCGGCACCCACAACCGCCACGATCGTGTTTCCCGGCGCCGTACGGATATTTTCAGCCAGGTAAAGGTCGCGCTCATCAATAAGGCGTTTCTTGACTTCCGGGAAGGAGTCGGCAAAAGCCTTCAGTATGTTCTCGAGCTGGTCCCTGTTTTTCATATCCTCGATCAGCTCATCATTGATCTCTTCCGTCAAAAAAGGACTCGCCGCAAGCTGGACCATCATCTTCATCTTGTTCCAGCAGTTCAGGTGCCCCCATACACGCTTCATGGTGATCTGGATGTCACGGTCTGCCAGAACGAGTTCAGCATTTGTCTGCTCAGCCTGCCGAATCCCTTCGATCATTTCGGCCCCGGGCTCTACGCCTAATTTCTCGCCGATCTTCTTGTAAAATGAAGCCATGATAAGCTGGGTCAGGAGAAAGAGGGCTTTTTTCTCCTTGATGACCTTAAAAATATTCATCTTTTTCCAGGTATCCCGGTGGACAATCGCCTTGTGCCGCGCGGCGCAAAGTTCCACGCAGATGGTATCGGGCTTTATGACCTCCACCGTATTGCGGACGTCTTCAACACTCTCTTTAGACACATGGGCCGTACCCACCAGGTAGATGGATTTCCCGTCCATCATAATCGGGTGAACGCTTTGGGGAAGCTGAGATGCCACTTCTGTCATTGTTGAATGCCTTCCATTATTATAATGATAACATATTCCCGGAGTAGGCCGATGGGAAGCTTTAAGAGGATTTGAAGTCAAGAGTGTCTGACACGTTTGAATTTCATCTCCTGCAGATTTGATCTTATCAGAAGAAGACCCTGAAGGCAATAAGAACCTCAGAAAGCTGAGATATCCCTGAGATATCGGATAAACAAGGCGGTTTTTTGCATAGGAGAATTCCGGGGAAACAATGCCTAATGAATAGGCTTGGACTATATGAGTTATGTATTGTGTCCCTGGAAATTGATGATTCCTTATTTCCAAATTCCCCTTGCTCTTTGTCTCCCGATTAATTAATATAGAAGCATAACGATAACCCAATTAGAATTAAACTTCTAATTGGGTTATCGTCCGTCTTCCGTAATCTGTCGTATCATGTTGTATCCATAAGATGTTAGGGCAACCAGCGATATTTTTATTATAGCCGCTCAGTACAAGGCTTGCTATTTAAGATTTGACCCTCGATGGTTTCTATTTCTTCCAGGTGCCTACAATGGACCCTATAAACGCATGGGGAACTTTCCAACACAATGAAGTTGCCAATCTCATTTTCGGCATCATTGCAGCGTTAATTGTCGTTTCTATTCTCATGAGGGCGAATCTGCCCTCCTTCCACTTGGCCTTTGTGGGATTTTTCTTTGTCCTGTCGGCAAATTTCTTTACGGTCATTGAGGGTATCTTCTGGCAGGAGGGCTTTAATTTCCTGGAGCATCTGAGCTATGCTCTGGCCGGCCTCTCTTTTACTTATTCCAGTTGGAAATTCAGCAGGGCCGGCCTTTCGCCGGACAGATGAGAATATGGACATCATCACGATCCTTGATATAATTTCCACGGCGGCCTTTCTGGTTGCGTTGATCCTGACTCTGAGGATCGGACCGAAGTTGCTGTCCCGCAGTTCCCATCGTCTCTTGGTTTTAGCCCTGTTTATCTATGTATTTGTCGGTTTCTCCAATATTCTGGAACACGGGGGCATCACGGCTTATTTCGACTTCTATGAAGATTATATGGAAATGTTCTTTTTGCCTATCTTTATCGCCTTCGGCTATTCCGTCGTCGTCAGCCAGGAGGTAAGGAAACGGGAGATCACCGAAGCGGCGTTCCAGGAAAGTAAATCACCCCTCTACCGGTCTCTGGTGGAGAATATCGATCTGGGCGTCACGCTCATTGACGGGGAAGGAACGATTGTCATGGCCAATGCCGCTCAGGCAAGGATGCTGGGCCGGTCTCCCGGGGAGTTAGCGGGCAAAAAGTGTTTTGAGGAGTTCGAAAAAATGGATCATCTCTGTCGGCACTGTCCCGGCAGGGAATCAATGGTCAGCGGGAAGCCTGAAGAAGTTAATACGGAAGGCGTTCGGGAGGACGGGAGCCGCTTTCGTGTCCGGATCAGGGCCTTTCCGGTGATGGGGAACGAAGGCCGGGCCACGGGATTCATCGAGGTCGTCGAAGACATCACCGACCGCCTGAAAATAGAGGAAGAAATTCGGAAAACCCAGAAACTGGAATCCATCGGCATTCTCGCCGGCGGTATCGCCCACGATTTTAATAACCTTCTTACCGGCATCCTCGGCAACATTTCACTGGCCAAGACACACACCAGTTCCGGAGAAGAGATTTGCCAGTTTCTCGATGAATCTGAAAAGGCTTCGGAGAGAGCCCGGACCCTGACACAGCAATTGCTCACCTTTTCCTCGGGAGGGATGCCCATCACACAGACCTCCTCTATTACCAGAATCATCCGTGACTCAGCGATCTTCGTCTTGAGCGGGTCCAATGTGAATTGTGAAATGCTCATGCCCGATGACCTCTGGTCGGTCGAAGTTGATGAAGGCCAGGTCAGTCAGGTCATACAAAACATTGTCAAAAATGCCGACCAGGCCATGCCCGATGGGGGCACAGTACAGATAACAGCCGAAAACCTTCTCGCCTCCGACGGTGCGTCATCGTCTCTGGAAAAAGGACGATACGTGAAAATTGAAGTTGCTGATCATGGCACTGGCATATCCGGAGAGAATCTTTCCAAGGTTTTCGATCCCTATTTCACCACAAAAAAGGAGGGGGAAGGCAGCGGACTGGGGCTCGCTGTCTCCTACTCCATCATCAAGAATCATCACGGTCTGATCAGCGTCGAATCCGAAATCGGTGCCGGAACGACCTTTTCCATCTGTCTGCCCGCTTCCTCCAGAGAGATTGCCATAAAAGAGGAGGCACCCGAAACTTATCGCCCCATGGGAGGGCGGATTCTGCTCATGGACGATGAAGAAGTGGTGCGCAAGGTCGTTAAGGACATGCTGGAGAAACTGGGCTGCCAGGTGGAGTTGACATGCGACGGCGATGAAGCCGTTGAAAAATACCGGCAGGCCCGGGAGGCCGGCCATCCTTTTGATGCCGTGATCATGGATTTGACAATTCCAGGCGGTATGGGAGGAAAACAGGCCGTCAGAGAGCTGCTCAAAATAGACGACCAAGCCAGGGTTATCGTATCAAGCGGATATGCCAATGATCCTATCATGGCCGACTTCAGGAGCTATGGTTTTCAGGGTGTGGTTCCCAAACCATACACACTGCGAGATCTGAACAAAATGCTTACAGAAGTCCTCAGCGCATAGGATGAGTGGGGTCCTCCGTCCTCTGCTTTAATTAACCATCAGTCAGATAAAGAAGTGCACGATTTATGTCTTCTTTTATTCCTGTAAGAGAACTCCGGGGACACAATACCTAATGAATAGGCCTGGACTAAATGAGTTTAGTATTGTGTCCCTGGAATTTGGTTCGACTTCCCCCGCGGACTACGGGGGAAGTCTCTGATGGGCCAATATTTAGGCGAAGAATGGCGAACGCAACTGCCGGCTCGCCTCTTCCACCCCCCTAGCGTCAAAGACGCGCGTGTAGAAGGCAGCATTCATTTTGGCCGTTTCGGTCGGGAAGTAAGTCAACACGAAGGTGCGGGCGTTCTCAATCGTATCGAAGGCGTAGATGCCGCCGAGCGTGTTGGTATTTAACCCACTAAGCCACGTTTTTGAAAGAATTCCCGGTTGTGCCTTGAGCGTCGGGTTGATTTTGCGCCATGGGGCCTCAGCGAACGGCACGTTGACTTGAATTTCAGTATAGACGAACGCGCCTGGCTTGCGGTCGAGTATCGCTCCGAAATGCACCGAATTCATATCTCGGCTGGCTTCCTCGACGATCGCAGCATCGAATACGCGCGTGGTCTGCGCGACGCCAAATTTCTTGGCTTCGCTCGGGAAATAGCCAGTAACGAACTTCTGTGCATTTTCAATACTGTCGAACGCGTAGATGCCGCCGAGCGAATTGTTCCCAACGCCAGCGAGCCAGGTTTTATTCAAAAAGCCAGGTTGCTGCAACAAAGTTGGGTTCATTTCCCGCCACGGCGCCTGATCAAAGGGAACGGAAATTTGGAGCTCGGTGTAGACGAATGCTTTCTGTGACATGGTATTCTCCTTCTGTTTTGCGTTGGCAACGGTTGGTCGAAGCAGGCCTATCCCGCTTTCTCTCATCGTCATGATCGTTATATAACGATCGTTATTTTATTTGACTTTACATAACGTTCGTTATATTGTCAAGTATAATTGGTTATTATTTTGAGAACGAGGTGATCGTGAGATACAAATCTGGTCAAAAGCAGGAAACGCGGCGGCGAATTTTGGAAGCTGTCAGCAGGGGCTTTCGGCGGCGGGGCTTCGCTGGGGCAGGTGTCGACGGGCTCGCCGGGGACGCCGGTGTTACTTCGGGCGCCTTTTATGCACATTTCGACTCGAAGGCTGCTGCTTTTCGGGAATCAATCGCGGCGGGGCTGGAACAGCTTGGGGTGGCTGTGGAGCAGTTCCAAAAGCAGCATGGTGATCTCTGGCCAGGTGAATTCGCCAACTTCTATCTAGGTGAAAAGCGAACCTGCGACCTTGCAGAGAGCTGCGCCCTTCAGAGTCTTACGCCCGAGGTGGGTCGCTCCGATAAATTGACGCGTTCGGTTTTCCAGTCCGAACTGCTGAAAGTGGCCGAATCTGTTGCTTCCGGCTTGCCGCTCGTCGATGGCAAACCGGACCTCGACAGTGCGTGGACATATTTGGCGATGCTTGTCGGTGGTGTTACGCTGGCACGAGCGGTCAAAGACCAGGAGCTTGCCGAGGGCATTGCACGTGCAGTTCTTAATGCGGTTACTCTAGATAATGACGAGTAGGAACCCCCATGTCATGCAGCCGAGCACCGCAAGAAAGGAAGGGATTGAACCCGAATATTGCATTGGCCACCGGTCGCGATCAAACCTTCAAATTACATTTGCGTAATTGGGGAAACTTCCCGATTTTCGCTTTACCGATTGTTTTCGCGTTTGGGGAATATAGGGAAGTGTCCCCAATTGAATTCCCAATTAAATTCATCACCTAAGGACTCACCTGCGGTTTCGCTTTGATCTATCTCGGCAAACCTGGTTCTCAGCGATGGACATTCGAGAAACAGATCGAGACGCTTCTCCACGTCCGCCTTCCCATATTCCTCTATAATGTTTTGGGTGCTTCTCATTTCTTTACACTCCATCTAATCTGCCTGTTGACTGACGTGATCGATGATGCGATCCACCACGGAACGATCAGCCAAGACTCGGCCGTGACCTAATCCCTCAGTGGTGTGCAATGAAACATTCTGAAATCGGTCTGAAATATCCTTTGAATCTCCATAGGGGACCGTTGAATCGTTTTTGTCGTGGACAATGAGAATCTTTGAGTCGATTTCTCTCATTAATTTGGATGGATTATCTCGATGCAAACTGTATCCGAACTGATGTTCATACTCCTCTATCAGGTTCTGGTAAATCGGTTTGGGTATGCCCATTGCATCGAAGTAGCAGGTCAAAAGTTCCTCAAGCCTCAAGATCGGAGCGACGAGGGCGGCTTCCACCGAACGCTTTTCTTTTACAATGCTGTTGACAGCGGCGGCGGCTCCCATGGAGTACGCAATAATACCCTGGATATTGTGACAATTAGAGGAGGCCAAAAACGTTCTGATCGTGTCGGTGAACTCAAAGTAACTCGATGTGTTCCCCTGAGAATCTCCGTGGCCGGGAGCATCAAAGGTGATTGCCGAATATCCCCTCCCGACCAGTGGCTCAATAAAACGATGTAATTGGATCCCCCTTCCGCCCCAGCCATGGGCCAGAATAACGCCGGGGCCGCGGCCCCACTTCCAACACCTGACGACTTTATCATGTACGGTTATTTGAAAGGGACTGCCATTTTCAAGATAGTTTTTTTCCAAAGGATTGATTCTGTAGCTAGATGGCGTGAATAAAACCCTTTTGAAAATCCGTCTTGAGAAAGCAGGGGTCGTGTTCCACAGCAGGTTAGAGGAAGCGTGCACCACTCTTTGCCTTGTTCTGTAGAGACGTGCGTTTCCCCCACTGCAATGATCAACGGATAGCCTGGGTGCCATGATTCTCCCCCGAGAGCAATCTATTTAAAATAAAAACCTTTTGCCACTAAGGCACGAAGACACAAAGTAAACAGATTAATTACAAAACGATTCTCTTCTTAGTGCCTTAGTGGCTTCGTGGCGGATATGGTTTTTATTTCTCTGTGGTTTCTGTTTTTCTTTATCGTGCATCTATCGATAATTCGCTATAAGTTGCTCCAAAGCGGTTTCCTGCCGTCTCTTGGTTTCAGCATCGTCGAGTAACCTGTCATAAAGATGAAAGCCGAGCAGAAGAGAATAGAGGTCAAAGGCAAACTGTTCACAGTCAATATCTTTTTTGAAATCACCCGCCTTTATCGCCGACTGCGCAATACGGCGAAGGCAATCGAGCCAATCTTCCTGTTGACGCAAAAGGCATTCCCTCACTTTTCCCGGCCGGTCCGTATAGTCTGTGCTCGCGGAAACAAAGATACAGCCGCCCGTTAGTCCCGAGGTCCAGTTGATCCAGTTGTTGATCAATGCTTTTATCCTGGGAATCCCTGCCTCGGTTTTCAGGGCCGGGACAATCACACCCTCTGCGAATAGGCGGCCGGCATAATTCAGAATTTCCATCTGAAGGTTCTCTTTGGATTCAAAGTGAGCGAACAACCCGCTCTTGGACATGCTCATGGCTTTGGCAAGAGAGCCAATGCTCACACCTTCTAGGCCCAGTCGGCTTGCCATATCGAGCCCCACTTCCAGGATGGCCATTTTTGTCTCTTCTCCCTTTTTCATGATTATAAATATAGCACGAACGTTCGTTTTGTCAAGTCCTTTTTCCAAAACTTTGATGTTATTGCATTTTTTTTCACACGGGGGGTCGTTGCGTCACCAGGGAGACCGTTTTCGCTTGGTGATTCGCGAGGTAGTGAACGAATATTTGTACTGCGGGGACCTGAGACAGTGTCCCATGTCCGGGGCTGAAGATCCCCTCAGGATGCCTACAATTTTTTAATTTTATGAGCGTCCCTCAAGGGTTTCCTGTAAGTCTAATACTTAGGTTCTGAAAATAAACATTATTATTGTCCTATTTCAGGACTCTTTGTATAATATAATAAAACAATCGCTATAGATTTGAATGTGCTTAGAAAACGCATTTCTAGATGTGCAAGAGAGATAAGGATACCGAGTGACCGCAGGAAACGGGGATACATTCCCGAAGGCGTCTGGAACAATCCATCAGGTTTGAGGATGAAGAGACATCAGGCCCACTTATCTATCATCCATGCTAAAGGAGAAGATGAATGAATACCAAAGTGAAAGCAATGTGTTTCTTTTTTTTGGTCCTTATTCAAGGATGCGCCTCTTTAAGTCAGAAGATTCCTCTTACAGATTCGGATCGCATGGAGGCGAAGAAGGCTCCTTCCATCAAGTTGATTCACTATTATCCTATTCCCATGCATATGGCAACGCCCAATGATGCATTGGTGTCTTCCGGTAAATACAAGTGGGTCGGTGGTGAGGATGCCGGCTGGTATAGCGAAGGCGGTAATTATTGGGATTACCTGAATGAGAAGTACAGTTTCCCAGAGCCTATTGCAGTTATTAAAGCACGCTTCATGGAGAGCTTGAAAAAGCAAGGTGGCTTTGGCAACCTAGTGGATGTCAAGGAGGGCCATTTCCCTTATATGGTAGACGGATATGCCGCTCCAGAAGAGGTGGTCATGGACAATTACAGGGAGAAATATGGCGTTGGGTTGGTTCTGGAGATCAGAATGAATCAGTACCAGCTAAACTATCTGCCTGCGCAGTGGAGTGTCTACTCGTTGACGAACTCTGTGAAAGGCAGGCTGATCCGCCTGAGTGACGGGAAAATACTGTGGCAAGGTTTCGGTGGTGCCACTGGATACAAAGATAAAACACTGCGCTACAATATGAAAAAGATGGACAAGAAAGAGGCCAACCGGCTTGCAGCAGGTATACAATCGTCATCGGAACAATGCGCGGACCAATTAGTCAGCCAGTTCATGGGCATGAACACCGCGAAGTAAAACAATATACTGTCGCCCAGATGCGAAGCCCGGACGACGATAACATCTTCTATGGGTAGACCCTATTATGATTTTCTCGTTCACAGAAAGGAATTACAAAGTTTGCGTTTATTTAAGTCGGATCGCAGAAACTTATTCTTAAAATAGCAACCAAAAAGAGGAGGGCTTTATATCAAAATGACTTTAAAGCAGTGGGTTCGTCTATCATGGCTTGTCACATCTGTTTCGTTTTTGGCAGCTTGTGCGAGTATTCCGCCGAGTCCACAAATACCTAAAGCGAATGGAAAGATTTCGATTAATGTGGTCTATGATGAACCAGGCATGAATGATTATCCAATAGGTACTTACTCTATTCCGGGAAGCCTGGTATTGGTAAATAAAAGCAAAGAAATTTCCACGGTAGAAGCTGGGTTTGGATTGCTCGGCGCTTTAAGTGCACATGGATCGGGTAAGGGTGCGAGCAAAAAAGCGATTGAAGGTATCGAAGATATTTTAAAGGTTGATGTCGTAGCGTTGACAAATAAAGGCTTTAAAAAAACTGGACACAAGACTAACAGTAATTGGGTAATCGGTGGTCAAAGTGAGCTCGTCATGGAAGTCAAACCCTATCTCTTTTTTACACCGCAAGGTGATACGGCAAAACTGTATTTATTCTTGAAAGCATCGCTAAAAGACAAAGGCGGATCCACGCTATGGGATTCACGATATGTTTATTATGTGCCCAAGGCGAGGCAAATAAAAGGCGCAGGAAGCTGGAGTGAGAAAAACGGTGTCGCTTATAAGTCGGCGATTATTGATGGGTATGGGGAAATTTCCAAAGTAATGCAAGCAGATGCCAACAGAGGCCAAGCCGGTTGGACGCAACGCCAAGCGAAGGTGAAGACCGAATTCGCCGGGATGGGTCAAGAAATCGAAATGCCCGGTGTGATATTAAAAGAAACAGATCATACAGTAATATTTACTCCTAAACTACGCAGTCTAATGAGTGGTATCAACATCATGCCACGTAATATTGTGACTATCAGTAATTAATAACGGCTTGTCGAATTAGATATCTTTAACCTGTATAATATTATGTTGTGAGCTACACTGACTAGCGGTACCAGGCACTAGTGCCTGGTACCTTGCTATTTCCTCGTATTTTTTTTAACTTCCTTTCTGTGATGCTCGGCTGCGCGACATGCTGTTTCTGCCCCCTCTGGGAGGCGTCAAGTTACTTCCCACTAAGGTCCTCCCTGGGGTCAGCCCTTGACATTGGACAAAAATACAACCTCTCGGGGTCAAACCTGGAATATATAACATCCTCGGTGCCAGGCACCCGTTAGATTCGAACCCCATTAGAAGTTTCAATAAATGGACTCTGCATTCTACATTTAGCACTATAATTTAAAACTTCTAACGGAGCGAACAAAATTTCCACCCCTAAGCACCAAGTAAAGAGACCCTGTCTTATATGAAGATCATAAAGAAACTCTTCATTAGCACCGCGACTCTTGCCATTATTTTGTGTGTCTTAGTGGCCCTATTCGTAAATACGGTGGCATTCGAGTGCCGTAGGGCGATCTCCTCGGCGTTCCGCTCCCTGCGACGTACCACAGGGGGTACGCCTCAGTCACGCGCCTTGATGAGACCGCCCTACGACCCTCTCGATACGTCACCATATTTACGAACAGGACCACTTAGGGAACCTTGGATTATACCTGCGGATCAAGACCTATGTTGACCCTGTACTGGAACCAATGCCCGATTATACCCCTGAATGGAATCCTCTGGGGTCAGACCTACACTTGTTTCACTCAAATACTACATACCGGTTGACCTTCGCAAGTCTCTTCCCTTTGATTCCCAGGTCCTCGAGTCGGGTGATCCGTGTCTCCCGCCGTATCTCAACCACCTTCTCGACCGTCTCCGGTCCAAGGCCGGGGACCCTCAGCAGGGCCTCTTTTCCCGATCTGTTGATTTTGACAGGATAGAATTCGGGGTGTCTCTCAGCCCAGACTTCCTTGGGGTCTTTGTCCAGGCTCAGATTGCCGCTCTCGTCCGTAAGAATCTCCTCTTTTGTAAAACCGTATTTTCGCATCAGAAAATCGGCCTGGTATAAGCGGTGCTCCCGCATGAACGGGTTTTTCGAGCCCGTCGGCTCCGGCTTTTCACCGGGGATGTCGGGATTTCCCAGACCTTTCTGATAGGCGGAGAAATAGACCCTCTTGAACTTCAGACGATTATACAGGCCGGACATGTAATTGATGATTTCCGAGTCCTTTTCATCGGATGCACCCACAATGAATTGAGTGGTGCATTTGACCTTGGAATGTTTCATGCTCCGGCCCGTCAGCCGGGCCATGAACTTCATGGGATGAATGATGTCTTTCAGGTAATCTTTTCTGTCCGAAAGAACCTTGAAGTGTTCTTCGCCTGGGGTCTCGATATTGAGTGAAACGGCCGTGGCCAGGGAAAGAGAATCTTCAATCGCAGCATCCGATGCACCCGGGATGATCTTCAGGTGTATATACCCTTTGAACTGATGTTTGTATCGGAGCAGGCGTGCAACGGCATTGATCCTGTCCATGGTATAGTCGGGATTGTTGATCACCGCAGAGCTGAGAAAAAGGCCGAATACCTTTTTTCTTCTTTTATATTCCATGAAGGCACCGGCAATCTCCTCGGGCTGAAGCGTGCATCGCCGCTCATTCGTCTGGAAACGAAGGGGGCAATATTTGCAGTCGTTGACGCAGGCATTGGACAGGAGGGTTTTCAGCAGGACGGAGTAGCCTCCCTGCGGCAGGGCCAGTGGATAAAGCCATTTGCTGTCCGGGCCTCTGTGGCGCCGATCTTCCTTACCCGTGCCGCAGGCACATGCCAGATCATACTGGGAATCTTCCGACAGCACCCCAAGTTTTCTGATCGTATCCATTTGGGATTACCTTCGTGCAACACAGGTGACCCAAGGAGGAAGAGACGGCTCTTGGCCCTTCTGAAAAACCCCCTATAACCTATGAGAAAGGATTCTACAAGTTTGTTGTCTCAGAGTCAAGCGGAAGTAAAGCCGGAACCCCTGAGGGGACCCCATTAGACACAAAGTCTCTAACGGGATTAACGTTGTTGATTTGTTCACTGAGCAGAAGGCAAAAAGGGGGAAGGCTATTTTATTGAAATAACCAGCCTGTCCCCTTTTCTGTTTTTCTAAGCACAGATTAAAGAGACCGTGCCTTATATGATGATCATAAAGAAACTCTTCATTATCGCCACAACCTTTGTCATTATTTTGTGTTCATTAGTGTCTTTTCGGCCCGTTCGGAGAACGGGCCCTACATAGGAGAAACCTGAATATACTTTTATTTTGGTCCCCTTTTATTTTGTATTTTTTGAGTGAGACACTCCGAAAGCTTCGAAAGCACCGGCCCTGACCTCCGAGCCCATCTAGTAAATTCCCTCTGCATTAGCCTGGTTTATAATCTCACGGTTCAAATCATATATAGTATCCTTGACAATTGTACCGGGAAAGTTAAAGGGCATAGCAAATATTAGAAACGCTTGCTGCCACATGGTTACGGCTTCCGTTCTTTCAAATACACCGAGTGTTTTACCATTCTGATCCTTTATTGTTGTCTTAACAACGAATTCGTCAGTGGCATTACTTGGGACCAGATAGAGTGTCAAGCCCGTTAGAAATGCTAAACCCAGATTTGCCTTTCCTTGATCTATGATCTCTACCTCTGCTCGAAGGCTCGACTTGGTCAAACCGGTTTTTACATCCGAAAATAAACCAGATTCACGATAGGCTTTAACTGTTTGCTCGCTCCATGTCTTAATCAATGTTGCATTAACATCTTGTACTTTTTCATTTAAAGAAGCTTCGCCACTGACCGTGATACTAATTGATTTTTTCCGGGTGGTTGGTTCAGGAGGCCATTTTGATATCTGTCGGGGTTGACCGGAACGAAAAGACGCACAACCACAGAAGAATGACAGCAGAAGAAAGGATGCAAGAAAGACTATAAGGTTTTTAGGATTTACCATTTTTACCTCCCTTTCTGGCGAATGTCTGCACTCGCCTTTGTTAAAAGATCGTTGATAATTGAGGTTCTGGCCTCAATGCCACTAGGTAGAACATACTCTGGTGACCAAAAAGAAACACCGTGGTGCTCGTTTAATTGAGAACTCACTTCAGTGATGATAGAGCCAGAAGAAGACTCAACAGTTAGTTTACCCGAAAGGTTCGAGCTGTCATTGTAAATTGGACCATCAAACCATATATAAAAAGTTGCTGTAAGAATTGCCGCAGGAAAGTATGCTGGATGAGGAGCCCGTTGCTGGTGGTAACGGTCAAATTCAAACCGCAGTACAAGATCCTCCGCACCTACTTTTCCTGGAAGAAGATTAGGATCGTAAAAATATCTTCCCTCTTGAAGATATTTTAGAACCTTAAGGGTTAAAGAGTCTTCAATGGTGCTTTTATTCTTAACTGAAGGGTCCATTATCTCCACCTTTGAGAGCCAGACCTTCTTCTCGATTGTGTTGTCTACAGGTGTCGCGTGGTTTAGCCCTGCTCCTCGAGGTAACGTCACACATCCTGAAATGAAGACTATAATGAAAATAAGAGATGACAGATGAAGGACTCGTCCGAAGTTAAGGATAAACAGAGACGTCTGAGACTGCCTACCATACTGAGGTTTCTTTTCATGGGTTATACGAATCATAAATGCAACTCCCTGGTATGAGGTCTATACATTTGGCCAAATCTTACAAAACAAGATCGATTACTATCTTTTCCCTATTGCAGTCGGCTCTGTACTCGTTCCGTATGCGGTTCTTGCGTATTCCTCGATTATATATTTTTGTGAATTTGGTCGACCTTACCTTAATCTAAACGAACCTCTTGTTATTAATTTTCACCCGACAGACTGCCATCTGTCAATAAGAAATCCCCTATTACTCCTCTGATTCACAAACCTACAAAGAGGAGGACACGACCTTGCAAGACAGAAAATTACTTGAATTGGCGTTAGGCCTTGCTGCCCAGAAGGCAAAAAGGTAGCAGGCTACTTTATTGGAATAACCAGCCTGTCCCCTTTTCTGTTTTTATAGGAACCTGGAGGGTGATCCCAATAGGAAAAGTCGTTTCCCGAAGGATGGGTGCTGTAAATGATATGTGTAAATGTGACTCGTTTACTCATAAGGTCATCTTGTAGTATAATATTATAATAAGAACATTTTCCTGGAAATAAACGATTCGTAGCCCTAACAGCAATAAATTAATATCTCACTTCATGGGCACCTTGGTACAGGCCGTTACTCTACCTGATTCTGAGCCACGAGAAAGAGAAGCTTATGGAACAACTGATGCTTGGCATGATGTGGTATGTTATCTTTCTTTTCTCAACAGTTTTTCACGAAGCTTCGCATGCCTTTGCAGCGATGAAACTTGGAGATAAAACAGCCTATCATGGCGGCCAAGTTTCGCTGGACCCAATCCCTCACATTCGACAAGAGCCTTTTGGGATCATATTCGTACCTCTATGCACATTTATTATGAGCGGCTGGATGATCGGTTGGGCCAGCACACCCTATGACTATCATTGGGCACAAAGATATCCCAGACGTTCAGCATTGATGTCGCTGGCAGGGCCTCTTGCCAATTTATTCTTATTTATCATTTCAGGTTTGTTGATCCGCTTAGGTTTTTACCTGGATCTTCTATACGCACCCGATTCCGTTACATTCTCACAGGTCACCGCAGCAACTCATGGAGGAGCCCTCTCTCCCATTGCTGTAATTCTAAGCATATTCTTTGCCTTAAATTTAATCTTGTTCCTGTTTAATCTTCTTCCATTGCCTCCATTAGATGGCAGTGGGATAATTCCCTTCTTTCTTGAAAATGAAACAGCCAGAAAATATATGGATTTTGTAAGCAATCCGGGTATGATGTTTTTCGGAATACTGATAGCATGGAATGCCTTTGATTATATTTTCGATCCGATTCATTTAGTGTTTCTAAATATGCTTTACCCAGGAATTAGTTATTCTTAAAAGAAAACCTTCGGTGCCAGGCAACATTTCTTTCCTAATTAATTTCTAACGGGGTGGGCAAAATTTCCGCCCCTAAGCACAGAGTTAAGAGGCCCTGTCTTATATGAATATTATAAAGAAACTCTTCATTGGCACCGCAACGCTTGCCATTATTTTGAGTGTCTTAGGAAACCTTGGATTACACCAGGTGATCAGGATCTTCGTTGACCCTGTACTGGAACAAATGCCCAATCATACCCCTGAGCAACTCACACTTGCTCCGTCTGATATGAAGTCAGAAACATTACATCTGATGGGACTCAAACTAAGGTTTCCTTTTGATCGAGAAGATATTGTTCAGGTCAGCCCGTCTTTTGACTCCGATCACAACATCGACAACATTCTGATTAAAATCGAAAATGAGGAGTACACAGGGGTTTTCCTCTTGATGGCATCTACGGATATTCTGGAAGAGAACGGAGAGGCGCTGATCACAAAGGACTGGGACAGGATTTTATTAGGAGAGGAGTCTGTGTTTGATATATTAAGGGCGGTGGATTATGCAAGACGGGATGATTTCAGCTGGTGGAACCTTCCCCACAACATAAGGCTGACCATGCTTCTCATTTTAAAAGCCATCTCTATGCCGGCCTATGAGAATCTCAAGGTGTATGACCTG
>CAJICE010000033.1_pt1 | contig 54689 bp, 56 predicted proteins | sample 9199531 | NCBI WGS metagenome assembly CAJICE01 (sample SAMEA7708327, study PRJEB35096) | sediment metagenome | biome: marine neritic benthic zone biome [ENVO:01000025]; feature: sediment [ENVO:00002007]; material: shallow marine sediment [ENVO:03000034] sea grass bed [ENVO_01000059] ... | reverse complement strand
GCCAATTACGAGAATACCCTTCGGGCCATGCGGATCCTGCTGGACCCCCTGGGTGCCAATTTCTCTAAACGGAAAATCACTCTCTCTACATGCGGTTTGATCCCTGGAATTCAGAAACTGGCCAGGGAGAAAACAGGGATTAATCTGGCTGTTTCTCTCAATGCCTCAGACACCTCAACCCGAAACCGGCTCATGCCGATCAACCGCAAATATCCCATGGAAGATCTACTGAGAACCCTGCGAAGCTTCCCTCTCCCGGTACGGGGGAGGATCACCTTCGAATATGTCCTCCTCCGCGGTCTGAACGATTCCCTGGAGGATGCAAGAAGGCTTGTCACGTTACTCTCGGGGATCCGGTGCAAGATCAACCTGATCCCCTATAATCCCATTCCAGACTGTGAATTTCAGCCGCCGGCAAGAGAACAAGTGGAGAATTTCCAGAATATCCTGCTCAGCGCCAATTATACAGCCATCATCCGGGAGAGCCGCGGCCAGGAAATTTCTGCGGCCTGCGGACAGCTCAGAGACCGTTCAGCTTCCTGAAAAAACACTCATCTTCCAAAGAGGCAAAAAAAAACCGTCCGTAGGAGAAATATCCTACGGACGGTTATCAATACTTAAAGATCTGTTTTGCTGATTGCACCGGCAAGCCGAGTGCAAGCTGACAGCGGATTTTACTTCTTCTTTTTCAGTTCTGGCTCGACGATGGCCTTGACTCCCTCAAGAGAGCGGTTCTGGAGCCTTCGTCCGGCCACAAAGATCGTGGGGGTTCCTGTTACTCCTGCGCTGGAACCGTCCTTCATATCCTTGGCAATGGCTTTTTGAAGTTTGGGGTCGGTCAGGCTCTTTTTGAAGGCCTCCATGTCCAGGCCCAGTTCCCCGGCAATCTCCAGATATTTTTCTCCGGAAAGTTTGTTATAGTTGTCCAGGAGTTTGTTGTGATATTCCCAGTATTTTCCCTGTTCCCCTGCAGCCAGTGCAGCAATGGCCGCCGCCTTTGCCTGCTTATGCATGGCGAGAGGAAATTCCTTGCTGACCAATTTGACTTCATTCGGGTAGTGCTCGAGCACCTGCTCGAGTAGCGGGATCACCCGCGCACAGTAGGGTCATTGAAAGTCCGAAAATACGACCATGGTTACCGGTGCATTGGCAGGCCCTTTAAAAGGGGAGCCCTTTACATCGATATTCTGTACAAAATCAACCTTGATGATCGAAAGTTTCTTGTTTTCCTCATCGGTCAAGAAGAGCTGGTCCCCTTTGGGGGAGACAGCGATCCGTTCAATCCCCGGATCCACAGGTATCCGGCCTTTCATCACTTTGCCGTTTGACGAGTAGACCAGGACCTCTCCAGGCGTGAGAATAAAGATCGTCTTACCTTTCGCATCGGTCACCACATCCAGAGGTTTACTATCCAGATCCAGTGAAGAAAGGGGGGTCCATACTACTTCTGCTCGGGCAACAGGCTGCAGCCAGCCTGTAAAGAGAAAGAAGAGTAGAAAGAACAGAATGGTAAATCTTCTTCCAAATTTCATATTGATCCTCCATAAATGATTTAATGAACAACGAAAAATCTCAATTACTTTAATCTATTACATACTAAAACGTCAAGAATAAATTAATATTCATAAAGCGATGAAAATATTCACAAATCGGTTCCAACTATTGAGGATTGTTAAAGGCTCAACGATCGGGATGACTAACCGATCCGTGTAAAATATCCCCCCGATGCACAGGGACGGCAGAGGGTCTGCCCATTCTCCTCAATATCCCGCATGTCCTGAACCCAGTCTCCGCATTGATCACACTGCACACGCTTGACAGGGCGGCCGGGCATGTCCTGTTTGGGAATGGTGACACGGACCTCACGGATTTCAAAGAGCTCCTCTTCCGGCATGATTTTATAGGCTTCCCTCTGCTGGTCATATTTTTCCGTGATGTGAGGAGCATATCTGGACGCCAGTCCACGAGAAGATTCCCTGGCTCTGACTCTGACGGCCTTACCTGTTTCCAGATTGACAAAGGTGGCGGCCATAATCCCATAGTCCATCATCTTCACCGTACGTTTGCCGACCCGGCAGCCTGTTACGGCCATGACCGCATCCGAGGCACACCGGTCCATCTCCACATAGACAATAATCTTCTTCCGTTCCGAATTGGATTTGGGATCTTCAATCCCGATCTCACGGCAGCCGCTCATGGCCATCCGGGTTCCGATCACCTGTCCCGGACATGCCTCTCCATGAAATGCAACCGACTCTTTTAAACATTCCTCAAGTGTTTTCATGACTCACCCTTAAATCTTTCGTCCACCTATATTTATTTGTGACCTAAAACCACCATCAAAATTTTTTATCTACAAACAAATGTTGGTTCTTGACAGGATTGTATGGGTAAATACAAGAAACGAAAAACCTTTAGACAGGATTTACAGAATGAACAGGATATCACAAAAAACTCTTTTTTAAAGATCCTGTCAATCCTGTTATCCTGTCTGAAAAAGGTTTTGTCTTTTTGCGTTTGTGGGATCCTTTGAAAGCTCAGATCCATGAAAAATGTTTGTTTTTACCCACACAAAACTGTCTAGAACCCAAATGCTAAAATGCGTTTATAAATAATTTTTTTTGTTTTCCGACCTCTGTACTTATCAGTAAAATATGTTTCTCTTCTTGCCCTTCGTGGTTGTGTTCTTTATTTCCCGAATGGACAGACTGGAAACCTGCAGACATCGCAGTTCAGGCAGAGACCGCCATGGCCCAGTGCGGCAAGTTCCTCTCTGCCGATCTTTTCGCCGGCCAGTATCCTTGGAAGGATCAAATCAAATAGTGTAATATCATGAAACATTCCACAGGCCGGTACACCGATCACCGGAACGTCCCCCAGATAGGCCACCATGAGCATGGCTCCAGGCAGCACAGCGGATCCATAGGTGATCTCCCCTGCCCCGGCATCCGCCACGGCAAGACGGGTCACATCATCAGGATCGACAGACATCCCTCCGGTTGTCACAATCAGGTCGGCACCCTTTTCGATCAACTTTGTTAGATGTCCGGCAATGACATCCCGGTCATCCGGCGCATAGAACGATCCGATAATCCGGGACCCGAAGGCATCCACCTTTTTCTGAATCACCGGCCGGAACTTATCTTGAATCCGTCTGTAAAAGACTTCATTGCCGGTAATAACAAGCCCCACATTGGCTTGCCGGAGAGGCTTAATATGAAGAAGTGCCCCGGCCTCCCTGCAGATATGCACCGCTTTTTCAATGGTCTTTTTATCAATAATCAACGGGATGGCCCGAGTCCCGGCAACGATATCGCCTTGCTGAACAAGGGTGTTAGATTGACGTGTTGCACACATCACCTCGCCAAGAAGATTAAATCTGTAAAGCGAATGGACATCGACTTTCAGAAGCCCGTCGTACTGTGCTATGAGTTCCTGCTTCCCCTCTTTGGGTTCACCGGAGATCGCAACGCCCGTACCGGCAAGTGCCGAGGCCAGCTCCCATGCCGCATCATTTTCATGAAGTTTTTCCTCTTCGATTTCAAGAACATAGACATTTTCCTTCCCAAGTTTCTTTAGATGTTCCACATCCTCTTCAGTGACGATATGCCCCTTTTTAAACGCCCTTCCTTTGAATTGCCCCGGGATTATTTCAGTTATGTCGTGGGCCAATACCGTGCCCACTGCACGGTGTACCGGCAAGGTTTTCATTCTGCTCTTCTCCTGATCTTTCATGCCTGTCTTATTTCATAGGATATGCAGATTATGCATAACGGGTTATAAAAAAAATCTTCCGAAAATCTCCTTGAATCGGTTGTTCAGTTTCTCTTCAAAACCCATTTCCAATGTTTCATATTTATTGAGCATGCCCCGGGCTTCAGATGTCAAACGGGCTCCACCCCCCTTGCGCCCCCCCACGTGAGTGAGGACAAGCGGGATGCCAAAACGTTTTTCCATGGCCTTGATATGTCCCCAGGCCTTTCGATAAGAGATCCCTATCTCACGTGAGGCCTGGTTGATCGAACCCAGTCGTTCAATCGCCCGTAAGAGGTCTACCCTACCCTTGCTGATAAACATTTCACCGTCGATTTCCAGCCAAATCTTGGAACGGACATGTAATCGTGCTGTCACCCTGTTCATGTAAACTCTTTCATATCGATGTTTTAACGTCCTGGATTTTCATTGCCTTATTTTCATATCATAAAAGCCTATGAATAATCCAACGAAAAAGTGCCCCCATCCCGTTCTCTACAGACCGCTCCCCCTTCGATGTGATCCCAGGCATTGGGGGCACATCTCTCCGGGGAGTCCCTGGAATGGATTTCCGCAGACACTGCAATGTTTTGCCTTGACGCGGACACGTTCTCTATCCGTACCGAATACAAAATCTTTGAACGGAATGGCTTTTGAATATGAGATGGCTTTGGAGAAACAGGCCTGGCCACAGATTTTGCACCCTGTACATTTTGATAGTGTAAAGATCAGACGGGTCGTATCCCCGTATTCTTCTCTTCGCACGGCCCCCGCGGGGCAGAGTTTCTCGCAAACATTACAGCCGATACACGCATCAGAGATACGGATGTCATGAACATGAAGACTCTCTGTGTTGAAGGTTTCATCTTCTATCTCGCCGAGTTGTGGAAGAAGCTCCAGCAAAAATGTCCGTAGAGGGTTCTCCTGCTGACTCCAGCGGAGTTCTTCAATATCTTTTTCGGGTTCAGGAAGCAATTGACGGGTGGCTATAAGGGTCCGCACACGGAAGAGATCAAAGAATTCCCTTCGGCCCACTTTGTCCTGTGAGGGCGCATCCTCTCCGGTACAGCTGCCAGGGTGCAGCTCAAACTTCTCAACTTCTTCGATAAGATCGTCGGAAAGACCAAAGCAGTTCAGTAAACGGCGTGCCTCCCGGATTAGCTGCTCGTACTGGTTCATACCGGATACAAAGGGGCAGTGCTCACACTCCTCGATCCGTTTAATCTGTACATGTGCGCCCCCCCAGGCAAAGGGAGCCATCAGGTAGCCTTCGGAAAGTCCTGCCAGACAGGGAACCACAAGGGCTCCTTCCTTCTCCTTCTCCTTGTCCATGATGCAGGAAAAACGTGCGACAGGATTTTCCTTCAGCTTTGCTTTGAGGTGGAGACGGCGTTTTTTCTCATTCTCTCCTGTCAGGGTAAAGACACCATTCGGACAGGCGGGTATACAGATCTCACATCCTGAACAGTTCTCATTAATGCTGACCGTATCCCCCTCAATCATGATAGCCTTTGATGGACAGTTATCCTGGCATAGACGACATTCTGAGCGGGGATAGCGTACACGGGAACAGAGGTGGGAACGGATCAGAATGTCCGTTTCGCCGAGCAGTCTATCGAGTATATGACTGAAAAATGAAGTTTGAAATACCATATTTTCAAATTGAGTCATCCTATCCTGTTTCAGGATATTATTTTGGGTTAAAGTTTATCGGAAACGCCCAGGAAAGGCAAGTTTTCTCTTACTCCGCAGACCCCTTTTCCGGAGCACGAAAGAGACAGAGCCGGTTTTTCCCGCCTGCTTTGGCGCGGTACAGAGCCTTGTCTGCCGCTTCGATTAAATTTTTAATGCCTCTGGCATCTTCCGGATAGGTCGCAAGACCCATACTGATTGTGAAATTTCCGTACGGTTGTTTTTCCTCATAAGGGAAATAAAACTTCTCGACTTCATGACGGAGTCTTTCACCAATCACCACCGCTTCTTCTTTGGACGTCTGAGGCAGGACCATGACAAATTCCTCACCGCCGTATCGGGCCACAAAATCGATATTTCTCACCGCATCCCGAATCACCGCGGCGACATTTCGTAGAGCCTCGTCACCGGCCAAATGGCCATGATGATCATTGTACCACTTGAAATCATCCACATCGATCATGATCAGGGAAAGGGGATGGCTGTGTCGCTGTGATCTGCTGAGCTCTTCCGTAATCCTCTCAAAAAAGTAACGCCGGTTTAACAGTCCTGTCAGGTGATCCGTGATCAGCACCTGCTCCATCTCCTTGGAACGCTGATAGAGTTGGGTCCGTTCCAGTGCAATCGCGACTTGCGTGGCAAAAATTTGGATAATCTTAAGATCATCATTGTTAAAAACCTCACCGGTAATCTTGTCAGATATGTTTAATACGCCAATGGGGCGCTCATTCAGGATCAAGGGTATGCTGATAAAAGAACTGGTTTTGTACCGCATTTTTTTCTTCTGATAGATTCGAGGATCTTTTTCGATATCTTCAACGAGGAGCGGCATCCCCGTCTGGATGACCTTGCCGGCAATCCCATCGCCTGCCTGAACATGAATATTTTTTATGACATTCTCAGAGATCCCTTTACAGGCCTTCACGTGAAGTTGCTTCGTGGCCTCATCCAGGATCAGAAGCGACGCCTGTTCGGCCTTGACGATCTCTGTGGATCGGTTCAGGATGAGCTGAAACAGTTCGTTGATTTCACGGACCTCACCCACTTCACTGGTCAGTATCCCCAAATTGCTGATCTCAAGGACCCGGTTTTTGAGTTTCTGCTTAAGTTCTACATTCTGGATAGCAATGCTAGCCTGGTCACAAAAGGCCTGGATCATCCGGATATCGTTTTCGAGGAGTTCTGTATTAACAATACAGATCAACCCGCCGATCCTCTGACTAAAATGGAGCGGGAAAAGATAGAGGGATTGGATCTGCTCGTTAAAACCTGATTTCTCAATCTGGAAACGGTCACGGGTATGGATGGTTTGGTGATCCTTGAGCATCTGTCTAACCACGCCTTGATGAGAGCTGATACGCAATGATGAAAGATCCCACTTATCGGACCCGTAAGAGGACTGAGACAAAAAGTGCCGGCCCGAAGGATCCAGGAGCATGAGAGCGGTTCCCCGGATATCGAAAAGGATGGCTAGATAATTGATGATCAATCCATAGAGTTCATGGTTGTCCAATATCAGATTCAGGTCATTACCCAGATGAAAGAGTGTAAAAAGCTTTGAAAAATTCTGCCCGAACTTCTGTGACTGAAACGAATGATCGAGCATGGTTTGACCGATTGTTTGCAAGTAGGTCATGGCACCCTGAATTTCCCGGAATTTACCAATCCGGAGTTCCCCCAGGGCCTTAAAAAGCTTTTCATGACTTAATTCAGACTCTTCAGCTAATTTCACATATTGTGAAAGGATTGGGGATTCGGTTAATATCTTACCACCGTATATCGCCCCAATGACCTCCTCATTAACCTGGAGCGGTATTGAAAAACAGAGCAATCCCGCATAGCATGTAAAAATCACTGATTCGCCTTCTTTAATGGAACGGGCAATCTTATGTCCGCATTGGGATCGGCACCGGGACAGTCCTTTGTCCGTACTTCGAATCAACCTGCATAGATTCCGCTCTGCAAAGGGACGGCCGAGCAGGGTGCCGTCAGATCCAACGCATTTGATTGTGAGACCGGTTAAGTTCGCAAAACTGGAAACAGAGCGCTGCCAGGCCTCGGTGTTTAAAATCTTCTGGTATTTTTTTTGATCTACGTCTTTCACTCGACTTCCACCCACATTCAAAGTGTACATAATCTCAAATATAATTTATATGCAATTTCCATGCTAAATATGTATAAAAATAAAAAAAGATATTATTATTTTATGTACCTACAACAGATTGATTTTATTAATAAAGATTAGCATGGTATTGACGACATTATGATATGCAATATTCATTAAATGTGATTTTTTAAAATAATGGAAAACTTTTTCACAATTTGTGAAAAAGTTTTCCACAAATGGTAAAATTTTTCCATATTTTTGTGTATATATTAAATAATGATTATTTTATCAAATTAGGAGCTATTTATTTTAAATTACAATAAAAAGCCCATCAAAACATAGTAATGATGGGCTTTTTATTGTAATTTAGATAATATTGTAAAATTTAATAAAAAAGTACAAATATTACAAAATCAAGATCAATTCAACCTTCTATATTGATAGAGTATGAGTTGCATGTGATCTTTTGCATTGAGTTTCTGTTTTTGTAGTCTCTTTTTTTCAACCTCTTCCTCGGAGGTCAGGAACTTTAACTGATTGAAATTTTGCAGTTTGTTTTCAAGATGGCTATGCAGGTCAGCCCATTTCTTGAAATCTTTGTTTTCTGATCTCAACCGGTCAATCAGAACCTCATCTTTCACCATATGGCCTCCCAATATCTATGATTTAAATGATACTGCTCTGCCAATTTATAACATTACCATAATTTGCTTGAGATCTCAAGAGCGGATTATTCTTTATTCAGGGTCAATTTCATCACCAGAGCGTCTTCTTTGGAGTCAGAATAGTATCTCTTTCGAACACCCACAACCTGAAATTTTAATTTTTTGTAGAAACTTATGGCGGCACTGTTATTTTCACGCACTTCCAGAAAGAGATGCACCCCCTTTTTTATTCTCACAATGCGTATCAAATTTTTTAATAACTCCGTCGCAATCCCTTGTCTTTGGTAGTCGATGGACACTAAAAGGTTGGTAATATACAACTCATCCATAACCATGAATGAAGTCATATAACCGACAACTTCTTTTTTGTTTTTGCAGACCAGATTGATTCCATTCGGATTTTGAATGGCATTTAAAAACGATTCTCTTGACCAGGGTGTAAGAAATGCAGATTTTTCCAGTGCGAGAGCCGGATCCAGGTCCTCTACTGACATGACCTGAATACTCAGGTGATGTTCCGGCGTTCTGAATTCTGTTACGAACTTTTTTCCCAATTAATTTCTGCCTCGGATCTCCGGATGTAATTAGGGATTAATGCATCGGAACTTACGGTCTGTCCGGTTTTCAGTTTCTGCAACCCCAGTTCTCCAATGGTTGCAGCAGAGGGATAATTTAATGGACCGGTTACGAAATGCGCCAGGGAAGGAATATGCTTTTGGAAAAATGGTTTATAGATGAGGGCTCCTTCTCCGACAAATAATGTCGGTTCCAAAATCTGTTCGCATACCTTCTCTGGTGAAACCACTGTTTCCTGTGAGACGACATGAGCATCACCCTCTTTAAAGCGAAAAAGAGCGCTGTAGACTTCTCCTTTGCGGGCATCAAAAAGGGGGCAAACCAGACGGTGTGAAGTGGCAAACCGTTGGGCAAGTCCCAAGAGTGATGACACGGGTATGACGGGTTTGTTTGCGGGACAGGCCAAACCTTTGGCTGTACTGACCGCAACGCGTACACCTGTGAAAGACCCCGGTCCGATGGATACAGCCACTCCGTCCATGTCATCCAAAGTCATGCCTGAATCGTTGAAGACGCGGTGCACAGAAGGAAGGAGCCGTCCACTGTGCGTCTCCTTTAAGCACAATGTATATTCTGCAACAAGTCCCTGCTCACCATACACGGCAACACTGCTCACCGGGGTTGATGCTTCAATTGCTAAAATCACTATTCACTCCTGACCTTTTGCCGTGCAGAAATCATTTGTCCGGATCGAACGCAGATGGTCTCCGACGTTTTTTCACCTTGTGTTTCCTGGAAATAAGCCGGTAAAACCACTGATAGATTGTACTGCACTTCTCCATCACATTTCGCCTGAGAATGCTCTTGCGGTCCTCAGTACCCGGGTGTCCGTGAATGTACCGGTGCCGGATTTTAGAAACGGCATTCAAATCGATCTGATGAAACTGATTATAGAGCCAGCGTTTCGGGAGATTCCAGGAGGCACCGGCTGACCATGACGCTCCAAAGTCAATCAGGTAGGGTTGATAATCCTTGTTGACGAGGATGTTTTTCTTATGCTTTAAGTCCGAATGGACAACACCCCGTGCATGGATATTCTGTACCAGTTCGGAAAGGCGGTTAAAAAATTCCGGTGGAAGAAGGGGGTCATCTTTAGCAAACCGGGATAATGGGATACCTTCGATCAATTCAAAGATGAAACTGTCGCGGTCAATTATTTTAATCAGGCGGGGAATTCCGGGGATCCCTTGAAGTTTCTGATAAATTTTGAATTCACGAGAAAGCAGCCATCTGCCGATGAGTAGACGGATGAGAATGTTCTTTGTCGAAATGTCCTTAACGGCGGCCGTGATTCCGTCTACAGAAACCTTGTAGATATCACCCTGTGTTCCCCCGCCAATCCGCCCCACCAAAAACCTCTCAAGGTTTTCACGGCGGACCTGCTGAAAAACCTCCATGTTGGCTCAACTCCATGGGTGAACGAATTTAGCGGTTCCAGAAAAAGCCTTTCTTCTTAAGTTTTTTCTCCTTTAAGATAATGGGCTCCTCCAGCACATCATCAGAAAAGACCTGTTTCCTCTTTTCATTCTCCTCCAGTTTCTCATTAATTTGCTGAAGAAGGGCCTGAATGGAATCGTCCTTTACCAGGAGTGTCTGCAATTGTTCCTCCACGTTCTGGATCTGTCTTTTGATCTCCTGCACGGTTTCTGCAAGGTGGTTGCCCTCGACAGCACCCGCTTCCGGAAAGGCAGGAGGTACCGGAGGCATCACCGGTTCGTGGTGTATTGTTCCGGCCGGTTCGGCAGAAACGGATGGCATGGAGGATGAAGGAGGCTCGCTCGCTTCGGGTGATTGTGAAACCGGTTTCTCGACCTCCTGCAACTCCTTGATGTTATGTTGACCCCGCAGGCTCAGCATGAGTGCCTTGGTGACCAGTTTAAAGGTATCTAATACACCTTCTCCTGTTACGGCAACTGCAGCATTATAAGGAACGCTCCTTTCGTTAAGCCGACTGTTCAACTCATCGACTTCCATAACATTCGGAAGGTCCCGTTTGTTGTACTGGATGACCAAAGGGATAGTTTCCGGATCCAATCCATTCACAATAAGGTTCTCTTTCATGTTATCAAGACTTTCGATGTTTTTCTCCATCATCTCTGCTTGTGAGTCGGCAACAAAGACCACGGCATCGGCACCTTTCAGCACAAGACGGCGGGTGGCATTGTAATAGACCTGGCCGGGAACCGTATAGAGCTGAAAACGGACGGTGAAGCCTCGAATCATTCCAAGATTAACAGGAAGAAAATCAAAGAAGAGTGTCCGGTCTGCTTCGGTGGCCAGGGAGAGAAGTTTCCCCCTTGTCTCAGGGTTCATTTTTTCATGAATGAATTGCAGATTGGTGGTCTTCCCGCACAATCCGGGGCCATAAAATACTATTTTTGCCGTGATCTCTTTGTTCCCATAATTAAAGAGGACCATCCTCTCCTCCCATCGGATAATAATCCTTGATTGACTTCGGTAGGCCCGGGCAAAGAGACTGCCGAAGTAGACATGCTTAGATCAATTTAAAGGTCCTGAAAGTGTGCGCAAACGGATCCCGTCTTTGATCAGGTCCCTTACTTTTTCACTTTCACCCATCCACCGATAAACCTTAACCAGATGGGATCGGATCTTTTCTGATTGAGGATCTTTTTCAAGTGCCCTGCTTAAGTAATTAATGGACTCTTCAAAGACCCCTCTTTTAAAGTAGACCCAACCCAGTGTATCCAAAAACACAGCATTGTCGGCATTTTTCTTGTAGGCTTCTTTAGAGAGCTTCAGTGCTTCGTTCAGGTGTTCATTGGATTCAGCATAAGCATAGGCAAGGTTATTATAGAGCTCAGATTTCGATTCCTCAATATCAATGGCTTTTTGAAAGTGCCTGACCGCTTCCTTGCTGTTCCATTTCCTCATTGCGCAGATACCGAGTCCATTATGGAGGGCTGAATTATCCGGATATTCCTTGAGACCTTCTTGTAACAATTTGAAGGCCTCGTCCGTCTCACCATGTTTTAATGATAACACAGCGAGGTTCAATCTGGCAATGAGATACCCGGGATTGAGCTGAAGCGCTTTCTCATAGTAAGTCCGTGCTTTATCTTTTTCACCTAAACGGGCATAAAGATTGCCCACGTTATTGTAAGGTCTTGGATTATCAGAAACATTCTGGATGAGCCACTGATATTTCTTTTCGGCTTCCTTGAGTTTACCTTCCGAGTACAATTGATTCGCCTCTGCAAAGATACGGTCAGATTCAATCAGTACGGCGTCCATGGACCCGCAACCGGCAGATACGAAGATAAAGGTTAAGAGGGATACCACCCAATTGATGTTAGGCATAGTTTATTGTATTTCTATCGTTTTCTTCAGGACATTCCGGTTTCCCACCCTGTCCTCCGCTATAATGGATACCTCTGCATCAGAGGTGACATGAGACAGGATATACTTGAAACGGCCTGTTTTATCAGGAGCGACGGTGGCGCCGTTGATTCTAATGGATGCTTCCGGTTCGGTCTGACCGCTGATCTGGGCATTCACATGCCCTCCCGCCTTGAGTAAAAGAACATCGTCCAGAATAATATCCGGAGGTTTCTGATCGATCACCACTTTAAACACCCTGTAATCGCTGGCATCTCCCTCCAGCCCGTCGGGATTGATGGCACTGACCCGCCAGTAATAGATACCACTCTTCAAACCTTGTACAACGACACCTTGTTGTGAGAGTCCCGTTCGAACAATCACCAGTTCACTGAAATAGGGATCCAGAGCCGCCTGGAGTCTGTATTTGACATCTTGAGAAACAGGACTCCATTTTAAAACAGTCTGCATTTGATTCAAACTCTTAAAATAGTACTCGGCCAGATTATCGGGGTCCAGTAATTTCGGTGCCGCTGGGAGATCCTTGACCTCATCGATCCTGTTTTCATTGGAGATGGCCACGGTCTGGTTCTGAGTAATTTCCACTGATTGATCACCAACTTTCAAATCCACCGCACCTTTGAATACTTTGAGATTGCTTTTATTCTCTTTGGAAACCTGCATGGCAACCTTGGCCTCTGAGATTTTTGCAAGTGCCGTAGGGGTCTCAATGACAAATTCTGAACCTTCCACTTTGGGACGGCGAACAATGGCTTCCACATCGCTTTGACGTAATTTAATCGAAGATTTTCTCATCTTCGTAAAGCGGTTCTCTTTCATTGTTCGTATCACAACCATAGAGTCCGGTTTGATATTCAATCGGTTCCCTTCATCGAAGCGCACCTCGGCATAGCCGCCTGAAAACGTACGAATACTGTCGCCTTCATAGAGAATCTGTCCTTTTTGCGCTTTTTGAAAAAGAAGCTCATTTTTCGGTTTGACCGTCACGTCTCCTTTGACATAAACCAATTTCGCGGAGCGCGCTTCCATTACGTTTCCTTCATCTTCTTCACTTTTGTCGGCATGACTGCGTTCTATTCGGATGAGATTCCCGATCTTTGCCAGGATGGGGTACTCATCCCCCTTGTACTTGATACCGTAAACCAGAGCGACAAGCATCACCGCAACCAGGAAGACGATGACCAAAAACCGCAGGACCAGACGGGGGATGCGGATCATCTTCCAGTCAAAGAGTGCTTTCTTCTCTTTCTTCTTTTGTGAGGAATTCATGTCGTTTCCTAATTTAGGCTACCGGTTCAAGCCGGCTCCGATAGCGTTCTATGGCTTGATCAAACCATATGGGGGCGAACCGTAATCTTGCTGCAGACCTGGGTTTCGGCTTCCCTTCGTTTCATCCCCTTGATCCGGTTTTTCTGATAGGCCTTAACAAACGCCTTACAAACCTGCGGATCAAAACGTGTACCGGCCCAGGACTGGATGAGTGCGACAACCTCTTCATCATCCATGGCCACCTGGTAGGGACGGTCAGAGGTCATGGCATCAAACGTGTCGGAGACGGCGATAATCCTGGCCGGCATTGGAATTTTCTCACCTTTAATCCCATCAGGATAACCCTCTCCATCATACCGTTCGTGATGATGACGCATGGATGGAATAATTTTTTTCAACTGTTTAATGGGAGACATGATGTTGGCGCCTTTGCCGGGGTGCTGCTTGATAACCATATATTCGGACTTGTTCAGACCACTTGGTTTCCGTAGAATGTCGTCATCAATCCCTATTTTACCTATGTCATGGAGCAAGGCTGCAATATGCACAATCTCCCGTTTTTTGGAGTCAAGACCCATCTCATCTGAAATGGCCAGACTGTAATCGGTGACTCTTTCCGAATGGCCTCGTGTATAAGGGTCCCGCTCGTCAATGGCGGCAGCCAGGGAGGCAATGGCACTCATAAACAGGCGTCTCATGTTTTTATCATACAGATCCAGCTGTTTGACCATGTGATTAAATGTTTCTGCAAGCTGCCCGATTTCGTTTTTTGATCGGACGGTGATCTTTTCTTTAAAGTTCCCCCGGGCAATCAGCATTGCACTGCGGGCAAAATGCATGATGGGAACGCTGATCTTTCTCGCCAGAAAAAGACCGATAATACAGACCAGAACTCCGGTGATGAGACCCCAGATAAGTATCTGCCGTTTCATTTCAGCGACAACGATGTACGCGTCTTCCCGGGGTTCCTGTACCACCACGCCCCACCCTTCGAGGTCCAGGGATGCATAGGCACCCAGCATTTCCTTTCCCTCTTTATCCATGAACGTGAGGGCGCCACCGGTATTTCCAAGGGCCAGATATTTCCCTACGATCTCCACATCCTTCATATCTTCCAGCTCCATGACCCGGTCACGATCCTTGTGTGCAATTAAAAGACCGCGGCGGTCTACCAGATACGCCTCCCCTGACCGGCGAATGTTAACGCTCTCCACAATCTCCCAAACCCTCCCCATGGAGAGGTCTGCCAGGAGTACACCGACGACCTTGTTCTCATCAATGATGGGAAGACCAACGGTCATAATCGCGGTTTTAGCCTCGGGAATACTCAATGGGTCCGCCACATACACATTCCCCTGGAGGGACTCTTCAAAAACCTGTTTCCGGATGAGTGTCCGCTCTTCCGTATTCAGGATATTCATCTCAGGGCGTATCACTTCAGCTTTGAGCCGATTCTTGGTGTCAAGCATACTGATGCTGATAAGGTCTCTGTATTCTTCCAGAAAGAAAAAGAGCAGCTGATATTTCTGGAGATCGGAAAAGGACTGGGTCAAGGGCTGAAGCCTGGAGATGATTTCAAGTTTTTCAATTGTATTTTGAATATGATTGGAAACCGCCTCAGCGATTTGCCGGGCACGTTGGGTATGTGAGCCCAGCAGGTCGTTTTCCAAATATTTTTCATTGATCTTCACCAGACTTCTGTCAGAGATCAGCAGGGGGACCAGTGAAATCAGGAGCATGATTAAAACCAGCTGGAACATCAATCGGTTCCTGGTACGGATCTTCTTCACTCACCCCTCCGGGAATTCCATAGAAAGGGAATTTTTATTTTCCCCAATCATAAAGACGGCATTTCTCGTATCTTCCTTCACACGGTACATGGACTGATCGGCCATCTGGATCAATTCGCTTTTATTCTTGACATGATTCGGATAGGAGGCGATTCCGAAACTGGCTGTGAGATGAAACGTTTCTCCTGCATCTGTATGAAACGTATTCTCTTCTATCATCTTGCGAAGCCGCTCCGCTGTGCCTAACGCTGAATCGGGGCCGGTCTCGGGAAGCACAACAATAAACTCATCTCCCCCGTACCTGCAGACCACATCCATGGGACGTAAGCACCTCGTCAGGATCTTACCGACCTCAATGAGGACTTGGCTTCCCACCAGATGTCCATAACGATCATTCACATGTTTAAAATAATCCAGGTCCAGAAAAAGCAGTGAAACCTCTGTATGGTATCTGTTTGCCCTGGATATCTCAACATCCAGAGATTGATGGAGATACCGAAAATTGTAAAGCTGCGTCAACCCGTCGGTAATGGCCAGTTCCGTGGCCTTCCGATAAAGCAGGGAATTCTCAATGGCGATGGCAGCCTGGTCCACAAGGGATAGTACAAGATCGAGATCCTTCTGATCAAAGGGCTTTCCATTCACCTTATTGATCACTTCCAATACTCCCAGGATCCTCCCTTTGCTGCGCAGAGGCACACAGAGGATGGACCGGGTCCTAAAATCCAGAGAGTCGTCCATTTTATTGCAGAAGCGTGGATCGGTGGCCACATCTTCAACAATGATCGGCTTCCCATGAAGGGCGACCCAGCCGGCAATCCCTTCACCAACACGGAGCCGGAACCGTTTGATGTCGTGCTTTTTCTCCCCTTCTGCCAGTTCAAAATAGAGATCGTTCGTTTCATCATCCAGCAGTAAGACAGAACCGGCTTCTGCTTTGACCAGTTCATTGGTCTTTTCCATAATAATGTCCAGGATACTCCCCGTGTCCAGCGTAGACGTGAGGGCCTTGCCCACTTTAATAAAGTAGGATAGTTCGCTGGTGGTCTGGTCCAGCTCAGAGGTGGTCCGTATCAGGTCTTCAAACTGTTCTTTCCTGTCCACCGCTTTTTCCAGGGCGAAGAGGAGACGTTTGGCATGAACGGGGAGCGTTAAATAATCATCAATTTGTGCGATCGTCTCAGGAAGAAAAGAATCGAGATCGCCTTCACCCATGGCCAGGATAACCTGTGAGGCAGGATTTTCTTTCTTGAATTTCAATATCCGTTCAGAATTCCAGGAATCTCTTCCGATGATCAGAATGGATCCGGGTTCCGGTTCTTTGTCGCCAGGTGGACAGACGATGCTTTCAAAACGGGTTTCTTTCAGGAAATCCAGAAAAGAATCCCGATCCTCCTTTTTTAACCCGTTGAGATAAACGTGAATATTCTTGCTCATACAATCTTCCTGGATAAAAAACGTGTTATGACCGGTAGCTGGAGATACGTTTTACAAGGTCCCGGGTGGCCGCTTCAGGATCCTGGGAACCAGAGACCGCCGAAAGTACTGCTACACCTGAAACACCTGTTTGTAAGACCTCCGCGACATTTTCGTGTTGAATTCCGCCGATCCCGAACACCGGAAGGCGGGTTTGTCGGACCACTTTTCCGAGATTCGGAAGCCCCCTGACCGTGGCCCCACTCTTTGAGTCTGTGGGGAAGACCGCTCCAAAACCGATATAGTCTGCGCCCTCTTCTTCTGCTTGAGAAACCTGATCTAAAGAGTGTGCCGTGGCCCCAATGATTTTTTCTGCCCCCAGAATCCTCCGTGCCACAGCAACCGGGAGATCTCCTTCACCGAGATGCAGTCCATCTGCGTCCACCAGCAGGGCAATATCTGAACGGTCATTGATGACAAGATCTGCCCCGCATTGATGGGTCAGCTTTCGGAGCGCCGCGGCTTCTTGATGTTGTACCGATCCGGGTTTTCCCTTGCCTCGATACTGGAGAACATTGGCTCCGCCGCGCAGGGCTGCATCGGCAATCTGCAGGGTCTCGTCTTCATGACCCAGAATCACATAAAGTCTCCATTGTTCGGCAATCTTCCTACCGCTCTTTCTCATCAGATCTGCACCTTCTCCAGGAACGTCGTGTACACCTCTCCGGAAAGAAACTCGGGCGTCCGCATCACTTTTTTATGAAAGGGTATGGTCGTCTTAATGCCCTGAATAACAAATTCATCCAATGCCCTCTGCATCACGGCTGTTGCCTCTGACCGGTCTCGCCCCTTTACAATGAGCTTGGCGATCAGTGAATCGTAAAACGGGGGGACCGTATATCCTGAATAGGCCGCTGTGTCCACCCGGATATTGGGTCCGCCGGGCAGGATGAATGTTTCGATCAGCCCCGGGCAGGGGGTAAAGGTTTCCGAATCTTCGGCATTGATTCGGCATTCCATACTGTGTCCCGTGAACTGAATGTCGCTCTGTTTAAATGACAGTTTCTCACCTGCAGCAATCCGTATCTGTTCTTTGATGAGGTCCACCCCGGTGACCATCTCCGTGACCGGATGCTCCACCTGAATACGCGTATTCATCTCCATAAAATAGAAATCGCCCCGGTCATCCAGGATGAACTCCACGGTCCCCGCATTGGTGTAGTCCACGGCACGCGCTGCCTGCAGGGCAACCTCTCCAATCTCTTTTCTCAATGTACTGTCCAGAGAAGGCGATGGAGATTCTTCGATCAATTTCTGATGTCGCCGTTGAATGGAACAGTCCCGCTCTCCTAAATGTACCATATTCCCCATTTCATCAGCCAGGACCTGCACTTCGATGTGCCTGGGTTTTTCAAAGTACCGTTCAATGTAGACCGAGGCATTATTAAACGCCGCTGCGGCCTCGGCCCTGGCCATGGCAAACAGGTGCGCCAGTGAAGCCTCTGAATGGACCACGCGCATCCCTTTACCGCCACCTCCCGCAGTGGCCTTGATAATGACGGGGAAACCGATTTTTCGGGCCAGTTCCAGGGCCTCCCGATCGGTTTCCACAATCCCCTCGCTCCCGGGGATCACCGGAACTCCTGCCGCCTTCATGGTACTTCGGGCCTCAGCCTTGTTGCCCATCAACCTGATATGATCGGAACGTGGACCGATAAATTTAATCCCTGAAGAGGTACAGATATCGGCAAATTCTGTATTTTCCGCCAGGAAACCGTATCCGGGATGAACGGCTTCCACATCCGAAATCTCACAGGCACTCAATATACTGGGGACATTCAGGTAACTCTGAGCGCTGGGTGCTGCCCCCACACAGATACTCTCGTCTGCATGCTGCACATGAAGGGAATGGGTATCCACATCAGAATGGATGGCCACGGACTCAATTCCCAGTTCCTTACAGGCCCTGATAATACGTAAGGCAATCTCACCGCGATTGGCAATCAGGATCTTTTGAAACACATTGCTCTCCAGTCGACAGAACAGACTCAGTCGATTTATATTAAGGGTTCCATGATAAATAGAGGTTCTCCGTACTCGACAGGCCCCTTGTCCTCTTTGAGGATCTTGAGAATCCGTCCCTTCCGTTCAGCGTCTATCTCGTTCATCAGTTTCATGGCCTCAATAATACAAAGCGTTTGTCCTTTTTCTACCGCACTCCCTTCATCTATAAATGGCGGTGAATCCGGGGCCGGCGAACGGTAAAATGTCCCCACCATGGGAGAAGTGACCACAATCTGCCCGGGCACCATCTCTGGAATCCCCGTATCGGCTGCAACCTCTGCAGGGACCTCTGCAGGTTCGGCCTGCTCCCCGCGCACAGAGGGCCGGGCAACAGGGAACGTTTCTACAATGTGGGCACTATGCTTTTCTCCAAGGCGGATTCGTATGCGGGATCCCTCCCTTTCCAGCTCAATCTCGGAGACGTCAGTCCCGCGAATCATTTCGATCAGCTCTTTGATCTCTTTCAGATTCATCTCCCCCCCCCACGCATAGAACTTCAACGGGTTAACCTTCTTTGACCCGTTCGATGAATTCTCCTGTCCTTGTATCGATTTTCACTTTCTCCCCCTCGTTCAGGTATAGGGGGACCTTCACCACAAACCCGGTCTCCAGAACGGCAGGTTTGTTCCCGCCTGAGGCGGTGTCCCCCTTGACGCCGGGATCGGTCTCCATCACTTGAAGCACCACAAAGTTCGGGAGCTCCACTCCGATGGGGATGCCGTTATAGAAGAGGATCTTGGCCTGGATATTCTCCTTCAAAAAATTTTGGTTATCCCCCAACTGTTCTTTTGTGAGAAATGTCTGCTCATAGGTTTTAGAATCCATAAAGCAGTATTGATCCTCCGCTGCATAAAGATATTGCATCTCCCTCTCATCCAGATCGGGCTTATCGACCTTCTCACCGGAACGGAAGGTTTTATCAAGAACTGCTCCGGTCCGGAGGGCCTTTAATTTGGTTCTGACAAATGCCCCGCCTTTGCCGGGTTTGACGTGTTGAAAATCTATAATCACAAAAGGCTCACCATTCATTTCAATTTTTAAACCATTTCTAAAATCCGATGTTGAATACACCCATCCCTCCGTAGAATTATTGAATTATATAAAACCCTGCATATCCCATTCATCATGATCAAGCTAATCAGAGCTCTCCAACTATGATTCCCATTCAATTTCATTCAGGATTGTTTTAGAGTGTTCATCAAATGCTGAAGCTTTTGAGAACAATCATGAAATGCGAAATTCAGCCGTCTTTGCCTATTATTATTATTCTATAATGAAACACCATGAAAATCCATATATTTCATTCCCTCGTTCTACCCCCGCCAATCCTTTGGAAGGCGAGTCAGAGAACGGCAGCCGTCTTGCGTGACCAGGACCATATCTTCTATCCTGACGCCACCCACACCGGGGACATAAATACCGGGTTCAATCGTAAAGACCATCCCCTCCCGAATGATTCCCCTGCTCTTTGGCGCCACATATGGACGTTCATGGACCTCCAAACCGATCCCATGGCCTGTACCATGTCCGAAAAAAGAACCAAAACCAGATTTTTTAATAAAATTACGGGCAATTCGGTCGATTTCCTCAAATTTTCTGCCCGGTTTAACCTGGTCTATCGCTGCTTCCTGAGCGTGATGCACCGTATCATAAATTTTCTTCTTCTTTCCTGTAAGACGATTTCCAAGATAGAGTGTCCGGGTCATGTCCGAAAAATAACCGTCGCATTCTGCTCCAAAATCCACCACCACAAGTTCCCCCATCTTTAATCTTTTTTCCGAAGCAATCCCATGGGGCATGGCAGACCTTTCACCGGATGCAACGATGGTATCGAATGCCGCACAGGCAGCACCGCTCTTCCGCATTGTATTCTCCATCGCAAGGGCAATCTCACGTTCTGCGACACCGGCACGGAAATTTCTCCGTACAGACTTAAAGGCTTTTTCAGCCCGCTGAACAGCCCGCTGGATCTTATCCACTTCATCTTCTGATTTGACAAGACGGAGTGTTTCCACCCCTTTTTTCATTGGGATCAGACGAACAGGTTTCACCTTGGATTTCAATTCCAGATACGATTGGTACCGGAGATCACCGGGTTCAAAACCGAGACGGGTCACCTTCTTTTTTTTCAGCAGACGTGCAACCCGATCCAGCAGTTGCTCACCCTGGTTGAGTATCTGAATTCGGAAACCGGTGACCTCTCGCTCTGATTGCCCGGCATACCGGGAATCTGTAATGAAGGTGCCGCCCCTTGAGGTGATTAAAAGGATTCCAGCAGATCCTGTGAATCCTGCAAGATAACGAATATTCTCCCTTTTGGTCACACAAAAGGCTTCCACACGGTTATCCTGCAGAAGAGAACGAACATGGACTCGTTCACTCGACATGGTCATTACCTCTGGGGTGAAGCCAGGTGGGAAACTGCGGCTCTCAAGCCAAGGAGATAACTTTCCTTGCCAAATCCGGATATCTGTCCGATTGCAACCGGAGCGATATAGGATTGCTGACGGAAAGATTCCCTGGCATGGATGTTGGAAAGATGAACCTCAACAACAGGAATTCCTGTTGCGGAGATGGCGTCAGAGATAGCCACACTCGTGTGTGTAAAGGCCGCGGGGTTGATGACGATGGCCTGGAACGTCTCTTTGGCTTCCTGAATCCATTGAATGATCTTAGCCTCTTCATTGGACTGCCTTGCCTCAACCTTCACACCCAGGGATTTTGCAGTCGTTGCGATCTCCCTGTCAATATCTTTTAATGTGGATGTTCCATAGACCTCAGGCTCACGGGTGCCCAGGAGGTTCAGGTTTGGGCCGTGGATAACAAGAATTTTCATGGATCCTTCATTCTCCTACACAGACCATAACGTCATGGCTTACAATGGTTCAAATACTCACTCTGTCTCTTCATGATGACCCCATGCAAATGAGCCAAAGGGTATATTTTCCAGCGAGTGTAGATGACCTTGCAGGATTCTGCAAAGTACATCTTAAAGTGCGGGCAGACAAAACTGATTCTAGGACAGAACCGGGAAGACCGTCTCAAGACAGATTATCTCTTGAGGGGGTTTGGTATCAGTTATTCAAACTCTCCGGCGAGTTTAGGAATCAATATTTTAAGTTTAAAACGGCCTTTCCCGATATTCCCTGTTCCGTTCAGGACCAGGGTCAAAAAATAATCTTTATTTATCTTTCGAATAATCACATTCCTTTTATCCGTTACCATCATGATTTCAGCGACCTGGCCAGCCTCCATGGACAAGGAGGCCCGGCTCATATCTTTCACAACAGAAGAAAATTCAATTCCGATCAACTGGAGATCCATGTCGACCTGTTCACAGTACTCCTCAATAGAGATGCCATCCATTCCCATAATGACTGCTCCCACGGCACCCTCCACAGAACTGACCATATCTCTTAAGAGCTCTTTAAACATCGTCTCTCCTTTTCGGCACGAATCCGGTCAAGCCAGGTTTCAAGGCATTGAATGACCTCGGTCCTGGGAACCTGACCGGACGCCATCTCTTCCTTAGGCACGAACGTCTCTTCCACCCCTTCAATTTCATACGATGCCTTTGCCTTCTCCTGATATTCTGTTAATTTACTCAGAAGCTCGGAGTCTCCAGGCTTCTCTTGAAGCAGCTGCTCATAGATTTCTATTGCCTTGTCATAATGCCCCTGCTCAGCGTAGAGATCTCCGAGTGTCGTGGTATTTAAATCCTTCTCTTCCTGTTCCTCAAACGCCAATCCTGAAGAAGAGGAAACGTCATCCAAAGACGGTAATTCAGATATTGAGGGGGTTGTATCCGATTCCTTTTCCACCATATCACGATCAATCAGTTCACCCAGAAAACGTTCATCCTCCTGAAATGGAGCCGGTTCATCATCTGGGAGCGTCTTCTCCGTTACGTCTAAATCGATTCCTGTGAACTCACCTGCTCGCTGCTGGACGGTTTGTTCAAGGGCCGATGTAACGTGATCCTCTTCCATGACCACATCCACTTCCTTAAGAAAACTATCGTCCACATCCGGACCGGCTGTGTCCGCATCGGAATCAACAATTTCGACCTGGACTTCGAGACCGGGAACCTGCCCCTCCTCCACACCCGCTTCGTGATCGGGTACTTCTTCCAGCAAGAAGGCATCATCTGCGTCCACATCAGGTTTCCGGAACATATCCTGCTCAATTTTATCCTGAATTTCTTCAAAGAAATCGGACCCTTCTTTACCTTGATGATTATTCATATTCTTCTCATTCTTCTCAATGAATAAAAATGATGAATGTTAAATTGAAAAATAATACGATTGGTAGAAATGCGATTTTGTCGCTTTTATTGTGCTTCTCTTTTCAAAAAAGCTAATAACTTTCCCGTAGAAAATCAGCTAACTAATTAAATAATAACAAAAAACACTTAAAAGTCAAGGGTAAAATTTTCCTTGATTTTCGTTTTAATAGGTGCTAAATTGTCATATATTTGTTGGATAAAAACCATCATTAAAGATACTGTATGGAGTGCATCCATGGAAACAAGAAAATTACTTATCGCTGATGATGATCACATAGAAAAAGAATCCCTGGCCACAATCCTGCAGCGTGAAGGATATGAGATTATAACAGCCGGTGACGGCAAGGAGGCACTGGAAAAAATCGAACAGTCCCCGCCTGATCTGGTTCTCACAGACCTGAAAATGCCTTATCTGAATGGGTTGGAGCTCCTCTCAGAGGTCAAGAGCAAGTATCCCGATATCGAGGTCATTATCATTACAGGATACGCAACGGTTGAGTCTGCTATCAACGCCATGAAAGTCGGCGCCATCGATTATATCTCCAAGCCCTTCAACGTAGAAGAAGTCAAGATAATTATTAAGAAAACTCTGGAAAAGAAAGAACTTCGGGAAGAGAACATTCAACTCAGGAGACAACTTAAAGATTATTATCATTTCAAGAATATTATCGGCAGCAGCCAACCGATTCAGGAAATTGTCAGGATTCTGAAAAAGGTCATCAATGGTATGAGTCCCGTCATGATCACCGGTGAAGAGGGAACCGGTAAAGAACTCCTGGCCAAAACGCTGCACTTTAACAGCCCCCGCAAGGACAGGCCGTTTGTCACAGTCAACTGCGGCGCCTTTCAGCCGGAACAACTGGATCATGAGATTTTTGGAGATTCAATCGGGAAAGGTATGATCGAGCAGGCCAACCATGGGACCCTGTTCCTCGACGAAATTGAGAATCTCCCCCTCAATCTTCAGGTCAAGCTTCTGGAGTGCCTGAAAGACAGTGTCTTCAGAAATCCCGAGAAGAACTCGCGCATCCCTCTGGATATCCGTTACATTACAGCCACATCTGAAGATCTGGGACGTGAAACCGAATTGGGTTCATTCCGGGAAGATCTCTATTTTCGTCTTGCGGTGATCCCCATTCACATCCCTCCAATACGGGACCGTAAAGAAGATATCCCGTTGCTGTTGAATTATTTTCTGAAGAATCTCAACAAAGAATTTAATAAAAAAATACGGGGCCTCACGTCCGAAGCCGTAGATTATCTCATGGATTACAACTGGCAGGGGAATGTCACAGAACTTTACAATGTCATTCAGCGTGCTGTGATCCTTACCGATAACGATGAAATTAATGTGGACGTATTCCCCGTACGTTTAAATGAGATTCGTGAGGAAGAGATCCTGTCCATCCCCAAGATCCCCCCTGAAGGGATCCACCTCAAAGACGAAGTGGAGAAATTCGAAACCAAGCTCATTAATCATGCCCTGAAGAGGACCAACGGTGTGATTACCCTGGCTTCTGAAATGTTAAAGTTAAAACGCACCACACTGGTCGAAAAGACCAAACGTCTGAAGAACGTGATTCGGTTTTGAGAAAATGGTTTTTTAATGAGGCGGAAGAGAGGGATGCATAACCCGTAGATGACGTCTTACGAAGCCGTCAAGGAAAGGACTTCTCTTTATGGAAGAACTTTATCAGCTATCTGAGATAATTGGTGAAACGCGGGGGATCAAGCTTGTGCGGCGCTTGATTACCCAGGCTTATAAAACCGAGACCCCGGTCCTGATCCAGGGAGAACCCGGGACAGGCAAAGACCTTGTCAGTAAAGTTATCCACACGAACAGCAGTCGTGCCAGCAAGCCGCTGATCACCCTGAACTGCGCGGCCCATGATGAAGCATCCCTGGAGCATGAACTTTTTCAAGAAGGAGCAGATTACAAAAATGTCTTTCAACGCGCTCAGGGCGGGACTCTGTTTCTGAAAGAGGTCCATACCCTGCCCCTGAACTTCCAGGTCAAGCTGCTGAATAAAATCAAAAAAGACCAGTTTAAAACAGGAGGGACGGTCAATCAGCTCATGCATCAGGTCCGGTTAATCACGTCCACGGAGCAGGAGCTGGAAAGACTCATCCGAAAGAAACTGTTCCGTGAAGATCTTTATTATCAGCTCAATGTGATCCATATCTACCTCCCTCCTCTCAGAAAAAGAATCAAAGACTTCCCCTTGCTTGCGGACTACTTTATTAAGAAGTTTAGTTCCGGTCTGAATAAAAAAGTGGGCGGCATCTCCAAAGAGATCTTCCCTGTACTCAGGTCTTATGAATGGCTTGGAAATATCCAGGAGTTCTCCAATACCATGGAATATGCCGTGAACATTGTCGTTGAAGGTAAAGGGATTACAGCCGATGAACTTCCGGAAAACATTCTGAATGCCAAAGGGTACGATATCGCCAACGAAATCCTCTTCCCCCAAAAAGGCATCGACTTGAAAAATGCCGTAAAAAAATTCGAACGGAGCCTCATTCTTCAAGCCCTTGACCAGGCGGACGGCATTATCAGCAATGCTGCCGAGACCTTACACGTCAAGAGAACCACCCTGGTTGAGAAGATCAAACGAGAGAAGATTAATTCAGAACGGTTTAAAAAACGTAGACGTCTACACAAGGCCCTTCGTAAAAGGAAGGCCGTCAACTGAATGAACGGTTTCTTTATCTCTTCAGTATCCGGGTTAAATAAAATCCCTACAGATACGTTTGAGTATGATCCGGGCAATCTCGTGTTTCGGTAACAGGTCTGTCTCCTCCTGAACACCGTTCCGGCTCACAATCATCACCCGGTTCTTATCCGAACCGAAACCCGCCTCTTTCCCGCTGACATCATTGGCGATCAGAAGATCCACACCTTTTTGCCCAAGTTTTTTCAAGGCTTCTTCCATCACGTTCTCCGTTTCAGCGGCAAAGCCGACCAGGATCTGGTTCCCGCGCTGCGTTGACAAAACCTTGAGTATATCCGGATTGGCGATTAGCTGAAGGGAAAGGGGGCCGTCACCTTTTTTAATCTTTTCGCGAGACTGTTCGGCTGCGGCAAAGTCCCCAACGGCCGCTGCCATGATCAAAATATCTGTATCAGAAAAGAGGCTTTCCACTTGTTCCTGCATTTCCAGGGCTGTTTGGACCGGAATGAATCTGACTCCTTCAGGAGAATTGAGAGAAGTGGGCCCGCTGACAAGAGTGACATCCCCTCCCATTCTTCGGGCTTCTCTGGCCAGAGCATATCCCATCTTTCCCGAGGACCGGTTACTGATAAATCGGACCGGATCGATGGGTTCCACAGTCGGTCCCGCAGTCACGATGAGTTTCTTACCCGAGAGCGGGCCTGCGGGAATCAATCGTTCCCGGATGAAACGGATGATCATATCGACCTCAGCCATCCTCCCGATACCTTCCTCGCCACAGGCAAGATCGCCGGATTCAGGCTCAAGAATATGCACACCCCTTTCTCGAAGTCTGTTCAGATTCTGTACCACCGCAGGATGTTTATACATCCGTGAGTTCATGGAAGGAGCAATAACGATGGGTGCGTCAATCGTGAGGATCATCGTGGAAAGCAGGTCATCGGCGATTCCATTGGCCATCTTACCGATGAAATTGGCCGTAGCCGGAGTGATCAGCATCAGGTCAATCTCCCGGGTCCATTCAATATGGGCCATGGGAGGTCCGCTATCGGATTCGAACATCTCCGTCAGCACAGGTTTCCCGGAGAGGGTCTGCAGTGAAAGGGGAGCAACAAAATGCCGGGCATTTCGAGTCATCACCACCCGCACATCCGCTCCCTGTTTGACCAACCCCCGGACGAGATATGGGATTTTATATGCGGCGATCCCTCCGGTGATCCCTAACATCAGTTGCATGGAACTTAAAGCGGAGCGGGAGGTGCTATTCATCCTTGTCTTTGTTCTCTTTGGATGCATTTTTACGGGCGTTCTCTTTTTCCTTGATGGCCTTGACTTCGGCCTCCTCTTTGTCTTTGATGCGTTTTTCCAACTCGCTGCGTATCTGCTCAGCCTCTTCAGTCTCGTAATGAGAGACCTTGCCCATATAAATTTCCTCTAATGCGATGGTAATCGGTTTTTTGTAAGCTGTATCAATGAGAGGTTTTCGCCCCCGGATTAACATCTTGGCCCGCTGGGAAGTGAGCTGAGCCAGGAGAAATCTGCTGTTCTCGATCCTGTCTTCTTGAATCTTCAAGGGAAACAAAATTGCCATAATACCATCTCCTATGTTTTTATCATCCTTCACATGAAGTGGTTCTGCTGATTCACTCAACATGCCACATCATCAATACGGTTGATTCCTGTAAAACCTTACAGGAACCTACCCTTCAAGTAATTCCTTTTTCACCCACTGGTGATCTGTATGTTTCACTGAACATCGTTCCGCGTGCAGAATGGTAAGGAGTTCACGGAGGGCTTGTTCAAAATCTTCATTGACTAATAGATAATCATACTTCTCGAATTGAGCGATCTCCTCTTTGGCCCGTTCCAAACGTCTTTGGATCTCTTCCTCGGAATCGGAATCCCTCAACCGAAGACGTCTCTCCAGTTCAGAAAAGGTTGAGGTCACAACAAAAATGAAGACCGCTTTAAGAGCTGCCTGAGACATCAGTTTCAGTGCACCCTGGGCATCAATGTCCAGAATGACATCAGAACCTTGTTCCTGTATCTTGCGAAGAATTTTTTTTGACGTCCCGTAAAAATTACCGTGCACACGAGCCCATTCCACAAATTCCCCCTCTTGAATCATCCTTTCGAATGTCTCTTCGTTCACAAAGAAATAATCATTACCGTTTATTTCACCGGGCCGGGGTGAACGGGTGGTGTAGGAGACCGAATGTGTCAGATCTGAAAGACTCTCCGCAGCTGCCTGGCAGAGAGATGTCTTGCCGGCTCCAGAGGGTGCGGAAAGGACAAACAGTATTCCTTTCCTGCTCGCACAGGTTTCCATCTTCATGTTTTGATCATGAATATATTCTTGATTTTAAGCCAAGTCACAAGGATGAAGGAAAACAGGGTGCTCCCGGTCTTATCAATGGTTTTAAACCGGGAAGAATGATCTAAGCACCGCGTTCTGCCTCATATGCCTCTTTCTCGGCTTTGGTGAAGAACCTCTGGCTGATGGTCTCGGCCTGTACAGCGGAAAGAATGATATGGTCACTGTCTGTAACCAAAATGGCACGAGTCCTTCGTCCCTGCGTTGCATCAATGAGTTTCCCAGATCCCTTGGCGACTTCTTTAAGGCGTTTCATGGGAGCTGAGCTTGGGGTCACGACTGCTACAATACGGTCCGCAACGACTACATTTCCATAACCGATATTAATTAGATCTTTTGTCATAGGACTCTCCCTTTTTGTGGTGGTCAAATTACCCAAACTCTTCTGTCACATGCCCCATCACAGCCTTTACACTTGGGGCATCATAAACAAAAAATAGCGTTATTGCAAGTTTTATTCTATATTTTGGATCTGTTCTCTCATTTTTTCCAATTCGCACTTACTATCTACAACCCATTGGCTGATATGAAGATCGTTCCCTTTGGACCCAATAGTGTTGATCTCCCGGTTCATCTCCTGCAACAGAAAATCCATCCGTTTTCCATGAGGACCTGGTCCATCAATAATGGTATAAAATTGTTTGATATGGCTCAATAACCTGTCTAATTCTTCGGTAATATCACTCCTATCAGAGAATAGTGCAACTTCTTGCATGAAACGACCTTGGTCTACCTCATCCTCAGGCAGGAGAGAGCCCAGTCTTTTTAACAGCCGTTCACGATAGGATTCGATGACCAGAGGTGCCCGATCAGTCAGCTTCTGATGAACCTCCTGAATCGGGACCAACGATGCCTTGAGACCCTGATAAAGGTTCTCCCCTTCCACTTGCCGCATCTGATCCAGAGACTCTAAGGATGATTCCAATGCAGGGTAAATAGCCTCCCAAATCCGTTCCATGTCCGGGCTTTCTTCCTCTGTCCTGAAAATCTCCCGAAAGGCTGTCATATGAGGAATTCCGATCTTCTCCTGGAAACCATACCGTTCGTTTAAGCGGTTCAAAAGTGAATAGATCTGGTCAGCCAGTTCATCATCCAGGGTAAGCGTGGATGCTTCAGCCTTCTTTGAGCTTTCCAGACTGCACCTCACCTCAATCCGCCCCCGTTTAATCATTTTTCTGATGACTTCCTTGAATCGGTTTTCCAGGGAGGAAAGGATATGGGGCATGCGAAATGCGATGTCTCCATACCGATGGTTGACAGTGCGGATTTCTACTGTCCATCCTTCTCCATCCCCCCTTCCAAAGCCGGTCATACTTTTGATCATAGATGAACCTTTAATTTTACTCTGGAAATGACTAAATAATAGTCAATATATCTGTATTTGTCAAATTATTTTGCTAAAAAAGGTAAAATCAAGAGTTTAAACGACTAATTAACGTAATCTTATGAAATCAGTCAGTTTAAGGATAAAGACCCCGTGCGAGCATGGCCTGTGAGAGCTTCCGGATGCCTTTGACCAGGGCAGCCATACGCATGCTCACCTTCTCCTCCTGAGAGATTTGATAAACCTCGTCGAATGAGCGGGTAATGATCTTTTTGAGCTGCACAATAACTTCATCCATATCCCAGAAGAAATTTTGAAGCCCTTGAATCCATTCGAAATAGGAAACAATGACACCGCCGGCATTGGCCAACACATCAGGGATAATCAGGATCCCCCTGTCATGGAGCATACGATCTGCCTCAACAGTGGTCGGGCCATTGGCCCCCTCTGCCAGGATTCTGCACTGAACCCGGTCTGCGTTGTTTGCATGGATGACCCCGGAGACCGCCGCAGGGACCAGAACGTCGCAGGCGATTTCAATCATTTCTGAATTGGAGAGCTGGTCTCCTTCTGTGAAACAATCAAAGGATCCGTTCTCCTGGTAACAGCGATCCAACTCGGATGGAACAAGTCCTCCAGAATGATACACCCCACCCTTGGAGGTGCTCGCAGCAACAATTTTTCCGCCTAGTTCCTTGATACAATGAGCCGTCACAGAACCCACATTACCATATCCCTGAATGACAAACGACGTCTCAGGTCCAATCTTTAATCCGATTTTTTCAGCGGCCTTTACGATGTTATGAACAACGCCCCGCCCGGTGGCCTCCCTTCTACCCAGGGACCCTCCGACTACAAGGGGCTTCCCGGTCACCACACCCGGGACGGCATAACCTTTTTGCTGACTATAGGTATCCATGATCCAGGCCATGACCTGTTCATCCGTTCCCATATCCGGCGCAGGGATATCCTTTTCAGGACCGATCATGTTTACCAGTTCAACAGTAAACCGCCTTGTCAGATTCTGTAATTCATTACGTGACAGTTCATGGGGATTGCAGGCAACTCCCCCCTTTGCACCTCCAAGAGGAAGTCCGACGAGGGCGCACTTCCAGGTCATCAGCATGGCCATCGAAGCCGTCTCACCCAGTGTGACATCAGGATGATAGCGTATTCCTCCCTTAAAAGGACCTAACGTATCATTATGCTGGACCCTGTAGCCAATGAAGTTTCGAACCTCGCCTGTATCCATCATGGCAGGAATGCTGATGATTATGGAGCGGTCCGGCATTTTCAGACGGGCAGCAATGTTCCGATCCAGCTGAATCCGCTTCGCGGCATCATCAAATTGAGCCACGGCATTCAGATAAGCCGGACAGGCCCATAAGGTGTGACAGATACTCTGGTTCATGGTCTTCTCCTGATATCGCTTGCACCGTATCCTACACGATCATGAAGCATCCGGCAAGTCTTAATATGTCTTTATTGTAAACACTATCGTCCTCAAACTCATTTTTGTATTTCGGTTCTTGACAGGAATGTATGGGTGAAATCTATCAGCATAAAACAAACATCAAGCATTTTTAGTCCGATGGTAAATCATGATATCTTTGTTCCCTCTTGCCTGACGAAAGCAGCGGAACGGAAGAGTAAACACAAAAACATAAAACCCTTTAGACAGGATAACAGGATTGACCGGATCTTTTAAAAGATTGATTTTTGATATAAGGCTTAACCCGAATATTGCATAAGTGAATCTATTACGAGGCCGGATAAGCTGCCACATGCTGCGTTGCAGAAAATTTTCTGACTTCGAAATAGTAGGTGCCAGGCACGCCTGCCTGGCAACCTGCTTCAGCCAGAAAATTTCCTGCGCCTTGCCTGTGGCGCTTCTACGGCCTCTCATCACGATTACTCATGCAATATCCGGGTTAAACAAAATTCTCTTTGTCCGTTTCGGTCAGTATGCTATATTTTTGCACCATGACATCACTGGAGGAGTTTCAACATTCTGTCCGACGTCATCACAGATGGAATACATTCATCGGGTGGCTGGATGGTATCTTTTTTGCCCTGGGTGGAAGCCTGGTTTCCCATATCACCATTCTTCCCATTTTCCTCAGGATTCTCACAGACAGCAAATTGGTTATCGGCCTGGCCCATACCCTGACCATGATCGGAATCTTCGCCCCTCAGATCTTCTCTGCCCACTATATTGAGTCCAAGCCTCTAAAGAAAAAAATGGTGATTGTTCTGGGTGCTCTCATGCGTCTTCCCTGGCTGATTCTGGCATGTATTCTGCCCTTCATGGTCCGCCTACCAGAACCTTTTCCAATGGTCATCTTTCTTGCCGTCTATCTGATCTTTACGGTGGGATGGGGCCTGATGATTCCTCCCTGGCTGGATATGATTGGAAGAATTATTTTGCCCCGGAAGCGAGGCACTTTCCTGGGAGTCCGGTTTACACTGGGAAGAATTTTAGCCATTCCCGGGGCGATCCTCTCCTTCTTCCTCATTAAGGAGTTTCCTTATCCATACAATTTTGCTCTCTGTTTTGCCGCCGCCTTTATACTCCTGAACATCTCTCTCTTCTTCTTTGTCCTCACCCAGGAAACCCCCTATCCGGTTGTCAAAAAGAAGATTCATCTGACCCGCTTTCTCCGTTCCTTACCAGGTGTTCTGCGAAAAGATCATAACTTCTTTTATTACAATATTGCCTATGCGCTGATTGCGTTTACCAATCTTTCACTCTCCTTCTACGCCGTCTATGCCGTGGAACGTTTCCAGCTTCCAAGCAGTTATGCCGGTATTTTCACCGCCCTGTTTATGGGTTCCCAGGCCGTCACCGGTATTCTCTGGGGTGTCATCGGGGACCGGTACGGCCATAAGATCAGTATGGCCGTCTCGGCATTCATGAGCATACTGGCATCCCTCACAGCTCTGACCGCATCTTCCCAGGTCCTGTTTTTTGCCTGCTTTATTTTTGCCGGCGGCTACATCAGTGCCACACTCATATCCAACATGAACATTATTCTTGAGTTCTGTCCCCCGGAGGAGAGACCGCTCTATATCGGCCTGTCAAACAGCTTTGCTGCACCTGTCTTTGTGCTCTCCCCAATCATAGGAGGCCTCATTGTAGACACGTTTTCCTACCAAGCCACATTTGCCCTATCTGCATTATTGACCTCTCTGGGTCTTCTTGTTCTCATTATTGCAGTCAAAGATCCCCGTTTCATCCATATACGCCCGCTCCAACATGATACTTTAGACGATGCACAAGAGGAATAAGTTGTGGTATAGTTGTGAAGGAAAAACAGACGTATGTGACTGACGTTCGTCTTGTTTGCTGACGCTTTCATGTAATGATCACCTCGTCAATTATTCGAGAGATGAATGATGAGCACTAAAAAGATCCTCTGTATCGAAGATAATCCCGACAGCAGACTCCTGATTCGAAAGATCTTAGAACGAAACGGTTATGAGGTCTATGAAGCGAACGATGGAATCAAGGGTATCAGTATGGCCCGGGAAATACAGCCTGACTTGATCCTCATGGACATCAACATTCCCGGAATGGATGGGTATGAATCCGCGACGCGAATCAAGGGGATGCCGGAACTCCAAAGAACACCGATTGTCGCCCTGACCGCTCAGGCCGGTGCCGGTGACCGGGAACGTACTTTGATTGCCGGCTGCGATGGCTATTTGACGAAACCCATTATCGCCAAGCACCTCATTGAGAAAATCGCCGGCTGTCTGAGCGGAGAGAGGGAGCACATCCAGTCCCCGGTGGAACGTACTTATCTGAAAGAGTACAGTCACCGTCTTGTAAACAGACTGGAGGAGAAAATCCATGAACTGGATGTCAAAAATAAACTCTTACAGGAATCTTCTCAGAATATGGAGAACATCTATATCGGGATCATCTCTTCCCTCATGAATGCTCTGGAGGAGAAAGACCTCTATACAGCCGGTCACTCGACCCGTGTCACACAGCATGCCCTCACGATTGGGCGCCGCATGGGTCTCTCCTCCGGGGATCTCAACGTGCTGACCCGGGCAGGAGAACTCCATGATGTGGGCAAGCTGATCATTGATCTATCCTCCATCAACAAAACAGGACAACTGACGAATCAGGAATGGGAACGGATGAAAGACCATCCTGCAATCGGCGCACACATCCTCTCCCCGCTGACCTTCTTAAAAGAGGAGATTCCGATCGTGGTCAGCCATCACGAAAGATGGGACGGAAAAGGCTACCCAATGGGACTATCCGGATCGGAGTTAAACTTTCTGACATGCATCATCACGGCATCAGACTGTTACGATGCCATGACCACAGCAAGGAGTTATCATCCAGGACTCAATCGGAAGGAAGAGATCATTGAAGAGATTCAACGATGCCGCGGGACACAATTGCATCCCGATGTGGCGGATACCCTGATTCACCTGCTGGAAGAGGGAGAAATCTCGTAACCCGCTCTTCTGACACTCCGTACCGGAACCCCCGGACTCCGGTGACTTGACACCCCCCGACACCGCAGCCCAATCAAAAAGAACCCGCTTACTTTATCATCAAAGGCAGAACCAGGAAAAATGCGCTCCCCTCCCCTTCCCGGCCTTCTACCCATATCCTTCCCTGATGTTGATCCACGATCCATTTAACAATCGAGAGGCCAAGTCCTGTGCCGCCGGATGACTTGACCAAAGGAGTTTCGAGCTGATAGAACTTGTCAAAGATCTTTTCCTTAAAATCTTCGGGAATGCCCGGCCCTGTGTCTCGGACCATGATCCCGATAGAGTCCTCATCAACAGACAAAACACGGGAGTACGGTAACCCTGCTTGCTCTCCCGGACGGATCAACCAGGAGCAAACCTCGATCTTTCCTCCCGGTTGGCAGAATTTGACCGCATTGGATAAGAGATTCATCATCACTTGATCCAGCTTGTCCTGGTCCCCCTGGACTGTGAGTTGCTCCGGTGCAAGCTGCATTTCGATAATCACCCCTTTTGCGTCGGAACGGGCCCGGAAGAGGTTGACCACATGTTTAATGCGGGAGGTTAAGTCGACAGGTTCATTATTGAAACGGTCGAGGCCGGACTCAATCTTGGTCAGGTCGAGATAATCATTCACCAGGTTTCCGAGTCGAATACTTTCCTGGATTATAATCTGGAGAAACTCATCACGGGTTTCTTGAGGTTCATCCTTGTACTTTAGCAGGAGCTCTGAATAAGAACGAATGGTCGTCATGGGAGTCCTGAGATCATGGGCCACAATGTTCAGGAATTCGGTTTTTTTCCGATCCAGTTCCCTGAGGTTGTTATTGGCTTCTTCCAGTTCCCGGGTCCTCTCCGAGATCTTTTTCTCCAGTGTTTGAGAAAAGTTTTTGAGTTCCACATTTCGCATTTCCAGAGCTCTGTAGGCATTGTCAATTTCCAGAAGTTTCTGTTCCAGTTTGCTGATCAGGCGCTGATTGTATTCCCGGTAATACTTTACCTCGTCAACCATGAAGGCATCATCCGGGACGGCAGGGGGTGAGGTTCCTTTCTGGTTCTTTTCAAGAAGAACCTCTTTAACAATCTCAAGAAGACGCTTTGCCGGAATAGGGCGTATGATATACCGATCCGCACCGAGATCCAGGCCGAAGCGTATATCCTTGTTGTCCGCATAGGTGGAGGTGTAAAAGACAAAGGGAATCTCCATCAGAGATCCTGTGGTTTTGACCATTCGGCACAACTGATACCCATCCATTCCGGGCATGAGGATATCGGCAAGGATAATATCTATATCTGATGAAGTCTTGAGATGATTCAGCGCATCCTCTCCATCCACCGCCTTGATAATCTCCATCCCCGCTTGGGTGAAGATTTTCTCGCCCATCTGGAGATGGATGGCGTTGTCATCGACCAACAGGAGCTTCTTTCCCGCCAGTTCGTCAACTCGGGTGATGTTTTGTTTACCTTCCAGTTGATGGGCGTAAGGATCTGCAGGGAAGAGGAGCCGCTCCACCTCTTCCACCAGAAGGAGCCTCTGAATCGGTTTGCAAAGAAACCCGGAATACCCGGCCCGGATGATCGTGTCACGATCATCGTCCACACCTCTCGCCGTGAGGGCGATGGCCGGCACCTGATCAAATTCGGGTAACTCACGGATCCGCCTCATGGTTTGAAAGCCATCCAGCACCGGCATCTGCAGGCCCATGATAATCAGATCGGGATGAACTTGCGTCAATTTTTCCAAGGCCTCCTCACCGTTCACGGCCTCTTTGACCAGAAACCCATCGGTTTCCAGTATCTTTCTGAGAAGGATCCTGCTCTTCTCGTCATCATCGACACAGAGGATTTTGTTTCGTACACTTTCCTGTTCCGGCATGGATTCTCCTATTCGTGTGTATTCATATCAAATGCGTGCCGGATCAATTCAATACGGCGGGCGCTCCCACTGAGACCCAGCCAGATAGCGACCACATCGAAGCGGCACAGGACGTCCATGTCGCCATGTTGGTTCAGGAAGAGATGAGCCGTTCGTATGATCTGACGCTTTTTCTTCATCCCCACAGCCTCCTGGGGAAGGCCGTAGTGTCGGGTTGATCGGGTCTTCACTTCAATAAATGCGAGGGTGCCCTTTTCTTTTGCGATGATATCGATCTCACCGACAGACGTGCGATAATTCCGTGTCAGGATCTCAAACCCATTTCTGCTCAGATATTTTACGGCATGCCTTTCACCGATCTTGCCGACAAGCAGATGATGCATGATCGACCCGTTTCCCTACTGGAAAGATGATACGTAATTCTTTTGGTTCTAGACAATTTTGTGTGGGTAAAAACAAAAGTTCATGATTGACCTAAACCTGCACGGTGCTTCACAAAAAGCAAAAAAAGAAAAAACATTTTTCAGACAGGATAACAGGATTGACAAGATCTTTTAAAAGATTGATTATTGATATCCTGTTTATCCAGTAAATCCTGTCTAAAGGCTTTTATGTTTCTTATGTTTACCCATACATTCCTGTCAAGAACCATTCTTTTTAATCTCGTCCCCGGTTTTCATACAATACTCACGGACACAGCGGAATGTCTTCCGGTGTATCGGACTGGGCCCGAAGGCCCGGATCTTGTCACGATGTTCTTGTGTTCCGTATCCCTTATGTTTCTTGAAATTATAGACCGGATATTGAGAATGGTATTCCTCCATGAGACGATCCCGGGTTACTTTTGCAATCACAGATGCGGCAGCGATAGAGTGGCTCCTTAGATCTCCTTTGATGATCTTTCTTTGAGGGATCGAAAGATCAATAGAGAGAGCGTCGATCAATAAATAGTCAGGAGATCGGTCCATATCGTGAACAGCATTCTTCATGGCCAGGCGGGTGGCTTCGAGGATGTTGATACGGTCGATCAACAAGGGATCAGAAAGGCCCACACCGATGCAGAGGGCCTTCTTGTGAATTTCAGAAAAGAGCGCTTCACGCTGACGAGGAGTGAGTTTTTTTGAATCTGTGAGATGGGGAATGTAACAGTTTTTGGGTAGGGCAACCGCAGCAGCGACGACCGGTCCGGCAAGAGGACCGCGGCCGGCCTCATCAATTCCCGCAATCATGGAAAAACCAGAGCGGAACGCATCTTTTTCAAAAGCAAGGGGGTCGAACTCAAATTCTTCCGGAAAAAGATTTCCCGTTGGGTCGGCTGATCGCTTCTGCATAGTCGTCAAGACTCCCGATGCGGCTCTTGCCGGACTTGAGCTCTGTTTTCATAGAGCAATATCAACGGGAAAGTATTTATTTCGATGCGTTGTTTCGTTTCTCTATCTTGTCCCGTTGTTCTCTGGATATCTCCTGGAGCCTCGCCGCTTTACCTGAAAGTTCCCTCATGTAGTAAAGCTTTGCTCTTCGAACCTTGCCCCGCTGCACCACTTCAATCTTTTCAATGATGGGTGAATGTAAAGGAAAGATTCTCTCGACGCCCACACCGTTGGATATCTTGCGGACCTTGATGGTTTTGCGGGCACGGGTGCCGCTCAGACCGAGCAGGACTCCCTCAAAGACCTGTATCCGCTCTTTTTTCCCTTCCACGATCTTGAGATGGACACGTATTGTGTTCCCGGCTTTCATTTCCGGCAGTTTGGTTTTCACATCACGAGTTTCCAAAGATTCTAAGATATTCACGTTGTTCACTCCTTCTAATGTTCAATCTTCTTCAGTGATTAAAGGTTGCGGTCTCCCACTAACCGGTCAACAATAATGGAGACGGCACTTCGAACCGACAGATGGTTGTATGTCACAACACCATGCACCGGCTCCAGCACATAATCCGCCTCATTAACCATCCCCTCGCTCAACCCCCAGCCCGTCCCGAAGAGAAGAAGCCAGGACTGGTCTCCCTCCCGTATTTTTTTGCCCAGTTCCGAAAAATCGATGGTCGGAGCATACCGTCCGGCAGCGGTGACCACCATATTCGGAGTCTCTCCCTGGTGTTCCGTCCTGATGTGATCAACCGCCTGGTCCAGAGTCTTGCAAAGGGTCATGGATTCAAAGGCCTCTCTCCGTGTGGCATTGTAACGGGCCCCGAACCCCTCCTTCCAGTGATGAGCAATCCTTCGTATCAACGCCCCCTGAGAGGGGACCGGATGAACGATGAAAAACCTTCCCAGGTCGTAAGTCCTGGCCACCCGGGCCATATCGTGCAAATCAAGATTGGTGACACAGGTGGTCACCACGTTACCGTTTTTATCATAGACCGGATAATGAAGCAGTGCAATATACAGACTGTTCTCCGGACGTTTCCCCTCTCCCTTCACGGTGACGTATCCTTCTCATACTGCAACCTGCTGTCCATCAGGACCTGGTAACCTGCTCCTGCCGGATCCGGTTTAACATCTCCTGATCCGACTCACTCAACTCGGCCTTTTCAAGAAGATCCGGCCTGCACCGGAATGTCTTTTCCAGGGCCTTGAATCGCTGGTACTGCTGTATCTGCTCATGGTGTCCGGATAGAAGTATGTCGGGCACCTTCATTCTCCGAAAATTTTCCGGTCTCGTATATTGGGGATGTTTGAGGATCCCCTGAGAAAAGGAATCGGAAGCCACAGACTGTTCATCCCCGACAACACCGGGAACAAACCGGGAGACCGCATCCAGCACCACCAATGCCGCCAGTTCGCCTCCCGAAATCACATAATCCCCGATGGAAATCTCTTCTTCAACCAGGTGCTCGATCACCCGTTCATCCACCCCTTCGTACCGTCCGCAGACGAGTGTCAGGGAGGGGACAGCAGAGAGTCTTTTCGCCGTTTCATGGTTAAACGGCTTTCCCTGAGGTGACATGAGAAGGACCTTTGTCTCCGGTTCCTTCTCGCGGATCCGGTCCATGGCTCGAAAGATCGGTTCCGGTTTCAGCACCATACCGGCCCCGCCCCCGTAAGGATAATCATCGGCCGTCCGGTGCTTGTCATCGGTATCATCCCGGATATCATGGATCCCGACGGTGATCCGGCCTTGATTCAGAGCACGCCCCACGATCCCTGTCTGGATATATACGGAAATGATATCCGGGAAAAGGGTCAATATATTCCAGGTCATGCTACTCAAGGAGTCCCTCCATTTCATGAACAATCAACTGTTGGTTCTCCAGGTCGACGTTCACAATTACTTCATCAATCGCCGGGATCAGGACCTCCTTCTCCTCATTCTTGACCACATAGACATCATTGCTCCCTGTCTCCAGAATGTCCTCGATTGTCCCAAGAGATTTGCCTTTATCAGTGAAGACTGAAAGACCGATGATGTCCGCATAATAATAACGTCCTTCCGGCAGGGGGAGTGCCTCAGAACGGTGAATCAAGATACGGGATTGTAACAAAGGCTGAACATCTTCCGGCCTGTCTTTCCCTTCAAAATGAAGAATCAGTCGATCCTTCTGAAAACGGACCCGATCGATACGGACCGGATAGCGTTTGCCCGAAGGATCTTCAATCACGACCTCATGAAAATCCAAAAATCTTTGAGGAGAATCGGTCAAAGGAAAGACCTTGACGTCCCCTCGAATACCGTGTTTTCGAAACACGGTCCCAACTGTGATCCATTCTTCCATTGTGCACCGACAAGGGTCCTGAATCCTTATTCGAGGATCTCCAGTACGCAGCGTTTTCCCATCTTGGTTCCCGCAGCATTCAGAATGGTGCGGATCGACCGAGCAGTCCTTCCCTGCTTACCTATCACCTTCCCCAAGTCTTCCTGGGCAACCTTGAGTTCAATGACTGTGGTTTTCTCGCCCTGCAGTTCCTCAACCACGACGGATTCCGGATGATCCACGAGCGCCTTGACGATATACAATATGAGATCTTTCATCTTCGGTCATCCCCCACATGAGTATCCAATAGTACTCCAACATTCACGTTAAAGCTTAGCGGTTTGATAAAACTTCTGCCAAATTCCTGTCTGTTTCAGGAATCGTTTCACCGTCTGAGAGGGTTGTGCACCGGTCCCGAGCCATTTGATAACGGCCTCTTCTTTAAGAACGATTTCCGGCGGGCTCTTGAGCGGATTATAGGTCCCCACCTGCTCGATAATCTTTCCCTCTCTCGCTTTATGCGAATCTGCAACCACAATCCGGTAATAAGGAACCTTCTTTGCACCATATCGGCTCAGACGTATGGAAACTGCCATTTCATCACCTCCCTTTTTTCGTTTGACATCTTATCATTCAATCCCTCACTCCCTCATGTGTGTCAGGGTGAGAGCCTGACTACCTCCTGATCTTTCTCTTTTTCTTGGGTTTCTTGCGGGTTCGTCCGCCCCCCATCATGCCGAACGGGCTCCCCCCACCCATGCCGGGAAGGCCGCCAGGCAATGCAGGTGTCCCGCCTTTAGCGAACATCTTCAGCATGCCCTGCATTTGAGTAAACTGCTGCAGCAGACGGTTGATATCCTGAACCGTGGTGCCGCTCCCTTTAGCGATCCGTTTTCTGCGGCTTCCGTTAATGATATGGTGGGATTCCCTCTCCTCAGGGGTCATGGAAAATATCATGGCTTCGATGCGGGAGAGTTCCTTCTCATCCGGCTGGGCCGCGTTCAATTCCGGCAAGCGCCCCATACCGGGAATCATCTTGATCAGACTTTCAAGAGAACCCATTTTCCGGATCTTTTTTAACTGGTCCAGAAAATCATCCAGGGTGAATTTCTGTTTTTTAAGCTTCTGTTCTAATTGTTCCGCTTCCTGCTCTTCGAAGGTGGATTCGGCCTTCTCGATTAAAGTCAGCAGATCGCCCATTCCCAGGATCCGTGATGCCATCCGGTCCGGATGAAAGACCTCGAGCTGGTCCATCTTCTCGCCGGTCCCTACAAACTTAATCGGTTTCCGGGTCACATATCGGATAGAGAGGGCCGCCCCGCCCCGTGCATCTCCGTCCAGTTTGGTCAGGATCACACCGGTGATATCCAGGCGCTCATTGAAACTTTTCGATACATTGACCGCGTCCTGGCCGGTCATGGAGTCGGCCACGAAGAGAATCTCCTGGGGCGCCGTCTCTTCCTTGATCCGCTCCAGTTCCTCCATTAATTCATCATCAATATGAAGACGGCCCGCCGTATCCATGAAAACCAGATCAAATCCTTCGGATACGGCCTTCTGTTTCGCCTCCCGGCAGATGGCGACCGGGTCCTGACTCTCCGAACTGTAGACCGGAATCCCCAGTTGTTCTCCCAGGATCCGAAGCTGCTGGATGGCTGCGGGACGGTAAACATCTGCTGCAACCAGGAGCGGGCGGTGCCCTCTTTTTTTATAGATACGTGCCAGCTTGCCCACAGTTGTTGTCTTTCCCGATCCCTGCAGACCGGCCAGCATGATCACAGTGGGGGGTGTGGGGGAGAGACAGACCTTGCTGTCCGTAGTCCCCATCAGATCCGTAAGCTCCTGCTGGACTATCTTGATGAACTGCTGGCCCGGCTTCAGGCTCTGATGGACCTCTTCTCCCAGAGAACGTTCTTTTACCTTTTTCAGAAAATCCCGGACCACCTTGTAGTTGACATCCGCCTCAAGGAGGGCCATTTTGACGTCATCGAGGGCCTGCTGGATATTCGCGTCAGAGAGTTTTCCTTTCCCGGTGACGTTCTTGAAAATGGAATTTAATTTTACCGTTAATGTATCAAACAAAAGACAAACTCCCATATCAAACGAAATCCTGTTTTTATCGACCAATTTATCAAATCAGGACAGGATATCGATTAGAACTAAAGATTTTACAGATTATCTATTTTTCTTATTTCTGTCAAGGGAATAATGAGGTGGGGAGGTCCCGATATGGCCGTGATGAAAGGGGTCGAAACCTAATGATTTTATGATATAATCAGGCAAACTGCTCTCTGAAAAGTCGGATGGTTGTTTTGTAATCCTCAGTCCCGAAGATAGCCGATCCGGCCACCAGCATTTCGGCGCCGGCCCGTGTCACATTCCTCGTATTCTCAATCTTCACACCGCCGTCCACCTCAATGCTCACATCCACGCCCTTTTCCCGGATCATCTCCCGGAGTTGAGTAATCTTCTGGAGCACTGCATCGATAAAGACCTGCCCTCCAAAGCCGGGGTTGACGGACATGAGAAGCACATAGTCCAGGTCCTCAAGGATATATTCCAGGACATCTAGGGGCTGATGGGGATTCAATGCCACTCCTGCGTCGATTCCCAGATCCTTGATCTGCTGCACCGTCCGATGCAGATGGGTGCATGCCTCGGCATGAACGGTCAGCATATCGGCTCCGGCCTTGATGAATTCCGGGACATAGTTCGATGGTTCGGTAATCATCAGATGGACATCCAGGGGAAGGCGGGTCACATTCCGTATGGCCTTCACTACCACCGGACCGATGGTGATGTTCGGTACGAAGTGGCCGTCCATGACATCCACATGGATCAGATCAGCGCCGGCATCTTCCACGGCTCGGATCTCTTCTTCGAGTCTTGCAAAATTTGCCGACAGGATCGAGGGTGCAATTTTTACCATAAATCTGACCTTTCAGACATGAAACTCTTTACGCAATAATGTAACGAATATGGGATGTTATGTCAAGGCGGTAAGTTAATTAGGGACAGCCCCCAAAAAGAAGGGACAGTCCCTAATTAACTCGTCCCTAATTAACCCTCCACATCTTTATACGAGACCAGCTCACTGAAATCAAGGAGTGTGCCCATGGCCAGGTTTTCCGTCCGGATGCCTGATTCCTCCACGGCGGCCATGGGATTGAGCCCGCCGGCCACAATGATGCCGGCCTTCCCTTCCACCACCGGTATGTCAAGGAGCGGCTGGTTCGGTTTTCCCACAGCAAGAATCGCACCCAGACCGATCCCTTCCAGCTGCTTCACCAGTTTCCGCATCTGTGGTAGGGCCGAAGAAGGGATCTCCCTGAAGCTCGCCCCGATTCTTCCCCGTCCGGTCCGGACCGCCTCGGACACGCTGGTCATCTTGCCTTTAATGAAGATCTCAAGGGGGTCCAGGGAAGATCCATCGTAATGGATGATCTCGGTAAAACGGTAGGGTTCACCTTCATAGACCTCCAGGAGGCCGCCGAACCTTGAGGTCACCGGAATCCCTGCATGGATCAGAATCCCGTTTATAATCACACTGCAAATCGTCCCGATCGCTCTTTTGCCTTCCGGCACGGAAAAATCTCCGATCTTCTCTCCGGGACTGGAAACGGTCAAGTATTGTCCCATACCCAGGTTCTTTTCAAACACGGGGCGCATCAGATTCACCGCATCTTTGAATGCTTCCATATCCACCAGCGAAATGTTCAGGATCACCTGCCCCGACTTCTTTTTGAGTGAGAAGGTCATCTTGAAAGAGAGATCATCCATCTTGGAGGCCACCAGTCCCACCTTGTCCACCACCAGGGCATCATGAAGCTCTTCCTCCCCTTTTGCTGTGATCTCCCGGCCCAACCTCCCGGAGGTCTTTCGCGTCAGGCCCTCTTTGTCTGTCATGGAAAGATAGTAGCGAACGGTCCTGTGACTGAGATTGATCCCGAGGCCCTGCAATTCTTCGGCAATATTGGTACTCCCCATTGAACGGTTGGCGTTTTTGAGGGCCTTGAGAATGGCGATGATCTTTCGTTGTTTGTTAATGTCCATGGCAATGCATCTCTCAATGAGGTGAATAGTTCAGGCACAAACGTGTCACCCAATCATGGGTTGAACGCACTTTCGATTTTCTGTCATCTTAAGGCAATTTGACCCTAAAAGCAAGACATTTATTACTAATAAACGGCATGTTGTCCGTTTGTAATATTTATATTCAAAAGTTAATATTTTAGGGTTTAATGCCGGTTGATAATTTCATTTAATATCTTAATAGTTATTTCATATCTTATTGTATAATAATATATAAAATATAAATATTGCTGAATGTTTTTTGTATTGACAGGACAGGTTATTCTTATTATACTACATTAACCATACGGAAACATATTACCGGTAAAGTGAATTGGAAATATTCCGGCCGAGTTCTTGTCGACTACGCTTTAAGATCGTCATTCAAAAGGCCTCCTGTATAACACCTAACTTGACCTTTAGGAAATCTTGTTGAATAGTTGGTTAGAGTGTGGCTGGCATAAGACGCCCTCTTGTCATTGGCAGGATTTACCCTGCAGTGGCTGAGAATTAAAAAGACAATTGAGGTAAAGAGAATGTGCCGTTTAAGTGCGATCACCTCCGACCAGTACTTCTCCCCCATGGAGAATATTCTGGCCCTGGAGACCATGAAGGAAGGCCATGACGGTTCGGGCCTGGGGCTTGTCCTCAAAGACCTGGGTGGAGAATTTGAGGATCTCAAGGGATATCCTATCCTTTCCGGCATCTGCTCCCGGAAGGGCCTGGAAAACCTGGACCATTATATGGAAGCCCAAGGGTTTAAAGAACTCCACTTCTGGGAACCCAGGCTTCGCATGGTCCCGGGTTTCGAAACCCGGAAAAGAGACCACTATGTGGTCAAAGTCTATGATTACCCCAAAGAATTCAGGAATCAGCCCATGGACCTGAAGGAGGAACTGCTCATGCATGCCCGGCTCTCTCTTCGCAACATCGGTGAGAGAGATGAATCGATCTTCGTCTTCTCATTTTACCCGGATGTCATCACATTGAAAGAGGTGGGAGATCCCCTGCAGCTGGGCGAATACTTCGGACTGGACAAGGATGACCTCAAGGCCAGGATTGTCTTCGCCCAGGGCCGGCAGAACACAAACTATGCCATCTATCTCTATGCCTGCCATCCCTTCTTTATCCAGGGTTTCTGCACCATGACCAATGGAGAGAACACGGCCTTTGTCCCGATCAGGGATTTTCTGACCGGACGGGGCTTCCCCGGATATACGGGCTACAACAGCGACAGCGAGGTCTTTACCCACATCCTCCATTACTGTCACAGACAGTTGAAATACCCCCTTCCCTATTATAAGGATGTGATCACACCCCTGAAAGATTCGGAGATTGAACACAGACCGGACCGGGAGGCCCTTCGGATGATCAAGAAGACCCTTCGGCCTCTCTGCATCGACGGCCCCAACTGCATCATCGGATTCACCCCGGACGGCACCGTCTTCATGGCCCAGGACTCGAAGAAACTTCGGCCCGGTGTGGTGGGCGGCACGCAGGGGAAATATGCACTCATGTCCGAAGAATGCGGACTGGACAAGGCCGTCCCCGATCGAGACAAGAATGAAGATTTTTCACCCATGAAATACGATGTGGCCATCATCCCGTCCGGCGCCAAGGAGATTGTACGATGGAACCAGCTGAACGCCTAGACCAGAACCACGAACTCACACTCAAAGAGTTCCCCTACATCATCCAGTGGAGAGAAGACCGGTGTACCCGCTGCGGCCGTTGTACATCGGTCTGCCCGGTCAATGCCATAGAACCCTCGGTCTTTGTCCAGAGAGTGGTCCAGTCCGAGGGGAGCACCCCCTTCCCCACTTCGGCACGAAGGATTACCCACGTGGTCCGTCAGGTACTGGACATTGAGCGGTACTGTACGGGGTGCGGGACCTGCTCTCTGGTCTGCCCGAACCTGGCCATTGAACCCGAATACAATCCCCATCACAAATTTCTGATCTATAAGAACAAGGGCGGAATTCCCTTCACACGGGGCGGGCGGAGGAATGACCCCACCCCCTCCACCGTGGACCAGCTGAAATTTACCCGGATCTCCATGCTGACCGACCCCGCGCTCGATGCCGGGAGGCATGAATTCCGTATCCGCACACTATTAGGACGCAACCTGCCTCCCGAAGACCTTCCGCTCGTTGTCAAAAGCGGTCGTCTTGCCGTCCGGAAAAACGGGGGCTTTATCCCGCCGGTCCGGGAGATCTATCCCATCCGGATCGGGAGCATGTCGGTGGGCGCCCTGTCACCGCATATGTGGGAGGGTCTTGCCATGGGCGTGGCCTATCTCAACGAAGTGGAAGGGATGCCTGTGGTCATGTGTTCCGGCGAAGGAGGGATGCCGCCGCGGCTCCTGAAATCCCGGTTTGCCAAATACTTTATCCTCCAGATCGCCTCCGGGTACTTCGGCTGGGATGAAATCATCCACGCCATTCCGGAGATGCAGGAAGAACCCGCGGCCATTGAGATCAAGTACGGCCAGGGCGCCAAGCCGGGCGACGGCGGGCTCCTCATGGCCTATAAGGTGCTCAAACTCATCGCCAAGATCCGCGGCGTGCCCGAGTTCGTGGACCTGGCCTCCCCGCCCACGCACCAGACCAAATACTCCATTGAAGAGGCCGTGGCCAAGATGATCCAATCCATGTCCATGGCCTGGGGATTCAGGGTCCCGGTCTATCCCAAGATCTCCGGGACCAAGACGGCCCAGGCCGTGCTCAACAATCTGGCCAGAAACCCTTATGCCGCGGCGCTCTGCATCGACGGCGAGGACGGCGGGACCGGTGCGGCCTATAATGTCTCCATGGACAAGATGGGACATCCCATCGCCTCCAATATCCGGGACTGTTATCTGGACCTGGTGAAACAGGGCAAGCAGAACGAGCTCCCCCTGATCGCCGCGGGAGGCATGGGCAAGAACGGGTCCCTCGCGGCCAATGCCGCGGCCATGATAATGCTCGGCGCCTCGGCCGTGGATATCGGGAAATATATCATGCAGGCCGCGGCCCAGTGTTACGGCAATGAATACAACCGGTGCAACCTCTGCAATACCGGACGATGCCCCAGGGGCATCACCACCCAGGACCCCAGGCTTTACCGCCGCCTCGATCCGGATAAGGTGGCCGAAAGGGTCGTGGAGGTATTCAAGTCCGCCGACGTGGAACTGAGAAAGATCTTTGCCCCCCTGGGACGGAGCACGGAACTCCCCATCGGCATGTCCGATGCCCTGGGTGTGGCAGACAAGGAGATCGCAGAACGATTGCAGATCAGTTATGTTTGCTAGATGGAGCTAAACTGTTATTATTATGTATGTTTTATAAAATTATGAGCATAGAGGGCAGAGATGAAATCCTAAATTCTAAATCCGAAATTCTAAACAAATCCAAATGACAGAAATACAAAATCCAAAACAACACATCACCCGTAGAAGAAGTTTTGATCATTTGATTTTAGAAATTAGGATTTGTTTAGTATTTAGAGATTAGGATTTAGAATTTTTACTTGAGGTTTAAATGATCATCAAAGGAATAATCAACGGACATCGTGTCCCGTCCCGCCAGATGGACGAGATGATCCAGAAGGCCGTTCGGGAAGGGAATTATCGAATCACCCTGCACGCCAACGGCCAGCACGGGATCGGGGGCCGCATCTGGCCCCTGGACAAGAAGGTCCGGATCACCGTGGACGGCCCTGTGGGCCAGCGTTTAGGCAGCATGGGGATGTTCGGTACGGAGATCGTGGTCAAGGGGAGCGTCTCCGACGACGTGGGCTGGATCAACTGCGGCGCCAGGATTACCGTGCTCGGTGACGTGTCCAACGGTGCCCACAATGCCGGGGCACAGGGCATTCTCTACGTACAGGGCAGCGGCGGCGCCCGGTGCGATACCATGACCAAATACAACCCCCGTTTTGAACCGCTCCAATCCTGGTACTTCCGTGACGTAGGAGACTCCTTTGCCGAATTCAAGGCAGGCGGGATTGCCGTGGTCTGCGGCGTCAATCCGAATAACCCTGGAAATATCCTGGGTTACCGACCCTGTGTGGGAATGGTGGGCGGCACCATCTACTTCCGGGGAAACATTCAAAACTACAGCGAAAAAGATGTCAAATGCGTGGAGATCACCTCCCAGGACTGGGAATGGCTCACCACGCATATCAAGCCCTATCTGACGGCCATTGACCGGATGGATTATCTTGAAGAACTCACCCGGTCCATGAGTGACTGGAAAAAAATTATCGCCTACACCCCGGCAGAACGGGCCGAACAGAGGGGAAAGATGATGTCCACCGCGGACTTCCGGACACAGGTCTGGGAGAAAGGTGTGGGCAAAGGGGGCATCTTCGGAGAATATATCGACCACGACCAGACCCTGCTTCCCTATATCACCACCGGAGAGAATCGCCGGTTCCGGCCGGTCTGGAACAACGAACGATACCTGCCGCCCTGCGCATACGCCTGCCCGTCCCGTATCCCATCGCACAAGCGGGCCTCTTTGATCCGGCAGGACAAGCTCCAGGAATCCCTTGAACTGGTCCTCCAATACAGTCCTTTCCCGGCCAGTGTCTGCGGCCAGGTCTGTCCCAACCTCTGTATGGATGCCTGCACCCGGTCACGCCTAGACAAACCCCTGGACATCAAAAACCTGGGAAGCCTGAGCCTCGATCTCCCCGCGCCCAAGAAGGCCCGTTCCACAGGAAGGAGCGTCGCGGTGATCGGCGGCGGCCCCGGCGGGCTCTCCGCGGCCTGGCATCTGGCCCTCAAGGGACACAGTGTGGACCTCTACGAAGCCGCAGACCGTTTGGGCGGAAAACTGGAATTGACCATTCCCCGTGAACGTCTGTCCCAGAAGGTCCTGAAAAAAGAGCTCTCCCGCTTTAAGGAGCTGGGGGTCTCGGTGCATCTGAAAACCAAAATCACCGGCAAACACTTCGACAAGATTTACAAAGATCACGAGGCCGTGATCGTGGCCTGCGGGGCCCATGAAGCCCGGGTGGTCAAGTTCAAGGGATGGGAAGGCGCCATCCCCGGCATCGAGTTTCTCAAGCAGATCAACTACGATGAACCCATGGACCTCGCCAAAAAGAAAGTCGTGGTCGTGGGTGCAGGAAACGCAGGCATGGATATCGCCTGCCAGGCCTATGCCCTGGGCGCGAAATCGGTGGTGGCCGTGGACATACAGCCCCCGGCGAGTTTCAGCAAGGAGCAGGAGTTGGCCACGGCCCGGGGAACCAAGATCCTCTACCCCAAGATCACGGAAAAATATGATCAGAAGAACAAGAAGGTCTTCTTTCAGGACGGAGAGAGTCTGGATGCGGACGCGTTGATTATCTCCATCGGCGAGGTGCCGGTACTCGATTTTCTCCCCCAGAACATCCATACGGAACGAGGCTTTATCGCCGTGGACGAACACGGTCAGAGCTCGGACGTGAAGGTCTTTGCCATCGGTGACGCCGCCAAACCGGGTCTCGTCACCCACGCCATCGGACAGGGCCGCATGGCCGCCGAAGCCGTCCATGCCCAGATGATGAATTTTGATATCGTGCCCGAGATCAAACAGGTCATCCCCTATGACCGAATCAAGACGGTCTATTACGAGAACCAGCGCCTGGAAGAATTCGATGCCGAATCCGAAGCCAACCGCTGTATGTCCTGCGGGTCCTGCAGGGACTGCCACATGTGTGAGATCACCTGCTATTACGATGCCATCAGCAGAATTGAAGGACCGGACGGGAGTTTCGAGTATATTGTGGACAAAAACCTCTGTATAGGCTGCGGCTTTTGTTCCGGAATCTGTCCCTGCGGGGTGTGGGAGATGGTTGAGAATGTGTAAAAATTAACCACAGAGAACGCAGAGAAAAGCTGAACCAAGAAGGACACGAAGATTAAAAACATATTCACCACAGAGAACGCAGAGAAATAATATTAGACAGGATAACAGGATAGACAGGATACTTAAAAGAAAGAATAAACAACGAAGGGCACGAAGATCTCGAAGGAAAACACACTTAGACAGGACAACAGAATCTACCAAACCAACTCCCCTCTCCCCTGCTGTATGTAGACTGGTAGGATAACATCCAAACCACGTTCCCTCTCCCCTTGGGGAGAGGGTTAGGGTGAGGGGGCTGACTTGACTTTTAGGACAGAATGGTGTCAGATACCGAAGGTGTCTGATACCATTTACTGTTTAAGGAATAAACATTGAACCAGGAAAATATGCCCCGCTGGCTGGAATGGGCCCGGGAGATCCAACAGCTTTGCCAGACGGGACTGACCTTCAGCCAGACCAACTATGAGACGGAACGATACCACCGCCTTATGGAGATCGCAGCGGAGATCGTAGAGAGCCATACTGACCACACCATGGAATCCCTCACAGAAAATTTTCTGGCACAGCCCGGATACGCCACAGCGAAGATTGACGTGCGGGCCGCAATCATTCGGGACGGGAAGATCCTTCTCGTCCAGGAGCGGATGGACCAGAAATGGTGCATGCCCGGCGGCTGGGCCGATGTGGGGGAGATCCCGTCCGAGATGGTGGCCCGTGAGGTTCTGGAGGAGAGCGGCTTTGTTGTGGTTCCCAAAAAGGTGATCGCTGTCTACGATGCCAATCGGGGCGGCATCCCCCTCGAGTTCTACCATGCCTACAAGATCATCTTCCTCTGCGACATCACCGGCGGAGAGGCCCGGGCCAGTGATGAGACCATGGATGTGGGCTTCTTCAGCTTCGACGACCTCCCTCCCCTCTCCTCGGCCCGCACCAATGAAAAGCACCTCGCCGAAATCCAGGCCCATCTCAAGGATCAAAACCGTCCTGCGGCGTTTGATTGAGATATAGCTGAACCACGAAGGACACGAAGATCACGAAGTTTAAAACATATCCATCACAGAAGAAAACAGTCTTTGACAGGATAACAGGATGAACAGGATTTTCTTGCTCTTCCGTCCTTGACACCAGATACATGGGCCATATTCTACAAATAAATTAATAGATTGAATGTAAATGGTTGATTTGTTATAGTATAGCCATGAATGGATCAGTTTCACACGACCGTAGAGAAGAAACACCTGAGGCCAAAACCCTATGGTTTCGTTCCCTCCCCTTGTCCGAACGAATGGAACTTCTATGCTCGTTTACGGACTTGGCCTTGACCTTGAATCCTAAACTGCAGGACACCAAAGATGCTGAACAGACTCACAGACGTATTCAAGTCCTTTCAAAAACATGAAGTGAAATACGTCGTCATTGGAGGCATCGCATCTATTCTTCATGGCGTCCCAAGAGCCACCTTTGATCTAGACATTCTTATCGAGCCTACCCACGACAATGCAAAACATCTCCTTAATGCCCTGACTCATGCGGGTATGGCAACTGCTTCTCTCACGAATGAGGCAGATCTCCTTTCACATGAGATAACTGTGTTTAAAGATCGAGTACGTATAGATGTACAAACCTCAACTCCGGGATTATCTTTTAAAGATGCATGGGACAGGAAGGAAACCATGGAATATCAAGGACAGAAGTTCTACGTGGTCAATAAAGAGGACCTCATTGTCTCAAAACGTGCCGCTGGAAGAGACGTCGATCTTGAGGATGTCCGTCTACTGGAACTTCCTGATCCTGAAGATAAAGAATAGCCCTCCTCCCAATTAAGAGTTTATAGCATTTTCAAAAATCAGTCTTTGACAAGATAACAGGATTTACAGGATGATGATCTTATGTATCTGTCGTCCGTCTTCTGTCTTTATTTTGTCTCCAGCCTGCAGTCTATAGCCTCAAGCCTATGTTTTTCAGTCTCCAGTCTAAAGCCTCCAGCCTATAGAGAAGCATTACTTTTTCCCTTTCATTTTAAACCCGAAATTATTATAATCCGCTACACATTATATTAATGAAACTATGGTCAGGAAAATGCTTATAGCAATACTTTAACTATAAAGACTAACTTATTGTAATAAAGGTTCTTATTTTGGAGGGAGTGCCTTGAATAAACCGCTGTCTATCTTATGGGAAATGCTGTAAGGTTCATGGCGGTTTTTTTGTGAGAAACAGATTGATGTTTGAAATTTTGTCCAATGTCAAGGGTTGGCCCTAGGGCAGTCCTACAGACCCTAGCTGTCTGCGTTTGCAGTTATAGGCAGTCTGCCTATTTATAGAGATACCAAAATGAAAGAAATTGATGTAAACAGTTGGGAAAAGTTTGAGGAGCAAATCGCTGACATTTTTTGCGAAAGAGAGAAACTCCGAGAAGAAAGTGGATTATATATTTCTAAACCATTATTCCGAGGACAGGCAAACTTTGAGTGGAATCTTACCACTACACTAGAAAGATACAAAGAAGAAGAGTTTAGCTTATCTGATTATTACCGAAAGATATCTGCTTCACAACCACAAATAGAAACATTTACCGGTAAAAGTTGGGATATCCTTTCTTATCCAGAATACTTAAAATGGATTGAAAATGTTGATATGTTTGAAATCCCTAAATATCCAGGATATGAATATATTATTTACTTGAGACATCATGGATTCCCTTCCCCTCTGCTTGATTGGACTAGATCACCTTATATAGCTGCTTTCTTTGCTTTCAATGCTATTGATAAAAATGTAAGCAAAGTTTCAATTTATGCATTCATAGAACATTATGGAAAAGGTAAATCCTCAGGAAGTGATAAACCATACATCCTCAGTTTAGGGCCATATGTAAAAAGTCATGAAAGACACTTTCTTCAGCAAAGTCAGTACACTGTTTGCTTAAAAGCAACTGGCATTTCGTATAACTATGCTTGTCACGAAGACGTCTTCAAAGAAAACAACGAAGATCAAGATTTACTTTGGAAATTTAATATACCAGCTGAAGAAAGATTAAAAGTACTCAAAAAATTAGACAAAGTAAATGTGACTTCATTTTCTCTTTTTGGAACTGAAGAAAGTTTAATGGATACGTTGGCTCTAAGAGAAATTTATTTAAAAGAATAATCTCTAACAACACATTTGGAGGGGATGCGTACCGCACCCCTCATTTCGGCGTTGGACTAAGAATAAAAAAGAATTATTGGATACACGTTGAAGGCCATATAAGTTTACAGAAAATACAAAACAGTAAGAATGAATAAGAAGAAAGAAGGGGGCAATGGCAATCATAAATTTCAATTGCAAAAAATGCAGCATTATATTTGATAGCAACGTAGGAGAAATAGAGTTTCCGATGGGAGAGCGGCCGAAATTTGAAAACAATATAGAGTGTCCGAAGTGTGGAATAATAACGATTGATGATGTATTATTGACAGAGTTAGGGCAGACGCAGCTGACAGAAATTCATGTGGGGACAATAGAATAGCTAGAGCATAACACAAATAAAGATAGCAGTGTGAAGTATACTAAGAAGAATCAAAACATGTGGGGACATGGCAACAATTCAGGAAATAATAAAGAAGAACTATAGTGAGTTTGAACGTAGTCACCGACTGCAAGATCATGTGCGCAAGGCAGCAAAGGCATTAACAGAATGTCGGACCTCCGCGCTTGGCGGCCATGTGCAGGCATGCCCTGAGGGCCACTATCACCGACAATGGTACAACTCATGCAGAAACAGAGTTTGTCCGCAATGCAACCGGATTCAGATAGAGCAGTGGCTGCAAAAGCAGGATGAAAGATTATTAGATTGTGGACACTATCACATGATCTTTACGATTCCCCATGAGTTCAATGAGATATGGCGATTCAACATGAAGCAGATGAGCAATAGTCTGTTTCGGGCAGTACGGGATACACTGTTTGAATTCTTCCTTGATGAAAAACATATCGGCGGAAAGCCCGGGATAGTAGCAACTCTTCACACATGGAGTCAAACGTTGATAACTCATCCGCACATACATTGTCTTATTACAGAGGGAGGGTTGTCAAAGGATGGACAATGGATTGCCAGGAATAATGGGTATCTTCTGCCAGTTCGTGCAGTTATGCCGATGTTTCGGGGGAAGATGCTGGCATATGTTGATAAGGCGGTTGAGAAGCAGGAGATCAGGCTGCCGTCAATGATGTCGGTGCAGAGGTGGAAAAATCTGAGGAACAAACTTGGTCGTGTGAAGTGGAATGTGCATATCAGGGAGAGATATGCATACGGCAATGGGGTTATGAAGTATCTGGCCCGATATATCCGTGGCGGGGCAATATCAAACAATCGAATTATATATGACAAAAAGGGAAAGATAAAGTTCAGATATCGGCAGGGAGACAATAAGCAGGATACGATGGAGTTGCCGGTGAATGAATTTATGAAAAGATATTTCAACCATGTGCCTGAACCATATACAAAGGTTGTGAGATATTACGGATTATATGCTCCAACAGCCAAGGAAGAACTGGCAGAATGCAGAGAACAACTGGGACAGGAGCCGGTGAAGGAGATCAAGGAACTGGACTGGCAGGGGTATTACGAGAAACAGGGAATAGAAGATCCCATTGTGTGCCCCGAATGCGGGAAACGACTTGTACGATTGGCCGATATACCTCGAATGCCGATCCCGTATGAAGTATCTGATAAACGAGCGGTGTAGTAAGAGTAATCTGACAGAGGAAGATGAGAGTCAAAAAAATGTACCAAAATGTCCTGAATCGGTGTATTATAGGAAATCCAAGACTCATGGCTGTATATAGCGTGAATACAGGCATAACAAAAATCGTAAATAAGAAAATAAATTGTCGTTTTCACATACTTGAGCAATAGAGACGGTTATATAAAACACATAGCAATTACTGCTGCTTAACGCCGACCGTCCAACAAGGCGATGCACGGATCGTGTGTCGCTTACATCGAGTAAGCTAGCAATAGCTTTTCGTACGCAAATTATTTAAATTGCAGACGGTTGTCTTTCAGACACCCGTCCGTGATCTAAATCGTTATAAACAAAAAAGATAAAACATAAGGAGCAATATTATGGTGAAGAAAATAGTCATAGCCATCATTTCCGTATTTATTCTTTGGTCCGTTTTAGACTTTGTGATCCATGGGGTAATTCTTAGTGAAGCGTATAAAGCAACGGCTGAACTTTGGCGACCCATGGAAGAAATGAAAATGGGTTTAATGTATATCATTGGCTTTATATATTCTATTGGTTTCGTGCTTATTTACGCATTATTCTTTAAAAACAAAATATTAAAACAGGTCTGCAATATGGACTTTTGTTCGGTGTCATT
>CAJICE010000056.1_pt1 | contig 56602 bp, 52 predicted proteins | sample 9199531 | NCBI WGS metagenome assembly CAJICE01 (sample SAMEA7708327, study PRJEB35096) | sediment metagenome | biome: marine neritic benthic zone biome [ENVO:01000025]; feature: sediment [ENVO:00002007]; material: shallow marine sediment [ENVO:03000034] sea grass bed [ENVO_01000059] ... | reverse complement strand
TTGACTTTGTTTCAGGGATTAATAAAATAAGCAAAAAAAGCGGGAGTAACTCAGGGGTAGAGTGTCAGCTTCCCAAGCTGAAAGTCGCGGGTTCGAATCCCGTTTCCCGCTCCAGAATCTATGGGACAGGCACTTGTGCCTGTCCCTTTTTGTTTGTCAAGACAGGATAACGGGATAGAGGGGATGGTAAAAACATAAAACTAAAAACATAGACAGGATAACAGGATGTACAGGATGGTAAAAACATAAGAACTAAAAAATAGAAACATACAAAGGGACAGACACTTCTGCGGATCTTTTTATCGATTATTTGTTACGATCCTGTGCATCCTGTTAATCCTGTCTCAAGGCTTTTGTTTTCCTGTCCTTAATTTTTCTTTGGCATTTCTTCTTCGCGCCCTTCGTGGTTAATTTTATTATGGTTTGTCTCAATATTGCTGTTTCTTGAAAACCTATTGTAATTCCATGAGATATTAGATAAGATTCCATGACAGTCACAAGGAGCAGGTGATAACCAGAATGGATCTTTTGCGAATCCAAAGATTGTTCTTCTGTACTTTGTTTTCAATCTCCTTCACAGTATTGGGTTGTGAGAAGACGCAGGAGACCTCGTCCCATTCTGACAAAATCAAGGTCGTGGCCAGTATCTTCCCTTTGGCTGACTTTGTCCGGAACGTGGGCGGAGAGAGGGTCGACGTTGTGACGCTCCTCCCTCCTGCCGCGAGCCCCCATGTCTATTCCCCTGCACCCAGAGACCTTGTCCGGATCCAGGGGGCAGGGCTCTTTATCAAAATAGGCCTCGGTTTTGAATTCTGGGCGGAGGATCTGGCCCGCTCCGGAGCGGGCAAAGGTCTTATGGAGGTGGAAACGTCCCGGGGTGTTGAGGTGATTCAGGAATCAGAACACGGGCATGAGCACGGTCACAAGGTGGGGAATCCCCATATCTGGCTGGACCCGGTCATCGCTATGGAGCAGGTGAAACAGATCAAAGAGGCCCTGATGCACATTGATCCTTCTCACGGGGAGGAATATAACAGGAATGCAGAGGATTATCTGGAAAAGCTGGAGCAGCTGGATCTTGACATAAGGGAAACAATAATGGACTTCAGTCAGAGGTCCTTTGTGGCCTTTCACCCTTCCTGGGCCTATTTTGCCAGGCGGTACGGTCTGGTGGAGGCAGGTATCATCGAGGCCGCTCCCGGAAGAGAACCCACACCCGGTGAGATCATGGCGATTACAAAACAGGCCCGTGAGGCCGGGATAAAGGTGGTCTTTGGCGAGCCGCAGCTGAATCCCAAGGCGGCTTATGTGGTTGCCGATGAAATCGGGGGCAAGGTTCTTTTCCTGGATCCCATCGGTTCGCCGGAGCAGGAGGACCGGTCCACCTATCTCAAGCTGATGCGCTATAATCTGGGGATCATGAAGCAGGGCATGGGGAACGGATGATGAGTGATCGTCAAAAGAATCAGGACAGACAGGTCATGGTCGAAGCTCTGAATATTGATGTGTCGCTCAACGGATGCCTGGTGCTGGAAGGGGTAACCCTGCAGGTTTTGGAGAAGTCCTTCACCGGCCTGATCGGGCCCAACGGGGGAGGGAAGACCACTCTTTTGAGAACCATCCTGGGCCTGATCAGTCCGGACAGGGGTGAGATCAGGATCCAGGGACAGCGTCTCGGCACCGGAGACAGCCGATTCTGGACCATGGGCTATGTGCCGCAGCAGATCGGGGTCAACAGGGATTTCCCGATCTCCGTGCTCGATACAGTGGTCATGGGCAGGTTCGGGAAGATCGGACTGGGAAAGAGGCCAAAGAAACAGGACCGGGAACTGGCCATGGCTTGCCTTGAAAAGGTGGGCATGGCCCATCTGTCCGGTCAGCAGATCGGCAATCTCTCAGGCGGTGAGAAGCAGCGTGTCTTTATTGCACGGGCCCTCTGTGCCGAGCCCATGATCCTGATTCTGGATGAACCCATGGCCGCGGTGGATGTCGCCGCCCAGGACAGTTTTTACCGTCTTTTGCGGCAGCTTCAAGAGGAGCTTTCACTGACCGTGATTATGGCTACACATGATGTGGGCGTGATTCCCATTTACTGTGATTCCGTAGCGTGCCTGAATCGGAAGCTCCATCTTCATGGAAAGCCTGAGAAGATACTGAAAAGCGAAGTCTTTAAGAAGCTCTACGGCACCGAGGTGGAGGCCGTGATGCACGGCAAGATTCCGCACCGGATGATGAAAGGCCATCATGACTGAACTCTTCACTTATGGCTTTATGCAGAAGGCCTTTGCGGTCGGTGTACTGATCAGCATCATCTGTTCAGTGATCTCCTTCTTTGTCCTGGTCAACCGCCTTTCCTTCATTGGTGTAGGGATCTCCCATGCCGCCTTTGGCGGTGTGGCCCTGGGGATCTTCCTGGGGATTAATCCGACCCTTTCGGCTGTGATCTTTTCCATTCTCACGGCTTGGCTGATCGGTTTGGTGAGCCGCAAAGGGCGGCTGGATGTAGATACCACTATCGGGATCTTTTATGCCGCAGCCATGGCCCTGGGGATTGTCATCATCGGGCTGTCAAGCGGCTATAATGTGGACCTTTTCGGCTATCTCTTCGGGAATATCCTCTCTGTGACCACTGCGGATCTTTGGGTGGTGGGGATTCTTGGACTCCTGGTCCTCGGTACCATTCTCTTCTTTTTCAAGGAACTCCTTTACATCAGTTTTGATGAAGAGTCCGCTCAGGTGAGCGGGGTGCCTGTAACCTTTGTCTACTATCTTCTCCTCACCCTCATGGCGGTCACCATTGTGATCTCCATAAAGGTGGTGGGGATCATCCTGGTTTCTGCCCTGCTCGTGATCCCCGCAGCAGCGGCCTACGAGGTGACGTCTCATTACAGGCCGGTGCTTGTTTTGTCCGTTCTGATCGGCCTTTCCTCAGCCGTGGGGGGTCTCCTTGTCTCCTATCGTTTGAATACCGCCTCAGGCGCCACCATCGTTCTCCTGGCCGCCGGCATCTTTCTCGCCCTCTTTATCTTCCGATCCATACGGCGAAATCTGAGCAAAGAACTTGCCGGCAATGAGTGTCCGGTGCCGCCTTCATTAGATGAACCCACCCGGGATCTGCCAACACATAAGTAACACTGCTCTTACTCTCAATCGTAATCATAATCGTAATCTTAATCTTAATTTTTCAATATCTTAAGCTGAAAATCCGTTTGTTATGTTTGGATAAATTACCCAAAAAACCAACCTGCTTGACCCGAAAGGCATAATTTGTTAAAGTTTTATGTTAACAGGATTCAAGTGGTATGGTTTACATTCTATATTAGGAAAGGATGAAACATGGTACCTGCTATAGACCAGGAAACCTGTATAGGATGCGGCGGCTGCGGGGAAATCTGTCCCGCTGTTTTCCAGCTCAACGAAGAGATCGAAAAAGCGGAAGTGATCGATGAGTTTGGTTGTGATATCGCCGGGTGCTGCGAGGCAGCAGAAGAGAACTGTCCCGTGCAGGCGATCACATTAGAGGATTGATGTGATGCATATCGATTCCTATGATTTCGGGAGGATCGTTGTTGAGGGAAAGGTTTACAGTTCCGACCTGATCCTTCTTCCTGATCGTGTCATTGGAAGCTGGTGGCGTGTGCAGGGACACAGCCTGGCTGAGGAAGATCTGAAGGATGTCATCAACCAGCCACTGTCTCTCCTGGTGGTCGGCACCGGTATGTACGGGAGAATGGCTGTGCCGGATGAGACGGTCCGTTTCCTGAAGAAGAAAGGAATCGAACCCCTGATCCAGAGTACAAAAGAGGCCTGCAGGAGTTTTAATGAACAGGCTCAAAAAGGCGGTGTTGCAGGTGCGTTCCATCTCACCTGTTAAGAGAAGGAGGTTTTTTAAATGTCCTATGATGATATGAAAAAGAAATGTCCCAATATCAAAGAGAACCTTGAAAACTGCAATTGTTCCTATACCTCTTGTGACAAGACAGGTCTTTGCTGTCAATGTCTCCAGTATCATCGGAGAAACCAGGAACTCCCGGCCTGTTTCTTCCCGGACGGTGTAGAGAAGACCTGGGACCGTTCCTTCCGGAAGTTTATCGAGACCTGGAAGGATAAGGTCTGAGGTAAGGAATCACAACCTTATGTCTTTTGATAATCTCTGCCCGGGCGCCAAGAAGATCATTCAGCCTTCTCCTGAGGAGTTCCGCTGCAAGAGCTGCGGTACCAGAGTGGAGATTTGGTCTGATGAGATGACAACGGACTGCAAAAAGTGCGGGAGTCCGGTCAGCCGTGTCAAGGAAGATTCCTGTCTGGACTGGTGTTCCAGCGCGGAACAGTGCCTGGGTGTGATGAAGTACAACAAGCTTGTACGGGACGGCATGATCGAAAGGAAGGATGCTCCGGAGAAGAAGAAAAAGAAATAACGTCCCCCTACATTCGTAATCATATTTCCTAATCGTATTCGTAATCGTAATCCTGATCGTTCTTTATAATAATTGTAAGGCGATTAGGATTATGATTAAGATTAAGATTACGAGTAGGATTACGATCACGAGTAAGATTACGATTACGATACAGAAGATCATCCCCTATAACTCCTTGACAAAACACTCCCCCCTTTGTTACCATCCATTCGCTGTATCCTGACTCTTCAGATGCGGAGACTCGTGTGACTTTTCAAGAACTTATCCTGGCCCTTCAGAACTGCTGGGCAAAAAAAGGATGTCTGGTCCAACAGGGGTATGATATCGAGGTCGGAGCCGGCACCTTCAACCCAGCAACCTTCCTGCGCGCGCTGGGTCCTGAGCCATGGAACTCGGCCTACGTGGAACCCTCACGGAGACCCACAGACGGTCGGTACGGAGACAATCCGAACCGCCTCCAGCATTATTATCAATTTCAGGCGATCATGAAACCTTCTCCGAAAGATATTCAGGAGATTTATCTGCAGAGCCTTGTGGAGATGGGAATCGACCCTCTTCAGCATGATATCCGTTTTGTGGAAGACGACTGGGAATCTCCAACGCTTGGGGCGTGGGGCCTGGGCTGGGAGGTCTGGCTGGACGGCATGGAGATCACCCAGTTCACCTATTTTCAGCAGGTGGGAGGCATTGATCTCTCTCCTGTCACCGTGGAGATCACTTACGGACTGGAACGGATTGCCATGTATCTCCAGCAGGTGGATAATGTCTTTGACCTGACCTGGACAGAGGGAATCACCTATAGGGATGTCCATCATGAGGATGAAGTGCAATTTTCCCGCTATAATTTTGACTTCGCCGATGTGGAGATGCACTTTTCTCTCTTTGAGATGTATGAAAAAGAAGGACACCGTCTGATCAAACAAGGACTCATTCTGCCCGCCTATGATTATTGTCTGAAGTGTTCCCACACCTTTAATATGCTGGATGCCCGGGGTGCCATCAGCGTGACCGAACGGACAGGTTTCATCGCCAGGGTGCGAAACCTTGCCAGGCATTGCGCCAGAGGTTATCTTGCCCATCGTGAAGAAAAGGGTTTTCCCCTCCTCCCCCGGGAAGAGAAGACCCAGACAAAGGGCAAAAGCTGACTTCGGGAAAGGAAGGACGGTTTTTCATCCATGGGAAAGGAGCTGTTGCTAGAGGTAGGAACCGAAGAGGTCCCGGCAGGTTTCTTGCCGGGAGCACTGGCCGGTTTAAGGGACCTGTGTGAAGAGCGCATGAAGGAGGAACGTCTTGCCTTCGAAACCGTGGAGACATTTGGGACTCCGCGGCGGCTGATTCTCCATGTGGAAGGGATATCGGAACAGCAGGAAGACCTGAACAAAACCGTGATGGGACCTGCAAAGTCCGTGGCTTTTGATGCAGAGGGAAACCCGACCAAGGCAGCCATGGGGTTTGCCAGGGGGCAGGGGATCGATGTCGAGGATCTGGCCATTCAGGAGACATCCAAAGGGGAGTATATCAGTGCAGTCAAAAAAGAGTTTGGCCTTCCGGCATTGGACGTTCTCCAGAAAATTCTACCCCCTATGATCACATCCCTTCAGTTCCCTAAATCCATGCGCTGGGGGAGTGGAACCCTTCGTTTCGCCAGACCCATTCACTGGATCCTTGCCCTCTATAATGAGGAGGTGATCCCCTTTGAGGTCGACGGGATCAAAAGCGGGAACCTCTCTCGGGGCCACCGCTTTATGAGTCCAGGATCATACACGGTGCATAGTATCAAATCTTATAAGGCCCTCTCCCGGGACCATGCCCTGATGTTTAATCCTGACGATCGAAGGAAAGAGATCGAGAAACAGATCCAGGAGATAGAGAAGGAAGTCGGCGGACGGGTGATTCCCGATGAGGGGCTTCTGGAAGAAGTGGTCTATTTGGTGGAATATCCCACAGCCCTTTGCGGGTCCTTTGAAAAGGGATTCCTCTCACTTCCGCGACAGGTCCTGATTACTTCCATGCGGGAACATCAGCGGTATTTCTCTATGGAGAATGACCAGGGCGATCTCATCCCGCACTTTATCACTGTGAGCAATACCCGCCCCAAGGATACGAGTGCGATCGTGGCCGGGAACGAACGGGTCCTCCGTGCCCGATTGACCGATGGTCTCTATTTCTATAAGACCGACTGCAAGCGTTCCCTTTACGAGTATGTAGAGGATCTAAAAGGCGTTACGTTTCAGGAGAAACTAGGGACTCTCTTTGAAAAAGTTGAGAGGATTGTCGAGCTGGCCACCTGGTTGTCAAAAGAGAAAGGCCTGGCCGACCCTGATTTGGCCTCTCGTGCCGCATTGCTCTGCAAGGCCGACCTCTGTACCGAGATGGTCGGTGAGTTTCCCACGCTTCAGGGAGAGATGGGCAGGGAGTACGCCCTGCTTTCGGGAGAGCCCGAACAGGTGTCGAGGGCCATTGAGGAGCATTATCGCCCCCGTTACGCCGGTGATCTCCTTCCCGTGACACCTGAGGGTTCAGTGGTCAGCCTTGCCGACAAGATCGATACCATTGCAGGCTGTTTTGGAGTCGGACTCATTCCATCCGGTTCCGAGGACCCTTATGCCCTTCGCCGGCAGACCCTCGGGATCGTCACCATCCTCCTGGAGAAAGGGTACCCCGTATCCCTCCATGACATGATCGACCAGGCGATGAATTTCCTCTCCGGAAAAATTTCAAGGGACAGCTCAGAGGTCAAAACGGAGATCCTGGACTATTTTAAAGGGCGACTGTCGGGGCTATTGATTTCCCATGGACACCGTTACGATACTGTAGAGGCTGTACTGGAGACCGGTTTTGATCAGGTCCCGAACGTGATGGCCCGTGTGGAGGCCCTTTCAGCATTCAGGAAAGAGACCCTCTTTGAACCGTTTACAGTGGTCTGTAAACGGGCCATGAATATCATCAAAGAGAACAAGGATTGTGATGTGGATCAAAGTCTCCTTAAACAGGAATGTGAAAAGAGTTTATACCAGGCAATCCTTCAATCAGAAGAGCAGGTTCAGGCCCTGGTCCCGGCTGGAAAGTATGAGGATGCACTGAAAGAGGTCGCTTCACTGCGGAGTCCAATCGACGAATTTTTTGACGGGGTTATGGTCATGGATGAAGACCAAAAAATCCGCCGAAACCGACTGAATCTCTTGACACGCATCGCCGTTCTGGTCTCCGGAATTGCCGATTTTTCAAGAATTGTGGTCCAATAGACCATTCCCTTCCCTTTATTGATTTTTCCTTGATTAGGATCCCATTTTGTTCTATAGTACAAATTTCAGATGTATCAAAACCTACCTGTCATCTGATTAGACAACAAATAAGGAACAGGAAAGACCCAGTTGTAATAAACCGCGTAGATCCAGCCGGCGACCCTTTTTTGACAATCATTGACGTTCCGGTTGGAGACGAGCATATCTTGTGAAGGGGAGGAGTCAAATGGCCAAAAAGAAAAAATATGTTTATCTGTTTGCAAATGGCAAGGCCGATGGTAAGGGAACCTGGAAGGAGCTCCTTGGCGGTAAAGGAGCCGGTCTTGCTGAGATGACCAGTCTGGGAATTCCTGTGCCCGCAGGGTTTACCATAACCACCGATGTCTGTACCGAATTTTATAAGAATAAGCAGCGCTACCCCGTGGGGCTCAAGGATCAGGTGGAAAAGGCCCTGGTTAAGGTAGAAAAGGCCATGGACGCCCGCTTCGGAGATCCGGAAAAACCCCTGCTGGTCTCGGTACGTTCCGGGGCCCGTATGTCCATGCCCGGTATGATGGAAACGGTCCTGAATCTCGGCCTGACCACCAAGACTATTCCGGGGATGATCAAACGGAGCAACAATGAACGGTTTGTCTATGATGCGTACCGGCGGCTGATCATGATGTACGCCGATGTGGTCATGGAAAAGGCCGCGGGGATCGAACCTCCCGAAGACCATGGCATCCGCCACCAGCTCGAACGTGAAATCGACAAGGTCAAGAAGGCCAAAGGCTACCAGTTCGATACGGAATTGACCACGCAAGATCTGAAGAAGCTCGTGAATGTCTTCAAGAAGAAAGTCAAAAAGATCCTGGGCAAGGAGTTCCCCGATGATCCCATGGAACAGCTCTGGGGAGGCGTGGGCGCGGTCTTCCTCTCATGGAACGGGAAGCGGGCCGTCTCCTACCGTAAGATCGAAGGGATCCCCGAGGAATGGGGAACAGCTGTGAATGTCCAGTCCATGGTTTTCGGAAACACAGGAAGCCGGAGCGGAACCGGTGTGGCCTTCACCCGTAACCCGGCTACAGGTGAAAGAGTCTTTTTCGGTGAGTACCTCATGAATGCCCAGGGAGAAGATGTGGTGGCCGGTATCCGGACCCCCCAGCCCATCAACAAGAAGCAGAAGGGGGGAAGCAATCTCCTCTCTCTCGAAGAGGAGATGCCGAATGTTTACAAACAGCTGATGACCATTCAGAAAAAACTGGATAAACATTACCGGGATATGCAGGACATCGAGTTCACCATTGAGGATGGCAAGCTCTGGATGCTCCAGACCCGATCCGGTAAGCGGAACGGCGTTGCGGCCATCCGGATTGCCGTGGAGATGGTCAAAGAGAAACTGATTCCCCAGAAAGAGGCGATCCTCCGTGTGGGCCCCCATCAGCTGGACGAATTGCTCCATCCCATGGTTGACCCCGAGGCTGAAAAAGCCGCGAAGACGCTTGCCAAGGGCCTTCCCGCCGGACCGGGCGGAGCCATCGGGCAGATTGTGTTCACAGCTGATGACGCCGAGGACTGGGCCAAGAATGGGAAGAAAGTGATCCTGGTCCGGAACGAGACCTCCCCCGAGGATGTTCACGGCATGCATGCGGCCGAAGCCATACTGACTGCAAAGGGAGGGATGACCAGCCACGCGGCACTGGTGGCCCGGGGCTGGGGCAAGTGCTGTATCGTGGGATGCGGCGCCCTCGAGATCAATCTTCGCAAACGTGAGGTCCATGTGGGAAAGATGGTCCTGAAGGAAGGGGACACGATCACATTGAACGGGACCAAGGGTCTGGTCTATGAAGGGAAGCTCGATCTCTTGGCAGTGGATCCCGAACATAACCAGCATTACAAGATTCTGATGAAATGGGCTGACCAGCACCGGAAGCTCGGAGTGCGGACAAACGCAGAAGCCCCGGAAGATGCGGCCCTGGCGCGGACCTTCGGCGCCGAGGGGATCGGTCTCTGCCGGACAGAACATATGTTCTTCGGGCCCGAGAGGATTCAGGCCATGCGCGAGATGATCGTGGCCGATACCGAAGAAGATCGGCGCAAGGCCGTCATGAAACTCCTCCCTTATCAGCGAAAGGACTTTTCCGGTATCCTCAAGGCCATGAAGGGTTGTCCGGTGACCATTCGGACACTGGATCCTCCGCTCCACGAGTTTGTCACTCTAGACAAGAAGCAGACCCAGACACTGGCCAAGGATCTGGGGATATCGGCCAAGAAATTAACCGTCCGCATTGCTCAGCTCCATGAGCTCAACCCCATGCTCGGGCACCGGGGATGCCGGCTGGGGATCACCTATCCTGAAGTGACCGAGATGCAGGCCAGGGCCATCTTCGAGGCCGCGGCCGATCTGACCCGGCAGCGGATCAAAGTCTATCCCGAGGTGATGATTCCCCTGGTGGGAACCCCCGAGGAACTGGCCAACCAGAGGGCGATTGTGGAGAGAGTTGCCCAGGAAGTGACCCGGGAAAAGGGAAAATTTCCCTACACCATTGGGACCATGATCGAAATCCCCAGGGCATGCCTGGTGGCGGACGAGATCGCCGAGCACGCCGAATTTTTCTCATTCGGCACCAACGATCTAACCCAGACCACCTTCGGCTTTTCACGGGATGACATCGGCTCTTTTCTCCCCGATTACATGGAACGTAAGGTCCTGCCCGATGATCCTTTCCAGACACTGGACCAGGGCGGCGTGGGCCAGCTCGTGTCCATGGGGGTGCAGAAAGGGAGGAAGACCCGGAAGAACCTGAAAATCGGGATCTGCGGGGAGCATGGCGGCGATCCTCAATCTGTGGAGTTCTGTCACAGGGCGGGGCTCAACTACGTCAGCTGTTCACCCTACCGTGTACCCATAGCCAGGCTGGCTGCAGCTCAGGCCGCTGTGAGAAAATAACACAACCTATTGCCCGGCCTGTGAATACAGGCCGGGCCTTCATTTTTCATCGTTCACTCAAATCAGATACCTGCATAGAGCTGCTTATCACAATGAAGAATCAAGATAAAAATAGTTCTAAAAAATTACTTTATGCGAATTTCAAGCTTAATTATCAGATCATTTAACTCTTTAGAGGAATGGACGTAATTTGTCAGGTCCGATATCTTGGATTCGGGGGTCAAATGGGTAGAGTGATCAACTAGATTGACCCTTAAACCCCGGTGGGGAACCATCGGGGTTTTTTATATTCAAACCTCTTGTGTTTCAACACCTTATCCATTGACGATAATGGTTAACTTGGGTACAATGCGGAAATATTTTTCCTTTCCTGATAGGAGGTCAAGAAAATGAGACAACTTGCCGTGATTTTCCCCCTTTATCTTTGTTTGACGATTGCCCTGGCTCATGCCGAGGGCCCTCATGCTGCCAACTCCGCCTGGCAGAAGGCCCATGATGGACATGACAAGGCCTCACCGGTCTGGACACTTCCCAAAGCCACTGCACCTTCCAACATGGTCTGGGACATACCTTCCATGCCTGGTGATGTGAAATCGGATCAATTCTTTACTCCTGAGGTCTGCAGCGGATGTCATGAGGAGATCTTTGATCAATGGAAGGGATCGATGATGGGGAATGCCTGGAGAGACCCGGTCTTTCAGGCGGTTTACAAGTCATACCTTGCGAAATCAAAAACCCTTCATGAAAAAGAAGAAACGGCCATGTGCTCCAAATGTCATACTCCGGTGGGATATCTGTCAGATGAGTCCGCCAGGTACTTGACCGGTGAACTTTCTGATCCCGGAAAAGCCGGTGTCTATTGTGATGTCTGCCATTCCACGGCAAAGAGTGCGGGGGTGGGGAATGGGGCGTTTATTCTGGCACCTGGCAATGCCGGAGAAGGGGAAGGAGGGATCAAGTATGGGCCGCGTAACGATTCAGAATCTTCCTTCCACGACACCCAATATTCTGAACTTCATACACGATCCGAACTGTGCGGCATGTGCCATGACGTGGCCCATGCCCATAACATCATGCCCATAGAGAATACCTATACCGAATGGCGAACCAGTCCGTACAATACGGGTGACCCCAAGACGTCTACCCATTGCCAGGACTGCCACATGCGCCAGACCCCTTCTGTTGCGGCCACAGGCATCACGGAACTCCCAGATAGCCCGGGTTTTGCAGCGCCCGAGGACATGGGTGGAAAGAAGCGTTCCCATGTCTGGCAGCACTGGTTCATCGGCGGGAATGCCACAGTCCCCGATCTCCTTGGAAATCCGAACTGGTCAAAGATGGCCAGAGACCGTCTCTCCAAGGCTGTGGTGGTATCCATTCAGAATGTGAGCAGGTCCATTCAGTCAGGAAAGATTATGCGTTTTGATGTGAAGGTGGATAACGTGGGAGCCGGACATTACCTTCCCACAGGTCTGACCTATGTCCGCCAGATGTGGCTCCATGTGACAGCCAAAGACAAGAAAGGGAATCTTCTCTATACATCGGGTGCTGTGGACGTGAACGGCAAGATCGATTCAGATGCCGTGATCTACAAGACCGTTCTGGGAGAAGGCGGTAAAGAACGTAAACCAACTTTTTTCCTGCCCGCTGCAGTACAGGTCCTTTCGGACAAGCGGATACGGCCCAAAGGCTACTCACTGGAATCCTATGCTTTTATCCTCCCTGAGGACTTCGAGGGTGAGATGGAGATCGAGGCGACCGTGAGGTACAGAAGCGCGCCGCAGTTTTTAATCAATGAACTGCTCGGAAAGGACGCTCCAAAACTCCCGATCTTCGATATGGCCAAGGCCAAATACACGTTCCCGAAATAATCGTGAACAGGGGATTCACCCGCAGGGTTGATCACTGATTGTGCTGTGAAGGAGAGCCGCAGATGGCTGAACTCTTTGATCCGATCACCATCGGAGGGATGAGGCTTCCGAACCGGGCCGTACGTTCCGCCACCTATGAAAACCGATGTGATGCCGAAGGCAAGGTCACAGAGGAGATGATCCGTTTTTATACGCAACTGGCCCAAGGGGAGATCGGCCTGATCATCACCGGGAATGCCATGGTCCATCCCTGGGGTCTGACCGCGCCCAATGCCCTGGGCATTTATAGTGATGACCACCTTCCGGGTTTAACCCGCCTTGCACAAGTTTTCCTTGAACAGGGCATCCATGCAGTTGTCCAGCTCTCCCACGGGGGCCGTCAGACCCTGCCCGACCTGATCGGGGGACGGGAGGTTTTGGCCCCTTCTGCGGTCTTTTCCAGGGCGATGAAACTGACTCCGAAAGAGATGTCCTCCAAAGAGATTAAGGAGATTATCGAGGCCTTTGTCACGGCTGCTGAAAGGGCACAGAAAGCAGGGTTCCATGGTGTGCAGCTCCACGGAGCGCACGGATATCTGCTCAGCAACTTTCTCTCACCCTTCTCCAATACGCGGACCGATGATTTTGGCAGGTCCACTGAGGGGCGCACGAAGATCATCGTTGAGATCTTTAACAGGATCCAGGCCCGATGCGGAAAGGAGTTCCCGATTCTGATCAAGCTCAATTCCGAAGAAGGACTCAAAGGCGGTCTGGACCTGGAAGAGGCCGTTCACATCGTCAGGATTCTCGATACCAAAGGGTTCGCGGCCATTGAAATCAGCGGGGGAATTTACGAAACAGGACTGGCCAGCCGGACCAAGATCAAGTCCAGGAAGGACGAGGCCTACTTTCTGGCCAATGCCGAGCGTCTGCGCAAGGTGACAAAGATCCCTTTGATCCTGGTGGGAGGGATCCGTTCTCTGGAGCGGATCAGTGAGATCCTCACTTCCCATACGGTAGACATGGTTTCCTTGTGCCGTCCCTTTATTCGGGAACCCCACCTGATCAGACAATGGAAAGAGGGGAGCCGCATCCAGGCACGGTGCATCTCCTGCAATGAATGCATGAACAAGATCTTTGAAGGACCCGTGAAGTGTTACCAGGAAGAGAAGGCGAAAAACAAACCTGGATAAAAAGAATAGGGGTCAGCCCTTGACCTTTGACATCCATCTGGAAAATAATCTGCAGGTCGCTGTTTGATGTCAAATGTCAAGGGCTGACCCCGGGTTTGAAAGAGAGAAAAACTATGACCTTGGAAAGTGAAAAGATTGAGCAGATGAACCGTTATGTGGTGAAGATCGCCTACTTCAGCATGGAGGTGGGTCTTGAACAGGAGGTCCCCACTTATAGCGGTGGACTGGGGATCCTGGCCGGTGATACCCTCAAGTCTTGTGCCGACCTTCAGCTCCCTGTGGTGGGGATGACCCTGCTCCACGCCAAAGGATACTTTATCCAGAAACTCGACAAGATGGGCAACCAGACTGAGGAGCCCGTGGACTGGGACCCTTCCTGCTGTATGGAACTCCTCCCCTATCTGGTGAAGGTGAAGATCTGCGGCAGGGATGTGGCCATCCGGGCCTGGCGTTACCCGATCCAGGGGGCCTCCGGCTCACGCGTTCCCGTTTATTTTCTGGATACCGACATCCAGGAGAATGACCCCAAGGACCGTGAACTAACTGCCCAACTTTACGGGGGGGATGAGGAGTACCGGTTCAAACAGGAAGTGGTTCTGGGCATCGGAGGGGTCCGGATGCTTCGGGCCATGGGGTACAATCGCCTGACTACCTTTCATATGAATGAAGGTCATGCCAGCCTCCTGACCCTTGAACTCCTGCGGGAGAATGAAAAGGACCCCGAATCGGTCTGGTTCGAACAGGCCCGATGGGACCCTGAGAGTGTCCGCGATCTCTGTGTCTTTACAACCCATACACCCGTTCCTGCGGGACATGACAAGTTTTCCAATGGGCTGGTCAAGAAGGTCCTGGGAGTGACCAAGGAGAATCCCAAGGCTGGTGAAGATCCCTTTCTCATACACAGCATCCCCTTTGATGTCGTGGACAGGCTCAGCGGGGAGCATGAATTTCATATGACCCTCCTGGCCCTGAACCTGAGCCGCTATGCCAACGGCGTGGCCAAGAAACACGGTCAGGTCTCAAAGGATATGTTCCCTGAATACGAGATCGATTCCATCACCAACGGTGTACACGTCCGGACCTGGTTGTCCCGGGAGTTTCAGGCATTAATGGATCAATATGTTCCGGGCTGGGAGTCCGACTCCTTCCTGCTCCGTCAGGCAGTGGGCATCCCTTCAGATGAGATATGGTCCGCTCATCAAGCCTGTAAAAGGAAACTCCTTGATGTGGTAAAGAGCAAGACCGGACTCAGCCTGGATCCGGATGTCCTGACCATCGGATTTGCCCGGCGGGCCACGGCCTACAAGAGGGCCGATCTCCTGTTTCGGGATGTGGAACGGCTGAAGAAAATTGTTGAGAAGGCCGGGAAATTCCAGCTTGTTTATGCCGGCAAGGCCCACCCAAAAGACGGGTCCGGAAAGGACCTGATTCGGAGGATCGTACAGCTCTCCAAGGATCTCTCAACAATCATCCCTATTGTTTATCTTGAGAACTATGATTTCAGTCTGGGAAAGCTGATGACCTCGGGTGTGGATGTCTGGCTGAATACCCCTCAGCGGCCGCAGGAGGCCTCAGGGACCAGCGGCATGAAAGCCACACTGAATGGTGTGATTAACTTCAGTGTTCTCGATGGGTGGTGGATTGAAGGGCATCGTGAAGGGATAACCGGCTGGTCCATCGGGCCGAGGCCCTCCAAGGCTGCGCGGGGTGCGGGGTCGGATGAAGCTGATGTCCGTGATCTTTATGAAAAACTTGAACATGTCATCATCCCCACCTACTATCAGAAACGTGATGTATGGATCGATATGATGAAGGACGGGCTCAGCCTGAACGGTTCCTTCTTCAATACCAATCGGATGATGCTCCAGTATGTATCGAGTGCGTATTTGCGGAAATTGGAATGAAAGACAGAGGGCAGTCGTCCTTTTATGAATGAAATTGTACGAGAACAGGTCACAACAAATTGAACCACGAAGGACACGAAGATCACGAAGTATAAAAAACAACAAGAGTTTTTCTTCGTGATCTTCGTGCACTTCGTGGTAAAAGGGATTTTGCTTTTTTAGTTAGGATCGGCACTTGTGCCTGTCCTCGCAACGGGTCCTGTCAGTGAGATGCTGAAAGAGGTTTTGAAATCTCTCCTCTCTTCATAGTGCTGACGCACAAAGTCCGTTCGGAGAGACATCAAAACCTCCTTCGCAATGACATATAATACCAAAAGGAAGAATAGATGAATTTTATTGGCAATTGTCTTGGTACCGGGATCGGTAGTTTTCCCATGACCGATCCGCAGGAGTCCATGGAGATGATTCTCAAACATCTTCCGGAGATCCCTTTGTGGCCCCAACTCCCTCAAAGAAGTTTTAAGGAGCAGATGGTGCCCCAGTATTCGGAAGGCTTTCCCGGAATCGTGGAAGACACGGCCAAAGAGAGGGTCTATGTGGACTCGGAGCGCGCTGTGAACGAGATGGAGCTCTTCTATGAAAAAGAGATGGCAGGCGAGGTGGATCACTTCGCTATCACATCTGACTATGCACCCGGACTGGAAGTCATGATTCGGGAACTCAAAGCAAACCGGCCTGACGTCCTGAACTTTACCAAGGGCCATGTGACCGGACCGATAACCTTCGGGTTTACGGTCAAGGATGAGAAAGGAACGTCGATCTTTTACGACCCCAATCTTTCAGACGCGGTCTGCAGGCTGATTGCCATGAAGGCCGTCTATCAGATCCGAATGTTTAAAATGTTTCAGGTCCCGACGATTATTTTTATGGATGAACCTTATATGGCTGCTTTCGGGACCACGGGGATGAACATCAGCCGGGAGGATGTGGTTCGATCCATTAATTTTGTTGTAGAGAGGATCAAAGAGGAAGAGGGGGTCGCAGGGATCCATTGCTGCGGGAATACTGACTGGTCGCTGCTCTTCGAGACCGATGTGAAGATCGTAAATTTTGATGCCTATGACTTCGTAGATCGGATGGCCCTTTATCCCGAACAGATCCGATCATTTCTGGATCGCGGGGGAACCCTGGCCTGGGGGATCATCCCTACGTCCGAGGCGGTCCGAATGGAAACAGCAGAGAGTCTGTTTGAACGTTTTCAGCAGGGAGTGGAAAAACTCTCAAGCCTTGGAATTGAGAAGGAAAAGCTTTACCGCCAGTGTCTGGTAACCCCCTCCTGCGGAATGGGGAGCCTGCAAGTCGATGATGCCCTCAAAGCCCTCCTGCTGATAAGGGAACTTTCTCTACTCCTTCGGCAGAGAGTCCTGCCAACATGAAGAACGGGAAACACCAAATCCTGATCACCGGGGCCAGCGGTTTTCTGGGTTCTCATCTGATACGAGGGCTTGAAAAAGAAAACACGATTACAGGGACCTACCTCAGGCATCGAGACGGCCTTCCCCCATGTGACGCGATCTCTCTGGATATTTCAGACCCGCTCATGGTGCGGCACCATCTGAATCAAAGAGACGATGATGTGATCATCCACGCCGCGGCCATCACCAACCCGGACCAGTGTGACAAAGATCGTGAAGCCGCATTGCGGACCAATGTAGAGGGGACCGGAAACCTGGCAGAAATTGCACAGGAACATGGGGCTCTCTTTATCTATATCTCAACGGACCTGGTCTTTGATGGAGAAAAAGGGGACTACACGGAGTCGGATCCGGTCTCTCCCTGTAATTCTTATGCCGAAACCAAAAGACAGGCCGAAGAAGTGGTGCAAAGCCGATGTGAGAAGTGGATCATCCTGAGGCCCGCCCTCATGTACGGATGGGGCAACGGCGTCAGCCGTTCTTTCATCGACTGGCTCTACGGAAACCTCAGAGAAGGAGAAGAGGCTGGGCTCTTCCGTGATCAGTTTCGCTCCTTTCTTTATGTGGAGGATGTGGCCCGAGGTATCCAGAGGCTCATAAATCAGAAAATCCAGAACGAGATCTTTCATATCGGCGGCCCGGACCGGCTCAGCCGTTATGATTTCGGTATAAAGTTTATTGAGACTTTTGGGTACTCCCCCGACCTGTTGCGGCCGATCCGTATGGAAGACCTTCAGGGGTATGCCCCAAGAGGCAAGGACTGCTCCCTCTGCAGTGAGCGGATCAAGGCATTCGGTTTTGAGCCAAGAACGGTCATGGAAGGGCTGGCCGCGATGAGCAGAGTGAAGCAGAACTCAAGACAGAGCTCAGGGGGATACAGATGACTCAGAAGGAACTGCCCCAGGTCCTCTGTTCCCGGTGCAGAAAGCCGGCTGATTGGTATGATAATCCCTTCCGGCCTTTCTGTTCGGAACGGTGTAAACTGATTGACCTCGGGGCTTGGGTCGATGGAGAGTACCGTATCCCCGGAGAACCTGTATCCGGGGAAAACGAGGAAGAGGATAAAAATTAGGGACACTGGGCTTGTTGAAAAACACAGGTAGTCTGTACCATCAGGGGGCAACCCCAACGATATGCGTAGGGCCCGTTCTCCGAACGGGCCGAGCAAAGAAAATGAAAAACCAGTTGTTCATCGGATTTGTAGAACCTTCAGTGTCGGTAACCTTTGGCGATGGTTTTAGATCAGAATAAGGTAAATGGGTAAGTCTTCTTGTTTTTCAGAAGAGAAATGAATGAAGGCCCTCAACTTCGACAGGAAACTTAAATATGTCACGGATGCTCCCATTTCTGTGCCCGAGCCAGGAGAAGCCCTGGTCCGGGTCAGCATGGCCGGGATCTGCCGTACCGATCTGGAGATCATACAGGGGTATATGAACTTTGCGGGGATTCCCGGCCATGAGTTTGTGGGAGTCGTGGAACAGTGCGAAGATCAGGACTGGATCGGCAGACGGGTGGTGGGAGAGATTAATTGTCCCTGCCTGTCCTGCCCGACCTGCAGGGCAGGGCGTACCAACCACTGTCCTCACCGGACGGTTCTGGGGATACTGGGGAGAAACGGTGCCTTCGCGGAGTATCTGTGCCTTCCTGTTGATAATCTGCATCGCCTGCCTGAAGAGATCAGTGACCAGGAAGGCGTTTTTGTGGAACCCGTGGCCGCGGCCTTTCAGATACTGGATCAGACAGCGATCACACCGGAAGATCGGGTCATCGTTATCGGGGACGGGAGACTGGGCCTTCTCACGGCACAGGTTCTGAATGGGACCGGTGCGCAGCTGAACGTCATCGGCCACCATGAAGAGAAACTGGAGGTTCTCCGCTCTCTTGGGATCCAGACAATCTTAGAGATAGAATCCAAGGATCTTGACACTGCGGATGTGGTTATTGACTGTTCCGGTTCACCCAGTGGATTTGAACGGGGAAGAAAGATGCTCCGTCCCGGAGGGAGGTTGGTACTAAAGAGCACCTTTGCCTCCCTGGTGCCTGTCAATCTGTCAGGACTGGTTGTGGATGAGATCACATTGATCGGATCCCGGTGCGGACCTTTTTCTCCTGCCATATCGGCCCTGACAAAAAAAGAGGTGGATGTTTCGTCATTGATCTCGGCGGTTTATCCTTTGGAAAAGGGGATCGAGGCTATCCAAAGAGCATCCGTGCCCGGCACGTTGAAGATGGTTTTTAAGATAGATTGACAGAGGAAGCGTAATCTGCTAATCTGTCACAAATTTATAGACAAAGAGAATAAGGAAATCCCGGAAAAATAATAAGGAGTTCATCATATGGCAAAGAACAAGGTTATTTCAATGAAAGAGAGTATTCAGGAGAAGATAAAGGTTTTAAAGGAGACGGTTGAAGAGAAGAAAAAGGCCTCTGAAAACCCGAAGGCCGATAAGGATCTCAAGGAGACCCACAAGAAACTGAAAAGGCTTCAGAGAAAGCTTGCCCGAATGGTTGCCATGGCGAAGAGGGCTGAGGCCAAGGTAAAGAAACCCGAAGAGAAAGAAGAAGCCCCTTCCGGTGCTGAGGAAGCCAAACCTGAAGAGACCACGGAAGCGGCAGGATAGATAGAGAAGAAATCCGAATATCGAAATACTAAACAAATCCTAAATCCAAATTACAAATGACCAAAACATGCCCCCTATAGGGGGCATGCTGATAGAACCCGCTATGGGTGTGGAGCATTATTTGCTGACGGCTGATCACTAAAGGCTGAACGCTTGTTCACTTCTCAGAATTTCCTGTGGTACTCCTTCACCTTTTTCGCGAACTCCCTGCCGAATTCAAAACATTTTTCCTCGTCTTCCATGGACGGCCTGTATTTGACCTGCATCCCCGGTTCCACGGTCTCCAGTCCCATCTTTTTGAATTCCCCATAGGCCTCCTTGACGGCACCCCCTCCCCAGCCGAAACTCCCGAAGGCACCGACCATCCTGTTCTTGGGTCTCAGGCCCCTCAGGTGGGTGAGGAACTCTGCGACAGAAGGGAAAAGGATGTTGTTCAGCGTCGGGGAGCCGAGCAGGCAGCCCCGGGCCTTCCAGAATTCCTTGATCGCCACACTCATCGGCGTGTCCCGGAGCTTGATCACCTTCACATCCATGTTCTCCTCCCTGACGCCCAGCATAAGCGGCTGGGTCATTCGAGCGGTGCTTTTCCACATGGTATCGTAAATGATCACAACCCGCTGGTCGGCCTTTCCTTTGGCCATATCGAGATACATGTTGATCACCTTACCGGGATCCGACCGCCAGATGACGCCGTGATCCGGAGCGATCATGTCGATTTCAAGACCGAGTTTCTGAATTTCATCAATCTTCCTCTGGATCAGGTTTCCAAAGGGCATCAGAATATTGGCATAGTAATCCCTGACCGCATCTTCCAGCTCATAAGAGGAGAAGCAGGTCATGAATTCATCGTCGAAGCGGCCTGCGGTGGCATAATGCTGGCCAAAGGCGTCCTGGCTGATGAGAAGTTTGTCTTCTTTGATATAGGTCATCATGGAGTCCGGCCAGTGGAGCATGGGGGTTTCCAGAAATGTCAGGGTTTTTTTGCCGGTCTTCAGGGTGTCACCGGTTTTGACAATTTTGAACTCCCAGCGAGAGGTATCAAAATGATGATCGAGCCCCGCTTTACCCTTGGCCGTGATGTAGATGACAGCGTTGGGAGAGCGGTCCATGATCTTATCCAGGCTGCTGGCATGGTCCGGCTCTATGTGATTGATGACCACATTATCGATTTTTCCCGGGTCCACCATGCTGCTGATGTTGTCAAACATGGTTTTTGAGTAATCATCTTTCACTGCATCCACGAGAGTTATCTTTTCGTCAAGGATCAGATAATTGTTGTACGTGGTTCCATTGGGCGTTACGTATCCATGGAAATCTCTCACGCCCCAGTCCAGAGCGCCGACCCAGTAAATATCCGGTTTAACTTCAACAGCCTTCACATGAACCTCCTCGTTGTATCGTTCGAATTTCAGATTCGTAAATTGTTCATTAAGCCTAAACCACCATATTAGTTTAAATCAAAAAAAATTCAAGTAGTACTTTTCCAGAATTTGAGTCTTTTCATTATCTGGCATGGAATGACGATTCAGACTCAAGTTGACAGCCCTCTGAGCCGTCATTAATATTACATAAACAAAAATTAAGAATAAACTATCACCTGACGTCATAAATATAATGATAAAAAAATGACATTATAAAGAAAATAGAGGAAAATATCTTAGCAAAAAAGAAATAAACCTGTTCCGAAATGGCCATGACCAAACCTTGCAGCAGAGTTGTTTTCTTGTAGTAGATGAGCTTTTTCACGGTTATTATTAGAATCACTATTTTTTTTACAAAAATCTATTTAGCTGGTATACTTCTAAAATTCTTTCCCTAAGTTCAGGGAAAGGGGGTGTTTGGTTAACTAATTTTTTTATCGGAGGTCATGTCTACTCAGGATGTCGGGGATTGAGAAAAAAATAGAAAATATAAAAAAGATCATTAATGACTCTAAAAAGATACTCATTTTAACACATGACAACCCTGATCCCGATGCGATCGCTGCAAGTCTTGGATTTCAATATCTTTTAAAGAATCATTTCGGAAAAGAGTGCATGGTGACCTATGGGGGGATCGTTGGCCGGGCCGAAAACCAGTCCATGATCGATCACCTTAAGATCAATATGATCCCTGTCGAAAGGATTAATTTCCAGGATTACACGAGGGTGGCTTTAGTGGATACCCAGCCCATGACCGGAAACAATTCACTCCCCGATTCGGTGATACCCGATATGGTGATCGATCACCATCCCATGAGGGAGGAGACCAGGAAGGCTCCCTTCCATGACGTGCGGGAGAAGATGGGGGCATCCTCGAGCATTGTGACTGCTTACCTCCGGGAAGTTGGGGCCGAGATCCCGCCGCGGCTGGCAACAGCCCTCTATTACGGGATCAAGTCGGATACACAGGATCTGGGGAGAGGCGCCTACTCTCTGGATATGGAGAGTTATACCTTTCTTTTCCCAAAGGTCCACCGTGATCTGTTGAACAGGATTATACACCCCAAGGTCTCGGCGGAGTACTTTAAGGTGCTAAATCGTGCCTTCAAGAAGGCCCGTATCCATGGCTCCTCACTGGTGACCTCCATTGGAAGGATCAAGAACCCCGATATGGTGGCCGAGATAGCGGATATGCTTCTCCGGCATGAAGGGGTGGAATGGGTCCTTGCCATGGGAACATTCCGGAAAGCGATGATCCTCTCCATACGGACCAGCGATATGGCAGGTGGGGCAGGAATCCTGGCCCAGAGGATCGTGAAAGGTTTTGGCAAGGCCGGTGGACATGGCATGATGGCGGGTGGTAAAGTTGAGATCAAGGGCCGGCCGGTTCATGAACTCGAAGAAGTGATCCGGGAAAGGTTCCTGAAAAAGGTTGGCGCCATCAACCAGCCGGCGGAAGCACTGGTGTAAATATGACAAGGACACAACGGAATGGATAAAGAAAAATTAATTCGGATCATCAAGAAGGCGGTTCAGGCCGAGAGGGACGGGAACCATTTTTACAGCGAAGTAGCCGAAGCCACACGGGATCCTAAGGCAAAGAAGATGTTCGAGCAGCTGGCCAGGGATGAGCTTTATCATGTGCAGATGATCGAAGACCTTTATCATGACCTTCTGCCCGATGCGCCGGAGGATCCGGTCAAGGGTTTTCCTATCTTTGAAAAAAGAAAGAGAGAGCTCGGCGGGAGACTTCCGGATCTGGGAAATGAGATTGAGGTCCTTCAAAAGGCCATTGAAGATGAGAAAGAGGCGAGAGATTTTTATGGAAAGGCAGCCGGTTCCTTTGAATCGGATCCCGCCGGAGAGGTCTTTGCCGACCTCATGGAGATGGAGGAAGGCCATATCCGGCTGTTACAGGCGGAACTTGATTTCATGGAGAAAACCGGGTTTTATTTTGACCATATGGAGTTTACGGTAGAGGGAGAAAGAGATTGATGTGATCTGCGCAGAGTGGGGTGTTCCATGAGTCGGTGATTTGTCCGTGCCGGTGTCTCATGGGCACAGGCCGCTCAAAAAGGGGGGGAGTGATGAACTGTCCAAAGTGTGGCTCAGCAAAGATGTCTCGTGACAAACCCATCTATTTCAACAAAAGTAACCAGGAAGGAGATTTTCTTTTTATTGAAGAAGTCTACCGGTGCCGGATCTGCGCCAAGGTTCTCTTCAAGCATGGAAATCTCAAGACGAGCAAGAAGAAATATATTAAAGGTCAGGTGATAACCGGAGGGTACGAAAACCTTTAACCATGAAAGGAGGAGACTATGAAGAAGTGGAAGTGCACGGTATGCGGCTATGTCTATGACCCTGAAGCAGGAGATCCTGATGGCGGGATTGATCCGGGGACGGCATTTGAAGACCTTCCGGACGATTGGGTCTGCCCGATTTGTGGTGCAGGCAAGAGTGATTTTGAAGTGGAGGAATAAGAGGACGAAGTGAGACGGTCCTTAAGGGGCTGTGTTAATGGGAACGTTATGAAGGCTTCAGAACTTTTTGTTAACTGTCTTGAGAACGAAGGAGTCCAGTACATCTTCGGGCTTCCCGGAGAGGAGAATATGGATCTCCTGGACGCCCTTGTGGACTCCCCCATCGAATTTATCTGTACACGGCATGAGCAGAGTGCTTCCTTTATGGCCGATGTGTACGGGAGGCTGACCGGGAAAGCCGGTGTTTGTCTTGCGACACTGGGGCCCGGTGCCACCAACCTGATTACCGGCGTGGCCGATGCCTATCTGGATCGCTCTCCCCTTGTGGCCATTACCGGCCAGACCGGACTGGAAGTGATGCACAAGGAATCCCATCAGCATATCGATATTGTTCAGACATTCAAACAGTTCACCAAGTGGAATGCCCGGGTGGAACTCTCCAGGACCATTCCGGAAGTCGTCCGCAAGGCCTTCAAAGTGGCACAAACCGAGAAACCCGGTGCCTGTCATATTGAGCTGCCCGAGGATGTGGCTGCCAGTGATGCTGCCGGTGCGCCCCTTCCGGTGACCGGATTCAAGCTGCCTCATACCGATCACAATGTTTGTGCAAAAGCGGCTGAAATCATACAGAAAGCAAAGCGGCCCATCCTCCTTGCCGGAAACGGAGTGATTCGGGGGAAGGCTTCCGGTGCGCTTCGGGACTTTGTGGAGAAGACGAGGATTCCCGTGGCCAATACCTTCATGAGCAAGGGCGTCCTCCCGACAGAGAGCGAATTTTCCCTTTCGACCATCGGCCTCCAGTCCAGAGACTATATTTCCTGCGGTTTCGACCGGGCCGACCTGATCATCTCAGTCGGTTATGACCTGGTTGAGTATGCGCCCTCTCACTGGAACAAGGATAAAAAGCCTATCGTCCATATCGATTTTACCCCCAGTGAAACCGATGAGTATTATATGCCGCAGATCGAAGTGATCGGGGATATTGAGGCGAACATTTCATGCATGATAGAAGATATCGAGCCGATTGAGGTGGACGAGTTTCCAAGGCTTCTCAAGAACATGATGTATGATGAACTCCATGGCTATGCCGAGGACAATGGCTTCCCTCTCAAACCCCAGAAAATACTGTCGGATATACGACAAATCATGGGGAGCAAGGATATCCTTCTTTCTGATGTGGGGGCCCACAAGATGTGGATCGCAAGGATCTATCCCGCTGAAGAACCGAATACAACTCTCATTTCAAACGGTTTTGCGTCCATGGGCTTTTCCCTTCCCGGTGCCCTGAGTGCCAAAATGCTCTATCCGGACCGGAAGGTGCTGGCCGCATGCGGGGACGGCGGCTTTCTCATGAATTGCCATGATCTGGAGACAGCGGTTCGACTGAATCTGCCTGTGGTGATTCTGATTTTCAATGACGGCAAGTATGGTCTGATCGAATGGAAACAGATTAATCAGTTCGGTCGGACCTATGGGGTCTCCTTCGATAATCCTGATTTTGTTGCACTGGCCAAATCGTTTGGTGCTGCAGGATATCGGGTGAAAAGTGCGGACGAACTCCAACCGATCCTTCATGAGGCATTTTCAACCAACCGGCCGTGCGTGGTGGATGTGCCGGTGGACTATAGGGAGAATCTGAATTTAACCGAGAAGCTGGGAAGAGTTGTCTGTTATATCTAATCGGCATATCCCTTCCTGTTTTCTCGTAGACGTTTATTTCCAGTGGTGGAGGGGTCCATGTCGCACAAGATAACCGAAGAATGCGTCCTTTGCGGAGCCTGCCTTCCGGAATGTCCTGAAGAGGCCATTGATGAAGGGGATCCCATCTATATCATCGATCCGGAGAAATGTTCAGACTGTGAAAATTGTGCAGAGGTCTGTCCCACAGATGCCTGTGTGCCGGCATAAAGACAAGGAGAAAAAATATGATTCGCGGTGATGAGGATGTTACAGAAGGACTGTTAAACGCGTTTCGTCTCGAGAAGGGAGCGCAGAAATTCTATCAGACGGCGTCCGAGCGTATGCAGGATAGAAGCGCTGTGGAGATGTTTAAAAAGCTTGCTGATGTCGAAGATAAACATATGCACGCCATCTATGATTTGTACAATTCGTTTCTTGGAGATCGGGGCCCTCTTCCGTTCAACGAGTTCAAGGAACAGATGTCTTCGGAATTTACGGAGAGCGGCAAGTCCATCGAGGCTGCACTCTCTGAAGTGAGCGGACGTTTTTTCATGGATGAAAAGGAGGTTCTCCGGATGGCCCTTGAGGAGGAGACAACGTCCCGAGACCTTTACATCCAAATGGCGGAACGTGCAGAAGATCCGACCACAGCAGCCCTCTATCGTGAATTGTCTGAAGACGAAGCAAACCACATCAGCATGATTCGTGAGGCGCTTCAATAATCTATTTGATGAGAGGCCATTGTATATTCTGGGATTGTCGGGCAGTCCAAGGCGGCACGCAAATTCTGAAACACTCCTGGACGAAGCCCTGCGCGGGGCTGCCGAGGCCGGTGCCGAGACCGATAAGATTATCGCATCAACCTTTAAGAAACTTCGTCCCTGTATTAATTGTGCCCAATGCTTGAAGACCGGTGTGTGCCGCGTCAAAGATGAGATGCAGGAGATTTATCCTATCCTGGACCGGGCGGATGGCCTGGTGGTGGCCTCACCCATCTACTTCATGGGTGTTTCTGCATTCCTGAAAACCCTCATTGACCGCTGCCAATGCTACTGGTCCAGAAAGTACGTTCTAAGACAGCCCATTTTCCCCGACAATCCAAATCGCGTCCGGAAAGGGATTTTTATCTCAACCGGCGGCCATGACAAGCCTGTGGTCTTCAAAGGGGCGAAGATGACGATCAGGTCTTTTTTTGATGTCCTGGAGGTTTCCTATCTGGATGAGTATTTTGCCATGAACATTGAGGAACCTACGGATATACTTAACGTGGAAGGTGCACTGAGCACCGTGTACGAGATGGGCAGACGCCTTGTGAAAGAATTGGGGGAGACGTGACGGATGGACCACCCCGACCAGATACGCTGGGATAGAAAATATAGCGAAAAAAAGCCTTATTCAGAAATAACGCCCGATACGTTCCTGGCCCGCCATCTAACAGGGATCGCTCCCGGACTCGCACTCGATATCGGCTGCGGCTTTGGAGACAATGCCATCACCCTGGCCAGAGAAGGATTTCAGGTGACGGGAATCGATATTTCCAGGGTGGCCCTGGACCGGGCAAAAGAGCGTGCCCGCCATGCCGGCGTCGATGTGGAGTTTGTATGGAGTGACGTCGAAGATTTTGACTTTGGTGATCAAACCTATGATCTGGTCACCGGGTTCTATTTTTTAAACCGGCCTATCTTCCCAAGGATCAAAAAGGGGCTTCGGGTCGGTGCGGTTTTTTTATACAAAACCTATACCGAGGGGGAGCTTCTCTATCGGCCCTCGCTGAACAGAGACTATCTCCTTGAACAAGGAGAGTTGAAGCGATTCTTTGAAGATTTTGAAATCTTGCTCTATGACGAACGGGACAATGGCAAAGAGTGTACGGCGAAGATCATTGCCAGAAAATAAATGACAGGGCCAAAGAAGAGAACAAATCGGGGAATACTACGAAGGAGACGAAGGGAAACAATAAATTAAGGAAAAAATCTCGCTACTGAGACAAAGTAGGGCACAACAAAAAACTCTACAAGGTAAAAAATGAAAAACATTAACCACGAAGGACACGAAGGAAAACAATAAAGGGGGGAAAAGATATCTCACCCAAGAAACCGGGAAAGTCAAAGCAAGAAAACTCTACAAGGTAAAAAGCGAAAAACATTAACCACGAAGGACACGAAGGGGACAAATGAAAAATACAAGAATCGAAAAAGACTCTTTGGGTGAAAAAGAAGTCCCCGCCTCCGCCTACTACGGGATCCAGACAGCCCGTGCCCTGGAGAACTTCCCTGTCAGCGGCGTGCGCGCCCATCCTTATTTTATACAAGCCTATGTCTTGATCAAAAAGGCAGCTGCCCTGACTCATGAAGACCTCTCGGTCCTGGATCCCTCCATCGCGAAATCGATTGCCGCAGCAGCCGACGACGTCCTCGATGGGAACCTCCGGGACCAGTTTGTGGTTGATGTGTTTCAAGCCGGGGCTGGGACATCTTTTAATATGAACGTCAACGAGGTCCTTGCCAACCGGGCCCTCGAGTTGATCGGAGAGAAAAAGGGGAACTACGAACGGATCAGTCCCAATGATCATGTCAACCGTTCCCAGTCCACCAACGATACCTTTCCAACGGCCATGCATCTTGCCTCCCTTCTTCTCCTGCGGGACCTCCTGCCGGTTATTGAGGAACTTTCTCTCATCATAGAGAAGAAAGGCGAAGAATTCTCAACGATCATCAAGTCAGGGAGGACACATCTCCAGGATGCTGTGCCCGTGACCCTGGGGCAGGAGTTTGCAGCGTATGCAGTAACCCTTCAAAAGGGGATGGATAATCTGCGGATTTGTGAACCCCCCCTTGAAGAGCTTCCCATTGGAGGGAGTGCAGCCGGAACAGGACTGAATGTCCCCGAAGGGTACCGGCAAGGAGTGATTCAGAGACTCACCGAGATGACCGGTCTGTCCCTGGTGCCCGCGCCGGATCTGAGGGAAGCCATGCAGAGCCGTGCAGGGATTTCTGCCCTCTCTTGCATGCTCCGGAACCTCTGCCTGGATCTGATCCGGATTGCCAATGATCTGCGTTTGTTGAGTTCCGGACCGCGCACCGGTCTTGCCGAGATCCGGCTGCCTCCGGTTCAGCCCGGCTCCTCAATCATGCCCGGCAAAGTCAATCCCGTGCTTGCCGAGTGTCTGAACATGATCTGTTTCCAGGTCGTGGGTAACGATCAGGTCGTGGCCATGGCCTCACAGGCGGGTCAGCTGGAATTGAATGTCATGATGCCGGTCATGATTCATAATCTGCTGCACTCCATGGAGATCCTGAAAAATTTTCTCCCGGTCTTTGCCCGGCGCTGTGTGGCGGGAATTACAGCAGAGGCAGAGCACTGCCGTGACTATTTCGAGAGAAGTGTGGGGCTGGCAACAATTCTGAACACGCATATCGGCTACCTGAATGCCGCGAAACTGGCAAAAGAATCCGAGGTTAAGGGTCTTCCCATAAGGGATCTCATCCTGCAGAGAGGACTCCTGTCCCTGGAAGAACTGGACCGGATCCTGGACCCGGACCGGATTGCCGGTCAGGAACGGGAAGACTGACAGATTGACAGAAAGGTCTCTTTTGGTTAAACTTTGTAAAATCGATAATGATAGTGAAAGGAGACGGCATGGAATACAGTGAAAAGGTCATGGACCACTTCATGAATCCCAGAAACGTTGGGGAAATCGAGGACGCCTCGGGGATCGGGGAGGTGGGGAACCCCTCATGCGGCGACGTGATGCGCTTTTATCTCAAGATCCAGGACGGGGTGATTGAAGACGCCAAATTCAAGACCTTTGGATGTGGTGCTGCCATCGCAACCAGCAGTATGGCCACGGAGATGGTCAAGGGAAAACCCATTGAAGAGGCGATCAAGGTCACGAATAATGTTGTGGCCGATGCCCTAGGCGGACTTCCGGCCGTGAAGATGCACTGTTCGGTTCTTGCCGAAGAGGCCCTGGAAGCGGCGCTCACTGATTATTTCAAGAAGGAAGGGGAACCAGAAGACAAAGTCAAACAGCTCAAAGAACATGCAGGGATCAAGGTCCATCATGGCCATGGGGCCCATGATCATGAGAACGGCTCTTCTTGCGGATGACTCATCTCAACCTGGAAAAGGATAACGATGCCTGGGGCCTATCTTCCTATCTTGCTCCTTTTATTGATCGTTGGAGGGATGACCGGCCTGATCCTCTATCTGGCCAGGGTCCTCGGTCCCAGAAAGATGTCCCCGGAGAAGGGGATGCCCTTTGAGAGCGGGATCCCGAATATTACTCCCCATAACACGTCTCCGTCCATCCGGTTTTATATGATCGCCATGCTGTTTATCGTGTTTGATATTGAAGTCATCTTTCTCTATCCCTGGGCCATTCTCTTCCGGGAGTTGGGGCTTTTTGGTTTTGTAGAGATGATGATCTTTCTTGTGATACTCGGCCTGGGTTTGGCCTATGCCTGGAAGAAGGGAGCCCTGGAATGGGATTAGAAGGGATCATAAAACGGGACGCCATTACGACACGCCTCGATGCGGCCGTAGGCTGGGCGCGGAAATTTTCCCTCTTCCAATATCCCTTTGCCACGGCCTGCTGTTCCATGGAATATATGGCCGTGGCCTGCTCCCATTATGATATTGATCGATTCGGGGCCGGTCTGCCGAGGTGGTCGCCAAGACAGGCCGACCTCCTGATGGTGGTCGGGACCATCAGTCACAAGCTTGCACCCATCCTCCGGCACGTCTATGACCAGATGTGCGACCCCAAGTGGGTCCTCTCCTTCGGAGTCTGCGCAACCTCGGGCGGGTTTTATGACAACTACGGAACCGTACAGGGGATCGATACGATCATTCCCGTGGATATCTATGTGGCAGGATGTCCGCCCCGTCCGGAAGCGGTTCTGGACGGTTTGATCAAACTGCAGGAAAAAATCCAGAATCAGAAACAGGAATACTGAAAAGTGATTAAAAGATAAGGGTCCAAGGGGTCAAGGATTCAAGGGTTCTAGTGGTCAAGGATTGAAAAAATACAGGGTTCCAGGATTCGAGGGTTCGAGGGCCCAAGTGTTTTTTTGAAAAGATTGTTTTAGTTTTATAGATTTTCACTAGAACCCTTGAACCCTGGAACCCTTGGACCCTCGAATCCTGAAATCCTGGACTTCTCCAACCCTGGATTCCCTTTGAACGGCAGCTGGGAGGAGAACCTTAACGTTGAAGGATTCCATGAGCCTTCTTGAAGAGATCTCGGAACATTACAAAGAGCATGTTGTCCGGACACATTCCCGGCTGGGTGATGATACAGTCGTGATCCGTAGAGACGTGCTCCTGAAGCTTGTCCGGGTCCTGAAGGAGGACCATGGATTTAATTTTCTGATGGATCTTTCCGTAATGGATCGGATGGGCCAGGACCCCCGTTTTGAGGTGGTCTATCATCTCTATGCCATGGACCACAAGGACCGTCTCCGTATCAAGGTGCCGGTGGAAGAGAATGACGCCCATCTCCCCTCGCTGACACAGGACTTCCTTAGTGCCGATTGGCTTGAGCGCGAGGCATGGGATATGTTCGGAGTGACCTTTGATGATCACCCCGATTTAAGGAGGCTTCTCATGTATGAGGGTTTCCAGGGACATCCCCTGCGCAAGGACTATCCAAAAAATAAACGTCAGCCGAGGGTGGGTCCGGGGAGTCGTCCGGAAACAGCCTTTTCGCAGATGCCCCCGATTCAGGACTGGCTGAAGATCGAGAACGGCGATTCCGGGGACAACGGGCAGGGAGGCAATGGCATCAAGACCGATGTCATGTACCTGAATATGGGCCCGTCTCATCCTGCCATGCACGGAATTGTCCGGATCCTGCTGGCCCTGGAAAGCGAGACCATCCTCACCTCCGATGTGGAGATCGGCTACATGCACCGCTGCTTTGAGAAAGAGGCCGAGACTCATACCTATATCGGCGTGATTCCCTATACGGATCGCCTGAACTATGTCTCCCCGTTGATCAACAATGTGGGATACGCCATGGCCGTGGAAAAGCTCTTTTCCGTCACTACTCCGGAACGCTGCCAGTACATTCGGGTGATCATGTCCGAGATATCGAGAATCTGTGACCACCTCACCTGTATCGGGGCGTTTACCATGGAAATGGGGGCCTTTACCGTATTCCTCTATATGATGAAGGCGAGAGAGTATCTCTATGAGCTGATAGAGGATGTGACAGGAGCCAGATTGACAACGTCCTATACCCGGATCGGCGGCCTGAAAGGGGATCTGACGCAGGACTTTGCGGAAAAGTGCCGGGAGGCCTTTCGGAAAGTGCGAAAAGACCTGCATGAGTGTGACGGGCTTTTGACCAGGAACCGGATCTTTTTCGATCGGATGCGGGGTATCGGTGTGATCTCCCAGGAGGATGCCATCTCTTACGGATACACAGGCCCCTGCCTCAGGGCCACAGGCGTCCCCTATGATGTGAGAAAGGCTGAGCCCTATCTGGTCTATGAGCAGATGGACTTTGAAGTCCCCATCGGAACGGATGGAGACAATTACGACCGGTACCAGGTGCGTATGGCAGAGATGGAACAGAGCATGCGTATTGTGGAGCAGGCCCTTCGCAATCTGCCCCATGGGCCCATCAATCTGGATGATAAGCGGATGACCCTGCCGCGCAAGGAAGAGGTCTATACAACCATTGAAGGCCTCATGAACCACTTTAAATTGATTATGGATGGTCATGGGATCCGGCCCCCGGAAGGCGAGGCCTATCATCCGGTAGAGGGGGGGAACGGTGAACTCGGGTTTTATGTGGTGAGCGATGGGACAGAGATCCCTCTTCGTGTTCGGGTCCGGGCACCATGCTTCTCCCTGGTCTCCAGCCTTCCTCATCTGATCAAAGGCAGAATGATCGCAGACGTGGTACCCATCTTCGGGAGTATCAACATGATTGCAGGGGAGTTGGACAGGTGAGAACAGAGGACAGAAGGCAGAAGACAGAGGACTGAAGGCTGGAGGCTGGAGGCTGGAGACTGGAGGCTGGAGGCTGGAGGCTGAAGGCTGGAGGCTGGAGGCTGAAGGCTGAAGGCTGAAGGCTGAAGGCTAAAGAGTGAATTATGAATTTTAAACTTTCTGAAGAAGAAGTCGAACAGATCCTTTCCCGCTATCCGAACAAAAGAGCGGCGATCCTCCCTCTGTTGCGGAGAATACAGAAAAAGGTGGGACATATCCCGCCTGAGGCGGAGAGGTATGCAGCGGGTCTCTTGAGTCTCAATCGGAGCCAGGTGCATGAGGTGGTGACATTCTACTCCTGGTTTCGAGAAAAGCCTGCTGGTAAGCATCTGATCGTGGTCTGCGAAAGCATCTGCTGCTCCCTTCTGGGTTCGGAAGAAGTCCTGAAACACCTCAAGGATCGTCTGAAGATCGATGTCGGGGAGACCACTTCGGACAAGCGCTTTACACTGGAGACCGTGGAATGCCTGGCCCAGTGTGATAACGCCCCGGCGATCATGGTCGATGATGAGGTCTATGCCTCGGTCACGCCGGACGTGATCGACCGGATCCTCTCGGAAAGAAAGAATGACTGAAAAGATCCTGACAAAAAATATGCACAAGCCCGACTCCCATACCCTGGATGTCTATGAACAGGGCGGTGGTTATGATGCACTTCGCAGGGTTCTGGCGTCCTGGAACCCGGAGCAGGTGATCGGGGAGGTCAAAAAGTCCAACCTCAGAGGACGGGGCGGTGCGGGTTTCCCGACGGCCATGAAATGGGGGTTTGTGCCCAAGGATTCACCCAAAGAGAAGTACCTCTGTGTGAATGCCGATGAGGGCGAGCCGGGTACCTTCAAAGACCGTTATATCCTGGAACGGGACCCCCATATGCTTCTTGAAGGAACGGTCCTGGCATCCTATGCGATCGGCGCGCACACTGCTTATATCTATATCCGGGGGGAGTTCGTGCTCGCCGGACAGAGGATGGAACAGGCGATCCGTGATGCCTATGCACGGGGATATCTGGGGAAAAATATTCTGCAGAGCGGTTATGACCTTGAAGTTTATATCCATTACGGTGCAGGTTCCTATATCTGTGGTGAGGAGACAGCCCTCCTGGAGTCAATCGAGGGGGAAAAAGGATGGCCCAGGGTGCGGCCGCCGTTCCCTGCAGTGGAGGGGCTTTTCCGTTCTCCCACGGTCATTAATAATGTGGAAACCCTTGCCAATCTGCCTCATATCGTGGAAAAGGGAGGGGGATGGTTCGCCTCCCTCGGCACCATGCGAAGCGGCGGGACCAAGCTCTTTCCCATCACCGGCCGGGTGAACCGTCCCGGACTGTATGAACTTCCCATGGGGACACCCCTTCTTGAGATGATCGAGAACGAAGCAGGCGGAGTGATCGGAGGAAAGAAGATCAAGGGGGTGATCCCCGGAGGCGCGTCCTGTCCCGTCCTTTCTGCAGACCAGCTGGATGTTCAGATGGATTTCGACTCCCTGGCCAGAGAAGGCTCTATGCTGGGCTCCGGGGCCGTGATTGTTCTGGACGAGGAGGATTCCATGGTGAAGACCCTTCTCAACCTGGAGCAGTTCTTTGCAAATGAATCCTGCGGCCAGTGTACCCCCTGCCGGGAAGGGACGCGATGGTTTGTTCAGATCCTGACCCGGATTGACCAGGGTAAAGGTCTCCCCGGTGATCCGGCCCTGCTGCTCGACATCGCGGAACATATGGGAGGGCGCACCGTCTGCCCTCTTGGGGATGCTGCGGCCGGACCGGTGAAGAGTTTTGTGAACAAGTTCATGGATGAGTTCATGCCGATTTCCTGATAAATCGTAATCTTATTCGTAATCATAATCATAATTTTAATCGAAAAACCTGAAGGCGATTAAGACTACGATTAAGATTATGATTACGATTACGAAGAAAGAGACATTATGCCGACGTTGACCATAGACGGTAAGAGCATAACGGTTGAGCCCCGCACAACAGTGATCCAGGCAGCAGACCGGCTGGGAATCCACATCCCGAGATTCTGTTATCATCCCGGTCTTTCCACAGTGGGAAGCTGCAGGATGTGTATGGTGGAAATCGAAAAGATCCCGAAGCTGCAGACGGCCTGTGCCACACCTGTGGTGGAGGGGATGGTGGTCTATACCGATACGGATCATGTCCGTGACGCCAGACGGAGCATTCTTGAGTTTCTTCTGATCAATCATCCCATCGACTGCCCTGTCTGTGACAAGGCCGGCGAGTGTTTTCTCCAGGATTACTATATGGATTACGGACTCTACACCAGCCGCTATCTGGAGGAGCGATGGAGGAAGAGAAAGGTCTTTGTGCTCGGTTCGACCATTGTGATGGATGAGGAGAGGTGCGTGCTCTGTTCCCGCTGTGTCCGATTCTTCGAAGAAGTACCCAAAGTGAGGCGACTGGGAATCTTCCAGAGAGGTGCAGATGCCATCCTGTCTACCTGCCCCGGTGAGACGCTTGAAGATCCGTACTGCGGAAATATTGTGGACCTCTGTCCTGTCGGGGCACTGACCGATCGGGATTTCCGGTTCCAGCAGAGGGTCTGGCTTCTCAAGCAGGGGGATTCTATCTGTCCCTACTGCGCCCGTGGATGCAATATCATCGTGGACTATAATGAGCAGAGTGACATTCAGGTGAACGACCGGCGTGTCTATCGTTTTCGTCCCCGTTACAATCCGAATGTCAATGGACACTGGATGTGTGACATGGGCCGTTACGGGTATCGGACCATTGACGCACCGGAACGGATCGAGGAGCCTCTCCTCAGGGAAGGGAAGAGGTTGACGCCTGTGGGGTGGGAGAATGTGCTCAAACGGGCGGCGCTTCGGATCCGGGAAGTCATCGAGCAGAAGGGCCCGGAAGGGATCGGGCTGATCGTACACCCTTCCGTCTCCTGTGAGACAGCCCTGATGGCGAACCTGCTCTTTATCAAACATCTAGGTATACAAAACGTGAGTACCGGCCCCCCTGTGGATCCTTCTGAATATGAGGACCCGATTCTGATTCGCAGGGACCGTTACCCCAATCGGAAAGGGTTGGCTCAGGCAGGCTTCACTTCCGGAGAACAGGGGAGTGACCTGGAGCAAATCCTCAAGGCGTGGGGGGAGGGAAAGATCAGGCTCCTCTATGTGATCGGGGACGAGCTGCCCCGATTATTGAACACCGAGAAGCCGCCCTTTCTCTTCGGGACCGAAGGGATCCTCATCCTTCAGAAGAGTACAGCAGGCCCTGAGGATGAATTTGCACGGATGATCCTTCCAGCAGCCATGCCCGTGGAAGAGGAGGGGACCTTTGTCAACTTCGAGGGCAGGGCGCAGCATTATGACCCTGTGGTCGCCCCCTTCGGGGAATCTCTTCCCTCCTGTGAGATCCTGATGCGCTTATCTGATCTATTCGGTCTGAAACTGGGTACGGAACACTGGGAACCGGTCAGCAGAAATAGAAGAGAGTAGGCGGGGTATTGAAAAACAAACCAAGTTTATTGTCTGTGTTTTGTGCTTCGTGTACTTCGTGGTGAAATAGTTTCTATGGACATTCTCATTATCCTCATAAAGATCTTCCTTATGATCGGCTTCCTCATGACCATGGGAGTGCTCCTGACCTGGGTGGAGAGGAAACAGAGCGCCGTGATGCAGGACAGGATCGGGGCTAATCGTGCGGATATCTTCGGTTTCCGTATCCTGGGCCTTTTTCATCCCCTGGCCGATGCGTTGAAACTCCTGACCAAGGAAGACTTTATCCCGCCGGAGGGCAGCCGGTTCATACACACCCTGGCCCCTTTTATCGCCTTCACCACGGCACTGGTCGGGTTTGCCGTGATCCCTTTCGGCCCTCCCATTCACATGATGAATCGTGAAATCTCCCTGCAGGTCGCGGATATCCACATCGGCCTCCTCTTTATTTTTGTTGCAGCAGGCCTTTCCATCTACGGGGTGATCCTGGCGGGATGGTCATCGGCCAACCGGTTCGGGATCCTCGGTGCAATCCGGGGCGCGGCCCAGACCATCTCCTATGAAATCTCCATGGGCCTTTCGGTGATCGGTCTCCTCATGGTCTATGGATCGCTGCGCCTCTCCGAGATCTCGGTGGCACAGGGGGATCTGCTGTGGGGGGTGTTTCCCCGCTGGGGTGTCATGGTGCAGCCTCTCGGTTTCCTCATTTTTTTTACCGCGGCCGTGGCCGAGACCAAAAGGATCCCCTTTGACATGCCCGAAGGGGAATCGGAGATCATCGGTTTCTTTGTGGAGTACAGCGGAATGAAATTCGGCCTCTTATGGATCGGGGAATTCGTGGAGATCGTGGTGGTGTCAGGGCTGATCACGGCCCTCTTCTTCGGCGGGTGGCAAATCCCTTATCTTTACCCTGAGGGGTTTGTCTTTCCCTGGGGAGCGAAGGCTGCCGTGCACCCCGCGCTTGTCGTGTTTCTTCAGGTCAGCTCGTTCATTTTTAAGGTGGCCTTCTTCTGCTGGCTTCAGATGCTGATCCGGTGGACCCTTCCAAGATTCCGCTTTGACCAGCTCATGCGCCTTGGATGGAAGGGTCTGCTCCCGCTTTCACTACTGAACATAGCGGTAACCGGGCTGGTTATCCTGCTCTTATCCTAGGAGGGAAAGAGAGTCGTGAAGATCGGTAAGGCTGAAAAAAAACCATTACGTCTGGTAGAAAAATTTTACCTGATAGAAATCTTAAAGGGCCTGACCATTACGGCATGGCATTTCTTCAGGAATCTCTTTATTCATACCGCACATCTCTTCGGCTTGATGAAAAAAAAGAAAGGCGCGGTCACCATACAGTATCCGGAAGAACACCGTCCCATCTCCATTGGGCATCGGTCCCGGCATCGGCTGGTTCGCCGGGAGGACGGGTCCCCCAAGTGCGTGGCCTGTATGCTCTGCCCAACGATCTGCCCTGCGCAGTGTATCCATGTCCGGGCCGGTGAAAATCAGGATCCTGCCATTGAGAAGTATCCCGTTGAGTTTGATATCGTCCTGGACCGGTGTGTCATGTGCGGCTTTTGTGTGGAAGCCTGTCCTGTTGATGCGATTCGGATGGATACTGGGATTGTAGAAATGTCGGAGTATGACAGGAAAGATTTTGTCATGAATCGGGACTTTCTACTGAGTCAGGAGGCCGCACCTGAGGTCATCGACAAGGAATCACGCCATGGGCTGCCGTATAAGACAGTGGAAGGGGCCAGGAGGTTGGGCGAAACGCCGTGAAGGCGGGCTGGTCCATGGCTTTACTCATCTGCAAAGACCGTATTGACCCGGATATTGCATGAGTAAATCTATTACGAGGTCGGATAAGCAGCCACATGCGGCGTTACAGAAAATTTCCTGACTTCGAAATATTTCAATATGTCTTCAGCCAGAAAATTTTCTGTGCCTTGCCAGTGGCGCTTCTACGACCTCTCATTACGATCACTCATGCAATATCCGGGTTAACCTCATTCGCCTTTCCCAGGAGGGTATTGAAGCGGTCAAAGAACGCAACATAAGGGGCTTCTTTATCCTGAAGTTTTAAAAGATCATCTTCCTCACACAGCCGCGTAAATTCACGGACCAGTATGAATGATGCATTGCCGTGGTCCCTTCCGCCGGCTTCGGCAATGTAGGAATCAAACCGGATGCCGGTGATCAGCACCTGCAGACCTCCTCAGACCTCACCTCCTTTATTTCCTGTCATACCCGCAGGATGGCAAAAGCAGAATCCGTTCCCTTATTGTTCACAACGTTCGTCACGCCGCGGTCCCTTAACCCGAAGAGACACCAACTGGAAAAGGTAAATCCTTCCGACGGAGGAATGACGGGCGGATAAGAATGAAATGACAAGAATGAAGATGCCGAAAAAAAGTCGCTCCACAGGGGTTCATGATATAATTAATTAGAGTTAACAATCATCTTTATGTGACGCTAGAACAGAGTTGTCTTCATAGGTCGGGAAGAGATGACCTGTCTGAGACCACCTTCTATCTTACGGGATTGAAAGCCAAGTCTATGCAAAAGATCCCCACCATCCTGGTCGTTGATGATGAAGTGAGAAACATCAGGCTTTTGAAGGCCATGCTTGCGCCGGAAAAATACCACATTATTTCCGCCCTGAACGGCGAGGAGGCCCTTGAAAAAGTACGCGGGATCAAGCTGGACCTGGTCTTGTTGGACGTGATGATGCCCGGGATGGACGGACTTGAAGTCTGCAGAAAGATAAAACGAGTTCCAGAAAACCAAAGCGTCCCTATTGTCATGGTCACAGCTTTGACAGCTAAAGAGGATCGCATAAGGGCCATGGAAGCCGGTTCGGATGATTTCCTGAGCAAGCCGATTGATAAAACCGAGCTTCTGGTTCGGGTCAAATCAATGCTCCGCATCAGGTCCTATCATGATCAGGTGAGCACACACCTTCATGAAATTAAAGAGAAGAATGAGAAGTTATCCCAGCTGGAAAAGATGAAAGAAGAACTCATGCACATGATTGTCCATGACCTGAAAAACCCCCTGACCAACTTCACGATTGGCCTTGAAATGCTAATGGATGAAAAAGGAGAACTACCTGACGACGTCTATGACGATACGTTGGAGGCCCTTCTGGTGAGCAGCCGTGATCTGAATGCCATGGTTCAAAACATCCTTGACGTCTATAAGATGGAAGAGGAAAAGATTGATCCGGCTAAAGAACAGACCAATCTCGTAGACCTGACAAATGAAGTGGTTCAGCTCTTCGGGCTGAAAATAAGGGAGAAAGAAGTCCAGCTGTCCGTTTCAAATCCGGAAGAGATGCCCCCTCTCTGGATCGACACCTATCTTATCAAGAGGGTGATGGCCAACCTGCTGAATAATGCGATCAAGCATACGCCCAAAGGGGGAGAGATCAAGATCCGTATCGATGATCACTCTCTGAAAGATTATGTCTGCTGCAGTATAACGGACAGCGGAAGCGGTCTGCCCCCCGAATACCACGAGATGATCTTTGACAAATTTGAACAGGTCAATATCAAATTGTCCAGCGTCAGGATAAGGGGCCACGGATTAGGCCTTGCCTTCTGCAAAATGGCTGTGGAAGCCCACCAGGGCCGGATATGGCTGGAAAGCGACGGTGAAGGCAGGGGATGTACCTTCCGTTTCACGCTTCCTCTTGTTTTAGAGGGGGCTGTTTCTGACAACACAAGCAAAGCATTGAGGGTGGATTATGGCAGAGAGAACGGTACTGATCATTGAAGACAATGAAATAAATATGAAACTCGTCAGGAGCTTGCTCCAGATCGGAAAGTGCCAGGTACTGGAAGCAGGAGATGCCGGAACAGGAATTCAGCTGGCCCGGGAACACAGGCCGGACCTGATCCTCATGGATATCCAGCTTCCGGGAATGGACGGATTCCAGGCGACCCGGGTCATTAAAGAGGATCCTGAATTGAAGCATACTCCCGTGTTGGCCCTGACCGCACACGCCATGAAGGGCGATGACCAGAAGGCCAGGGAGGCAGGGTGCGACGGGTATATCAGCAAACCCATAGATACCCGGGCCTTCCTGGAGAGGATCGCTTCGTTTTTTCCGGACTCTGAACGTGACAGCAAATCACCCAACCGGAATGACAGAGAATATAGAAACCTGATCATGATTGTGGATGATGAGCCGTTAAATGTTAAAGTGCTGACCGCAAAGCTCTCTTCTGAAAAATATGAGATCACCGCGGCTCTCAACGGTCATGAAGCACTGCAGAAGGCCGTGGTAGAACTTCCTGATTTAATCCTGCTGGATATTATGATGCCCGATATGGACGGTTACGAGGTTGCGAGGCGTCTGAAAAGAGATCCCAGAACAGATAGCATCCCCATTATCATGGTCACCGCCCTGGATGGAACCGACGACAAGGTCAAGGCCCTTGAAGCAGGAGCCGAAGAATTTCTCAATAAGCCGGTACACACCATAGAACTCCTGGCAAGGGTCCAGTCCATGCTTCGCCTCAAGCAGTACAAGGACCAGTTAACCATCCAAAAGGCCTCCGAGGCCTTCTTCAATGTTCCCTTGGATCAGGACGAACCGGTATCGGAGAATAACGACCTCCCTATGATACTCCTGCTGGAGGACAATGAAAAAGATGTGAGACTCATCCAGAACCATCTATACGGAGAGCCCTATGAGATCATTCTTGCCGAAGATGGGAAAGAAGCGTTCTCACTGATCAATGAAAAGAAGATAGACCTGGTCCTGCTGGATATTCTCCTCCCGGACATGGACGGCTTTGAGGTCTGCCGCCGTATCAAAGAGATGGAGCAGACCAGAGATATACAGGTGGTTATGATTACCTGCCTCCATGACCTGGATAGCAAGGTCAAAGGTATCGAAATAGGTACCGATGATTACCTGATCAAACCCATAGACTCCCGGGAGCTCAAGGCCCGTGTCAAGACATTGTTAAAAAAGAAAGCTTATCTCGATATCCTTCGTTCCAACTACGAAATTGCACTGAATTCAGCGATGATGGATGGGCTCACCGAACTTTACAACCAGGCCTACTTCAAGCGGTTCCTGGACCTTGAGGTAAGGAGGTCCAACCGCTACCACTATCCCATCGCCCTGGTCATGTTCGACATCGATGACTTTAAAGGATTCAACGATACGATGGGGCACTTAGCGGGTGATGATCTATTGAAAGAGTTGGCCCAGGTCTTAAAAAAGAACGTTCGTAATACAGACCTTGTGACACGTTACGGCGGTGATGAGTTTTCGATCGTGCTGCCTTATATCAACAGGGAAAACGCCGTCCTCCTGGCGAAACGAATTCGGGAGTCTATTGCAACCCATACGTTCCTGGCTGAAGGGCCGAATGCCACAGAGGCAGTCACGGTCAGTGTGGGAATTGCTCTGTGCCCTGATGATGCCTCCGCTCCGGAGGTATTGATCCAGAAAGCGGACGAAATGCTTTACAAGGCAAAGAAGCACGGGAAAGACCAGGTTTGTGCTTTCGAGCATAACCTTGAGAAACAGGGATCATAGACTGTCCCCCTTCCTCGGGACAGTCTTCGTATAGCTGTTCATCCAATTCAAGTTGCATCCATTGAGGATTAAATTATGAAAAAGAACAGGAAACAAATCGTCTGCCTCTCTCTGCTTATCGGTGCCGTCTTCCTTTTGCGCCCGCCAACTCAGGCTGCTGCCCAATCGGATTTCTCATCACCCGATTCCATAATAGCTGAAGAGACGATGCTCTTTCAGGAGATCCCCTCGGTCTACAGTGCCTCCAAATACGAGCAGAAGGTGACCGAGGCCCCGTCATCGGTGAGCATTATCACGTCCGATGAGATCAAGAAATACGGGTACCGGACCTTCGGTGATATCCTGAGAAGCATCCGGGGGTTCCAAGTCACCAATGACAGGAATTATCAGTATCTGAACGTCAGGGGGTTCGGCCTCCCTTCGGACTACAGCAACCGTATCCTCGTGCTGGTGGACGGGATCAGGATCAACGACAACATCTATGGTTCTCCGGGTATCGGCATGACCTTCTCCGTGGACATCGACCTGATCGACCGGATCGAAGTGGTCCGCGGCCCCAGTTCATCCCTCTACGGGACCAGCGCTTTTTTTGCTGTGATCAACGTCATCACCAAGCGGGGCCGGGATTATCCGGGCGCCGAGGTCCAAGGGGCGGTCGGCACCTTTGACACCTACAAGGGTCGCTTCACATACGGTAACAAATATCAAAGCGGACTGGAAACAGTGGTTTCGGCCTCCTACTATGACACCAAGGGTGATGACGAGCTTTTTTTCAAGGAGTTCAATGACCCGGCCACTAATAACGGTGTTGCAGAAGACCTGGATTACGACCGGTTCAAACATTTCTTTGCAGAGTTTGTGATGAACGACTTCACCTTGCAGGGCAACTACCAGAAGAGAAAGACCGGGGTTCCTACGGCGGCCTATGGGACTATTTTTAATGACAGTTCGTTCTTTACAGTGGATGAATCTTACTGGGTGGATCTTAAATACGATCATACTTACGACAATAAATTGGGTGTCCTGGCACGGATCAGCTACAATTACTACAAATACTACGGAGACTACCCTTCCGAAGGTGACCCGGCTTTTGGAGAGCCCCCCGTGGTGATCAACGATGACTCGGCAGTAGGGGACTATGTATACAGCGAACTTCAGCTGACCAAGGTTCTCATGGATAAACACAAGATCACAGCCGGGGCGTCATACCAGGATAATATCCGCCAGGACCAGAAGACAGTTTTTATCGGTGTCCCAGACTGGGGAGAGCTTAATGACAAACGGGACTCTAACAGCTGGGCGGTCTTCCTCCAGGATGAGTTCCCTCTGGTTGACAAGCTGACCCTGAATGCAGGTGTCCGTTATGATGATTATGATACCTTTGGAGGGACTACCAATCCCAGGGCGGCACTGATCTACAGCCCCATTGAAAATACAAGCTTTAAGCTTGTTTACGGACAGGCCTTCCGTGCCCCGAATTTCTATGAGCTCTATTATAACGACGGAGATGGGGCCTCCCAAAAAGCCAATCCAAATCTGTATTCCGAGACCATCAAGACCTACGAGCTGATCTATGAGCAGTATTATGGGGACCATCTTCGCTGGACCGTGGTGGGCTTCTATTACAAGATCAAAGACCTGATCAGTCAGATGATAGATCCGGCAGGTGGCCTCCTGGTGTTTCAAAACCTGAATGAGGTCAAGGCCAAAGGAGCGGAATTCGAAGTCGAGGGAAAGTGGGAGAGCGGCATGGAAGGGAGGATCAGCTACACCTATCAAAGGACCGAGGATGTTGAGACAGGAAAGATCCTGACCAACTCCCCCAAACATCTGGCCAAGCTCAACTGGATTGTACCGGTCATCAGGGAAAAGCTCTTTTTCAGTATAGAAGAGCAGTATACCAGTAAGAGAAAGACCCTTTTGCGGGATGAAGAAGAGGGCTTTTTTCTGACCAACGTGACTCTTTTTAACCAGAACACAATCAAGGGACTGGAGGCATCATTTAGCGTCTAAAACCTGTTCGACAAGATATACGGGGACCCCGGGGCCGGGGAACACACGCAGGACATCCTTAAGCAGGATGGCCGGACGGTCTTTTTTGATCTCACTTATGCATTCTAATTCATCGGTCGGTTCGACTATGCTGATACGAAGGATATTACAGATCACTTTATATGTTGTGCTCACATGCTCGCTGTTTGGTTCAAACAAGCGTGCTCTGGCCGCCGATGTGCGCATTGCCATACTTGTGAGTGCCAGCCAGGCTCCTTTCGAGCAGGCCCTGGCAGGCCTTGAACAGGTTTTCGGCAAGCCGGGTGCTGAGGTGGAGATCGATATATATCGGCTGGAAGGGAACCCGGAAAAAACAGCCTCCACTATTCAGAAAATAAAGTCGACCAATGTGCGTTTGGTCATCACCGTAGGGTCCATGGCTTTGGACGAAGCGCTCGAGGAGTTAAAGGAGGTCCCGATTATTTCATGCATGGTCTTAAGACCGGATCATCTCAAGGGATCGGCCAATGCAACAGGGGTGTTCCTTGAGTTTCCTTTGAAAACCCAGTTCAAGTGGATCCAGGACCTTATTCCGGATGCCGAAACCATCGGGGTTATTTATAATCCCGACGAAAATGCAGAACGGGTAAAGGCCGCTTCCAAATTGGCACGGAAGTTGGGACTTCAGCTTGAAGCCTATGCCGTGAAACACCCGAAGGAGATACCGGCTGCACTGGAAAGTTTATCCAGGAAGGCGGATGTTTTATGGGGTTTGGCCGATCGGTTGGTTCTTGCTCCTCAGACTGCCAAAGGGATTCTTCTTTTCTCCTTCCGGAACCGTATTCCCTTCGTCGGTCTCTCTGCGCCTTGGGTCGAGGACGGGGCGCTTTATTCTCTTGAATCGGATTATAAAGATATTGGAAAGCAGTGCGGTGAGATAGCGGTCAAGGTACTCCAGGGTGTGAGCGCGGGTTCGATCTCACCGGCAACACCGCGGACGGTGACCTATTCTCTGAACCTTAAGACGGCAAAGCATATGAAAATTAAAATACCGAAGACAATGATTCGCGGAGCCAGACAAATCTTTTAACAGGACGTTCGGGCAAAAGATTATGGGAAAAATTCGATTTAACCTTGCTGCAAAATATAACATTCTGACCATGCTCCTTGTCCTTTTCACTTCTGTGGTCATGGCTTCTTTCATGATCAGAGATGAAATCGAGGACAACTATAATGAATTGCTGGAAGACGGTTTAACCGTTGCCACCATTCTTGCTCAAAATGTTGAATACGGTATCTATACGGAGAGTAAATCATCTCTGAAGCTGGGCGCAGAGAGCGTCTTCAATGATCCCGATATCTGCTACGTGTTCATCCTTGACAAGGAGAAGAATGTTCTCATTTATAAGTCAGGGGATGCAGAAGTAGACATCCCGCGCTCTGCCCAGTACAAAAGCTTTGAATCAAACAAAGAGTCCCTCTATGGTGAATTTGTCAACAGGGCGGATAACCACGTTTACATCGATGTCCTGGTGCCTGTGGTCAGCTCCCTGTATGATCAAAAGACGGGTATCTATTTTGATGAGTCGTACGGCAGTCAGCAAGAGACCATTGGATATATACACCTGGGCTTGACACAAGACGGGTTGAAGGAACGAATCAGATCGTTTGTCATTTCTACCATTCTGGTCACGGCTTTTCTGATTTTATTCGGCACCATCATAACTCTTATCATGACCAAGAGGATCACCTCTCCCATCAGAAGATTGCATGAGGCTACACAGGAGATCTCCGAGGGAAGGCTCGACCAGGATATTAAGATTAGAACCAGCGGCGAGATCATGGAATTGGCGCACTCCTTTAATCATATGCTTGACCGGCTTCGGAAATATCGACGTGAAGTCAAAGAAAATCAGGATACCCTTGAGGCCAGGGTGATGACAAGGACCCTTGAATTGCATGAGGCCACGGAAAAGGCGGTCGTGATGGCCCAGCATGCCGAGGCAGCGAATCAGGCCAAAAGTGAATTTCTGGCCAATATGAGCCACGAGCTTCGCACTCCTCTCAACGCGGTCATCGGTTTTTCAGAGGTGCTGCTGGACAAGCATTTCGGGGAGATCAATGTGACCCAGGAAGAATATGTGGAGGACATCCTTTCAAGCGGCAGACATCTGTTGGCCCTGGTACAGGATATTCTTGATCTTTCAAAGATCGAGGTCGGTAAAATGATGCTTGAACCTGTTGAGATTGACATGCAGACGCTGCTATGTAGAAGCCGTACAATGGTTCGAGAAAAGGCCATGCAGCACAACATACAATTGACTTTGGATGCCACAAACGTTCCTGACACCATGGTGGCAGATGAGCGAAAAATTAAGCAAGTTGTGTTTAACTTACTCGCCAATGCCGTCAAATTCACGCCTGATGGTGGACGTGTTCATATCCATGCAAATATTGTGGGAAGGGACAGCATAGAGGACCATGTGCCCGATCTTTTCAATGATTACGTCATGTCGTCGTTGAGAGATCACCATGAATTGTTTCTGAAAGTATCTATCGAAGATAATGGAATAGGGATAAGGAATGAGAATCTGAAAAAGATTTTTCAACCTTTTCAACAGGTGGACGCTTCAACGTCAAGAAAATACGGCGGTACCGGCCTGGGTCTTTCCATGACTAAGAAACTGGTGGAAATCCATCACGGAGCGATATGGGCAGAAAGTGAGCTTGGGCAGGGAAGCATGTTCAGTTTTGTTATTCCTATTAAAGCAAACCTAAACGAAATGGCAGGGGACCTGGTGGATGTCCGGAATGATTCACGACGAGAATAACATAAAGGATCCACCTATAGGGGAGCGGTACACAAGTCGAGGTTTCGGGAGTGTGCAGAACCTTCACTAAAAAAGAAAAAGGTGGAAATTATGAAGGCTTGGAAAATTCTATTTGTTTTATTTATAGGACTCTGTTTGACCCCTCTCAGTTACGGGGCATCGAAGGAAACATCAGCAAAAAAGAGAATCGTTGTAGTCGACAGTTACCACAGTGAGTATCTCTGGTCTCAGGACACCCACGAGGGGTCTTGTGCAGCCATGCTGAAATACGGTTACTTTGACAATAAGGAACAGGCAGCCGAATATACAAGAAACGATTATGTGGAGACCTCAAAGGCCATTGTCAAGAAACTGTGGATGGATACAAAAAGGAATAAAGAAAAGGAAGAAATAGCAAAGATCACCACAGAAATTACAGCAATCATCGATGATTTCAAGCCAGACCTCATATTCCTCGGTGACGACAATGCCGCTAAATATATCGGCAACCAGTACCTGGATTCTGAAGTCTCCATGGTTTTCTGGGGGGTCAATAATACACCGGTTAAGTACGGTTTAGTCGATAACATTGAAAAACCTGGTCACAATGTCACGGGGATTTATCAAACGACGTATTACGCCGAAAGCCTGGCCTTCTTGATGAAAATAGTGCCAAACATAAAGACGTTTGCCGTGCTGACAGATGATACGACAACGGGAAGAATCCATGCCAAGGCTATTAATTTTCTCGTTCGAAAAGGGGAAATTCCGCTCAAACTCGTCGAGACTGTATCCACAAAAGATTCAGAATTGTGGAGAAACAAGGCCCTGGAACTTCAGTGGAAAGTTGATGCCTTCTTCATAGCGTCGTCTTCAGGGCTGTCAGATAGCAATGGTAACCCGGTATCGAATGAGGACACGGCGAAATGGTACATAAACCACATCAGGATTCCGGAAGCAGTAGGATTCAAATACCGCGTTGAGCATGGCTGGCTATGTACTGCCGATGATTCAGGTCATAACCAAGGGTATGGGGCCGTTGTTATTGCTCACGATATCTTGGCCACCGGCGCAAAGCCCTCGACGTATCCTCCGCGAGTTCCCGATCGCGGTCCATATGTTGTGAATAGGCAAAGGGCCAAAATACTTGGAATAGAACTTACAGACGATATGGGGATTGAAGAATATATTGAGGAGGCTTCCGCGTTAAAAGACAAGGCAGATAAGAAGGGGGGCAAACGATGAAGCCTTGGAGAACCTTATTCATTTCATTCATTGGGCTCTGTATGACGTCTGCCGGTTATAGTGTACCAAAGGACGGATCGGGGAAAATAAGAATACTGGTCGTGAGCAGTTATCACAGGGAGTATCGCCTTTCGCAAGAAAGCAATGAAGGATTGTGTGCAGCCATGTTCAAGTTTGGATATTTTGACAACAGAGAGCAGGCAGCTGAATACACAAAGAACGACTATGTGGAGACCTCGAAAGCGATTGTCAAAAAGCTATGGATGGATTCAAAAAGAAAAAGCAGCAAACTGGCAAAAAAGAATGCAAGTATAAAAATATACAAGATCGCCCTGGACTTCAACCCCGATCTCATATTTCTCGGAGATGACAATGCCGCCGAATATATAGGCAAAAAGTTTCTGGATTCTAAAGTCCCTATTATCTTCTGGGGAGTCAATAATACACCTGTTAAATATGGTCTGGTGGACCGTCAGGATAGACCGGGACATAATGTGACAGGTGTTTATCAGTCAGGATATTACGTTGAAAGCCTGGAACTTCTGAAATCCATAGCTCCGGATGTAAAGACATTTGCTATTTTATCGGATAATACACCTTCAGGACGATCACATCTAAAAAAGATCAAGTACTTCGCCCATCAAGGCTCACTTCCGGTAAGACTGGTCGAAACAGTTTCCACAAATGATTATGAACAGTGGAAAAGCAAGGCATTGGAAATTCAAAAAAGTGTAGATGCCTTTTTTCTGGCTCAGTATTCCGGGTTGAAAGATGAAGCCGGCAATTACGTGCCAACCGAAAAACTGGCCGAATGGTACACAACCCACATAAAGATCCCGGAAGCAGCAGGTTTTGAATTTTTTATAGAAGAAGGCATGTTGTGCGGTGCCGATGATTCACATTACAACCAGGGCTATGAGGCGGTTGTCATTGCTCATGATATTCTGGCCAACGGAGCAGACCCGGCCGTATATCCCCCCTATGCCCCGAAAAGAGGGGGGTTGATGGTCAATAAAAAAAGGGCTGAAATGCTGGGAATCAAACTTACTGAAGATATGGGGATAGAAGAATATTTAGAGTAAATAACCTCATGTGAAAGACGGAAAAAATGAAAAGAAGCGAGACAAAGAGCCTCTCCATATTCCATAAATGGTTGATCGCGTTCTTGGCCGTAGTGATTACTATCAGCGGCACATTGACTGCGGTTTTTTATGTCTTCAGCAAGAAATCTATTGAAAAACAAACCCAAGAACGCTTACACCAGGTGTTTTCCGAAGCAGAACATTATATCAATAACGAGATTGAGGCCTTCGTAAAAGACATACAATTATTGGCTTCCAATCCTCTGTTAGATGAATACCTCATATCTTCTGAAATCGAACTGGATATAAATGCAAGGGTATTGGAACGACTCTTCTTGAGGTCTCTTAAGCTTATGAATGACGCCAGGAACATCTCTTTTGTAGATTACTCGGGGAAAGAGAGAGTCAAAGTTGACAGGACAGGCCGTATTAGAAGATATGGTGACGTGAGTGGCAGTAGAATATTTAGTGAAATTTCCTCAGGTCACCCTGGCAGCATACATCTTGAAGGTCCCCATAATCATAAAGAGGAAAAAGTCTTAATTACTGTCGGGATTCACAAAATCGATGCGGACATTGGAGAATTTGGCGGGGCCATTATCGTTGACTACAGCCTGGAAAATTTTCTCAAACATTTAAATGAGATAATCATCTATGACGAAAACCCCGTATGGGTGTTTGCACCAAAAGGAGATGTCCTAAGAAAACCCTTTAATCATAAGGAGATGTTCGATCCCCGACCATTTATCTCAGAACAACTTCAGGATGCCCCCGTGCTCTCTGAACTGGATGAAGGCATGTTAATCTATCAGGATTTCTCTTTAGCTCCCGGCAAACCTCTTATGAGACTGGCAATCAGTATTCCCACTTCACTTTTGTTTCAGGATATAAACAAAGCTTTGCGTTTTTTTTCCATTGCCTTTTTATTCTCTTTAATCATAACGTTTCTGATCGTCTATTACCTTTCAGGATACATGTCGAGACCTATCGTTAAACTTGCGGCAGCAGCTGCCCGCCTGGCCGATGGAGATTTCTCTCATAAGGCAACGATCTCGTCAAATGATGAGATCGGTTTGCTGGCTCAGTCGTTCAACAATATGGTAGACAATCTGGATCAATCTCAGAAGAGCCTCAAGAAGTCTCATGGCGAGATGAAATCAAAGATGATGGAGCTGAGAAGTGCCAAGATCGAGGCGGACTTCGCCAATCGCTCGAAAACACAATTTTTGTCCAACATGAGTCACGAGCTGAGAACTCCCATGAACGCAATTATGGGGTTTACAGAGGTTCTGCTCGACAGACACTTTGGTGAAATTAATGAGACACAAGAAGAGTATTTAACAGACGTCCATCAAAGTTCTAAGCACCTTCTCTCTTTAATCAACGATATACTGGATCTTTCCAAGGTGGAGGCAGGCAAAATGAAGCTTGACCTTTCTTATATTAATATCAACTCCCTCCTGCAAGGAAGTCTTGTCATGGTTAAAGAAAAGTCTATAAGGCACGCCATAAAACTGAGCGCGGATATCGAGGAGACTCCGGATGTATTAGTGGCGGATGAACGGAAGATCAAACAAGTAGTCTATAATTTACTATCCAATTCCATTAAGTTTACCCCGGACGGCGGGAGTATCCATATCGACACAAAAATTGTGGATAAAGATTGGCTTGAACGGCACCTGCCCGCACGATTTCGAGATAACCTCCCGGAAGCATTCGGAAGAGAACATGAATACTATCTCAGGATTTCTGTTGCGGACACAGGCGTTGGGATTAAGTCAGAATCCTTGACGGAAATCTTCGATCCTTTTAAGCAAGAGGATAACTCAGAAGTAAGAAAGTCCAGCGGAACCGGTTTAGGGCTCTCCTTAAGCCAGAAAATAGTGGAACTGCATAAAGGGGCAATCTGGGTGGAAAGTCAGGAGGGGCAGGGAAGCACCTTCAGTTTTGCACTGCCCATAGTTGAAGAGGTGTGTGCTGTGATAGAGGATTCAGGATAAAGTCTTTGCCCTCAATCCACTCTCAATCAACTTGCTCCTTCCCTGAAATGAGTCCCCGCAGGTTCATGACAATCCCCTCTCCTTAGCCTTGAAGGCGGACTGTTCCATGGCTTTACTCATCTGCAAAGACCGTATTGACCTCATTCGCCTTACCAAGGAGGGTATTGAAGCGATCAAAGAACGCAACATAAGGGGCTTCTTTATCCTGAAGTTTTAAAAGATCATCTTCCTCACACAGCCGCGTAAATTCACGGGCCAGATGGATCATCAGGTTCTTCTGCTGTTCCGTATCGAGCCGTGACCATTTGGGGGCGACCATCACGTCCAGTCTTGCCGTCCGGTATTCTTCGATATAGACTTCATTTACATTGGCCCATTTCAGGTATTCCCCCAGGACCTCCTGTGTCATGGCTTCAATCCGGGTATGGTAGTCCTCTTTTTCGAGATGGACGGCCTTTTTATACACCCACCCCTCTTTCCCGCTCTGCAGCCGGATTTTATACCAGCCTTTGCCGGAATCGATGACCGGAACCAGATCCCCTTTCTTGATCGAGGCGATGATCTTGTGGTGGCTTCCTGGCTGGGCCCGCACATTGGCTAAGGATACGGTCACACGGATCATCTCTGAAGAGACCGAAGAGGAAAAACAGAGCAGTATGATCAAAACAGTAAGGAGACGAATCATCATGGTAGTCCACAACCCTCTCTTTGTCGTGCTATAAACTATCATATGAAATTATGAAGGGCGGGTCAAGAAAATAGGGTTTGAAGAGGGGCGGAGCTGTTTGATTCAAGTGACTCCAATCCTTTTGAAAACTAATGAAAAAGCCTTAATATTGACATGGAAACAGGAGTGTTGTAGAGTAAAATCTATGCAACAGAATGAGGTTGGTTTTACAACGAGTATCCCCATAGAAATCCTCCTGGCTGCAGGCAAGATCCCGGTTGATCTGAATAATATCTTTATTGAAGATCCCGAGGCAGGCCGGCTGGTCGAAGGGGCTGAAACCCGCGGATTCCCCCGGAATACATGCGGGTGGATTAAGGGCCTCTATTCCGCGGCACGAAGCCGGGACCTGTCCGAAATCATCGCTGTAACCCAGGGGGACTGCAGCAATACCCATGCCCTCATGGAGGTCTTTGAAGAAGAAGGAATCAGGGTCTTCCCCTTTGCCTACCCCTACGGACGGGACCGGGACATGCTGAGGCTGCAGATGCAGAAAATGGCCGAGCATTTTGGCACAACCTGGGAAGAGGCGGAGGGGGTCAAAGAGGACCTGGATCGAATTCGAAAAAAGATAAAGATTCTGGATCGCGAAACCTGGGAAGGGAACAGAATCACCGGTCAGGAGAACCATTGTTATCAAGTCTGCGCCAGCGACTTCCGGAGCGATCCGGTGGGATACGAGAAGGATCTGGATTCTTTTCTGCAAGAGGTCGGCACACGGAAACCCCTGCCGGAAGGGCCTCGAATCGGGTTCATCGGTGTGCCCCCCATTACACAGGGGATTTATGAATTTATGGAGGAGCTGGGCGCGCGGGTTGTCTTTAATGAGATCCAGCGCCCGTTCGGCCTGCCTGATGAGAGTGGTGACCTGGTCGAACAGTATCTCTGCTACACCTACCCTTACAGCGTGTACGGACGGATCGAAGATATCCAGTCCCAGATCCAGATGCGCGGGATAGACGGGATTGTTCATTATGTTCAGGCCTTCTGCTTTCGCCAGATCGAGGATATCCTCTTTCGTAAAAGACTGCGAACGCCCATATTGACCCTTGAGGGGGACAAGCCGGGGTCGATTGATGAACGGACCCGGATACGGATCGAGGCCTTTGTGGAGATGCTTCAGGCGATTTGAGTCATCTATCTTTCAGGAGGGAATATTGTCGGCTATCCGCTCATACTGTGTTATTTTGATTCTCTGTTTTCTGCTCCCCCAGCCGGTTTCTGCAGAAAAGATCGTACAGACTTCCGGGATCGGAGTGATTCTCAAGGACGACGTGGCATCGGCCAGGGATCGTGCCATTCGGAAGGCATTGAACAGCGCCCTCCATGAAACCATTGCCGGCCTGTTCCATTTTTCAGATCTCATGAATTTCAACCAGGCCGTGGAAGGGTTCCACACGGATGACCCCCTGGAATACATTACACGGTACCGGCTGCTCTCTGATGCAAGGGAAGAAAATCTTTACAAGGTTGAAGTCGAGGCCTGGGTCTCGGATGAGGAGATCAAAAAGCGGCTTTCCGAGATGGGTGTGATACAGTTCAGTAATGAGTCGCTTCAGCTTGGTATCCTGATCGGGACCCGGATTGACAAGATGCTGCCCCAGGATTTTTTCAGCGGCGGAAATGATGATTTTACTGCCTTTGCTGCACAGCAATGCCAGTCACGGGGATTTCAGATCATTAAGGGGTTCATCTCTGTGGACAATTCTCAGAAGAGTTTCGAGAAGCTCCGTGCAAACAACCAGCTCACGGCCACGCAGGGAAGGCGGCTGGGGAGTGATGCGGTGGTACTCGGACAGATCGAAATTAAATCCGAAGCAAGCAGATTGGGACTGGAGATTCCCGGAGATTACCATGTCTCCATCTGGGTCCGGGCGATCCGCTCAACCGATGCCTCCCTTCTCGGTATTCGTGAGACCACGTTCACCTTGAAGCAGAATATCTCCGAGTTTATGCTCCGTCAGCTCATCCACCAGAATCTGGATTCCCTGCTGGCAGCAGTGGGGGAGGATATAAGGAGTAATATGAACTGACGGCTTTGTAAAAAGTCCATCTGCGGCGTTACGCAGCGTCCTTCGTCATTGCAGCGTAGCTATTAGTACGCCTCATTCCTCAGGACTTGCGCGCCTTGCATCTGGAGCTTTTTACTTTGCCGTCTAATTTACAAATATAAAGTGAGTGTCTCTAAGATCTAACGGGTCAAATATTTTTTGCCGATACTTTTTATTGATAAAACAAAGAAATGGGGTTGAAGCTCTACTTTGAAGGGCTTCATGATTCCGCCTTTTATGAGGAATAAGCGCCATTTTTTAATTATTCTTGACAATTTTCCCTTAATCCATTAAATTTACCAATTCCATCCATCTGGCGGTGTAGCTCAGTCGGTCAGAGCATACGGCTCATATCCGTAGAGTCGCTGGTTCGAGTCCAGCCACCGCCACCAGTCTTCGCTTGGAGCACAGCGAGAAGCGAAGACTGCCACGGCGTAGTTATAAAACGAAGCCGGGCGGCACCCTCCGGTTTTTGAATTTATTGCTCCAAGCTTCGCCTTGGCAAGCCAGTTTTCGCGGCATAGCCCGAAGGGCGACGCCGGGCTATTCCTAGAATCAACCTCTAGATCTGACACAAGTTCCCAAGCCATTTGGAAATTAATCATGAATGCCTTCCAATATGTCTACATCCTGGTCAGTGAGTCTGACCCGCTCCGGCATTACACGGGACTTACACAAGACCTCGAAGAACGTCTCCTTGCACACAATAACGGAAAAGTACCACACACAAGAAGATTTCGTCCATGGCGAATTGAAACAGCTTTTGGTTTCCGCTCAAAAGCAAAAGCCGTTGCCTTTGAGAAATATCTCAAGTCACATTCTGGACGTGCTTTCGCTTCCAAGCATTTCTAATGTTAATTAGATTCCCCCAAAACGGTGGGTCACCCCTGTGTTTTCATGGGGTTAGGAGATTTTTAGGTTGGCTACCAAAATGTAGGTCACCGGTAGTACACCCCCACCGTAAAGCCTTGCCATGACTGGGGGGTGGCTGGTGACTTTTTATGGTCAAATAAAAAAGGCGGCTTCTGATATTCAACCAGAAAATTGCGACTCAAGAGAAGTTCTCGACTCGACATAACTTATTGATCTCATGGCATGATGATATTTTGGCAAGGCACAAGGATGCCTGACCTATTTTCAAAGAATGTCACTCCGGATGTAATCAGTGCAAAGCCATTTTGACAATTTGTTCACATGTATATAATCTCCATAACTTGACCACGTGTATTGTTCAGGTTTTTCTACCATCCCGGCCTTGACATATCTGTCAACTGTGTAGGCCTGACACCCATGTCTACTGAGAGACCGTCTCGGGCAGCATGAGCAGTGAGCCTACCAGAAATCCTATCGCCCCAAGCAATGTAAACAGGATCGAGATGTGAACGGCCTCGGTGTTCGCTGGTCCCGGCAAAACAATGGCAAACATCGCCGCGGTCATGAATCCCACGCAACCCAGCAAGTTCGTGAACACGACCCGCCATGAAATGCTCTGTGGATTCCAGGCCCAATGAGCGTGACATGTTTCAATAAAGGCCAAGTAGCCGGATACCAGGAATAGTACCGAGCCGACGATGTTCGGAGCCCAGATCAATAGATCCTGCTGAAACCAGTTGAGCGACGGAATCATCGCGTCGAAGGTATTGAAGTTGAACAGAATCGTCCCGACGAACTGTAGTGCACTGCTCAGCCAACCAATATCGCTCGGTCGCCAACCAAATAGCGCTCGTCGTCGTGGTGCGCGCGACTCTGCAGGTGAAAAGTCGCCGGCATTGGCTGCTTGAAACAGTTGCAGATAGGCTGCGGTCGTGAATGGGATCGAGCCTGCGAAAAAGATTGCATTGATTGCTGTTGAATCAAGAGACCACACTCGCGCCAGCGCCGGCGCCAAACTCAGCACACTTGCCAGCGCGAAGAGCAGCGAACCGACGGCAAAGACGGTGCCAATCCACCAGTTCAACTGTCGTGGTATCCATAGGCAGGTCCACAAAGTTGCGGCGAGTCCTTCTGCCTCGCTGACAGCCCGGAGCAGCAACCTCTTCCGGTGATGTCGCGAGCTCCAAAGCCTCAGAGAACCGTCTGCACTTCGGTAGGTTCGCCGCGTGGTAAACGGCCAAGGCCCCATCGCCTCGGTACAGTCGAGTTCCGTTGTTTTTTGGTTGTTCTTGTTCACCGTTTCAACGTTTGCTGAGAATGAAAGAACGGATGGCGGAGCGACAACGTCCAGATTCTAGTGATGGAAACCGGATGACTCATCGGCCGACATCGGCGTGTGAACCGGGTGCTTCTGGAAGTAGCCGATCGCCCGTTTCATGTCGTTAACCAAAAGCGAGCCAAGGTCGCGGCTGACGCCGTGACGAACCAAAATCCGCTGAATCGATAGATCCTGGCGATTGGCCGGCAGCGCGTATGCGGGCACCTGCCAGCCCCGACTTCGCAAGCGATCGGCCAGGTCGTAGAGGCTGAATCCCGGGTCAGCGCCGTCTTTCATTTTCCAACATAGCGCCGGAATGCCCTCGTCCATCTCGCCGTTGTAAATAATCTCGAACGGCCCCATCTTCTCGATTTCACCGGAGATGTACTTTGCCGTGTCGTAACAGGCGGTGTGAATCTTGCGGTAACCTTCCTTGCCCAGTCGGAGGAAGTTGTAATATTGACAGATAATCTGGCCACCAGGTCGTGAGAAATTCAGCGCGATGTCGCGCATGTTGCCGCCCAGGTAGTTCACCCAGAAGATCTCCTCTTCCGGAAGATCCAGCTCTTCGCGCCAGATGACCCAGCCGACGCCCAGCGGCGACAAGCCGAACTTGTGGCCCGACGCGTTGATTGACTTGACGCGGGGAATGCGGAAATCCCAAACCAGATCCGGGGCGCAGAACGGCGCGAGAAATCCGCCGCTGGCACCATCGACGTGCATCCGAATGTCCAACCCCTTGTCCTTCTCCAGCTGGTCCAATGCATCCGCCACCGCCTTAACCGGCTCGAATTGGCAGGTGAAAGTCACGCCGAGGGTCGGCACCACGCCGATGGTGTTCTCGTCGCAACGCTTGAGTACTTCCTCGGGCGTCATTAGCAGCCGATCCTGCTCCATCGGGATTTCGCGCAATTCAATGTCCCAATAGCGGGCAAACTTGTGCCAGCAAATCTGCACCGGGCCGCAGATCATGTTGGGCTTGTCGGTCGACTTGCCTGCGGCCTTCTGCTTCGCGCGCCAGCGCCATTTCATGGCCATGCCGCTCAGCATCGCCGCTTCGCTGGAACCGGTCGTCGAGCAGCCCATGGTGTTGGCGGCGTCGGGCGAGTTCCACAAATCGGCCATCATATGCACGCAGCGGGCTTCGATTTCGGCGGTCTGCGGGTATTCGTCCTTGTCAATCAGGTTTTTGTCCATGCACTCATCCATGAGCTTGTGGACTTCCGGTTCGGCCCACGTCTGGCAGAAGGTCGCCAGGTTTTGACGCGAGTTACCATCCAGCATCAACTCGTCGTGGATGACCGCGTAGGCGCGTCGAGGATCGTGCTCATCGTCCGGGATT